>Ga0207684_10003629_pt1 | contig 15006 bp, 13 predicted proteins | sample KBSK5501metaG_FD_184342 | JGI IMG/M metagenome (GOLD analysis project Ga0207684, IMG submission 184342) | Corn, switchgrass and miscanthus rhizosphere microbial communities from Kellogg Biological Station, Michigan, USA - KBS K5-50-1 metaG... | ecosystem: Host-associated > Plants > Roots >...
CGATTAGCCCAGGTAAGTGCCGAACAACATGCAATTTATCTTGATATCCAGACCCAGGATAGCAGAATCGTTGCAGATCAACTACGTATAGGACAGGTCTTTGGAAACATCCTGGATAATGCGATCAAATTCTCTCCTCCTGGCAAGCAAGTGAAGGTAAAACTACAGGAGCAAGACGACGAATACCTGATCAGTGTTATTGACCAGGGTATTGGTGTAAGTCCAGAATCTTTTGATCACATTTTTGAGCGCTTCTATCGCATTCGTAATTTTGCCAGTCGTCAATACTCAGGAATCGGTATGGGGTTGTTTGTCGCAAAGGCAATTGTCGAAGCGCATGGAGGACATATCAACTTTTCCAGCAATCAGGGTGGTGGTAGTACTTTCTACTTTACTTTACCTCTCGTGCCACGCACCAGCAAACTACAAATGTGAAACCCTGTTACTAAATGACTGTAGTAAATCAGTCGGGTTAGATCCAAAATGTTCGCGCAAGTAAGAGAGGCCAAATTGGGTGAAGTGAATTGTAGCCCAACTTGCGCGTAATAGTTGAATACTGCGTAAGATACGGGCTTCCCCCCACAAGGGGTAACGCAAATCACGCATAGCGTCTAAAAAATCTCCAGTACTTGTAAGCAATACCCCAATAGTAATCACCAGCACTCCAACAAGAGGGTTGCTCGGCAAGGCAAGTGGGCTTGGTAGAGCAGTAAACAGTCCTAAATAAAGAACAAAAGCTGAGACTACTGCAGGAAAGAGAGCATTGAATAAAATAAACACTGGCGAGGGTTCGGACAAATACAATGTAGATACTCCCAGGGGCCCAACAGCCCAACCAACCAGCGGGTCATTTCTTAGCGCTCTCACCAGTATTCTTGCACACTCGACCAGGACAATCCAAAGTAACACATAAGTAACCAGTCCCGGGATACTCGTAACATGAATACTGGCTAAAGTGCCTGGCATGCTTACTCTCCTTGCGCTCCTAAACAATCCATAGAACGGACGAGCAATATCTTCCTTACAGTATATTATAAGCTATTTTATACATTCAGCAATAGTTACTCACTCCAACCCGCTGCGCCAACCAGTGGCACAAAAACACATCCACCTAAAGAGCGCTTTTCCGGTCCCCATGGCGCGCGATGAATGACAAACAACTCCTGGCGTTCGTGTCCCCCCACCGGTATCACCATTTTTCCCCAGAGCACAAGCTGGTTATAAAGGAACTCAGATACTTCAGGCGCTGCGGCAGCAACAAGAATACGGTCATACGGTGCTTGCTCTGGCAATCCTAACGAACCATCTCCGACGAATACCGAAACATTTGAACATGCTAACTTCTCCAGCCGTTTTAAAGCCAGGCAAGCAAGTTGCTGAATACGCTCGATACTATAAACATAGCCAGCCAGACGCGCCAGAATGGCTGTTTGGTAGCCAGAGCCAGTACCTATCTCTAGTATTCGCTCATTCCCATCTAATTGCAGCGCTTGCGTCATAGTGGCAACCATCAAAGGTTGTGAAATTGTCTGGCCCATACCAATAGCCAGGGCGCGGTCTTCATACGCCATACTAGATTGCGTTTCATGAAGAAACATCTCGCGAGGAGTGTCGGCTACAGCCCCAAGCACACGTTCATCATTAATCCCATTCTTGCGGAGCGATTCTATAAGTAGTTGGCGTTGTTTCTCCAGGTCATGAGCCATACTCGCCTCTCCCAATGTTCACGGATGAGAGGAAAAATTCGCATACTGAATTTGTTAGAAAATCAATTACGCCACAGAGATCTCTTCTTCAAGTGTAGTGCGTGAAACATGTATAGTCAAGTAGAACGATTGATGCTATAACAACGCATCACTTGTCTACCTGATCACTTGATGGCTGATCGTATAGGGGAGGGGTTGTAAGGAGAAAGGTGGGGACGCTATCGTTGCCATTGAATAGAATCTCTGAAGATTGTGGTGGGCGCTACTGGGATCGAACCAGTGGCCTCTTCGATGAGGTAGGAGACCGGCGCGGTATTCCTCTGGGGAACCCGTTTCCAATCTCCTCCTCCCGAACCGGACGGGCGCATTTCTACGCATCCGGCTCTCCGAAGGGCTGATCTAGGGGATAAACCTTCCCTAGTGCGACATCGAGCGTTGCACGCTCCCCCTTGCGGGGGAGTGTCGCCGTGCATTGCCTGTGTAGGGTGGGCGCTACTGGGCTCGAACCAGTGACCTCTTCGATAGAATAGATAGCCAGCGCGTCACCACCATTGCTAGTAGTACGTTTCCGACCACCCTTCTCCGAACCGGACGGGCGCATTTCTACGCATCCGGCTCTCCGAAGGCACCTTTCCCTAGGAGACCTTAACAACCAGAGAATACAACCTCACACACCAGCGCCTTCGCGTTGCTATGTGGGATCTCCGGTCAGTTTCCCGGGTGGGATGCCTGGCGAGGTCTCTATGGCCCTGGTATAACGGCTGCACTTCGTCGGGTTGAGCTATAGCCGAAGTACATTTGACGCTATTCGACTCCCCGGCGGCTAGGCCAGCGGCAGACAAGAGTCGTTACCGTTATATGGTTCCTGTGCCATACACACACAGCTCCGCGTTTTCTCCAAAGGTTCCTCTACTTGCCTTTGCGAGGCACCGGAAGCGGGGAGCTAACCCCCGCGCCGAAGCTTCGACAGGGCTAGCTTGTAGCCTTTAGTTGCGTTGCTGTATTCAGTTGTTCAAGTGCCCGCAACCCTCAAGATGACAGTGGCTTTCTGGGGTCATAGGCCAGGTCCTTAAGCCTCAGGCCGTCGTACTCGCCTCTGTGGATCTTTCCGTGGCACGTGCTGCACACTGGTACTTGTTTCCGGTTCAGTATCCCCATGACTCTGCTAAAGCCCTGGTTCTTCTTCCCGTCCATTTTCCTTACGTGGCGTACGTGATGCATCTCTACATTTTCGCTTGCGCCACAGATGCAGCATGGGTAGCCCAGCTTAGATCGCGTCCGTAACCTGACATGCATTCGGACTATATCGATCTCCGGTTCGTCTGTGAAGGCGTCCCTTTTGACTGTCCAGTCCGCGTTGCGGTAGAACACGATTTTTATAAGCTTGTCTTTGCGCTGTACTGCGACACCCACGTCCCGTTGTTTCATGATGCTCGTCACCGGCTTTTTCAGCTTTAAGGCGAGCGTCTTTGCCAGGGAGTATTTCAGTATGTATTGCACTCTCCACAGTTCTGGAAAATTGTCCGTGGGCCTGTAGTAATGCTGTATGCCCCTGTTCACGGAGGAGTACAGGTTAACTATTTGGTCTACGTCCAGTGTAGTCCAGCCTGCTTTGTGTGCTGGCCTTCCCGTTCCGTCGCAGAACCCCCCTTGGTGAAGCCTTTTCAGGACCTCATCGATGGGAGCCTTTAACACCACCTCCATCCCGGTAGACCTTCTTTTGAAAGATTTTCCCGATCCGTTGGTTGATGTTTTGACTTTCTGATCCTGGCCTCTGCCTTTCCGAATCCGATACCCCAGGAATTCGGCTTCTTCCAGCTTTGCGTTCGTTACCTTGGTCTTTTCTTCACTGAGGGTTAGGGCCAGGTTTTGTATCAGGAAGGTCCTGATCCTCTCCTTTATCTCCTCTGCGAGTTCCTTACTTCCGGTCACTCCGATCAGCCAGTCGTCGGCGTACCTTACATACTTGATTCTGACAAACTCCGGGTCATGCGTGTCCAGCGATGGTAGGCTTCGCATGTATTGGCCTAACGTCCGGTACTCTTCCGTGTCGGCCTTGCCATTTTGGGCCATCCTTACTCTTTGCATGCTGATGGCATGGTATTTCGGGTTTTTCCTTCTGGCTTTGCCCTTCTCTAGCTCCCCTTGCAGCTGCTGTACGTACACGTCCAGCTCATGCAAGTAGATGTTTGCCAGTATAGGGCTTACGATGCCTCCCTGGGGAGTTCCCGCCAGTGAGTCGCGTCTGGTTCTGTCCAGGTCCTGATACCCTGCCTTGAGTATTTTCCAGATGAGGTTTATGAACCTTTGATCTGTTATCTTCCTCTTGATGAGCTTCACCAGTATTTCATGGTTTATGTCATCGAAGCAGGATTTTATGTCCCCTTCCAAGAACCACGATACGCCGCTCCACTTGCGTTGTACCTCCCTCAGCGCGCCGTGACAGCTTTTCGAGCTTCTAAAGCCGTAGCTGCACTCTAAGAAGTAGGGGCCTTCTGGGCTGTCATAGACAGCTTCCAGGATCAGCGTCACCACCTCTTGCACCAGCTTGTCCCGCGTGCTGGGTATTCCCAGTTTCCTGAGCTTACCGTTGCTCTTTGGTATGTAGGCTGTGCGGACCGGTTTGCATTGATAGCTCTCGTTGCTCATCTCTTCGATGAGTTCTGCGATTTGAGCCATCGAAAACCCGTCCAGAGTGTCTCCATCGGTGCCGGGGGTCATATTCCCCGGTTTCGACTTCATCCGCTCGTAAGCCAGGACATACATGTCCTTGTCGAGCAGTAACTTGTAGAGACCGTGGTTGATCCACTCACGCCGGGCGTTGAGTTTACGGATCACTTCGAGTCTCGCAAGTCCCTTGTAACCCGCCTCCTCCGGCATGGTTGTTTCTCCTTATTCGGTTTCTACATGGTGGCCTCGCTCTTCTCCCTGGTCTTCTTCCTCTGGTGCAGAACCATTAGCATCCAACCCTGGGTCTTTGCCAGGCCCGTTTCCGCTTTACAGATCCTCCTGATATAGGTTGTCCTACAGTTGCTAGGGTCTCCTAGCTTCCTAATCGCTCTTGGCCTGATGCTCCATCCGGAGCAGCCGCGATGGACTAGGTAGTGGCACCTTCTGCACCCCTTCCCCGTGTCCCAGGCATTGCCCTGGGCGTTTGAGTACTATGGGTGCTCTGTCACCATGGGAGTTTCCTCCTTTAGGTGATCCCGTAGTTACGAACCAACCCTTGTCTGTACTTAGGCTCCCAACTCTCAGGTTGACTACTCATCGTAGCCCTGCCGTGATGTAGAGACTTCTGATGCAATCACACCGTCTGCACCGGAACATCACGCACGCCCAGTAGTACCGTGATGGCGTGGAACCTTCGCTAGATCGCTCTGATTGGGTTCAACCAGTCTAGGCTTAGCCATATACAGATTAGCTGACGGACAGGACTTAGGTACTTATCCCCTTCCGCCTTTGTAGCACCATGCTATTGTCCCCCTTGGCTTTCGCCTCAAGGTGAGGTGCCGCTTTAGTCACTCTGTCTCCAGTGACACCGTCCTCTACGGTTCGGGTCGGTACGCCACAACGGCGCACGTGTGAACGAAGCGCTCTCCCGCTGAGCTAAGCGCCCTGCTGACAGAAGCAACTATAGCATTAGAAAAAGGGGATGTCAAGCAGTTTAGTTGTCCTTCAATAGCTATAGGTTACAGGTGCTGGAGGTAGAATTGTAACCTCATCTCCCTCCATGTTGCTACTCCTCTTCCATCGTCTTACGCATCGTCGGAAACAATATCACATCACGTATAGATTCCTGGTCTGCAAGTAACATGACTAAGCGATCGATACCGAGGCCAAGACCTCCTGTTGGTGGCATACCCACCTCCAGAGCCTCAAGAAAATCTTCATCCAGCACCTGTGCTTCTTCATCGCCCTCAGCACGCTGTCGCATCTGATCCTCAAAGCGAGCCCGTTGATCGAGTGGGTTATTTAATTCAGTAAAGGCATTGCCAAGTTCCAGACCACCGGCGAATGGTTGAAAGCGCTCAACTAACCCCGGAATTTCGATATGCTGCTTTGCCAATGGAGAGACATCTAGAGGATAGTCAGTCAGGAAGAGCGCCTGTCGCAAAACAGCATTGTGCATACGGAACATAATTCCCTTGAGATCATCGATTAAGTGACCACGTCCCAACTTTGGATTGGCCTCGTAACCATGTTCGCGCATCGCTGCAGCAAGACTCTCCTTATCAGGATAACGATTGACATAGATACCCGTAAATTCCTCAATTGCATCTAACAATCGTATTCGTTTCCATGGTGGAGTCAGATCGATCTCTGTTCCCTGATAGGTAATACGAGCAGAGCCTTTCACCTCCTCGGCAATAGAGCAGATCATCTCCTCAACCAGCTTCATAATATCGTTATAGTCAGCATATGCTTGATAACATTCCATCATCGTAAATTCAGGATTATGATTTCGATCGATACCTTCATTGCGAAAATCACGTCCAATTTCGTACACTCGCTCAAACCCACCCACAATCAAACGCTTGAGATAGAGTTCTACTGCGATACGCAGGTATAAATCTCTGTCTAAAGCATTGTGGTGTGTGATAAATGGGCGCGCAGTCGCTCCACCATACAACGGCTGCAGGATTGGTGTCTCGACTTCAAGGAATCCATGATCATCCAGGTAACGGCGCATGGCAGAAATCGTGCGACTGCGTATCACAAAAATCCGCCTGGCTTCATCGCCATTTGCAATCAAATCCAGATAACGCTTGCGCTGGCGTATCTCCACATCTTCAAGCCCATGATACTTCTCAGGTAAAGGGCGTAGCCCTTTCGCAAGAATGCGATATTCTCGCACATGCAGCGTGCGCTCTCCCGTACGCGTAATAAAAAGAAATCCCCGTACCTGCACGAAATCGCCAATATCTAACAATTTGAGTGCCTTATAAGCATCTTCTCCTATATCATTGATACGGAAGTAGACCTGTATACGACCAGTTCCATCTTCGAGTTGAGCAAAAGCAGCCTTGCCCATTTCACGCATTAGACGAATACGCCCGGTCAGCGTGAAATCTCCTTCTTCTCCCTGCCACTCATTAAAGTGTTCTAGTATATCAGCTATCGTATTGGTACGCTGTACGCGATTGGGGTAGGGGTTAATACCCTTTTCCTGTAATGCCTTTAACTTCTGTCTTCGAGCATCTTCTTCAGATATCAGGTTAACTCTGACTTGAATATCCTTTTGTTGTTCGTCTGCCATGTCATTTCTCTTTCTCCTAAAGATACGTGCAAACCATTTTAACATTGTTGCTTACCTTTTGCATCGCTTTCACCAATTTGGTCAAGCGATTTAATAAGCCCAAAAAGATCGACCTGCGGCACCTCTAATTGGGCCACAGGTCGATCGATTGCTGTTATCGCCTGGAAGGGTTACTCGATGCTGAAGATGGTATATTCTTTCACACCGCCAGGCGTAGAGACAATCACAAGATCATCCACCTTGTGGCCCAGCAGTGCTTTACCCACGGGTGATTCATTAGAAATTAACCCGGAGCTTGGTTTTGCTTCAAAAGCGCCTACAATAGTATAGCTATACTCCCTTTCATCCGGGGTACGCAACAGCACAATAGAGCCAAGCGAGACAATATCGGTCGGTAATTTAGTGATTGGCTTTGCCGTTGCTAACAACTGCTCAAGTTCCAAAATGCGCCCCTCGAGACGTGCCTGCTCGTTCTTTGCATCTTCGTAAGCAGCATTATCAACAACGTCACCTGACTCCTTTGCATCATGCAGGTATTGCGCAACCTCGGCTCTCCGCACAGTGCGTAAAAACTCGAGTTGAGCAATTGCGCGTTGTCGGCCATCATCTGTCAGGAATACATCCTGTGTCTCCATCTCTGTTTCCCTTCTTAAAAAAGTCTGGTGGAGTTCCAAGTCCTACCAGATCTTGTTCACCTATCTATTATGATAGGTTCCTACCTGTCAGGATATTCCACATCCCCCCAGGTAATTCTAACCAGTTCCCCTGAATGACGGCGAAGTAACAGCTCTCCGCTCTCATCCACATCTTCAGCAATCCCGCTAATTAACGAATTTCCCTGTTGCACTACAATAGTGCGACCAAGTGTTGCTAATTGACTTCTCCATCTTTCTCGAATCAGACGAGAGAATGGTTCCGTAGTCACTGTCTCCACAACAGGTAGCTCTGAAATCTCCTGTTGCAACGCAAAATAGCTTTTCTCGATGTACTGCAACAGACGAGCAATAAATATCTCCCGACTTACTACATGACCACAGGCTGACTCAAGAGTTGTAGCAATTGCGTTAAATGGAACCTGCACTGAAGCATGTCCTGCGAGTTCCTTGATACTACCATTGACATTAACGCCAATTCCAGCTACTGCGACCATACGACCGCTAGTGTCATGGCTCGTTTCAATTAAGATGCCAGCAACCTTGCGATCCTCTATGAGTACATCATTAGGCCACTTAATTGTTGCTGCAACTTGACAAATATCGGCAATCGAGTCAACCACAGCAAGCGAAGTTATCATCACGAGTATATGAGATGGGAAAAGTGGTCGCAACAATATGGACATCAACACATTACATCCAGGCACATCTACCCAACGGCGACCCCGCCTGCCCTTTCCGGCAGTTTGACTATCAGTAAGTACCACCAACCCTTCTTCTGGCCTCTCATAAGCCAGTTGCATAGCCAAAGTATTTGTTGATTCTACTGTTGGAAGATACAGTAAATGGTCTCCAATCCCGAAAAACTGTGTCTGTAAATTACGCTGCAGCGCTTCAAGATCAAGTGGAGAAACGCCTTGCAAATCTAATCCCACTCCTAACCTACCTCACCCAAATCTAAAAGCAGCTAATTGAAACGAAGAAAATCAATCTGAGTCAACCATTTGAACGAAGTAGTCATAGCTTTTTTAAGTATGTCCTGATAACATAAGCGATATGGAAACAGGTTGCCCTTTGACAGATTGTGTGGAAAAACCCCAGAGTAACAGCATGTCTGATTTTGCCATTACTCTGGGGAACGCTGCACAGGTAGGGATTATAAATTCACCTACCAGCGAGCTTGCGCCGACTTAGCGCCGGTCACCTCTCATCTGGAAGGTGTGGGAAATTACCACGCTGCCTGTGCAGCGATTACTTTGGTCCATTACACACCACCTCCTTTCATTGCGCTTATTGTACCTTGCAATTCTGAACCTGTCAAGTTATTTTTCCCATATTCGCTGCCAACAAGTGAACGTAAAATATATTTAAAAGGCTTCTCAAGCCATCTAATGTACATCAAAAATTTGTAAAAACTTATCTAATCCGCCACTTCTTGACACATAGTTGACGAAGGTTCACTTCTGGGCTACACTACCTTCAGATTAAGAAAGGAGCTTTTGCCATGACAATTGAACGCACAACGCATCCATACATCATACGTGATACAAACATCTATGAAGGTGAACCTATCATTGAAGGAACACGTACTGGCGTTCGACATGTCATTCTACTATTCCAATCTGGTAAAGACCCCGAAGAAATAGCCAGCATTCATCGTCTCTCTCTTGCCCAGGTATACGACGCCCTCAGCTTTTATTACGACAACGACGCTGAAATCGAACACTACATCCACAACGCATCATAGAAAAAAACACATAACTTTTTCGAACTATGTGATTTTTACCCTACAATTTTCTTTGAATTTACGCTATACTATGTATAGTAGTGTTGCTTGAGTGCACTATAAGCTGGCTCTACAGGCCACTCCAATGGCATAGCGATACTACTGTGTGCCTGCACTAGTATCGCCTGGACGATCCCCAAAAACACCCCGTTCATCCCAAAAGCCGTTGCCACAATCCGTGTTATTCCCCGAGTCTTGAGCACGAAGAGGCGAACATTCCCCATGAGACCCCCGAAGCCGTACAAAAAATGGGGATATCTCTTGTCAAGCTCTCCCCTAAGCCCTTATAATGGCAGAGCATTCATAGGAGGAACGATATGGCAAACCAAGAGCACCTCGAAGTACTCAAACAAGGTACAGACACTTGGAATGAATGGAGACAGCTACATTCAGAGGTACTTGTCGACCTCAGGGGCGCCGACCTCAGGGGAGCCATCCTCAGCAACTCCGACCTCAGGGGAGCCGACCTCAGCAGCACTTACCTCAGGAGAGTCAACTTCAGCGATGCCGACCTCAGGGGAGCCGACCTCAGCGATGCCGACCTCAAGGGAGCCGACCTCACCGCAGCCGATCTCAGCAGAGCCGATCTCAGCAGAGCTACGTTAGTAGAAACAAATTTTGCAGAAGCTACCCTGACAGATTGTCAAATTTATGGAATATCAGCTTGGAGTGTGAAACTGAAAGGAGCAAGACAAAACAACTTAGTCATCACTCCTAAAGAGGAACCAATCATCACCGTTGACAATCTCAAGATTGCTCAATTCATCTATCTGCTGCTCAACAATCGGGAAATCCGCGAGGTCATCGATACCGTTGCGAAAAAAGCCGTCCTCATTCTTGGCCGTTTCACGCTTGAGCGCAAAGCCGTCTTAGATGCACTACGAGAAGAACTGCGCACACATGGGTTCTTACCTATTTTGTTTGATTTCGATAAACCTGCAAGTAGAGACATCACCGAGACGGTTTCTACTCTCGCTCATCTGGCTCGGTTTGTAATTGCCGATATCACTGATGCGAAAAGCATCCCTCAAGAATTAATGCTGATTGTTCCCAATCTTCCATCAGTACCAGTTCAACCACTGATCCTTGAGTCACAGCACGAATATAGCATGTTTGAGCACTTCATACGGTTCCCCTGGGTTCTTCCTGTCTACCGTTACACAGATCAGGCAAGTTTGCTACAATCCCTCAAAGAAAACGTGCTTGACCCTGCCGAGCAGAAAGCACAGGAATTATCAAAGCGTTAAGAAGCTACGGTTAGTGAGGGTTAGTGTACTAGCAAAAAGTGAGAATACAGTGGGGTGGCTCAACTGAGGAACAACTTGCAAAATTGCCCAGTGGATGTGAATTGTCAAGGGGTAAAACTCGGGCAAAGTGGTAGGATTTGTTACTAACAGTTGGCCTTTCTTAGGGGCTCATCCCCACATGAAGTGTGCCTGGTTGCTTAGACCAAGGAAAGCCGCCTTACTGCCCAGTGTGCAGCGAATGGGCTGGGCTGTTTTCAAGGATGCCGACCACCTGAAACCAGGGCGGATCGGGGTAGGGGTTCTTTTCGATGCGCATGCCCACTTTGCGCATCACACCAATGGAAGCCACATTCTCAGAGGTGGTCGTCGCTACAATCCGCTTCAGCTGAAGCTGCGTGAAAGCATAGTCGATCAGTGCTTGGGTTGCTTCTGTGGCGTATCCCTGTCGCTGATAGGCTGGGGAAAGGGCGTAAAACAAGCCGAATTCAGGCGAGTTGAAGTGGGCAACGGCATCCTGGCTGGCAGCGCGCCATGAGGGCAATTGCCCGAACGGAGCGAAACAAGGCACAAAACCACACGCTCCGATGACTTGCTGCGTTTGCTTCAGCACCACGGCCCGATCGCCGTACGGCGGTTGATTGAGCTTGGCCAACTCTTCGTAGCTCAAAATTGTCCACTGTACCCATTGCTCCCGCTCGTGACGTGTGTTTGCTCCCTCGGTGCCAAAATCGGCAGTCAGGAGATCGAGGTCGAGAATCTGGTGAATGGCATCCAGGTCAGCCTTGGTAAAAGGTCTGATCAGCAGTCGTTCGGTTTCTAAGGGGGGAACAGGCATTATGACCTCATTTCCTCTCGATGCTTCACACTTCTCTAACGGACCTATTGTACCATACCTCTACCTCTTCTATCACCATGAAGTGCGGGATGAGCCACATCGTGGATGGTTGACAAGCAAGCGAGCTCACTGTGCCAAAGCTCTTTCTTCGCATGCTGACCGTCTGTTGAATAATGCTCAAAGGCGGATGCAAAGAAGACCCCATCACTTCCCAACATCACTGAAGTCTGCCATTTCGTAACGCTTTTCGTAACGATTAGCAGACGGGCGTATGGTATGATGCTCTCATGGAAGACGAAAACGACTATTCACCGTAGTTTCATGCTTCTTTGCGTTTGCAAGCTTCACTGGTTGCTTCAAGAGCAGCACAAGGAGAACAGCTATGAACCTGCACGATGCACCGACACAGATCGCATCGAGCCATGAACTGTATCACGAAGCTGATACACGCTTGTATGGTCGCTTGCTGCTTCTTGCAAGGATCATCTGGTTTGCACTGGTCATCCTCACTTTAGGCGTCTACTTTGCCAGCCTTTCAGATTATTTTGCCGAACTCCGAACGGTGTGTCGGCTCGCTGCCTGCTCTTACGGACAACTCTCTCCTGATGCCGTCGTGACGTTACAGCATTTCGGCTTTTCTGTTGGCAGCTACGCTGCCTTCATGTTTGTGCTCACCATCGTCTTAACTTTGGTCTTTTTCGGGGTCGGCTGCCTAATCTTCTGGCGAAGATCCAACGACTGGATGGCGTTACTATTCGCACTCATTTTCGTGATGGGTGGCATGTTCCCGGTTTTATTTATGGTAGGAACGAGTCACTCAACATGGCGGGTGCCGATCCTATTTGTAAGCGAACTGCTCTTACTCCTGTACTTCCTCGCCTTCACCCTCTTTCCCGATGGAAGGTTCGTGCCGCGCTGGACACGCTGGCTCCTCGTGGTCTTTAGTATCGAGTCAGTGGTCATTACACTCTTCACAAATCCTTTCACCGCCCCGCTCTGGATCGGAGTACCTCTTCTCCTGCTGTTCTTTAGTCCGTATGCCGGCCTTGTCATAGCTCAGATGTATCGCTATCGCTACGTATCCAGTCTCGTACAGCGGCAACAGACCAAGTGGGTGGTCTTTGGCTTAACAACGGTTACCGTGGTGTTTGTTGCGGGGTTCTTGCTTACGCTGATCTTTCCTCGATCAATCTATGCACTGGTCTATACTTTCGTCTCCACCTGCATTCTGTTCATCTACCCGTTCACCATGGGTTTCGCCATTTTACGCTACCGCTTGTGGGAGATCGATGTGCTGATCAACCGCACGTTAGTCTACGGGACACTGACAGCTTCACTGGCTCTTGTCTACGTCGGCAGCATCATTGTCCTGCAATACCTCTTCCGTGGGCTGACGCAAGGGTACGATGTGGCGATTGTCGGCTCCACGCTGCTTATAGCGACGCTGTTCCAGCCACTCCGTCGACGCATCCAGCGGATCATTGACCGGCGCTTCTATCGCAGCAAGTATGACGCCGCTAAGACCGTGGCAGCTTTCAGCTCAACGCTGCGCCAGGAAGTGGACCTGGAGCAGTTGCGCGAGCAGTTGCTGGCGGTGGTGCAGGAGACGATGCAGCCGGCGAGCGTTTCGCTCTGGCTGCGTCCACCTGAACCATCCAGGAAACGGAAAATGTGGCTGCTGGCAAGAAGCGATAAGGAAGAGCGAGTAGAACCATGATGGGAAGCAAGCAGGCTTGCTTAATGTGATATTGGTGGCGAATGCAAAAATCAAGCTTGATCTCTGAGGTAAGAAGCTCAGAATCACGCTCAGTTTGGCCATTCGCCACCAACATCACATTGAGGGAGAGCCACTTTTGTAGTATCAGAAACAGCCTACTACAAACAGGCAATAGTATCCCCAGGACGCCACTAAGGGACCTGCAAAAACTAAATTGTCCCAGTGCGGTATACTGTGCCAAGAAACGTTTTGTTGGACAAACAAGGATGGAACTGACTGAGGCTGGCTAAGGACACACCAAACATCGGTACAATTTCGGCAAGTAGGTGGCCCTGATCCACCCCTCTCAGAACGTGCTCTCTCAGATCCTTGGAATAGGCTTTCATCTTTCTATACAATCACAGGGCTCAGGTCTTTGGCACACCGGTGTAATATGTCGAGATATTGGCTCCCCTCATGTGTGATTTTGAGAAATTCATGAAGATCCACAGGTCTCCCCTGTATGTTCTTCTTTCGTCTCTGATTATCGAAGATTTTCCAATACTCATTCTCTAGAGCTTCAATAGAGAGGCCATGGCTAGGAGACCTATCTTCAATAAGCCCTTTTGCACTTAAATCCTTAAGTTCTTCTATAAGGAATTGCGTGGTACGATCTCCTATTGTGGCTATAAACTGCTGCTCTACAATTCTTAACTGTTCTAAATGTTGGTGCTGATATTTAGAAACGAGGTGTTGGGAGATGAAGTTCAATGTCCAGATTTGCTTCTCTTGTTCTTTTTGCATCTTCGATAGAACCGTCTGCTCCTGTTTAATCTCTTCGGCCTCTCTTAAAGCGATTTCTATACCACCTGGTAATTTTAAGTCCTTGATAATAGGTACTAACCATGGGAGGCCTGCAATAACGAGCAAGCCAACTAATGTAACACCATCAGGAGAAAAGCCGTGGTAAATACCGATACCTACAAGCAACAAGGCTATAAATGTTACGAGGTACTTGCTAATAGCAGCCCACTCCCTTATACTTCTACTTGTTTTTCCCCTTTTTGCTTCTTCTACTGATAGAATTACCTCATTTGTCATCTCTTTTGCGTTCATCATATTACCTCACCGTTAAACTCATGAAAAGGCCAATACTATGAAGTAGACGCACAAGGAGTACACTTTTGGGGCCTAATATATACTTCTATGACATGAAGGGTTGGATAGTTATATCCCAGCTATAGTACCGAGCAGGAATGCAGAAAAGCGGTAGGAAATGTATTGCGGCCGTGCGAAAAGCAGCGCCAATTTCGTCACCCGGCTAATGGATGGCAACAGAAAGGGGATGAAACAACTATTTCCCACTGCTATTCCGCAGGAGAAGTACTTGTTTTGCCGCTTTTCTGCATATGTGCAAGTGTTGCTGGCTAAATATGTAACAATCTAGCCTTCATGTCATAGACGTATGTATCAGGACTTCTAGGACAATGTAGTTTTCGGAAGTCCATAAGAACAGCCTATTCATCCCAATAGCCCCTACCAAACCCCTGGCTATTCCCTGAATCCTTAGCACGAAGAGGCGAAAACTGTTCATGTGATCTCTGAAGCTGCTCAATTGTCATAGAGGCATAGTGATTCGTCATTCTCAGCGTTCGATGCCCCATTTGACGCTGGACATCTAAAGGACTTCTCCCCATAGCTAGCTGAGTCGTAGCCATATAACGACGGCAGTTATGGGGGGAAACCCGCTTCCCATCGATGCCCGTTCTCTCTTTGAGCCTGACAAAAAGCTTCTGAACAGCATGTATGGTAACAGGCTCACCTTT
>Ga0207684_10003630_pt1 | contig 15000 bp, 13 predicted proteins | sample KBSK5501metaG_FD_184342 | JGI IMG/M metagenome (GOLD analysis project Ga0207684, IMG submission 184342) | Corn, switchgrass and miscanthus rhizosphere microbial communities from Kellogg Biological Station, Michigan, USA - KBS K5-50-1 metaG... | ecosystem: Host-associated > Plants > Roots >...
CGCGACGGCAGACCGCGGCACCGCGCGGGCCGAGGCGCCGCGGTGCTGCAGATCGACGAACGCGTCGTAGACGCCGATCGCCTCGTCGCCGGTCTTGCCTTTCTGGCCGATCCCGAGCACGCGGCAACCTTTCTCGCGCAGGCGGATCACGAGCGGCGCGAAATCCGAATCCGACGACACGATGATCGCCAGCTGCGGCCGTTGCGCCGCGACCAGATCCATCGCATCGACAGCCAGCGCGATGTCGGTCGAGTTCTTGCCCGTTGCGAGGTTGACGATCGGGCGGATCGACAGGCGCTTGAACAGCTTGGCATGGCTGACCGCCGCCTCGGCGGTGCAGTACGCACGCCGCACGTGGATCGCGCCGTGCTCGGCGAGCAGCATCGCGACCGCCTGCTCGATCACGTCGCCCGAGACGTTGTCGGCGTCGATGAAGAGCATCACCGGGCCCAGGCCCATCGGCACGGCGCTCACGGCTGCAGCCTCCACGCCAGCGTCTCGCCGCCGCGCAGCGGCTTCAGCTCGGCCTCGCCGAACGGCAGCGCTTCGGGCAAAGTCCACGCTTCGCGGCGCAGCGTGATGTGCGCGGTGTTGCGCGGCAGGCCGTAGAAATCGGCACCATGGTGGCTCGCGAAGCCTTCGAGCTTGGCGAGTGCGCCGACGGCATCGAAGGCCTCGGCGTACAGCTCGATCGCGCTCAGGGCCGTATAACAGCCGGCGCAGCCGACCGCATGCTCCTTCAGGTGCGCGGCATGCGGGGCGCTGTCGGTGCCGAGGAAGAAGCGCGGGTCGCCCGAGGTCGCCGCATCGACCAGCGCGCGGCGGTGTTCCTCGCGCTTGAGCACCGGCAAGCAGTAGTAGTGCGGCCTGATGCCTCCGACGAAGATCGCGTTGCGGTTGTAGAGCAGGTGGTGCGCGGTGATCGTCGCGCCGAGATGGGTGCCGTCGGCGTCGCGCACGTACTGCGCGGCCTCGCGCGTCGTGATGTGCTCGAACACGATCTTGAGCTCGGGGAAATCGCGGCGCAGCGGGATCAGCTTGGTGGCAATGAACGCCTTCTCGCGGTCGAACAGATCGATCTCGGGGTCGGTCACCTCGCCGTGCACCAGCAGCAGGAGGCCGTGGCGCTGCATCGCTTCGAGCGTGCGGTAGGTCTTGCGGATGTCGGTGACGCCGGCGTCGCTGTTGGTCGTCGCGCCGGCCGGGTAGAGCTTCAGCGCGACGATGCCCGCCGCTTTCGCGCGCGCGATCTCGTCGGGCGGTGTCGCGTCGGTCAGGTACAGCGTCATCAGCGGCTCGAACGGCACGCCCACCGGCACCGCCGCGCGGATCCGCTCGCGATACGCGAGCGCCTGCGCCGTCGTCGTCACCGGCGGCTTCAGGTTCGGCATGATGATCGCGCGCGCGAACTGGCGCGCGGTGTCGGGCACGACCGCGGCGAGCGCCGCGCCGTCGCGCACGTGCAGATGCCAGTCGTCGGGGCGAGTCAGCGAGAGCGTATCGGTCGTCATGCGGCCGATTTTCGCACCCGCTGCCGAGTTCAATGTTGGAGGATCTTCGACAGGAAGTCCTTGGCCCGCGGCGTGCGCGCGTCCGGGTCGCCGAAGAAGTCGTCGCGCGTGCAGTCTTCGACGATCTTGCCGGCGTCCATGAAGATCACGCGATGCGCCACCCTCTTCGCGAAGCCCATCTCGTGCGTGACGACCATCATCGTCATGCCTTCCTTGGCCAGCAGCACCATCACGTCGAGCACTTCGCCGACCATCTCGGGGTCCAGCGCCGAGGTCGGCTCGTCGAACAGCATCACGATCGGGTCCATGCTGAGCGCGCGGGCGATCGCGACGCGCTGCTGCTGGCCGCCGGAGAGCTGGCCGGGGAACTTGTCCTTGTGCGCCATCAGGCCGACGCGGTCGAGCATCTTCAGCCCGCGCGCCTTCGCTTCGTCGACGCTGCGGCCCAGCACCTTGATCTGCGCCAGCGTCAGGTTCTCGGTCACCGAGAGGTGCGGGAACAGCTCGAAGTGCTGGAACACCATGCCGACGCGCGAGCGCAGCTTCGGCAGGTTGGTCTTCGGGTCGGCGATCGAGATGCCGTCGACGACGATGTCGCCCTTCTGGAACGGCTCGAGCGCGTTCACGGTCTTGATCAGCGTCGACTTGCCCGAGCCCGACGGGCCGCAGACGACGACGACCTCGCCCTTCTTGATCGTGGTCGTGCAGTCGGTCAGCACCTGGAAGCTGCCGTACCACTTGGAAACGTTCTTGATGTCGATCACGAGTAACTCCTGTTGAGCTCAGATGGCGCCGGGCCGCTCCCAAGCCATCTGAGCGCCCCCTTCGGGGGCTGGCTGCGGTACTCCGCAGGCGGGGGCAAACATTTATCGGATGATGGCGATCTTCTTCTGCAGCTGGCGCACGAACATCGACAGGCCGAAGCAGATGATGAAGTAGACGACGGCCGCCGTCAGGTAGGTCTCGACCGGGCGGTTGAAGTTCTTGCCGGCGACCTCGAAGCCCTTGAGCAGGTCGTACGCGCCGATCGCGTAGACCAGCGACGTGTCCTGGAACAGGATGATGGTCTGCGTCAGCAGCACCGGCAGCATGTTGCGAAACGCCTGCGGCAGCACGACCAGCTGCATGCACTGCTTGTACGTCATGCCCACCGCATAGCCGGCGTAGACCTGCCCCTTGGGCACCGACTGGATGCCCGCGCGCATGATCTCGGAGTAGTACGCCGCCTCGAAGATCGTGAACGTGATGATGGACGACAGCTCCGCGCCGAGCGGCCGCCCGATCATCAGCGGGATCAGCAGGAAGAACCACAGGATCACCATCACCAGCGGGATCGAGCGCAGCGTGTTGACGTAGAACGCGGCCGGCATCACCAGCCACTTCTTGCCCGACAGCCGCATGAGCGCGAGCAGCGTGCCGATCGCGATGCCGCCGATCATCGCGACCATCGTGAGCTGAACCGAGAAGATCAGGCCCTTGACGATGAAGTTGGAGACGACGCTCCAGTCCAGGAACGAAAAGTCCAGGGAAATCATTTGCCGCCCCCGATCATGCCGGGCACCTGCACGCGGTTCTCGATGAACAGCGCGATGCGGTTGATCACGAACGCCGAGACGAAATACAGCAAGGTCACCGCGAGATAGATCTCAATGCCGCGCGAGGTTTCTTCCTGCGCCTGCATCGCGAACATGGTCAGCTCGGCGATCGACACCGCGAACGCGACCGACGAATTCTTGATGATGTTCATCGACTCGCTGGTCAGCGGCGGGATGACGATGCGAAACGCCATCGGCAGCAGCACGTAGCGGTAGGTCTGCGGCAGGGTCAGCCCCACCGCGAGGCCGGCGTAGCGCTGACCCTTGGGCAGCGCCTGGATGCCCGCCTTGACCTGCTCGGAGATCCGCGCCGACGTGAAGAAGCCCAGCGCGAACACCACGAGGATGATGCTCGGCAGCGAGCGCAGGCTCAGGAAGATCGACGGGATCACGTGGTACCAGAGGAAGATCTGGACCAGGAGCGGGATGTTGCGGAAGAGCTCGGTCCACGCGTTGCCGAAGCCGACGAACCACTTGTTCGGCGTCGTCCGCAAGATGCCGATCAGCGAGCCGGCGACCAGCGCGACCACCAGCGACATCACCGCCACCGACAGCGTCCAGCCCCAGGCCGACATCAGCCATTCGAGGTAGGTGCGCCCGCCCCCGGTGTCTTGCAGGAAGACCTGCCAATCCCATTTGCTACCCAAGTTCGTGCCCCTCCTGCGAACGCGCGGCCCGCTCAAAGACCCGCTCAAAGAAAAAGCGCGACGCGAAAGGCTTTCACGCCGCGCTGCTCCGCGAATGTAAGCAAACCCCGCGCCTGCCGGCGCTAGGGCTTACCTCAAGCGATTTCCCATCACTGCTTCTTGTAGGCCTCGACCGGATTGTCGTTCGGGTTCGCGATCGCGTTCTTCAGCGATGCGCTCATCGGCATGCCGACCGTCGCGTTGCGCGGCGGGATCGGCGCGAGGAACCACTTGTTGTAGATCTTCTCGAGCTCGCCGCTCTTCATCAGGCCCTTGACGGCATCGTCGACCAGCTTCTTGTAGGCCGGGTCGTCCTTCGGGATCATGATCGCGATCGGCTCCTCGGACAGCGTTTCGCCGACGATCTTGAATTCCGCCGGGTTCTTCGAGTTGACGATCAGGCCGGCGAGGATGTTGTCGTCCATCACGAACGCGTCGGCTCGGCCCGACTCCATCAGCAGGAAGCTGTCGGCGTGGTCCTTGCCGAACAGTTCCTTGAACTCGACGCCGTTGGCGCGCTCGTGCTTGCGCAGCAACTGCACCGAGGTGGTCCCGGTGGTGGTGGCGACGGTCTTGTCCTTCAGCTGGGCGATCGAGGTGATGCCCGAGGCGCCCTTGACCGCGATGCGCACGTTGGTCACGAAGGTGGTCGGGGCGAACGCCACGTCCTTCTGGCGCGCGGTGCTGTTGGTGGTGGAGCCGCATTCCATGTCGACAGTGCCGTTCTGCACCAGCGGAATCCGGTTCTGCGACGTGACGACCTGGTATTCGACCGGCAGCGTCGGCATCTTCAGGTTGGCCTTGATCGCGTCGGCGATCTTCTGGCAGACCTCGACGTGATAGCCGACGTACTTGCCGTCGCCGGTCGTATAGGCCAGCGGCGCCGACGAGTCGCGCGTGCCGATCACGATCTTGTTCGCGGACTTGATCTTCGCCAGCGTGTCTGCGGCGTGGCCGACCCCGCACGCCAGAACGGCAGCCAGGGCAAGAGCGACTTTCTTCATGGGGTCTCTTTCAAGGGAGGATGAATCAAGAGAACGGAATTCTAGGGAGGCCGGACGACAGCCGGCCGCGTACTTGCCCGCGAACAAGGGTTTTGCCGGGCCCTGAGTGCGGGAGCGGCGGTGCAGGCGGCGCCTCCAGGTGTGCAACCTTCATGCCATTCAAACCTCGAGGCGCACGGGCTGGGTCAGCTTCTCGGGCACGAGCAGCGCGTTCATCTCGGCGCGGCTCATGATGCCCAGCGATTCGGCCACCTCGGCGATCGTGCCGCCCTCGCCGCCCTGCTTGGCGAGCGCCGTCTTCGCGATCAACGCCGCTTTTTCGTAGCCGATGATCGGGTTCAGCGCGGTCACCAGCGTGACCGATTCGGCAACCCGCTTCGCGAGCAGCGCATGGTTGGCCTGGATGCCCTGGACGCAGTTGACCTGCAGCGTGCGGCACGCCTGGGTCAGGTGCTTCAGGCTCTTGTTCAGCGCGTGCGCCATGATGGGCTCGAACGCGTTGAGCTGGAGCTGGCCGGCTTCGGAGGCCATCGTGATCGTCACGTCGTTGCCGATCACTTCGAATGCGACCTGGTTCATCACCTCGGGGATCACCGGGTTCACCTTGCCCGGCATGATCGACGAGCCGGCCTGGCGCGGCGGCAGCTTGATGTCGCCGAAGCCGGCCTGCGGGCCGCTGGACAGCAGCCGCAGGTCGTTGCAGGTCTTGCTGAGCTTGCAGGCCACGCGCTTGAGCACGCCGGAGAGCTGCACGAACGCGCCGGTGTCCTGGGTTGCCTCGATCAGGTTCTCGGCGCGGATCACCGGCACGCCGCTGACCTGCGCGAGCAATGGCACGACACGCTCCGTGTAGCCGGCCGGCGCGTTGATGCCGGTGCCGATCGCGGTCGCGCCGAGGTTCACCTCGGTGATCAGCAGCCGCGCCTCGGCCAGGCGCTGCTCGTCCTCGTGGATCATGATCGCGAAGGCCTTGAACTCCTGGCCCAGCGTCATCGGCACCGCGTCCTGCAGCTGCGTGCGGCCGATCTTCAGCACGTCCTTGAACTCGAGCGCCTTCGCCTCGAAGGCGCCGCGCAGCTCGGCCATCGCCTGCAGCAGCTCGTCGATGCCGAACCACGCGGCCAGGCGCAGCGCGGTCGGGTACACGTCGTTCGTGCTTTGCGACGCATTGACGTGGTCGTTCGGGTGCAGCGCCGCGTAGTCGCCTTTCGGGCGGCCCAGGTGCTCGAGCGCGCGGTTCGCGATCACCTCGTTCGCGTTCATGTTGGTCGACGTGCCGGCGCCGCCCTGGATCACGTCGACGACGAACTGGTCGTGCAGGCTGCCGCCGAGCAGGTCGTCGCAGGCGCGCACGATCGCGTCGGCGCGATTGGCGTCGATCACGCCGAGCTCGGCATTCGTCAGCGCTGCCGCCTTCTTGACGGACGCGAGCGCGCGGATCAGCGCCGGCATGGTCGCAACCGTCTGCCCGCTGATCGGGAAGTTGTCGACCGCGCGGGCGCTGTGCACGCCCCAGTAGGCGTCGGCGGGGATGTCCATGTCGCCGAGGAAGTCGTGTTCGCGGCGGGTGGGGGTCGTCATGCTCTTCTCCAGTGGTGATCGTCGATGGTCAGCGATGCTCAGTACTGCCAGAAGATCCGCTGGAGTTCCTTGGTGTCGCTGGTCTTGGTCAGCGCCAGCGCCGCAAGAATCTTCGCCTTCTGCGGATTCAGGTCGTGCGCGACGACCCAGTCGTACTTGTCGTCCGGCTGCTCCGAGTTGCGCAGCACGAAGCCGTCGGGCACGCGCGCCGAGCGGATGATCTGGATGCCCTGCGCGCGCAGCGCCTTCAGCGTGTCGACCTCGTAGTTCGGGACCGAGCCGTTGCCGGTGCCGGCGTGGATGATCGCCTTGGCGCCCGCCTTGCCCACCGCTTCGGCCAGCGCCGTGCCCATCTCGCCCGAGCCGTAGATGATCGAGACCATCGGCAGCGCATCGATCTTCTCGATGTCGAATTCGCTGTTCATCGTGTGGCGCTTGACCGGCGCGCGGAACCAGTAGGTCTTGCCTTCGACGACCGAGCCGAGCGCGCCCCACTGGCTGCCGAACGCGTTGGTCTTGATGTTGATGCGCTTGCTCGCGTCGCGGCCCGACAGGATGTCGTCGTTCATCGCGACCAGCACGCCCTTGCCGCGCGATTCCTTGTCGGCCGCGACAACGACCGCGTCGTACAGATTCAGCATGCCGTCGGCCGACATTGCGGTGCCCGGGCGCATCGAGCCGACCACGACGATGGGCTTGTCGGTGTGCACGGTCAGCGTCAGGAAGTACGAGGTTTCTTCGAGCGTGTCGGTGCCGTGCGTGATCACGATGCCGTCGACGGCCGAGTCCTTCGCGAGCTGGGCCACGCGCTTGCCAAGCGTGATCAGACGGTCGTTCGTGAAGCTTTCGGATGCGATCTGGAACACCTGCTCGCCCCGCACATTCGCGACGTCGGCGAGCTCGGGCACGCCGGCGATCAGCTTGTCGACCGGCACTTTCGCGGCTGCGTAGGTCGCGCTGTTCGCGGCGCTCGCGCCGGCGCCGGCGATCGTGCCGCCGGTGGCGAGCACGACGACGTTGGCCTTGGGCTTGGCGGCGGCCGCGCCCGAAGCGGACGGCGAAGTCTGCGCGCAAGCGGTGCCGAGCACGCCGGCCAGGATGACGGCTGCGGCGGTGCGCAGCGTCTGGTTCATCGGGAACATAGTGGGAATCTCCTCGTGGTTGGTATGAATCGTGTCGGGGCACGTGCTACCCAAGTGTCGGTGCACGTGCTCCCCAACCGCTCGGCTCCCCAACCGCTCGGCTCCCCAACCCGTTCGGCTCCCCAACCCGTTCGGGCTGAGGTATCGAAGCCTTGCACCGGGCCCTTCGATACCTCAGGGCGAACGGGCGCTGGGAGGGCGAACGGGTTGGGAGCGCGAACGGGTTGGGGGGCGAACGGGTTTGGGGGGCGAAACTGGCTGAAGAGCGAATGCGGTGTCGCGCTACTCGGTCCTTGCGATCATGGTCTGGATCACCGTCTCGAGCTGCGGGCTCATCGGCAGGTCCAGGCTGACGGTGGAGCCGGGCAGCTTGCGCAGGAACCAGCGGTTGTAGCGACGCTCGATCTCGCGGTCTTCGGCGAGGGCGTGGAAGGTGTCGTTGACCAGCTTCGTGAGCTGCGGGTCGGCCTTGCGGAACATGATTCCGTACGGGTCGTACGACAGGAACTCGCCGGTGACGACGTAGTCGGATTGCACGTTGTTCTGCGCGGTCAGGCCGTACAGCAGCACGTCGTCGGTCGCGAACGCGTCGACCTGGCCGCTCCTGAGCATCTCGAACGACGCGGCGTGATCGGCCGCGACCGAGAGCGCGAAGTCGAGCTTGAACTTCGCCATCAGGTCGCGCATCGCCTTCTCGTTGGTCGTGCCGGCGGTGACCACGACCTTCTTGCCCGGCAGGTCGCGGAACGACTTGATGGCCGAGCCCTTCTTCACGAGCAGCTTGGTGCCCGAGACGAACATCGTCGGCGAGAACGAGACGACTTTCTGGCGTTCGAGGTTGCTGGTCGTCGAGCCGCATTCGAGATCGGCCTGTCCCGAGGTGATTGCGGCCATGCGCGTCTCGGACGTGACCGGCACCCATTTGATCGCGATCGTGCGGCCGACCTCCTCGCTGATCGCATCGACCAGCAGCTTGCACAGGTCGATCGAATAGCCGATGGGCTCGCCGCGCGGCGACAGGTACGAGAACGGGACCGACGACTGGCGGTGCGCGAGCAGGATCGTCCCGCTGTCGCGCACCTTGCGCAGCGTGCCGCTCAGCTCGACCGGCGTCGTGTCGGATTGAGCCGCCGCGGTGCCGGCAAACCCGCCGGCGAACAGTGCAAGCAGCGCCGCGGCGGCGAGCCGCGCCCGCAGCCCTCCTCGTGGACGACCTTCAAGGCAAGAGCCGCTCATCGCTCGCCTCACGCGTGGCTGGGTTGCAGGCCGCCCTGGCGGGCCGCCGTGTCCAGCGTCATCGCGTTCGCCTCGGCTTCGGCCTCGGGCAGCAATTCGCCCTCCCACTTCGCGACGACCGCCGTCGCGATCGAGTTGCCGACCGCGTTGGTCGCCGAGCGGCCCATGTCGAGGAAGGTGTCGACGCCCAGGATCAGCAGCAGCCCCGCCTCCGGGATGTTGAACTGGTTCAGCGTCGCCGCGATCACGACCAGCGAGGCGCGCGGCACCCCGGCCATGCCCTTGGACGTGAGCATCAGGATCAGCAGCATCGTGACCTGCGTGCCGATCGACAGGTGGATGTTGTAGGCCTGTGCGATGAACAGCGACGCGAACGTGCAGTACATCATCGAGCCGTCGAGGTTGAACGAGTAGCCCATCGGCATCACGAAGCTCGAGATCTTGCGCTTGACGCCGAAGCGGTCGAGCGCGTCGAGGATCTTCGGGTACGCGGCCTCCGAGCTCGCCGTCGCGAACGACAGCAGGAACGCCTCCTTGATGTGCACCAGCAGCTTCAGCACGCGTGGCCCGAGGAACATGAAGCCGGCGAACACCAGGCAGCCCCAGAGGATGAACAGGCCGAGGTAGAAGTCGCCCATGAACACCGCGAACTTCAGCAGGATGTCGAGGCCGTTGACCGCGACGGTCGCGGCCATCGCCGCCATCACCGCCAGCGGCGCGAGCTTCATCACGTAGCCGGTGATCTTCAGCATCGCGTGCGAGAGCTCGTCGATCATCGCGACCAGCGTCTTGGCGCGCTCACCGAGCGCCGACAGCGCGACGCCGAAGAACATCGAGAACACGACGATCTGCAGGATCTCGTTGTTCGCCATCGCCTCGGCGACCGACTTGGGCACCAGGTGGCTGACGAAGTCCTTCAGCGTGAACTTCGAGGTCGCGAGGTTCGCCGACGCACCGATGTCGGGCAGCGGCAGGCCGAGGTTGCTGCCCGGCTGCAGCAGGTTCGCCAGGATCAGGCCCAGCACCAGCGAGACCAGCGAGGCGGTCACGAACCAGCCGAGCGCCTTGCCGAACACCCGCCCGACCGACGCCGCGTCGCCCATGTGCGCGATGCCGACGACCAGCGTCGAGAAGACCAGCGGCGCGATGATCATCTTGATCAGGCGCAGGAACACGTCGGACATGATCGAGATGTAGCCGGCGACCTGCCCGGCGGTCTTCTTGTCCGGGAAGTTCGTGAAGATCATGTAGCCGATGACGATGCCGAGCACCATCGCGATCAGGATCCAGGCGGCAGGCGGAAGTTTGCGTTTCATGAGTTAACCCTGTGGTGGTTGGTCTCGGGGGTCTCTTCTTGTGGTCTGGCGGACCGGCGCAACGAAGCAAAGCAAGCGGCGCGCCGCCGCCCGTCATGTGACAGGACGGCGACGGCGGCGAACTTTAGGGTCGGGCCGAAAACGGCGCCAATGCTGAATCTCCAAGACGGTATGCAAGCGCCGCATACCGAATCGGTAGAAACCCGAGAATGCTCAGCCGCCGGGGGAAGACGTGGCGGAGAGGAAATCCCACAGCGCCTGCGCGCCGGGTTTGCCGTGGCGCGCCAGCTCGGGGCGCTCGCGGTAGATGCGGATGTCCATCGTCAGCTCGTGCGCACCGCTGGCCGCGGCCCGCACCAGGCGCTTGCTCTTCAGCTCTTTCTTGACCGAGCTGGCCGGCAGGAACGCGATGCCGTGGCCTTCGAGCGCCATCGCCTTCAGGCCCTCGGCCATGTCGGTCTCGTAGATCGGCTCGAGGTTCAGGCCGTCGGGCGCGAGCTTCATGATCAGCTCGACCAGCCGGCCGAGGTAGGCGCCGGCCGCGTAGCTCAGGAACGGCACGCGCGGCGCCGCGGCGCTTTGCAGCCGGAACAGCGGCTGACCCTCGGCGTCGCCCTTCGCGAACGCCGCGAGGGTCTCCTGGCCGAGGCTGATCATCTCGTAGCGGTCGGGGTTGAGCTGCAGCGGCTGCGACGGGTGGTGGTAGGCCATCAGCAGGTCGCAGCTGCCTTCGGTGAAGTGCATCACCGCGTCGTGCACGTTCAGCGCGACCAGCCGGCTCTTGAAGCCCGCGAAGCGCTTGCGCACGTCCATCACCCAGTGCGGGAAGAACGTGAACGCGAGCTGGTGCGGCACCGCGAACTCGATCATGTCCAGCCCCGCGACCTTGTGGCCGCGCATCATGTTGCGCGCCGCCTGCAGCGCGCCGAGGATCTCGAGTGCCTGCACGTGCAGCGTCTCGCCGGCCGAGGTGAGCCGGGTCGGGTACGACGAACGGTCGACGAGGTCGATGCCGGCCCACGCCTCGAGCGACTGGATGCGGCGCGAGAACGCCGGCTGGGTCACGTGCCGCAGCTGCGCCGAGCGCGAGAAGCTGCGCGTTTCGGCCAGGCTGACGAAGTCTTCAAGCCACTTGGTTTCCACGGCGTTCAGTGTAGCCAGCGGCCGGCGCGCTTCGGCCGCGGGCACCTCCGCATTGACGCAGCACGCACTACGCGAGTGTCGGCAGTTCGACCGGCTCGATCGCCGGCAGCTCGTCGGCGCGCTCGCTCGCCTGCTGCTGCAGCCGCCACATCTGCGCATAGCGCCCGCCGTGCGCCAGCAGCTCGGCGTGGGTGCCGCGCTCGAGGATGCGGCCCTGCTCCATCACGAGGATCTGGTGCGCATCGATCACGGTCGACAGCCGGTGCGCGATCACGAGCGCGGTCTTGTTGCGCGCGGCGCTCTTCAGCTCGGCCTGGATCGCGCGCTCGTTCGCCGAATCGAGCGCCGAAGTCGCCTCGTCGAAGATCAGCAGCGGCGGGTTCTTCAGCAGCGTGCGGGCGATCGCGACACGCTGCTTCTCGCCACCCGAGAGCTTGAGCCCGCGCTCGCCGACCATCGTGTCGTAGCCCCTCGGGGTGGAGACGATGAAGTCGTGGATGTGCGCCGCCTTGGCCGCGCCTTCGACCTCGCCACGGTTCGCGCCGGTGCGGCCGTAGGCGATGTTGTATTCGACCGTGTCGTTGAACAGCACCGTGTCCTGCGGCACGATGCCGATCGCGCGGCGCAGGCTCGCCTGCGTGACCTCGCGGATGTCCTGCCCGTCGATCAGGATGCGCCCGGCGTTCACGTCGTAGAAGCGGAACAGCAGCCGCGCCAGCGTGCTCTTGCCCGAGCCCGACGGGCCGACCACCGCGAGCGTCTTGCCCGCCGGGATCTCGAAGCTCACGTCGTGCAGGATCTCGCGGTCGGCGTCGTAGCCGAAGCGCACGTGCTCGAACTTCACCGCGGCGCCGTGCGCCGGCTGCAGTTCGCGCGCGCCCGGCGCATCGGCGACCTCGCGGTGCTGGCCGAGCAGCGCGAACATCTTCTCCATGTCGGTCATGGCCTGCTTGATCTCGCGGTAGATCACGCCGAGGAAGTTCAGCGGGATATAGAGCTGGATCATCAGCGCGTTGACCAGCACCAGGTCGCCCAACGTCATCGTGCCGCCGACGACGCCCAGCGTCGCGCGCCAGACGAGCAGCGTCACCGCGGTGGCGATGATCAGGCTCTGGCCGAGGTTGAGCACCGACAGCGAGGTCTGCGACTTGATCGCCGCCTGCTCCAGGCGGTGCAGGTTGACGTCGTAGCGCTCCTGCTCGAAGCGCTCGTTGCTGAAGTACTTGACGGTCTCGTAGTTGATCAGCGCGTCGATGGCGCGCGTGTTGGCGCGGCTGTCCTGCTCGTTCATCGCGCGCCGGAAGTGCGTGCGCCACTCGGTCACGGTGACCGTGAACGCGATGTAGGCCACCAGCGCGCCGAACGTGATCGCCGCGAACCAGACGTCGAACTTGGCCGACAGCAGGCTGATCACGAGCGTGATCTCGACCAGTGTCGGCAGGATGTTGTAGATCGTGTAGTTCAGGAGCGACTGGATCGAGCGCGAGCCGCGTTCGATGTCGCGCGAGACGCCGCCGGTCTGGCGCTCGAGGTGAAAGCGCAGGCTCAGCGCCAGCAGGTGCTCGAACGCTTCGAGCGCGACGCGCCGCGCGATCCGCGCCGCCACCGGGTAGAACAGGAACTCGCGCAGTTCGGTGAACAGCGTGATCGAGACGCGCAGCGCGCCATAGGCCAGCAGCAGCGCGACCGGCACCGCCAGCGCGATACGCGGGTCGCCGTGCTTCAGGTCCAGCGCGTCCACGAGCTGCTTCAGCACCAGCGGCACGCCGATGTTCGCGATCTTCGCGGCGACCAGGAAGCTCAACGCGACCAGCACGCGCCAGCGCCACTGCCAGACGTACGGCAGGAGCTTGCGCAGCGTCTGCCAGTCCGAACGCGGTGGCGTGGGCACGGCCGTTGCATTCGGCACGGGCAGCGGATCGGCGTAGGTGGTTCGACGCATCAGGCAAAGGTGAAAGAATCGGCGGCAAGGCAGCCGCGCGTGCGGCCGCGATGACAACAGCAGGTGAAGCAATATGCCCGAGATTTCAGGCGCAGGTGCGGCGTCGGCCGCGGCGACGGGAGACAGCGTGGATTCGATCGCCCCGCTTGCCCTCCCGGCCGACGACCGCCAGCTCGTGCTGCGCGTGATGCCGATGCCGGCCGATGCGAACGGCAACGGCGACATCTTCGGGGGCTGGATCATGGCGCAGGTCGACATCGCCGGCGCGGTGCTGCCGGCGCGCATCGCGAAGGGCCGGATCGCGACCGTCGCGGTCAACGAGTTCGTCTTCAAGCAGCCGGTGTCGATCAGCGACCTGCTGAGCTTCTATGCGCGCGTCGAGCGCATCGGCAACACCTCGATCACCGTCAACGTCGAGGTCTACGCCGAGCGCAACCCGGCGAACCTGCAGGTCGTCAAGGTGACCGAGGCGAACCTGACCTACGTCGCGATCGACCGCGACGGCAAGCCGCGGGCGATTCCGAAGGGTTGATGGACGGGCGGCTCCCTATGCCTGCGGGAGAGGGATTCGGGTGTCAATCGACGAAGAAATCCGGCACGAACGCCTTCGTTCCCGGCGTGACGCTGTACGCGTCGAGATCTGTGATGCCGTGCTGCGCGAGCAGCTCGTCGTCGATGAAGAAGTTGCCGGTCGTCGTCGCGGCCTTGCTGGTCAGGATCAGGTAGGCGGCGTCGGCGAGGATTTCCGGCGTGCGGCACTTCGAGATGTCGACGCCGGGGATCATCTGCAGCGCCGCGGTCGCGATCGCGGTGCGCGGCCACAGGCTGTTGACGGCGATGCCGTGCGGCTTGAACTCGCCGGCGTGGCCGAGCGTGCATTCGCTCATGCCGTATTTCGCCATCGTGTAGGCGACGTGGTTCTTGAACCAGTGCTCGCGCATCGACAACGGCGGCGACATGTTCAGCACGTGCGGGTTGCGCCCGCCCTGCGCGGCCTTGATCAGGTGCGGCAGGCAGGCCTGCGTGCACAGGTAGGTGCCGCGCACGTTGACGCCGAACATCAGGTCGAAGCGCTTCATCGGCGTCTCGGGCGTCGGCGTCAGGCTGATCGCGCTGGCGTTGTTGACCAGGATGTCGATGCCGCCGAAGTGCGCGACGGCCTGCTCGATCGCTGCGAGCACGCTGGCTTCGTCGCGGATGTCGGTCTGCAGCGGCAGCGCCTGGCCGCCCGCGGCCTCGACTTCGGCCGCGGCCGAATGGATGGTGCCGGGCAGCTTCGGGTTCGCCTCGGCGGTCTTCGCGGCGATCACGATGTTCGCGCCGTCGCGCGCCGCGCGCTTCGCGATCGCCAGGCCGATGCCGCGCGACGCGCCGGTGATGAAGAGAGTCTTGCCGTTCAGGTTCATCGTCTCGTCTCCTTTGGAATGATCTTGTCGGCGACGAAGCGGGCCAATGCCTCGCCGCAGGCGCGATACACCGGCTCGGCCGGGTGGAAGCCGTCGCTGGCCATCGCACGCGGCGACAGCTGCAGATCGATCGGCGTGTGGAACACGTTTCGGCGCGTCGCGGCCCAGGCCGCCATCGCCTCATCGTGCAGCCGCGCATCGGCCGCCATGAAGCCGCGCAGCGGCTGCGGTAGCAGCGGGAACTGGTCGATCGGCGGCAGCGGGCCGAACAGCACCGAGCGCACGCGGCCTTCGTCGATCAGCCATTCGGCGAGCGCCGCGCGTTGCTGGACGGCGCGTTTGGGCGCGACCAGCCCGATCACGTCGTTGACGCCGGTCAGCACGATCGCGACATCGGCCACCGGCAGCCGCGCCTGGCGCAGCAGCTCGTGCACCTGC
>Ga0207684_10003631_pt1 | contig 15000 bp, 9 predicted proteins | sample KBSK5501metaG_FD_184342 | JGI IMG/M metagenome (GOLD analysis project Ga0207684, IMG submission 184342) | Corn, switchgrass and miscanthus rhizosphere microbial communities from Kellogg Biological Station, Michigan, USA - KBS K5-50-1 metaG... | ecosystem: Host-associated > Plants > Roots >...
CTCGACCGCCGACATCGCCGTCCGCCTGAATCAGCCCCGCCTGCTCACGATCGAGCAGGCGATCGAGTGGATCAACGACGACGAGTTGGTCGAGGTCACCCCCTCGGCGATCCGCGTTCGCAAGCGCATCCTGGACCACAGCCGCCGCAAGACCGCCGAGAACGGCTGACCGCCTCCAGGGCAAAAAAATCGGGGCGGCCACTCGACCGCCCCGATCCTCCGTTTCGCCCCCCCAGACTACGGTCGCCGGGAACGTTCCTTCCAACCCTTGATGGAGGTCTTCTTGCCGCCCGGCGCATTCTCGGTCTTCACGGTGTTCTCGGTCGTGTAGAAGATGTTGCCCTGCTGGTCCTTGGACTGGAAGTAAACCGGTTCGGAGAGGAAGCTGCCGAACTGCTGCGTCGATCCGCGGTCCGATCCAACATAGGGATTCCCGGTCCCGTAGAACACCCGATAGAGCCTCGCGGTCCCCGCCCCGAGGTTGCACTTAATCCCGTTCCCACAGGGGCCGGAGCCCGATCCGGCCACGGCGGGGTTATACGTCGGGAAGTAGATGACGCCGTTGATGGAGATCGAGTCGCTGATGACCCGCTCGCCCTTGGCCAGCTCGATGAACCATCCGTTCGCCGGCACGGTCGTCGTGCTCGGGGCGGTCGCCGACGTGATGTCGAAGAGATCGCTCTCCGTCCGCGTGGTGGTATTTGCCTTGTCGATGACGTAGTAGAAGCGCTGGTTGAAATTGAGACTGGCCGGGAAGTTTTTCGACTGGATGTCGTCCCGGTCGCCCGTTCCGAACGCGAGACCCAGGGCCGCCTTGCCGTTGACGTTGTAGCCGAGATTGACGGCCGTCGGACGGTAGTAGACCGGATAGAACGGATCGACTGCCGGAGCCACCGGCTGCGGAGCCTTGAAGACGAGGAACGGCTTCGCGGAACCCGCGGAAGGGTCGATCTGGGTGTGCCACCGGTCACTCGGCGCGGAGCCGATTCGCAGATCGGACAGGTCGATCCGCCAGAGCTGTCCTTTCTGGTCTCCGAAGTAGAGGACGTCCAAGATTCCGTCGCCGCTGGTATCGAGCACCGAGGGCTCGGACGGAATCGAGGCGAAATAGGTCGGCGAGCAACTACCCGTTCCGGCGTTGATCCCGCAACTCGAGTTCGCGCGGTAGAGCACGTGGCCCGTCTCGATGTCGATCATGTAAATCCAGTTGCCGCGCCGGTTCAGGCGCTCCCGGTCGAACCCGCCGCCGAAGATCGCGACGTACCGGTCTTCCGTCACCGGGAAAGGCGCGCTGGTGTTGTCGCAGTTGGCCGTGCAGACCCGTACCCTGCCGATGCCCGGCTTCGACCAGGTCTCGCCCATGTCTCCATATCCGGCCCCCGGCGAGGGTGAGACGTCGAGGTCGCCGACGTCCGAGATTTCCCAGAGAACCTGGGGCCAGTCGCGAGCGCAGCTCGCGTCGCCCGACGCGTTCAGACACTTCGGAGCGTTGAACGTGGCCGGGATCGGTACCGTCAGACCTCCGCTGCCGTCCGAGACGAGCTCGTCCGGCTGCGTCAGATCGAGCGCGTAATAGCTTCCCAACGAAACGAAGGGCGCGGCGCCAGACGTTCCTTCGAAGGGCGAGCCTTCCCGCATTCCGCCGACGAGGACGGTGTGCCAGGCCCGGTTGGCCGGGTTGCCGGTGCCGTTGTTAACAGAATCGATGAAGACGTCGCCTGCGGTCGGGGGGCCGTCCACAGACCACTCGTCCCGCTTCGTCTGTGCCCCCACGGCGTCCTTCAGGGGCTTGAAGACCTGCATGATCGCGCGCGGCGCGTAGGCGAACAACTCTGCGCCGGTACCTAGGTCATAACAGCTCCCCTGCGACCCGTCCGGGTTGACGCAGAGTGAGGGAGTCCGGTTCCAGCCACCGGCATCCACCGCGTGGAAGAGACCGTCGTTCGCGCCGAAGTAGAGAACGCGCCGTCGATGCTGGTACGTGTTGCGGAACGTCTGGTAGTTGTGCAGGTTGCTCGAGAAGGACGCGAAATCGTTCGGCGGGCCGACGAGAACCGGCCCCGCGTGAAACATGTCCCCGAGCTTCAACTCGAACGAGCTGTTGGGCGGCGTGTATTTCTGGCTCGCGCTCGACGCGGCCGCGCCCATGACGGCGTCACGGTCTCCCCAGATGAACCGGAGGGAATCGGTCGCGTCGGTATCGGCGAGCGGCGGAGAGAGAACGGCCGGCGGCGACGTCTGGGGCCCGAGCAGCGCTTTCAGCGCCGGCCACCAGGTTGCGCCTGTCGAGGCCGTCATGTCGTGTCGGTCTTCCGGTACGGAGCTCGACGGCGGAATCGGGAGAGTCGTCACGGGATTGGCATAGCCCGACGGCAGCGAGAAGACGATCTTGCGGCCGGGGTAGCGGGTCGTCGCGATCGTCGTGACGGTGTCGTTCGAGTCGTCCGAATAGGTGCCGTTGCTCGTGCCCGCGTTGGGAGCGAGGACGGCCGAGGGATTGGTGGCTCCGGTCCCCGGCGTCTGGGCGAGGTTCTGGCCCGCGTTCCAGAGCAGGGAGGACGGATCGTTCGAGGGTGCCTGCAGGACCGCGCCCGCAAAGGGGTCGTTCGTGTCCCTGATCGTCCGCGTCCCGAGCTGGAGCTTCCCGTTCGCGTCGAGCTTGTAGCCGTTGACCCGTCCGTTCCAGATCGATCGGCTGCTCGTGGCGTTGAACGTCGCGAGGTAGGCCACCTGGTTTCCGGACACCTGGGCGGTCGAAATCGTGGAGGCGACGAAGCCCTTCTGTCCTTCCAGGACCAGGGCCGCGATGTCGTTCAAAGCCTGTTCGAGCTGCGCGGCCGTCGTGACCGGAAAGTATCCGTCCGAGCCGTCGGCGAGAATCGCGCCGCTGTTGTGCGCGATGCAGATGCCGGTAACCGCCGTGCCCGCGGAGCTCGTGCCGAAGCCGATGACGTAGACCGGGATGCCGATCTGTTTGAAGGTCGTCAGGAACTTGTTGGTCAGGAAGCTGCAGTTGTCCTGGGTGCAACCGTTGAAGGTGTCGTAGATCAGGATGACCGCGCCTTTGCGGCAGGCAGCGTTGGGATCGTCGCCGCGCACCCCGTTCATGAAGCCATCAATCTCTGGTTTCGTGAAGTAGTCGAGGATATTCTGGAGCGCGCCCTTGATCGGTGCCTGGCTCCCGTTCCGGGCCGTGAGGATCACCTGTCTCTCGAGGTCGTCCAGGCCGTCCTTGACGGACCCCATGAGATTCGGGTCGCAGCCGTCGGCGTACTTGCTCTGACCGGCCTGCGTGTAGCCCGGGTTGTCAGGGTCGTTGGTCGTGAAGGTGCCGGTCGTCGTGTCGTAGTTCTCGATGTATGCCTCAGGCCGCAGCAACCGCTTGGCGCAGTTGTAGGAATCCTGCGGCGGGATGCACTGCTGTCCGGAGCTGTAGTCCTTCGGGATCATGATCAAGGGATCTCCGGTGTTCTGGAACTCCAGGCCCGAGCAGGTCGTGTTGTTGGTGCTGATATCGGGGGTGAGTCCCTCATCCACCAGGTGCTCGTTCAAGAAGCCGACGTACCGGCCGGCGATCGAGACCCCGGTGCTGTTGGTGGCGCCCGTCGGGTAGAAGTAAAGAGACGGAACCGAGGTCGGCGGACGGTAGCGGACGGTCACGGTGCCCGGGCTGCCGCCGGGCGTCGTCGCCTGAGTTGCCCATGAGCTGCTGTCGTTGGTACAGCCCCCCACGCAGGTCTGGTACTGCTTCAAGACTGCAATCGAGTGCGTACCCCCGCCGAGGAGCAGAGTCGTGAGCGTCCCATCGGTAAATGCGTCACCGTACGCTCCCGCGACAATCGTGTATCGGATGCGCTTTGTGGAATTCTTGGCTTCGCCTTTGTTGTCGAGAGTTCCATCCAAATTGACGAAAGCACTACCCGTCGGATTCGCTCCGAAGAAAGGGGGACTCACGGGAACAACCGCGTTTGCATAAACGCCCGAAAAAACGATCTGCGGAGAATTGGGGACAGGGCGGTCGTTGCAGACCGGAACCGTCTTGTTCGTGCAGGGTCCTTCGCCCTGAGGGCCCCAGCGGGAAAGAGTTCCGACCGGCTCCTGGAACGAGTCGTTCGGGAAGTCGACGTCGAGGGCCTCGTAAACCCAGTGTTTCTTTGTGATCTTGGTCGAACCCAGGTTCGGCGGGCGCGCAAAGGCGGTCATCCCGACGTTGAATTGCGTGTGGAAGTTGGCGAGGAACTGCCGAACCACGATCTTGGCCGCGCCCATTTTGCTTCCAGGCGAGTCCGCGTCGCCGTCGAACGTGCTGAAGTTCGTCCCGGTAAAGGTAATCGCCTGCGTCGTGGTCTGGGTGTTGCCGAAGACGATGAACAGGTTCGGCGGAGCGCCGCCGCCGCCTGCTTTCAGCAGGTCCTTGTCGTCCCCGAGGACCGGCTGCACGACGGCCGAAACGATACCCAGGGCGAGAAGGAAGTAACGGGCGCGAGGAAGCATGGTGTGTCCTCTACTGTGGAATCGAGAGCGTCTTGGGATAAACGCCGACGTCGGCATCGATCGTCTTGCTCGCCTGGATCGTGCTGGCGTTCGCGGTCGAAGTCAGCGCATACGTGTTTTCGACGATCTGGCTGGTGCCGTATCCCTTGCCCTGAGATTGGATCTGGTCGCCGGGCAGGATCGAATAGCCGAGCAGCACCGGCGGAGCGATCGTCACGGCCATGTCCGGAGTCGTCGTCGTCGGGTAGTGGCTGGAGACTCCGACGGGCATCGGGCCTCCGTTGTAGGCGATGGTGGAGACCAGCATGCCGGTGGCATATTCGATGCCCGAGTCCGAGGCGTAGAAGATCTTCGAGATCTTCGTCTCGGTGGCGGAAAGAGTCTGCTCGATCGACGCCGTGAACATGAGGGCCACGCCCATGACCGTCAGGATCAGGAGCAACAGGATCGCGAGAAAGAGCGCGATGCCCTTTTCGCCCCGCCCGCGACGACTCGGGTGCAACGGAATACTCATGGTTTCCACCTCGTACCGGGCCTCACTGGTAGTTCCTCAGCGAGACCGCAAAAGATTGGAGCCGCCGCCGGTAGGGCCGGCCCGTGGCGGTCGAAAAGTTTTTCGCGGTCGAATCCAGGATCTGAATCCCCCGCGCGCCGGGTCCGCCATAGACGAAATCCGGGTCCGTGGACTTGACGACCAGGGAAATCCAGACCGACCGGAGCGTGGGAAGGGCGAGCGCAGGGGCCGAGGAGCCCGTCGGAACCGTCGTGTCCACGAACGCCGGGACATACTTGGGATCGGTGGAGGAGAGAGGAAGAGTCGACGTGACCTCGTTGGCGACGTTGCCCACCCACTCGTCCTTGTTGCTGCCGCTCGTGTCGACCTTCGCCGGATCGACTCCCTTGTCGTGGACCGAGCCGTCCACGCCGTCCACGCCATAGGCGATCTGGAGATCCTCGACCTCGTCCACGAGCGGCTGGATGTCGTAGTTGCCCGAGCTCGGATCGAGCGTCGCCTCCACCAGCGTGGGATGGGTGTCGAGCGCGCTGGAAGACGCGTCCGTCGCGCCTTCGTCGACGAAGAATCGCACTTCGTCGACCAGGCCGCCCGAAAAAGGCTTGTCGACGCTGGCAGCGACGGAGTTGGTCGCATTCAATTTCTTCGCTCCCGCGTCCTGGGGGTTCATGGTGAATGTGAACGTAGTGGGGGTTTGGGTGAACGTAGCCGGATCGGCGAGTCCGACGATGTACTCCGCGACGAGGTAATCGGACCCGCCGATCGTCACGACGTCGTTCGCCCCGGCCGCCACGACGAAGAAGAAGGGACGGGTCCGGCTAATTAGGGAGGGCGCGCTTCCGGGCGCAAAGTTGGACACGCCGCCGGTCGAGGTCGCATGAATGGTCACGGTGGCCGAGGTCGAGGTTGCGCAGCTGCCCGCGCAGGTGACGTCTCCGGAGGCGAAGTAGTACTTGTCTCCGGACAGGATGCCCCGGACCTCGATGACGTCGGTTCCTTTGCGGATGTAGTGATTCACCCCGGAGAGATCGGTCAGTTTGTCCCCGCCCGGGCTGTTGTTCGAGATGGGAAGGATGGCGTTGGCGAAAAAGAGGCCGCCGACGCGCCCTTGCCGGATCACCCGGGAGAGCTCGTAGATGCCGACGCGGGATGACTGCTGCGCTTCCGCGACGTTGGCCTCCTGCTTGGCGAGCTTGTTCCCGCTGTCGAGGAGCGCGTAGAGACCCCCGACCACGGTGATCAGCACCGCCATCGTCACGACCGCTTCGACAAGCGTGAACCCTCGTTCTTTCCGGTTAGCCATCTCGGACCCTCAGGTAAAGCGACTGGGTCGTCTGGCGGAGACCCGGGAAGGGGCCCTGGGTCGGCCGCACGGTCACCGTGATCAGCTTGACGACGTAGGCATTGGGCGCCGTGATGCGGTTCGTCAGGGTTCCGTCGAATTGTTCGATGGTGTAGGTGCGGGAGAAAGGGAACAGGAACCAGCCGGCTCCCGGCGAGGTGGCCGCAGTGGACGTCGCGCCGGTAGAGGGCTGGTACCAGGTTGGGAGATCGTTGACGAGGAACGTGTTCGTGGTGTCGATGGTCGCGCCTGCGATCGTCACCCCCGCCGGAGCTGCCGCGTTCGAGCCGCTCGCAACGGTCAGCCGCGGATCGTTCCGCGGATAGCCCGAAAGCTCCTCGAGTTTTTCCCGCGCCAGCGTGTTGGCGTTCGTCAAGTGCATGGACGAGGCATTGGAGCGGATGGACATCGTGAAAAGCGGCGCCAGCGCGAGCACGACCAGGGCGAGAATCGAGAGCGCGACGAGGACCTCGATCAAGGTCAGTCCCCGCTGCGCTGTCATCGTGTTCCGCCTCATCTCCACACCCACCCGGTCGTCGTGTATCCCGTTCCTTCTACGTACTTGTCGATTCGCAGCTTGCCAGAGAAATCGCTGTCGATCGTGACCCGGAAGAAGTTCTTGCCGGAGCTGTCCGCGAAGTAGATGCCGCGTCCGCCGGAGGTCGTCGGCAGCCCGGACGTCGAGGTGTCCTGCGGAGGGACGATGCCGCCCGATGGCGTGAAGGCGATCCGGTTCGTCAGGGTGGTGTCGGTGTTGTAGGTATTGAAGGCCGCGGCCGTCGTCAGGTCGTCCGGCGTGCCACCGAACTTCCACAGCCGAACGGAGGGACCAACGCCGCTTTGACCCAGGATGTCCTCGCGGAGCGTGGGTTCGCCGGCGCCGGCTTTGATGAAGGTCGTGTCCTGCTTGAAGTTGCCCGCCGCCGCCGCCTCGTCCGCCGGAAGCGGATTCGTGTCGTCGTTCGCGCGGTCCTGGAAGGTGTAGAGGTGGACCCGCTTTGTCGTTGGATCCAGGCTGATTTGGACGACGACGTTCGCCTGACGCTTGACCGCCTGGAGGCGGGCCGAGGCCAGCACCTGGCGAAGATTCGAGTACGCGCCGACGTCGTTGGCCCGGCGGATGATCTTGCCCGCGAGGGGGGCCGCGAGCACTACGAGCGCCGCCAGGATCGCGATGACGATCAGGAGTTCGATGAGCGTCATGCCGCGCTCGCGCCGGTCCGCGATGTCCGATCGCTTCCGGATCATTCGCGCCGACACGGGTCGCCGGACAGCCGTCCGAGAGATCAATCCACCCCCGCCCAATTAAGAAATCTGGTCCGCACCTTCCTGGAAGCCGAGAAACGCCGAGAGACATACTAGCGAACCCTGTGCCGCCCTCGCGAGCGCGCCCTAATCGCCTTTGAAACAGAGGGTTCGGGACGGTTGGTGACGCTCCTCACCAAAGCGATTCACCTAAAATGCGTTACTTTTCGTAACACATGGGTCCACCCGTGCTCCCGAGGAGTCGACTCGGACGTTCGCACAGTTGTTGCCCAATGCCTCCGAACAGATTTTCGGCCGGTGCTGTCAGGAGCGAATCGTTACGGCCGCCGCGAAGTCTCCTTCCAGTTTCGCAACGTGCTGCTGCCGCCGCCGGGAGCTGTCTCCGACTTGATCGTGTTTTCCGTGCTGAAGACGATCTGGCCGTGCTGGTCGTAAGAAAGGAAGAACACCGGCTCGGATACGAAAATCGCGTTCTGCTGTGTCTCACCGCGGTCGGAACCCAGATAGGGGTCTCCGGTCGAAAAGCGGACGCGGTAGAACCGAGGAATCCCCGTTGCCTGCGAGCAGCGGTCCGGATTCGAGCACGGTCGGTTCGCCGTAGCGGGGCTGACGGGGTTGAAAGAGCCGAAGTAGATCACTCCGTTGACGGCCAGTGAATCGGTGATGACGCGCTCGCCGGCCGCGAGCTCGAGGAACCAGCCCAGAGTGGGGGCCGAGGAGGCGGCCGCGGCCGTCGCCGAGGCGATGTCCATGAGGTCGCTCTCCGTCCTCGTGACGGTATTGCCGGTGTCCACGACGTAGTAGTACCGCGCCTTGGTGTTCCTGCTGGCGGGATCTATTCTTGCGAGGATGTCGTCGCGGTCTCCCGTGCCGAAGGCGATCCCCAGGGCCGGAGATCCACCGACGTCGTAGCCGATCGAGATCGGAATCGGCCGGAAATAGATCGGGTAGAACGGCTCCGTCGCCGGCGGGACGGGCTGCGGCGCGCGAAACAGGAGGAACGGTTTTCCCGATCCCGCGTTCAGATCGAGCTGGTTGTTCAAGCGACCGCCGGGGGGCGACGCGAGTAACCGCAGGTCGGTAAGGTCGATTCTCCAGAGCTGCCCCTTCAGGTCCCCCACGTAGAGCCGATCGAGATAGCCGTCCTGCTGGAAGTCGACGGCCGTCGGCTCCGAAGGCACCGAACCGAAGTAGACCGGCGTGCAAGAGCCGCTGCCCGCGTTGATGCCGCAGCTCGAGTTCGCTCGATACAGCATCATGCCGGTCTCGATGTCGACCATGTAGACCCAGTTGCCGCGCCGGTTCAGGCGCGAGCGGTCGAAGCCTCCGCCGTAGATCGCCACGTGACGGTCCTCGTAGACGGGCAGCGGAGCGACCGTATTGCTGCAGTTTGCCGTGCAGACGCGGACCCGCCCGATCACCGGTTTCGACCATGTCTCTCCCATGTCCACGTAGCCGGCGCCCGGCGAAGGGGCGACATCGAGGTCGCTTCTGTCCTGGATTTCCCAGAGGACGGTGGGCCAGGCCCGCGCCGGTTGGCCCGCGCGTACGGCTGGATCGGATGCGTCCTTGCCGCAGCTCGCGTCTCCATCGGCGTTCAGGCACTGCGGTGCGGCGAACGTCGCCGAGCTCGACGTCGGTACGACGTTGCCACCTGTGTCCACGGTCAGCTCGTCCGGCTGCGTGATGTCGAGCGCGAAATAGCTTCCCTGAGAGTCGAACGGGGGGACTCCACTCGTGCCCTCGAAGTTGGCCCCTTCCCGCATTCCCCCGACGAGGACGGTGTGCCACGCGCGATGGGAGGGATTGGGGATGCCCGAGTGGCTCGCATCGATGAAAACGTCCGCGGCGGTCGGTGGTCCGTCAACGGACCACTCGGCCCGCTTGGGTTGACCTAACGAGTCCTTGAAGGTCTTGTACGTCTGCATGAGGTCTCGCGGCGCGTAGGCGAAGAACTCCGCCCCGCTTCCCAGGTCATAACAGTGGCCGTCGCTGCCGTCCGGCGCCTTTGGGCAGACCGAGCGGTCGCGGTCCCAGGCCGCCGCGTCGATCGCATGGAGGAGCCCGTCGTTGGCGCCAAAATAGAGGACTCTCCGCCTCGTCCGATAAGTCGCGAAGAACTTCTGGTAATCGTGCAGATTCGTCATGTAGTAGGCGAAGTTTCCAGGGCGCCCCACGAGAAGCGGGCTCGAATGGAATATGTCACCCAACTTCAGGCCCCGATATCTCTGGCTCTCCTTCGTGGTCGTGATGACGGCGTCTCTGTCCCCCCAGATGAAACGCAGGATGTTGGCGGCCTCAGTGTCCGTCAGCGGTGGATTCAGAGCCGCGGGAGGGGAGAACTGGGGTCCGAGAAGCGCTTTCAGCGCTGGCCACCAGGTGGCAAGAGGCGTGAACGTCATGTTCTGGCGGATCTCGGGCACCGTATCGGTGTTGCCGATCGGGAGCGAGAGAACCGGCAGCAAGTACCCCACCGGCAGCGAGAAGACGATCTTGCGTCCGGGATAGAAGCGGGTGGAGATCGTCTGAACGGTGTCGGTTGAGTCGTCCGCGTAGCTTCCCGTGGAGGTCGAGGCGCCCGGCGAGAGGACTGCCGTCGGATCGGTCGCTCCGGTCCCCGGCGTCTGCGCGAGGTTCTGTCCCGCGTTCCAGATCAGCGAAGACGGATCGTTCGAAGGAGACGGAAGCGTCACGCCGTTGAACGGGTCGAGCGGATCCTGGATCGTGCGCGGCGCGAGCTGGATGCGGCCGCTCGCGTCGAGCTTGTAGCCGTTGACCCGACCGTTCCAGATCGAGCGATCCCTCGTCGCGTTGAACGTCGCGAGGTACGCCATCTGATCGCCGGCAGCCTGAGCGGAGGAGACGGAGGAGGACCCGAACTCCTTGCTCGACTGGATGAGGGACAGAATCGCGTCGAGCGCCTGGTAAAGTGCCTCAGGGGATGAGACCGGAATGTAGCCGGGTGTGCCGTCGTCCAGGATCGCGCCGGTGTTCTGGGCGATGCAGGTTCCGGTGCCGGACGTCGCCGAAGCGCTCGTCCCGAAGCCGATCACGAACACCGGCACGCCGATTTGCTTGAACTTCGTCAGGATGAAGTTGGTCAGATAGTTACAGCCGTCGTTCTGGCAGCCGTTGAAGTTGTCGTAGATCAGGATGACGGCGCTTTTGCGGCAGGAAGCGTCGGGATCGTCGGTGCGCTTGCCCGCCTTGAAGCCGTCGATGTTGGGGTTGTTCAGGTAATCGAAGATGTTGGTGAGCAGGTTCTTGATCGGCGCCTGTGAGCCGTTGCGAGTGGTCAGGATCGCCTGGTTCTCGGTGACGTCCAGCCCGGCGTCCACTCCGCCGAGAAGCGCGGGATCGCATCCGTCGGCGTACCTGCTCCCGGCTCCGGTGTAACCGGGATTGTCCGGGTCCAGAGTGGTGAACGAATCGGTGCCCTGTTCGTAATGGACCAGCTTCGCCTGCGGGCGCAGCAAGCGCGCGGCGCACGAGTATGAATTCTGGGGAGGGTTGCAAGCCTGGCCCCAGGAATAGTCGCGCGGGATCTTGAGGAGCGGCAGCGGGCTCGAGCCGGTCTGGAACTCCCATCCCGAGCAGTTCGCGCTGACGTTGAAGTCCCCCCCTGGATCGTTCAGGAAACCGATCTCCTTACCGGCGTCGGCGCCGGAGCCGTAGAAGAGATCGGGCGGCAATATCGAGGGGGGCACGTAGGGGACCACGACGGTGCCGAGATTTCCGCTCGGCGTCAGCAACTGCGTCTGCCAGACGCCCGCGACTTTCGCCTGGTAACGCTTGGTGACTTCCATCGTGTCGATCAATCGGGTGTAGGTGGAGAGAGTCCCGTCCGAGAAAGCGTCACCGTACTTCCCGGCCGTCAGAGTCCACTGGATGCGCTTCGTGGCCGAGCTCGCGTTCCCGTCGAGATAGATGTATGCAGTACCGGCTCCCGAGGGGCCGAAGAAGGGGCCGACAACGGCCGCGCTCGAGCTCGCGAGCGTGATGTATGCGGGGGATCGGTCCGTGCAGCTCGGCACCGTCAGGTTCGTGCAGGGGCCCTCTCCGCTCTTGCCCCAGCGGTTGATGGTGCCCGCCGGCTCGCGCCAGGGTTCCAGCGGGAAATCCGTGACCAGCGGCGCATAGAGCCAGTGCTTGCCGAAGATCTGAATGCTTCCCGCGGTTGGATTGTGAGCGAAAGTCGACATGCCGATGTTCGCCACCGCCGTCCGGTCGTTGACGAACTGCTTGATGACCCTCTTGGCCGCCCCCATTTTGCTTCCCGGAGAATCGGCGTCGCCGTCCCAGGCGTCCGAGGAGCCGAGGATGGGTTGCTGGAGGGTCTGCGAGTTCCCGAAGATGATCATCAGGTTCGGGGGCGCGGCGCTGGTCTTCAGCAGCTCCTTGTCGTCCGCGAGCAGGGCTCCGGAGAGGAGAAGGAGAGCAGCTGCGGAAACGGAAAGCGATCGGGTGGACATGGTGTTTGTTACTCCGGGATCCTTTGTTGTTTCATGTAGATGCTGACTTCGGCATCGATGGTCTTGCTCGCCTGGATCTTGGCGGAGCGCGCGCTCGAAGAGAACCAGTAGACGTTCTCGACGATTTGGGACGATTCGTATGCCCTCGAGATCGACTCGAAGGCGTCTCCCCTCAGAATGACCGAGCCCATCAGGATCGGCTTGCTGATCGTGACCTGCATGTCCGTCGCGGGCAGACCGGGGTAGTGGCTCGAGACCCCGACGGGCAGGTCGCTGGCGCCATAATCGGGCCGCGAGGCCAGCATGGCCGTCGCGTATTCGACTCCCGAGTCGGCCGCGTAGAAGATCTTGGAGATCTTGGTTTCGGTGCTCGACAGCGTCTGCTCGATCGAGGCCGTGAACAGCAAAGAGATCCCCATGACTGTCACGATCAGCAACAGGAGGATGGCGACGAAGAGAGCCGCGCCCTTCTCCCGGCGCGGGCGGGGAGATCGAAAAGAATCGTTCTTCATTGGTAATTCCTCAGTGAAACGGCGAAAGATTGGAGCCGTCGCCGGTAGGGACGGCCCGTCGAGGAGGCAGCGGAGAAGGAAAACGCGCTCGAATCGAGGATTTTCATCCCTCGAGCGCCCGGGCCGTCGTACCGCATGTCCGGGTCCGCCGACTTGGCGACCAGGGAGACCCAGACGGATCGAAGCGCCGCTTTCGCGGGCTTCGGATCCGACGATTGGCTGGGTGTGGAGGTGTCGAGGAACGCCTCGACCGACTTGGGGTCGGTCGAGGAGATCGCGAGCGTGGTCTCGATCTCGCTCGGGAAGTTCCCAACCCACTCGTCTTTGTTGAAGCCGGTCTGGTCAACCATTGCCGCAGAGACGCCCTGATCGCGCGGAAGGCCGCCGACCCCATCGACCCCATAGGCAACCTGGAAATCTTCGACTTCCGCGACCAGGGGGCGGACCTCGTACTGATTCGTCTGCGCGTCGAGGATGGCTTCGGCGAGCGTCGGATGTGTGTCGGCGGCGCTCGTCGAACCATCCGTTGACCCCTCGTCCACAAAGAAGCGAACCTCGTCCACCACTCCCCCGGCGAAGGGCTTGTCCATGTTGGTCGGGGTCGGCGCGGGGGCATCGAACCTGCGCGCGCCGGCGTCCTGGACGTCCATCGAGAAGGCGAACGCGTCAGCGGTCTTCGTGTACCACATGCCCGTCGCGTTCACCCGGCCGACGTAGTAGAACGGTACGAGATAGCTCGACGAGCCTACGGTGACGAGCTGTTGCGTCGCCGCGGTCACCAGGAAATAGAACGGCCTCGTTCGCGACCCGATCGAGGGACTGCCTCCGTTCGGGAAGTTCACCACCCCCGTATTCGCCTTTGCCCGAATGGTCACCCGGGCCGTCGAGCTCGTCGCGCACGACCCGACGCACGAGACGTCGCCGGGATCGATTGCGTACCGATCGTCGAGGAGGATGCCTCTCACCGCGATGACGTCGGTACCCTTGCGGATGTAGTGTGCCTTCCCGTCGAGATCGGTCAGCGACTCGCCTCCCGGGCTGTTGTTCGTAACCGGCAGGACGGCGTTGCCGTAGTAGAGAGATCCCGCACGGGCCTGTCGGATGATGTGACCGAGCTCGTAGATACCGACGCGAGCGGATTGCTGCACCTCGGCCACGTTCGTTTCCTGTTTCGTGATCCTGTTCGAGGCCTCGAGAAGCGTGTAGAGACCCGACAGGACGATGGCCAGGAGGGCCAGAGCCACAATCGTCTCGATGAGCGTCAGGCCGCGCTCGCCGGCTTTGTTACGTCGTGCCACGGGACCTCACGTACAGTGACTGGGTCGTCGTCCGCAGGCCGGGAAAGGGGCCCTGCATCGGACGGACAGTCACCGTCAGCAGTTTGACGACGTAAGGGTTCGGCGAGGAGATCCGCGTCGTCAGGTCTTCTGCGTATTGCTCGACTGTGTAGGTGCGTAGGTAAGGATAGGAGAACCAACCTCCACCCGGCGAAGTCGTGGCGCGCGAGGTCGCTCCGGTGGAGGGCTCGTACCACGTGGGGAGATCGTTGTCGCACCACGTGCTCTCGACGACGCTCGCGCCCGGAATCGTCACTCCCTTCGGGACCGCCGCGTTGTAGCTGTCCGTGACGGTCAGGCGGGGATCGTTGCGGGGATATCCGGACAGCTCCTCCAGTTTCTCCCGCGCGAGCGTGTTGGCGTTGGTGAGCTGATTGGAGGATGCGTTGGTGCGCACCGCGCCCGAAAAGAGCGGCGCGAGCGAGAGCAATGCCATCCCGAGGATCGTCATCGCGACGAGAACCTCGACCAGGGTCATCCCGGAGTTGCGCTTTACATCCATGTCCAGTTACTCGGCTGGTAGCCGGAGCCCTCCACGTATTTGTCCACGCGAAGCCGGCCCGAGAAGTCGCCGTCCACGGTGACTCGGAAGAAATTCCGTGCAGCCGGGTCGGCGAAATAGATCCCCCGCCCGCCGGTCGTGGTGGGGACTCCGGAATTGGCGGCTTCGGGCGGGGCGATCCCTCCCGTCGGCAGAAAGACGATGCGATCGACGAGCGAGGTATCCGCGCTGTAAGTATCGAAGGCGACACCGTCGTTTACGTCGTCCATGGTTCCGCCCCGCCTCCATACGCGTATGCCTCCACCGAGAGTGACGTCAGCGAGAGTCGGCTCGTCGGTTGCCGGAGAGCCCGCGAAGGAACCGGCGTCCTGCCGGAAGTTGCCGGCGGCCCCGGCCTCGAGGGCCGGCAGTGGAGTTGCCTCGTCGTTCGCGCGATCTTGAAAGGTGTGCAGCCGGATGCGCTTGTCAGGCGTCAGGCTCACCTCGACGACGACAATGGCGACGCGCCGCACCGCCTGCAGCCGGGCTGCAGCGAGTGTCTGACGAACGGTCGAGTAGGCC
>Ga0207684_10003632_pt1 | contig 14999 bp, 13 predicted proteins | sample KBSK5501metaG_FD_184342 | JGI IMG/M metagenome (GOLD analysis project Ga0207684, IMG submission 184342) | Corn, switchgrass and miscanthus rhizosphere microbial communities from Kellogg Biological Station, Michigan, USA - KBS K5-50-1 metaG... | ecosystem: Host-associated > Plants > Roots >...
AACGCTGTTCTACTGGCTCCACATCACCCATGATGGCCGCAGGGCTGACGCTGCCGGCGCGGCCATCATGGGTGATGTGGAGCCAGTAGAACAGCGTTCGCTCGATCTCCTCGTAGGGGCGTCCCAGCGCCTGGCAGTGCTCTCGCAAGATGTCCAGTTTGCGCTGTCGCGCGGCGGCATCGTTGACCAGATAGCCGATGAAGTTGCAGGCGTCCGCATACTGGGCCACCAGCCGCAAGGTCTTGCGCTCTCCCACGCCGCCCACGAGAATCGGCGGATGTGGCCGCTGCACGGCGGGCGGCGAGTTGAGCGGCCGGGCTAGCTGGAAATGCTTGCCCACAAAAGGCTCTTCCCTTCCCGACCACATCTGGCGGGCGATCTGCAGCGCTTCCTCTAGCCGCTCGAACCGCTCCGCCGTGGACGGGAACGGGATGCCCAGGCCCCGATGCTCCTCTTCGTACCCCGCCGCGCCGATGCCGAAATAAGTGCGCCCGTGTGACAGCACATCGAGGCTGGTCGCCATCTTCACCAGCACACCAGGGTGCCGGTACGTCACACCGGTGACCAGCGTGCCGAGCTTGAGGCGATTGGTGCGCCCAGCGGCGTACGCGAGCGCGGTCCATCCCTCCAACATCTCGTGCTCCGGTGGGCCGCTGAAGGGCGTCTGAAAGAAGTGGTCTCCCACCCAGAGACTGTACAGACCGGCCCGCTCGGCCCGCTCCACAATGAGCCCAAACGTGTCGCCAAGCAAGGCCTGCTCCTGTGGCCAGGTATAGTCCGAGATCAGCAGTCCCAGATGCATACGGCGCTCCCTTCTCCGGCCGTGCTCATTGCCGTGCCTGTACTGGGAGTGTGCCCTGTCGTGTACACTGCAACCAGAGCGCAGCTATCCTGGGATATACAGTGCTAGGCTAACGCCGAGCACGCGCGAGAAAGCGACGGATGGGCCCCGTGAGCGCTGGGCAGCAGAATGGGCAGAATGGGCACGATGCGCAGCGGCGGGCGGAGTTGGGACGCTACCTGCGCGCGCGGCGGGCGGGCCTCTCTCCCGAGGAGGTTGGCTTGCCCAGCGGGAGACGCCGCCGCACGCCAGGTCTGCGGCGCGAGGAGCTAGCCGCACTGGCCGGCGTAGGCGTCACCTGGTACACCTGGCTCGAACAGGGCAGGCCCATCACCGTCTCGACGCAGGTGCTCGATAGCCTGTCTCGCGCGCTGCGGCTGGACGCGGCCGAGCACACGCACCTCTTCGTCCTGGCGCGTGGCGCGCTGCCGGCGCCTCCCCTGCCGGCGACTGACAACGTGGAGCCGTCGGTCTGGCAGATTCTCGCTGCGCTGGGGGTGTTGCCGGCATATGTGGCGAATGCGCGCTGGGATGTGGTGGCATGGAACGCGGCCGCCTGCCGTGTGTTTCAGGATTTCGCGGCGCTTTCCCCGGCCGATCGGAACTTGCTGTGGTTCATGTTCACCAATCCCTTGGCGCGCCAGCTCTACGTCGAGTGGGACGTTGCCGCACGCACCAGCCTGGGTCTCTTCCGCGCCAGCACCGGGCGCAGCGTCGGCGAAGCCTGGTTCAACGACCTGGTCGAGGCGCTCCGCCGCGCCAGCCTAGAGTTTCAGACCTGGTGGGCGTGCGCCGATATTGCCGCCGTTCCCGAGCAGGGCAAAGAGCTAAACCACGCGCTGGTCGGCCGGCTGGCGCTGCGGGCGACGCCGCTGCAGGTCGCGCAGGCGCCCGACTTGTGGATGCTCGTCTTTACTCCTGTTCCCGGCACCGACACCGGCCTCAAGCTTGAGCGCCTCATGCAGGCATGACCGGCGGCGCGCGTTTGCGGTGGCCGGCGCGCCCCTACGCGGGCGTACGCCTGATCCCAACTTCTCTGCGCCCACTGGCTAGCGGCGCGAAACAAAGTGAACAGAATACGTATAATTGCTGAGCAGCATCTGCCAGGCAGGCGCGTCTAAAGTATGGAGGGCCTGCAAGCATGCGCAGCCAGGATGTGTGTGAGCCAGCTCACAGTCACCCGCCCGGCTCCTTGGTACACTGTAAGCGTGCAGCGCTGGCTCCTTGGCCCGCTCCATAGCCGTTCCGGCGATCCACTGTGCCGACCGTCGCGCCCGAGAAGGAGTGCCCAGATGCCGAGCACGCTGCCACCACTGGATGCCGCTGGCGAGTGGGCGCGCCAGGGCGAGTCCCCAGCGCGAATCGCCTTAGAATCCGATCCCCTGCGGCAGTCGCTGCCGCAGGTCGGGCCGACGAGAAGCCGGCCGCTGCCGCTGCTGCCCGGGTATTCCGCGAGCGAGCCGGCGCAAGGGAGTGCAGGTATGCCGGCCGCGGCGCCGAGTGAGTTCGACATTCACCCACAGATCGAGCCGGAGCGCTGGGTCACGCCGGACGACACCTGGAATACCTCGTCCTTCAAAGCGCTGAACGGAGGCCGCATGGTAGCGCGACCGACGCGTCCGCTGCCGCGCCCGCAGCGCTTTCGTCGCGTTCCGCGCTGGCGAAGCCTTCTTTATCTCCTCGTGTTGCTGCTCGTCATCGCGATCGTCTCGATTGGCGCGGTCGAGATCACCAGCCTCACCAAAGAAGTCTTCGGGCAGCCGCCGCGCAGCACGCAGCCGACGCCCACCCATACCACTACCGCCACGCCTCTTCACACCACGCCGACCGCCAAGCCGCGCAAGTAGGCGCTGTCCGCGCCTGTCGGGCGGTCCTGCTCGCCCGCTTGCGCCCGCCCCGCATGGTATACTGCCAGCGATTTACACAGCAGTGCGGGAGCGGAAGCATGACGGACAGCATCGCCATCGGCAAGATCGTGCGGTCGGAGTCGCACGTGCGCTACACGTGCCAGGTGTTCGGCCCCGGCGAGGTCGCCGCCGCGCCCGCGCCGTCGGACTACGGCTTTGGCAGCTTCGTGCGCGTGCCGCTGCGCATCGAGCCGGCACAGCTGCGGGGCACGCTGTTTACGCCGCTCGCGCTGGCGGACGCCGGCGCGCGCCCGGTGGCCGACGCGTTGCCCGCGCCCTCTCCGAACGGGCACGCCACTCCGTGGGCAGTGGGCATGATCTACGATACGATCCTGCTGAACCCGGCCTACGGCACGCTGGGCCCGCGCCTCTCCAACGACGACCAGGTGGCGCTCTTCTCGCCAGACTATCTCTCCGAGCGCGCGGTCCTGGTCTCGATTCTCTTGCTGGGCACGATGACACTCTCAGCCGGCACCGTCCACGTGCAGCATGGCGTGCCGCCGGTCGTGCCGGACCTTGGGGCGGAGGTCTCTTCCCTGCTCGACGCCGACCTGCGCGCCTTCCACTCCTATGCGGACTACGGTGCACCCGGCGGCGCCCGCCCGTACCTGCATATGGGCTATCTGCCCCACGCCATCGCCCAGGACAATCCGCTGCTGCCGCTGGCGCTGCTGCGCACCATCGAGCGGCTGGAGCGCCTTTTCCCAGAGAACGCCGCCCTGCTCTCGATCGTCAAGCGCAACTTCGCCTGGCGGCTCAAGGTGCAGACGGCTGGGTAAGGCTGACGATATTCACCACTATGAGTTATGCCTCTCAGATATCTCTGTGTACTCTGCGTTCTCTGTGGTGACAAAAGAGAAACATGTAGCGAGGTGACAGGATGAGCGTACAATCGGCACAGCCGGTCGGCATCACCAAGGGGCCGGGCGAGACGATTCATGAGTTCACCTTCATCTCGCGTGACGAGCAGCGCGTGCTCAAGAACGGTGAATACGTCTATTACGAGCTGGAGGCCGCCGAGACCGCGGATGGCGCGCGTGGCGCCGCGCCGCGCCAGGTACTGGGGCGCATCCAGCACCGTGTGCCAGTGCAACTGTATCCCGATACGTTTCTCTCCGAGCCACAGGTCGCTCCGGCTCAGGTCGCCGCGCTCGTCGGCTACGACCAGCGCGCCAGCGACCTCTTCGAGCTGCACGTCGCGATCATGGGCTACTACGACGGCGAGCTGGGCACGTTCGTGAATCCCTGGATACCGCCCAGCTCTGGCACGCCGATCTACCTCGCGGACGATGCCTTGCTGGCGGACGTACTCTCGCGCAAAAAGAGTGGCGTGGTCGGCAGCGCGACGGTCGGCTCGTTGCTCACCCGGCGCGAGGGTGCGGTGCCAGTGGTGCTGGACGTGAAGGAGCTGGTCAGCACGCACCTGGCCATCATCGCCAGCACCGGCTCGGGCAAGAGCTATCTGGCCAGCGTCATCATCGAGGAGCTGATGCGGCCCTGCAACCGCGCCGCCGTGCTCATCGTGGACCCCCACGGCGAATACACCACGCTGCAGGAGCTGGCGAACCACACGGAGTTCGCCGCCGAAACCGATCCCGCCGCCCCGCGCCCCATACGCCGCCGCGCGGGGTATCACGCCGAGACACGCGTCTACCTGCACGATCAAGTGAAGGTACGGCTCAACACGCTCACACTGGGCGACCTGCGCTACCTGCTGCCCGGCCTCACCGAGAAGCAGCACCACTTCCTGGGCCGCGCCTACGACGCGATGCGCGCCGCGAAGAAAAGCCAGCCGTGGACCGCCGAGGACCTCAAGAGCGCCGTCGCCGCCGTGGGCAAAGACAAGAACGAGGAGAGCGGTGACGACAGCGGCAACAGCACCGTGGCGGCGCTGAGCTGGAAGATTCAGGAGCGGCTGGGCGACAATAGCATCGTCTTCGACCCCTTCCAGCACCTCGAGCTGCGCGAGATCCTGAAGCCGGGGCAATGCACCGTGCTCCAGCTCAACGAGATCGACGAGCGCGACCAGCAGGTGATCGTGGCGACGCTGCTGCGGCGCATCTACAACGCGCGGCTCGACACCGAGCGCGGCAAGGTGCAGGCCAGCGACGAACGCCATCTGCCGTATCCCGTCTTCGTCCTGCTGGAGGAGGCGCACCACTTCGCGCCGCACGGCGGCGACGTCGTGACGACGGGCATCCTGAAGCAAACGCTGGCGGAGGGACGTAAGTTCGGCATTGGCATGGGGCTGATCAGCCAGCGGCCCGGCAAGCTCGACCCGGACGTGCTGAGCCAGTGCCTCACACAGTGCATCATGCGCATCGTCAACGAGGCGGACCAGAAGAGCGTCGCCACGGCGGTTGAGGGTGTGGGGCGCGACCTGCTGGACAACCTGCCGGCGCTCTCGCGGGGGCAGGCCATCATCGCGGGCAGCGCCGTCAATACGCCGGTGATCTGCCGCGTGCGCACGCGCATCACCCCCCACGGCGGCGAGAGCAAAGATGCGCCCGCGGAGTGGCAGCGTCACTTCGGCGAGGATGCGGTGGTCGCGCGCCAGCGCGAGGCGGCTCCCCTGGCGCGCGACAACAAGCCGTTCTCCATCTTCAAGGAATGAGACCTAGGTTCCCCCTATTCCCACTTGAAGAAGCGTGCCGAGAGCAGCGCACAGACCACCGCCCAGCCCGCGAGCACCGCAAGATCCACCATCATCGGGAACTCCGGCACGCTGCCCACCGCCACCTGGCGGAGCGCATCGGCCAGATACGTCAGCGGCAGCGCGCGCACCACCGGCGTCAGGAAGGCCGGTAGCAGCGCCAGCGGGAAGAAGATGCCCGACAGGAACATCATGGGGAAGTTGACGGCCGTCGTAATGCCATTGGCCGACTCGACGGTGCGCGCGAGCGAGGCCACCAGATAGCCAATCGCCACGAAGGTAAGCGCCCCGAGCAAGACCACGCCCGCCACCGCCAGTAAGCTGCCCTCGATGTGCACGTTGAAGACCCAGATGCTCAAGCCCACGATCACCGCAGCCTGCGCGAGCCCAATCGTCAGCCGCAGCATCACCTGGCTCGCGAGCAGCTTCCAGCGCGGCAGCGGCGTCGCGCCCAGCCGGCGCAGCACCTGATCCTGGCGCAGCGAGACCAGTGGCGTCGCCGTCGCGAAGAGTCCTAGCTGCATCAGCGACATCGCCAGTATGCCCGGCATCAGAAAATCTATGCTGCTCTCATGGTGCGCCGTCACGGTCTGCTGGGCGAGCGCCAGCGGCGGCGTCACATGCGTGTATCCACTATTGAAGTCGGCGAGCACCTGCTGCACGATGTTCACGACGATCTGCGCGTTGGTCGCATTGCCCGACGGATCGTACACCATCTGGACCTTGGCCGTCTGGCCGCTCGAAACGGCCTGGCTCAGCCCGGACGGAATGATGATCACCAGATCAATCTGCCCCTTCTTCAGGTGATCGAGCTCCGCCTCGCGCGTGCCTGTCTTGATGGTAAAAGGCTTGACCTGCCCAAAGGTCTGCGCCAGCGCATTGCCGACCGCACCGTCATCTTCGTTCACCAGACCTACCGTGTAGGACGGTGAGCTGCTGCCAGAGAAGATCAGGCCAAAGAGCACGATGAATATCACGGGGAACGCAAACGTCCAGAAGAGCGCCGAGCGGTCGCGGACGAACTCTTTGATGCTGGCGCGATACAGGCTGAGAACGGTGGACATGGGAGTGCTCCTCTGTCTATGATTAGTCGCGCAGGGCGCGGCCGGTGAGCTTGAGAAAGACATCTTCGAGCGTGGCGCCGTGCACGTTCAGGTTTTGCAGCACGCCGCCGCCCTCGCGCTCGCGTTCCAGTAGCGCTGCCATCGTGCGCGGCACGTCGGTGCTGTAGACGGTGACGCGCCCATCTTCCGTGGCGGCATGGCTGACGCCTGGCAGTGCGGCATAGCGCTCGGCCGAGGTCTGGCCATCCTGGAACTGGATGGCGATGTCGGTGAAGTAGCGCTGAATGAGGTCGGCCGGGCTGCCCAGCTCGATGATGTGGCCGTGGTCCACAATGGCGACCCGGTCGCAGAGCTGCTGTGCCTCTTCCATGTAGTGCGTGGTCATGAGAATCGTCTTGCCACGCTGGCGCAACGACTCGACGACATCCCAGAGCTGGCGGCGCGCCTGCGGGTCCATGCCAGTCGTCGGCTCATCCAGAAAGAGGATCTCCGGGTCGTTGACCAGCGCCAGCGCAACGCTGAGGCGCTGCTTCTGGCCGCCGGAGAGCTGCTTGCTGCGTGTGTCGGCTTTTTCCTCCAGGTCCACCGTGCGGATCAGCTCGGCGGTGGGCACCGTCCGCTGGCCCGGATAGAACGTGTGGAAGAGATCGAGCAGCTCGGTGACTGTCAGCCGCGGGTAGAGCGCGGTAGTCTGGAGCTGGATGCCAATGCGCTGCTTGATGGCCTTGGCGTCCTGGGGCTGGCGCAGGCCGAGCACCGAGACGGCGCCGGCATCCGGCACGCGCAGCCCTTCGATCATCTCGATGGTCGTGCTCTTGCCGGCGCCGTTGGGGCCGAGCATGCCAAAGATCTCGCCGGAGTAGACGGCGAAGTTGATGTCGTCTACTGCCTTGGTCTTGCCATAGTACTTGCGCAGGTTTTCGACTCGAATGACGTCGGTCGTGCTTGCCATAAAGACTCCTCCACCCAAGAAAATCGCGGCCGCGAGGCGCGTAACGAAGCACCGGGGCATCTCGCCGAGAGACACGATAGCATGCCGACGTGGGGGAATGAAGTCTCGTTGGTCACCTTCTCGCGGCAGGTGCAAGATGACTTTCGACATGGTGCCATGGCCGTGCATGAGGGCGATGAGTATAGGGAAGGGTGAGGGGCGGGGAGTGGCCGACGCGAAGGTGCGCTATTCGCTGGCGCAGGCGTTGGAGCCGCCCAGAGGATCCTGGAAGGCCCAGGCGATCACCCAGTAGCCCTGCCAGCGCTCGACGCCGAGCAGCACAAAGCTGCCGCCGTCGCCGTCGAAGCCCAACTGCTGCGAGAAAGGGGTCGTGCCGGCGAAGCACTTGTGGTTCGCGACCTGCCAGCCCGGCGCCTGCGTCCACGTGCCCTCGCTGGTGAAGAGCTGCTTCAGATCGTGCGCGGAGGCTGGCATCACAAGCTGTGCGCCGCCGCTGTCGGTGCCCTGGAAGGAAAAGTTGGGGCTGAGCAGGGGATTCACATTCTCCCAGTGATTGCTGGTATAGCTGGTGCTCAGCTTCTGGCGGAACGCGCCCAGATCGGTGATCTGGACGGCCGTCGGGCTGGGTGGCGCTGTGGAGCGCGGCGTCGCCGTCGGTCCACTGCTGGTTGCCGTCTGCGTCGCCGCTGGCGCCGTCTGCTGCCCGGCCCGTAATGTGCTGCAGCCGGCGAGCAGCAACGCGAGCGCGGCGCAGGCCAGCAGCGCCGCCGGCCACCTTCCCCACCGCGACGTTCGCCGTGCCTGGCCTGCCGCCATGGTGCCTGTTTCCTCTCGCCGAAGCGCCGAAGCGCCACTCTGCCGCGGGGGCGCCGCCACCCTGTCGTGCCACCCCAGTATAGCGACCTACGGGGCTACCTACAACTACTCATGTGCGAGCGGCGGCACCGATGAGACGAAAACGGCGCGTGTGCGCATCGTGTGGTGGGGAGAGGCACACACATGCGGCGCGGCCCATTGGCGGCCGTGGTATACTCGACGTGCCTGCCGCCTAGATACCGCCAAGGATAGCGGCGAGCGGCCACTGATGAGGGGAACGCGACCATGCAGCGACGGCCAGAGCCGCCCGACTCCGGCTCCCAGCAGCACGACATCAGCACCGAGCGCACCGTGCGTATGTCGCCGGGCAGCTTCCCTATGCCGGCCGTGGCGCAAGCGCAGACGCAGTCGCCGGCGGTTCCCGGTGCGCCGACGCTCGCCGCGGCGGGCGTGCCCATCGCGCCGCCGACGATGCAGCCGGGTGGCGGCCTCACGACGTACATCGGCGAGCCGGCGCTGGCCACCCAGGTCGCCTCTGCCGCGCGCGCCGCGCAAGATCGCGCGCAGGCGGACGTCTCCACGTTCGCGCGCAGCGTGGCCGAGATCGCCGCGACGCTCCACGATCACGCGGCGCGGCTCGAGCGCTTCGTCGAGGGGTCGTTCTCCACAGACTTGGCTGATCCGCGTACCCGCCTGCTCTCCCAGTCACTCGAAATCGCGCGGCAAGCGGACCTGCATCTCGCGCGCTTGGGCGACATGGTACGGCGGCTTACCGCCTCTGTGCAGCTGGCGCAGAGCAATCTGGACGCGCTCCAGCGCGAGCGCGAGCGGCTCACCACGCTCTATCACATCGCGCAGGAGCTCAATACCTCGCTGGAGCTGGAAGACCTGCTCGGCCGGGTCATGGCGCAGCTGATCGAGGTCGTGCGCGCCGAGCGCGGGTTCCTCATGCTCTGGCATGAGCGGGCGCAGCGGCTGGAGTTCGCGGCGGCGCGCGGCGCCGATGGGCTGCCGCTGGCCCAGGCCGACTTCGGCTTGAGCGCCGGCGTGGTAGACCGTGTCTGGCAGTCGCAGCAGCCACTGCTGACGGTGGACGCGCAGGAAGACGAACGGCTGCGGTCGCGCGTGAGCATCGTCGCCTACGGCATCCGCTCCGTCATGTGCGCACCTTTGCGCGTGCGCGGGCACGGCGTCGGCATCGTCTATGTGGATAGCCGCAACCAGGCCGCGCTCTTCGATACCGCCCACCTCGATCTGCTGGCCGCGTTCTGCAATCAGGCCGCCATCGCGATCGACAATGCGCGGCTCTTCGCCGATCTGCGCCGCCGCATACGCGAGATCAGCGCGATGAAGGCGTACACCGACAACATCTTCGCTTCGATCGCCAGTGGTGTCGTGACGGCCAATACCCTGGGTAGCGTGACGGCGTTCAATCGCGCCGCGGAGCGAATCTTCGGCCTCCCCGGCGATCTCGCCGTGGGCCAGCCCTATCAGGAGGTGCTGGCCGGGTTGGGTGACACCGAGCTCTCGGAGATCATGCGCCGCGCGGTGACCGAGCAGGAGGTGACGCTGGGCCACGAGATGACCCGCGCGCTGGCGGACCGGGGAGAGGTGTCTCTGCGGCTGAATGTGTCGCCGCTGCGCGCCGCCGAGGGCGAGGGTGAGTCGCTGGGTGTCGCGATGGTGGTGGATGATCTAACGGAGCTGCGCCAGAGCCAGCGCCATGCCGAGGAGATCCAGCGCGTCTTCGGGCGCTACGTGCATCCCGCCGTCGTGCGCCAGCTGTTGGCGGATCCGACCGCGCTCAATCTGGGCGGCGAGACGCGCGAGATCAGCGTGATCTTCGCCGACATCCGCAACTTTACCCGGCTGGCCGAACAGCACGCGCCAGGCGAGCTGGTGCGCATCCTGAATGGGTATCTGGACATCCTCACCGAGGCGATCTGGCAGGAAGAGGGTACGCTGACGATGTTCATCGGCGACGCGTTGATGGCGATCTTCAACGCGCCGCTGCCCCAGCCGGACCACGCGCGCCGGGCCGTGCGCGCCGCGTGGGCAATGCATGCGGCATTGGAGCGCAGCTCCGGCGCGCAGGGGCCGCAGGTCGAGTATGGTATCGGCGTGCACACCGGGCTGGCCGTCGTCGGCAACATCGGTTCGCGCGACCGCTTGCAGAACTACACCGCCATCGGCGACGCCGTCAACCTGGCGCAGCGCTTGCAGTCCAACGCCTCCGCCAATCAGATTCTGCTGAGCGCCGCCACCTTCATGGAGGTGGCCCCGTTCATCGCCGCGCACGAGCTGAGCCCGCTCACCGTCAAGGGCAAGACGCAGCCCCTCAGCGTCTACCAGCTCGACGGCCTGCGCTGATTGGCATGACGTAGCCCACGATCGAGTGGTGATGGCGCGGTCGTAGTGGATCTCGCAGTGCATATCCCACGGCCGCGCCCGCCTCCTGGCTGTGCAGGCATGATAGGCGCCGTGTCGCAGCGCCTGGCGCGGCTCATTGCTCCAGGAGGCGCAGCGCCTCGTCAAACTCGATTTCGCCCTGGGACAGACGCCGCAACACTGCCGTGCGCCGCTCCCGAACTTGGTCGCCTCCCGTGTCCGTCACGTCCAAGGCCGCCACGATATCATCGAGGCGGTTGCGCGCCGTGTTATAAGCGATATTCAAGTCGGAGGCTACCTTCTGCACGTTGCCGCGATTGCGCACGAGGTGGCCAACGAACTCCAGCTGTTCCGGTGTCAGACGGCCGATCCACCCGAGGCTGAATGCGCCCTCAATCACGAGGCCGCTCTGAGGGGACTCTAGCCGCGTCACGACCAGTTCGCCGCCGCTCACGGGATCGCGCGTGATCAACGGGAGAAGCGGCGCCCGGCTCCCATCTCCGCCTACCCTGCGCATCTCATTGTGCCCCCTCCAATCCGATAGCGATCCATACGTGCGCCGCTCGCTCGCCCATGAGGCGCCTCCATGGGTGTATCCGTAGCAACTGTCGGTGTTCCTTATTCGCCGGGCTCGTCCCGCCTACCCTGGCGAGTGGGGTACTGGCTGTGCATCTCGCGCGCGAAATCGCTGTCGACGCCGTGATTGCGCAGCTCGACCCACTCGCTTGGGGCTAGATTGGTGAAGCCCAGGTCGCGCATCTCGCGCACGAACGCCGCGCCCACCCCGTGGTCGTACATCTCGACGAGCTGGTCCGGGGTCGCCGCAGCGAGTCCGGCTTCCTGCATTTCGCGCACAAAGGCCGCGTCCACCCCGTGGTCGTACAGCTCCACGAGATCGTCGCTGGTGAGCTCGGTGAATCCTGTCTTCCGCAGGTCGAGGACGAAGCGCGGCGTGACGCCGTGGTCGTACAGGTCGATGAGGTCGTCGACGCTCAGACCGTGCAGTCCCGCCGCGCGCATCTGCTCGATGAACGCCCTGCTCACATCGTGATCATGCAGCTCGATCAGTTGCTCGGGCGTCAGGGTGGCGAAGAAGTCGTCCGCTCGCTCGTCTCGCCGCCGTTGCCCTCCCAACTGAGCCGCCGGCTCGTGAGGTGCAGCCGGGGATGCGGCGTCGAGAGCCTGTAGTAACTGATCTGCTTGCTCCACGGTCACCCGCCCCGCCACCAGCATCTCTAGAATCTGCGCGCGCTCTTCGCTCATGGTCTGTCCCTCCTACACGAAATCATCTCCGTCTCGCCGTCGCGGAGCAAGGCGGCGGCAGAACGCCGCTCCACCGCTCAAAACGCCATTGTGAATGGTTAAATTTGCCATTATTTTTAGCAATATTAGCCTTGGTCCAGTTCATTTGTCAAGCCTCCATCACTAGGCGCTGTGCACGAGATAGAAGATCGCGTTGAGGATGCGACGGAGGGGATGCAGGCGTGGCCGGCCGCGGCGTGTTGTCGGGGTCACGCGCGGCTCTAGCACAGCCCATTCGCGTCGGTCACAGCGCTGGGATGGCTAGGAAGGGTTAGGTACCCAGGCCCTCTGGCAGAGCTATCCCAGCTGCGTGCCCGATGTAGCGGACGGTTTCTTACATGGCGCGGCGAGGATCAGTGGCCCCTGGCCGCGCCGCTTGGCTGGCAATGCTACACTAGACTGGAAAGCGAGGGCAGGCTCAGGGCAGCGCGGGTGAGGGGGCAGGGCAGCGCATGAGTATGAGTATGTCGGATGGGGAGGAGCTGACGCGGCTCTCGGCGCGCGCGCTGGCGGCGCGCATCGCCAGCGGCGATGTCTCGGCGGTGGAGGCGGTGGAGGCGCACATCGCGCGCATCGAGGCAGTGAATCCACGGCTGAACGCCGTCGTCGTGACACGCTACGCCGCCGCACGCGAGGAGGCGCGCGCCGGCGACCAGCGCCGCGCCACCAGCAAGCCGCTGCCCCCACTGCATGGCGTACCCGTCACCATCAAGGAATCCCTCGACCTTGCCGGAACGCCCTCCACCTTCGGCTTCGCTGGACGCAAGGGTGTGCTCGCCGAGGCGGACGACCTCTACGTGGCACGGCTGCGCGCGGCGGGTGCCATCGTGCTCGGCAAGACCAACGTCGCCCAGGCGCTGCTTTACAACGAGTCCGACAATCCCGCCTACGGGCGCACCAACAATCCCTGGAATCTCGCGCGCACGCCTGGCGGCAGCAGCGGTGGCCAGGCGGCAATCCTTGCGGCCGGCGGCAGCCCGCTCGGTCTGGGTACCGATCTCGCCGGCAGCATTCGCGTGCCGGCCAATTACTGTGGCGTGGTGGGGATGCGGCCGACGGTGGGCCGCTGTGAGGACGCCGGGCGTTACTCGCTCCCGCTCGGCGAGCGCGCCATCGTGAGCCAGGTCGGCCCGCTGGCCCGCACCGTAGACGACGTGGCGCTGGCGCTGGAGATTCTCAACGGCGGCCGCGCGCCCGCTGTGGAGCCGCCGCGGCCGCTCGGCGATCCCGCGGCGGCGGATATCGCGCGGCTGCGGGTCGCGTACTACACGGACGACGGTACCTTCGCCGTCTCGCCAGCGGTACGCCGTGCGGTGGTGGAGGCGGCGGGGCACCTCGCCGGCCGCGGAGCTCAGGTCGCGGAGTGGCGTCCACCAGCGGTCGGGGACGCCGTCGCTCTGCTCTTTGGCATCTTCAGCGCGGATGGTGGGCGCGGCCTACGCGCGCTGCTGGCGCACGAGCAGAAGGATCCGCGGCTGGCGCAGCTGGCCGCGCTGGCGGCGCAGCCCGCGCCGACTCTTGCCGTGCTGGGCGCGCTGCTACGCCTGCTGGGCCAGCGAACCGCGGCGGGGACCATTCGTAACTTCGGCCATCGCGACACACACCACTACTGGCGGCTTGTCGAAGAGCAACTGGCATACCAGCGCCGCTTCGCCGCCGCGCTCGACGGCGACGAGGGTGGTCCCTTCGACGTGATCGTCTGCCCGGCGCATGCGCTGGCGGCGATTCCGCACGGCGCCAGCAAGGACATCGTCGTCGGCGGTGGCTACATCGTGCTCTACAACGTGCTCGGCTATCCCGCCGGCGTCGTCCCGGTGACACGGGTGCGCGCGGACGAGGAGTCGGCGCGCAAGCGCTCGCGCGATGCGGCGGAGCGGACGGCACGGCGCTCTGAGCTGGGGAGCGCGGGCCTGCCCGTCGGCGTGCAGGTGGTGGCGCGTCCCTGGCACGAGCATGTTGCGCTGGCCGCCATGCGTGTCATCGAGGAGATGGCCCGCAAGAGCGCGGACTACCCCGCGCAGGCGCCGCTGTAGGTTAGTACGTCGCCAGCGTGTCGATCAGCAGGTCCCAGAAGCGCGGCACGTCCAGCTCCAGGCCGACCTCGGCATTGGCGGGCTGGCCGGTGCTGCCATACAGGTCGCAGACGGTGCGGCCGGTGGTGTGCTCGCCACGCAGCTCGATGTCTACATGCATTGGCTTGGCGCGCAGCAATGTCGGATCGATCACCCGCGCGACGGCGCACGGATCGTGCACGGGCGGCGCCGGGAAGCCAAAGACCTGCAAATAGGTGTCCGCGAAGAACTCCAGCAAGCCGTCCACTAGCTGCGCGACGGGCGTGCCGAGCGCGCGGATGCGCTCGCGTACTGCGGGCGTCGCCTGCGCCTGGTGGGTGACGTCCAGCCCGATCATGGTGAGCGGCCGGCCGCAGGTGAAGACGGCGTGCGCGGCCTCGGGGTCCACATAGATGTTGAACTCGGCGGCGGGCGTCGTGTTGCCCAAGCCGATGGCGCCGCCCATCAGCACGATCTCCTGGATCTTGGGGATGATCCGCGGCTCGCGGCGCAGCGCGGCGGCGATGTTGGTGAGGGGCGCCGTCGCGACGAGCGTGATGTCGCCGTCCGAGGTGAGCAGCTTCTCGATCAGCAGGTCCACGGCATGCAGCGGCGCGAGCGCCAGGTCCGGCTCCGGCAGGGTGGGCCCATCCAGCCCAGAGCTGCCGTGGATATCGGCGGCGACGCGCAGCTCGCGCACCAGTGGCCGCGTCATGCCGGCGGCAATGGGCACGTCGCGGATGCCCGCCAGGCTGCACACGCGCAGCGCGTTACGCGCCGTCTTCTCGACGGTCTGGTTGCCCGCCACCGTCGTGATGGCTTCGAGCGTGAGGGCCGGTGAGTGCGCAGCCAGCAGAATGGCGATGGCGTCGTCGTGGCCGGGATCGCAGTCCAGGATGATGCGCCGCATAGGGAGCCTCCAGGAGATCGGCATGGCAGCGGGGAACGCCCGCCGCTGAGGATAAGCGTAGCGCCGGGCAGGAACCTCACCCCAAGCCCCTCCACGCGTCGGAGAGGGGAGCCAG
>Ga0207684_10003635_pt1 | contig 14990 bp, 10 predicted proteins | sample KBSK5501metaG_FD_184342 | JGI IMG/M metagenome (GOLD analysis project Ga0207684, IMG submission 184342) | Corn, switchgrass and miscanthus rhizosphere microbial communities from Kellogg Biological Station, Michigan, USA - KBS K5-50-1 metaG... | ecosystem: Host-associated > Plants > Roots >...
GCAGGACCGGCTGACGGCCAGCTCGTCCACGTGCTCGGCGATGTGGGGCAGCCAGTCGCTGACCATGATGCCGCTCTGCCCGCTCGGCTTGAAGGTGCGGCGCGTGGGCATGAGCGCGTTCGAGGCCGTCCCCATCGCCGTGATCGGCCGGCCGAAGGATTCCGGCATGGGCTTGCCCGCCAGGTCTTGCAGGAGCGGCTTCGGGTCGAAGGTGTCGAGGTGGCTGGGGCCGCCCTCCATGAACAGCCAGATCACTGATTTCGCGCGCGGAGGCAGGTGCGGAGCCTTCGGGGCGAGGGGGTCCGGCGGGGCGCCGTCGGCGAAGACCGTCGGCAGCAGGCCGTCCTCGGCCAGCATGGCCGTGAGGGCGATGGCGCCCAGGCCGGCGCTGGCCTGCGTCAGGAAATCGCGCCGGTGGATGAGCCCCCGCTCGGTGGGCGACAGGTCCTTGTTCTGGCAATCGCACATGGCGCGCTCCTAGTGCCGTTCCAACTTTTCGCACCGAGCTTGGCACGAGTGTCGATGCTGCGTCCCAACTCCAATCTGCGAGATCATCGTAGGTCCATCAAGTTGGAACGGCACTAGTTGACGTACACGAACTCGTTGGAGTTGACGAGCACGTGGCACAGGTCCACCAGCGCCGCCGCGTGGGCCGGCCCCACGGGCGGGGGTGGCTCGGGGGGCAGCGCCACCGGCTTGTTCTCGGCCAGGCGCGCTTCGATCCGACGCGACTGGCCTTCGAGAAAGGCACGCGCCGTCCGGAGCTCCTCGCGGTCCGGCCCCCGGGAGAAGGCCAGGCGATAGGCGGTGGCCACGCGCGCGTCCCAGCCGGGGGGAGCTTCGTTCAGGACGCGGCCCGCGAACGACTGCGCCGCCTTCAGGATCACGTTGTCGTTCAGGAGCGAGAGGGCCTGGGGCGCGGTGGTGGTGACCTCACGGCGCGCGCAGCTCTCGACCGTGTCCGGCATGTCGAAGACCTGGAAGAGCGGGTAGCGGGAGTTGCGCCGGACGAAGACGTAGACGCTGCGCCGGCTCTTCTGCTCCTCCTTCTCGTCCTTCTTCCACCCGCCCCGGACCTCCATCCCCGGCGGGAGGTCGGGAAACACGCTGGGGCCGCCGATCGCCCGGTTGAGCTGCCCGCTCACCGCGAGGATGGCGTCGCGGATCTCCTCGCCGGTCAGCCGGTGCCGGGGGAAGCGCCACAGCAGGCGGTTGTCGGGGTCGGCCTTGGCCGCCGCCGCCCGGAAGTCCGAGGACTGCCGGTACGTGCTGGAGAGCACGATGAGGCGGTGCATCTGCTTGAGGCTCCAGCCCCGCTCGACGAACGTGCGGGCGAGCCAATCGAGCAGCTCCGGATGCGTGGGCGCTTCGCCCTTCACGCCGAAGTCGCTGGGTGTCGCCACGATGCCCCGTCCGAAGTGGTAATGCCAGATGCGGTTGGCCATCACGCGGGCCACCAGGGGGTTCCGCGGGTCGGTGAGCCAGCGGGCCAGCGCCGTCCTCCGGCCGCTGGAGCGGCCGTCGGGCGTCGCGACGATCTTCGGCGGGGGTTGATCGAGCACGCCGAGGAAGGCGGGCTGGACCTCGTCGCGAGGCTTGTCGTAGGCGCCGCCGGCCAGCACGTGGGTGGCGGGAGCGTCGGCCCCGACGTCGGCGAGGCCGGAGCCGATCGGGAGAGGCTCCGGCTTGATCGAGTCGAAGGCGGCGAGCTTCGCCCGCATGTCCTCCCACTCCTTGCGCGCGTCGCCCTTCAGGCGCTGCCGGATGCCGTTGCCGTCCTCGTCCGCCTTCGAGTCGAGCAGCCAGCTCGCCTTGTAGAACATCAGCCACTCCATGGGGCCGCGCTCCTTCGGCTCCATGCGCACGGCGGCCTGGATCTCGGGCGGATACTTGCCGAAGTTCTCGTCGTAGATCGACTTCAGGACCGGCGCCTCGACGCGGGCGAGCTGCTCGCTGACGTCCCGGGTGGCCTCCTTCCAGGCCGCGAGCCTCTTCTCGTAGTCGGCCTGCTGCGCGCGCGAGACGAGCACGTAGTCGTCCTTGGAGCGTGAGGCGGCGAAGAAGGCCTGGAGGCGGTAGTAGTCCTTCTGGCGGATCGCGTCGAACTTGTGGTCGTGGCACCGCGCGCAGCCGTACGTCAGGCCCAGGAAGGCCGCCCCGGTGGTGTCGGTGATGTCGTTGAGCACCTCCTGGCGCCGCTGCAGGAGGTTGCGCGCGTTGCTCTCGTCGGGATAGTGGCGGTTGAAGCCGGTGGCGACGAGCGCGTCCGGCTCGTCAGGCCACAGCTCGTCGCCCGCGACCTGCTCCTCCACGAAACGGTCGTAGGGCTTGTCCTCGTTGAGCGACTTGATGACGTAGTCGCGATAGCGCCACGCGTTGGGCCGCGTCTCGTCGCTCTTGAAGCCCTCGCTCTCGGCGTAGCGGGCGAGGTCCAGCCAGTGGCGGGCCCACTTCTCGCCGTAGTGCGGCGAGGCCAGCAGGCGCTCCACGACGTTCTCGTAGCCGCGGGGAGAACGGTCGGCCAGGAAGTCACGTACCTCCCGGGGTGTCGGCGGCAGGCCGGTGAGGTCGAAGGTCACCCTCCTCAGCAGGGTGACCTTGTCCGCGGGCGGCGCGGGCCGGATCCCCTCCTTCTCCAGCTCGGACAAGACGAAGGCGTCCACCCCGGTCTTCACCCACGTCCGCTTGCGGACGGTGGGGACCTCGAGCTTGCGGACCGGCTGGTACGCCCAGTAGCTCCTCTCCTCGCTGGTGAAGGGCCGGTCGGCGGCCGCACCCACTCCGGCCGCCACCAGCGCGAGGCCCGCCACGGGCGGCAGCATCTTCGCGCGGACGGTCATGGTCCTCTCCCTGCCTGAAGCCTCTACTTTCATCAGGATACAACTTTAGTCCCGTCGGGTGCACCATTTCTCGACACGGCCGCCTCTGGCCTCATCGGTGGGTCCTCTCCCACGACCGCGGGCCGACGCCAGCTTGCTCGGAGACTCACACGGTCGGCGCGGGCGCCGTCAGCGGCAGGGAGATCGGTTCGCCTCACTCGTGGCGCAGCGCTGACGCGGGGTCGATGTTTGCGGCGAGCCATGCGGGCACGAGGCCGGCGGTGAGGGCGGCGAGCGCGAGCACCGACACGGCAACGAAGAGAGCGCGCAGATCGATCGGCCAGATCCCGGTGAAGAATCCGGATAAGCCCCAGGCGGCGCTCCCCGCCACCGCGACACCGACGGCGAGCCCGGCCGCGACGGGCGCCGAGCCGCGGCGCAGGAGCCAGCGCAGGATCGCCCCCCGGCTCGCGCCGAGGGCGAGGCGCAGACCGGTCTCCCGCGTGCGTGCGCTCGCGAGATAGGCGAGGACCCCAAGGATCCCGGCCGCCGCCAGCAGCAGTCCGAGCGCGCCGAAGAATCCGAGCAGGCCAGCCGCTGCGCGCGGCAGGAAGAGCGCGTCGGCCACCGTTTCGGCGAGCGTCCGCGCGTTGCTGACCGGCACCCGTGGATCCAGCTCCCGAATGGCGTTCCGGATCGCCGGCAAGAGCGAGCGCGGATCGCCCTCTGTGCGAGCCACCAGCGTCTGGGTCCCCCGCCGGTCCTGCCCGAGGCTGGTGTAGAGGAATGGCCGCGGGCCTTCCCCAAGCGTACGGTACTTGCCGTCGCGGACGACGCCGATGACCTCCGAGCCGTCGCCTAGGTGGCGACCGAGCGCCGACGAATCAGGCCAGAGCCGATGCGCCAGGGTCCCGTTGACGATGACAACGCGGGGCGTGGCCGGGCCATCCCGCTCCGTGAACGGACGGCCGGCAATGAGCGGGATGCGCATCGTCTCGAAGTACCCTGGGCCGACACTGGCGAAGTCGACGAGCGTCTCGGGCGCAGGCGGATCGCCACCGTCGGGACGAACGTTGGCGAAGTTGATCGCCGCGGTCAGCGGAAGGTGGCTGACGAGGGCCGCCGAGCGCACGCCGGGAAGCTCCGAGACCCGCTCGCGGACTCGCGTGAAGAGCGCTTCGGCGTCGTCGATTCGGTACCCCAGGAGGTCCGGGGAGAGCGTGACGACCGCCGCCCGCTCGGGATCGAACCCCGCGTCGACCCGTGTCGTATGGAGCAGGCTCCGCAGCGAGACCCCGGCGGCCGCGAGCAGGACGACCGAGACCGCGATCTGCGCCGCCACGAGCGTCTCACGCAGGCCGCGCGACGAGCCGGTGGAGGCCGCGGTGCCGAGATCGCGGAGCATCGTGGCGAGGTCGGAACGGGTCGCCTCGAGCGCCGGCAACAGGGCGAAGACGGCGGCGGTGAGGACGGCCGCGGCCAGGGCGAAGCACAGCGCCCGCAGGTCGAGCGACGGCGCGAGCACGAGGTCCAGCGGCCAGTTGACGGCCGCCGTGAGCGGGAGACCGACGCGAGCGAGGACGGTGTTGGACGCGCGCGCGAGCAGGAGCCCGAGGCCACCGCCTGCCAGCGCGAGGAGAAGACCCTCGAGCAAGAGCTGGCGGACCAGCTGCTGCCGTTCCGCGCCAATGGCGAGGCGGGTCGCCATCTCGCGTCGGCGGCCGAGCGCGCGGGCCAGGAAGAGGCTCGCGACGTTGGCGGAGGCGAGCAGGAGGCCAGACACGAAGACGCCCATCACCAGCAGAGAGACTGCCCAGACCGCGCGATCGACTCCCGGCAAGAGGCGGACGTCGCTTGCGGCAACCGCGGCGAACGTGCGCCGAGCGTTGGTCGCGGGGTACTCATGGCCTAGTTGGAAGGCCAGGGCGGCGACCTCGGTGTTGGCCTGCTCGACCGAGGCGTCGGGACGCAGACGACCAGTGACCCATACCCAGCGCCGGGCGTGATCGGCGGTGCGTTCGAGTCCCGGCGTCACGCCCCCGAAGTTGATGGTTACGCCGGTTGGGAGAGCGACGGCGGCATGGATTGGCAACCAGAGATCCGGCGAGAACCCGGGCGTCAGGCTGCGGAAACCGCGCGGGGCGACGCCCACAACCGTGAAGAGGCGACCGTTCAGGCGCACCTCGCGACCGACCACGTCGGGGGCGCCGGCGAAGTGCCGAAGCCAGCCGTCGTTGCTCAGGACTGCCATCGGGCTCGGAGCGCCCGGGCGGTCCTCGGCAGCGCTGAATGCGCGGCCGAGGGCCGGCACGACACCGAGCATGGCGAAGTAGTTCGTGGTGACGACCTCGGCCATCACCAGCTCGGAGCCGTCGCCACGATCGAGGGCCAGGGGATACCAAGCATATGCGGCGAGCCCGACGAAGCTCCGCGCGCGGTCGCGCAGCGCCTCGAAGTCGGGAAAGGCCATCGGCGTGTGGCTCAGGAAGTCACCGGGGACCGAGCTATAGACCTGCACCAGCCGCTCCGGAGCGGCGACCGACGGCGGCCGCAGGAGGAGCGCGTCGACGAGGCTGAAGACGGCCGTGTTGAGGCCGATACCCAGCGCCATCGCCGCGACCACGATCGCCGAGAACCCCGGATGGCGGCGCGCCATCCTGCCCGCGTGGCGAAGATCGTCAGTCAAGCCGCTCATCCGGTCTCCCTCGCTGCGAGAGGGCTCGATCGCCAATCCCCAGGAGGGCTGGTGGCGATCGCGGCTCTTCAAAGATGCAAGCGCGGTGATCGCGACGCAAGTCTAGACGCGGAAACGAGGTCTGTATATCAGGAAAACACCGACGCCGCGGTGCCAGGCAAACCCTGACGTTACCCCGTAGAACGCCGGCGTGGGCTGGAGGGGCTGGACCGCGAGAGCCTCAACGTGCCGTGGGGTATGATCCGCCACCGCGGTGGCAGGAGGTGATTGATGGAGAGGTTGGCCTGCGCGCTGGCCGCGATCGTGGTCGCCGCCGTAGTATCGACTGCCTCCCCGATCGCGTCGGCCCAGCCGACGGCCGAAGCGGTCGGCTCTGGAACCAGCGGTGACGCGCTGTTCAAGACCTACTGCGGGAGCTGCCACGGGAAGTCGGCGAAGGGCGACGGGCCGCTGGCCGACTCTCTCCGCTTCCTGCCTGCCGATCTGACGCTCATCGCCAAGCGCAACGGAGGCAAGTTCGACGCGGACAAGGTCTACCGGACCATCGACGGCCGGGATGCGGTCAAGGGCCATGGCGGGACCGACATGCCGGTCTGGGGCGATGCCTTCAAGCGCTCCGTCGAAGGCTACAGCGAGAAGGCGGTCAAGGCGCGCATCCAGGCCATCGTCGACTACCTGAAGGCCATCCAGGTCAAATAGGGTCATCAGGCCGCAGTCTTTTCGGGAGCGGCGCTTCGTCACGCAATAGTTGCGGCAGCGTTGACCACCGCAACGGCATTTCCATCCGATAACACATTGATCCGTCGTTGATTGCCCCGGCGCCACCACGGCGCAGATCTTGCCGGCCGGTAGTAGGATGATGCCGCGATGGAAGGCGACGACCGGCTCCGGCAGTCGTACGAGGAGCGCGTGCGGGCGCTGAACCAGGAGATTCGGCAGCGCGAGCGCGAGCTCGTGATCCTGGCGGAGGTCGCCGGGCGGGTCCACGGAGCCGAAGAGGTGCAGCAGATCCTGGACATCGCCCTGGACGAGATCCTGAACCGGATGGAGCTGAACGCGGCATGGATCTTCGCCGGGGACGAGCGGGAGCGGAAGCTCCATCTGGTGGCCTCCCGGGGAGTCTCTCCGGCCTACCTCGAGGAGGTGCGCACCCAGGGCCTGGGCGAGTGCCTCTGCCCCGAAGTGTTCTGGACCGGCCACAGCATGCAGGCTCGCAACACGACCCAGTGTCCGCGCATGCCCGACATCGTCGCGGGGCTGAAGGCTCCCGTCGCTCACGCCTGCATCCCGCTGAAGTTCGAAGGCGCGACCAAGGGCGTGCTGAACGTGGCCGCCCGTCCGGGGGAGCAGTTCTCCGAGGAGGAATTGCGGTTCCTCGAAACGCTCGGCCATCAGATTGGGATCGCGGTGGAGCGGGCCCGGCACCGCGAGGCCGAGCGGCGCCGGAACCGGCAGGCGCAGGCCATGGCCGCTATCAACAGGGCCATCGGCGGCTCGCTGGATCCCGAGGCCATCCTGGGCGCGGTCGGGGATACGGCGAAGGAGATCCTCTCCGCGGACCGGGTCGCCATATTCCTGGGCTCCGACCCCAGTGAGCTTCGCGTGGCCCGGCTGGCGGGGCTCCCTCACCCGGAACTGGTGGAGGGCCAGGTCCTGGACCTCCTTGCTCTCGGTTCGGGACTGCAAGCCCGGGCTCTCGACGAGCGACGCACCTTTGCGGTGGACGACTGGACGCAGGACGCGGAAGCCAACCGCGAGCTGGCGCGCCGGTGGCAGGCGGCGTCGGGAGTAGTGGTCCCGCTGGCGGCCCATCGCCGGGTCTTCGGCCTGCTCGTGATCACGACCGGTGCGCCCCGCCGCTGGAGCGAGGACGAGGTCGAAATGGCCCAGGCTCTGGCCGCGCAGGCCTCGGTGGCCCTCGACAACGCTCGCCTCTTCGAGGAGGCCCGCAAGGCCTACCAGGGCTTGAAGGACGCCCAGCAGCACATCATGCGCACCGAGAAGATGGCCGTGCTCGGGACCTTCGCCTCCGGTCTGGCCCACGAGGTGCGCAACCCGCTCAACTCCATCGGCCTCCAGCTCTCGCTGCTCGAGCGCCGCATCGCCCGCGTGGAGGTCGGGGTCGGCCGGGAGATGAGCGAGCTGACCCGGATCATCCACGAGGAGGTGCAGCGGCTCGACGGGCTGGTCGGCGACTTCCTGCTCTTCTCCCGCACGGACCGGCTCCAGTACCACGAGGCGGACCTGGCGGCGCTCGCGGACGAGGTGGTGAGGCTGCTCGAACCCGAGGCCCGGACCCTCGGCGTGAGCTTACGACATGTCGCGATCGGCGAGGCGATGCCGCGCCTCCAGATGGACGCCGAGAAGATGAAGCAGGTGGTCATGAACCTCCTCCGCAACGCTTTCGAGGCGATGCCCGGGGGCGGCGAGGTCACGGTCGAGAGCGGCGCGACGGACGGCCAGGCGCGGCTCGTGGTGCGCGACACGGGTCCGGGGCTCCCCGAAGGCGTGGACGTGTTCCAGCTCTTCGTGACCACCAAGCCGAAAGGGACCGGGCTGGGCCTGTCCATCGTGCAGCAGATCGTGCTGCAGCACGGCGGCGAGATAGCGGTGGCGAGCGAGGCCGGCAAGGGCGCGACGTTCACGATATCGCTGCCGCTGACGGGACCGAGGGAGCAGGGGGAGGTGCGAGCGTGAGGACGAAAGGCCGGATCGTCGTGATCGACGACGAGGTGAACGCGGCGGCCGCCCTGGAGAAGCTGCTGCAGGAGGACGGCTACGAGGTGGCGGCGGCCAACGACGCCCGCACCGGCCTCTCCCTGCTGGAGAGGACCGATCCCGACATCGTCCTCACCGACCTCCGCATGCCGGGCATGGACGGCCTCGAGCTGCTCGCGAAGGTCAAGCAGATCCGGCCCGAGACCATGGTCATCCTGATGACGGCGTACGGCACGGTGAAGACCGCGGTGCGGGCGATGAAGCTGGGCGCCGAAGACTATCTGGCCAAGCCGATCGACTTCGAGGAGCTCGAAATCATCCTCCAGAAGGTCCTGGAGAAGAGACGGCTGCTCGAGGAAGCGCGGGTGCTGCGGGAGCGGGTGCACCAGAAGTACCGCTTCGAGAACCTCGTGGGGGAGAGCCCCGAGATGCTGGCCGCCTTCAAGACCGTCCGCCAGGTCGCGCCCTCGTCCTCCTCGGTGCTGCTGCTCGGCGAGAGCGGCACCGGCAAGGAGCTCTTCGCGCAGGCCCTGCACCAGAACAGCCCGCGCAAGGACAAACCGTTCATCAAGGTGGCCTGCGCCGCGCTGCCGGAGACGCTGCTCGAGAGCGAGCTGTTCGGCCACGAGAAGGGTTCCTTCACCGGGGCGCTGTACGCGCGCTCGGGGCGATTCGAGATGGCCGACGGCGGCACGCTCTTCCTCGACGAGATCGGCGACGTCTCGCCCACGGTCCAGGTCAAGCTCCTGCGCTTCCTGGAGGAGCGCGAGTTCGAGCGCGTCGGTGGCAACCGCACGTTCAAGGTGGACGTCCGCATCGTGTGCGCCACCCATCGCGACCTGAAGAAGAAGCTCGAGGACGGTTCCTTCCGTGAGGATCTCTATTACCGTCTCAACGTCATCGAGATCCACATCCCGCCGCTGCGGGACCGCGGGGAAGACATCCCGGTCCTCGCCCACCATTTCCTGAAGAAGTTCGCCGACGCCAACGGCAAGGACGTGCGCCGCATCTCGGACGAGGCGCTCGCCCTGTTGCTGCGCCACCCGTGGCCGGGGAACGTGCGGGAGCTGGAGAACGCCATGGAGCGGGCGGTGGTGCTGGCGAGCGAGCCCGTGCTCACGCCGGACCACTTCCCGACGCTGCACCGCATCGGGCCGGACACGGCTCCCGCGGGCGCCCAGGGCGGGTCGGGGGTGGGGGTCGCCATCCCCGGCAGCACGTTCGCGGAGATCGAGCGGGAGGCGATCCTGCGCACGCTGGAAGCGGTCGGCGGCAGCACGTCCCGCGCCGCCTCGCTGCTGCAGATCAGCGCGAGGAAGATCCAGTACAAGCTGAAGGAGTACCACGACGCCGGCGTCGTTGCGGGTCGCTAGACACCGGCGCGAACGCACCCTCCTTGCGTACGAGAACTCTGCGCGATCGCCGGCCCCCCTGCGCATTCCTCGCGGGCGGCCGGTACGAAGCGAGGCCGAAAAACCTGCGGCGGGAATCGCGCCCCCACGCAAATGCTGCGGGACGAAACCAGCGAAGCCGCGTAATTCGCCCGCATCGGGAGAGCTCGGCGCAATCCGTGGCGCGGCACTCACTTTGCAGCCTGGGGGTCGCCAGGAAGCGAGAAGGAGACAGCCAATGGCGATGAAGATCACGGAGCGCCTCAAGGCCGAACACGGTGTGTTCCTGTTCCAGCTCGATCATCTCGAGCGACTCGTCCGGAGCCAGGCGCCGCGGCAGGTCCTGAAGGCCGTCGTGGAGGCGATCGCCAGCGCCGAGGAGCACCATTCGGAGATCGAGGACCGGCTGCTCTTCCCGGCCCTCGTGAAGGCCATCGGCCGCGAGGCTCCGCTCCTGGTCAAGTCGGAGCAGGAGCACGAAGAGGTGAAGAGACTCGTCGGCGTGATCCGCTCCGGCGCCTTCGACGAGGTCACCGTCACCGCGTTCGTCGACCTGCTGCGGAAGCATCTGGAGCGGGAGATCCACGACGTGTTCACGCTCGTGGAGGACATGATCCCGACCGAGCAGCTCGTCTCGATGTCGAACTGGGACGTCGAGCACCTCTACGAGGCGAACGCAAAGCGCAAGCCGTGGGCGGAGAGATGGCTTGGCTAGCCTCTGAGCCTCGCCGAAAGCGCGTCGTCCGCCGGAGCCGCACGTGCCGTCGGTTTCACGCCCTTTAATTAAGGATGGGCGCTGCCTGGCGACTGCAGGGCCGGTGCCCGCCTCAACGGCCACGCAACGGCTCGAAGACCCAACTGATCGACCGCGCAACGAATGCGCGGCGAGCGGCCGAAGGCGCAAAGATCGCGCGCTCCCGTCGCTGTCCGCGGCGCTCCTCGACGTCCTCCGTCGGCCAGGCTCGGCGAAAGTCGTTGTGCCGAAGAGTCTTGCCGGTCAGCTCGGCGGCGGGCCGAGCGCAGTGTGCCGCGACGCCGCGACGGCAGCGGGGTTGCACTACGGCGGGCAGGAGGACGAGAGATGCCCCGCACACGAAGCCTGACGATGAAGACGGCGAGCGCTCTGTGCGTTCTGCTTGCGGCGAGCGCCGCCAAGGCGGCGAGCGTGCCGGAAGCCAGGCCACGGATCGCGCTCGCACCCGGGAGCCAGCTCATGCTCCGGGGCAAGTCGACGCTGCACGATTACGCGAGCGCCGCCACGCGCATGGAGCTGGCGGTGGAGGTCGTCGACCCGCTGCCGGCCGGCGCCTCGCCGCTGGCCCGGCTCGGGCAGGCGGGAGCAGTCAGGTCCATCGTTCTCACCATTCCGGTCGAGGCCATGAAGTCGGAGAAGAACGGCCTCGACAAGAACATGTACAAGGCGCTGAAGTCGGCCGCGAACCCGAACATCGTGTTCCGCCTCACCTCTCCGGCCGTCGCGACTACGGCCGACGGCACCACTTACCACGTCGCGGGCCAGCTCGAGCTCGCCGGACAGGCGCAGCCCGTCGAAGTGGAGGTGCGTGCCTCCGAGACTCCCGAGGGGATCGTGCTCGAGGGCAGCAAGTCGCTGCTCATGTCGGATTACGGGATCAAGCCGCCGACGATGTTCCTCGGCACGCTGAAGACCGACGATCGCGTCGTCGTCGAGTGGCGGCTGGTCCTCACCCACGACGGTTTTTGAGGAGGATGTCATGAAGCGCACGCTCGTCACCCTGGGTGTCGTGGCCCTGCTCGGGGCTTCATTGGCTCGGGCCGGGGAGGTGGTCGGTAACGAGAAGTTCACCCTGAACGCGAACGGCCGCGTCCAGTGGTTCGCCGTCGGACAGAAGCTCGACGATCCGTTCCGCAACGACGATCGTCTCTACCTGTTCATGAAGCAGGCGCGCCTGCGCATGAACGGCAAGTACCAGGACGTGAAGTTCGACCTCCAGCTGGCGTACGGCGGGGAAGAGCTCATAGCCGCGAGCCCCGGCGTCGGCCTGGGCCTCCTGGACTTCAGCTTCGACGTCCCCACGCCGTTCAAGACCCGGGTCAAGGTCGGGCAGTTCCGGGTTCCCTACGGCCGCGAGCGCCTGACTGACGCGGGCACCTTGAACTTCGGCGAGCGATCGATCCAGAGCCTTGGGTTTTCGTGGAACCGTGATGTGGGCGCGGCGCTCCATACCAATCGCGGCCGCTTCTCGGGCACGGTGGGCATCTTCACGGGCGGCGGGCGCGACGTGCCGCAGCGCTACCTCCCGGAAAAGCTCGGCTCTCCAATGTTCGTGACCCGCTTCGGCTACAACGACGGGATCGACGAGGACGTCTTCACCGTCCACTCGCGGGAGGAGCGTCCGGATCGCACCAAAGTTGCTGTCTACGCCAACGGCCTTTACATGAAGGACAGCCTCATCGGGCACTCCACGGTCCTCAACGTCCGCTCGACGGACAAGTCGCTGCTCCTGAACCCCAACTGGAACCCCTTCGTCGCGCAGACGCCGTTCGTGCAGGCTACCGTGTGGCAGGCCGGCGGGGATGCGGTCGTCCGCGCGCCGCTCGGCTCGTACGCGGTGACGGCCGAGGCCGAGGTGAATTACGGCAAGTTCTCCAACACGTACGGAACGGTAGTCCTCAAGGGTGGCCGGGTGCAGGTGGGTGTGGCCAAGCGTTCCTGGGATGCCAGCCTGCGTCACGCCATGCTCTATCCCGATGCCCGGATGGCGAACACCTACACGCCGACGGGGGGCACGCCGCAGCACTCGAACCTGTTCGCGGACGACAAGCCCATGCGTGAGTTCACACCTTCGCTCACCTATCACTATCGCGCCAACGTCGCCCTCGTCGGTGATCTTCCGATCCTGGTCAACACGCTGGTCTTCAAGGAGAACAAGCTCGGGACGTACGTTGGCATCGAGCACCCGGATCAGGCAACGGTGGTCAAGCCGGGCGCCGGCTTCGCGACGCGGCAGAACGTGTACGAGGCGCGCCTCATGGTCCAGCTGACATTCTAGGACCGGGGCCTTACGGTTGGCCGCTTCTCTGCAGGGGAGTCGATGACCTGGTCGAAGCAGATCCGGACAACCTGGGCCACGGCGACGGCCGTGGCCCTCGCTCTGACCGCCGCGACTCTTGTCGGGGCCGAGAAAACCCCGCGCGTCGCGTCCGCGGCCGCACCGCGCGTGTCTGTCGCCGGCACCGGGAACGGCGCCTACCGGATCGAAGGCTCGTTCCGGGTCGATGCCCGACAAGCCGTGGCCTGGTCCGTGCTGACGGACTACGACAACCTCTCGTCGTTCGTCTCATCGATGCGATCGAGCTCCGCGGCCCGCCCCGAATCGGGCCGACTGCTCGTTACCCAGGAGGCGGTCGGCCGGGCGGGACCGTTCTCGCGCACCCTCCATGTCGTGCTCGAAGTGACCGAGGAGCCGCCGGGCCGCATCGAGTTCCGCGACGTGTGCGGCGCGAGCTTCCAGTCGTACGCCGGCGCCTGGACTATCGATTCCGACGGCGCGGGCGCCCGCGTCACGTATACCCTGGAGGCCCGACCGCGCTCTTCGCCGCCGTTCTTCGCGCGTTCGATCCTGGCCTCCAACGCCCGCGGTCTTCTCGAGCAGGTTCGACTCGAGATGCTGCGTTGCGGGCGCACGGCCTGCGCACACTAACGGCGTCGGACGTTGGCGGCGGCGGCGCGCCCGTCGGCGATGCAATCGGGCAGGCCCGCGCCCCTCAACCCGGCCCCCGCGAGCGCCAGGCCCGGCAGGCCGGCGAGTCGCGCCTCGACGCGGGCGACGCGCTCGAGGTGGCCGAGCTCCATCTGGGGCGTGCCGCCCGGCCAACGGAAGACGCGGACGAGCACGGGCTCCCCGCGCACCCCCAGCACGGGCGCCATCTCCGCGGCCACGACTCGGGCCAGCTCGGCATCCGTGCCCTCCAGCACGTGGGGGTCACGGGCGCTGCCGAGGAAGCCCCGCAGGAGTACGTGGCCTTCGGGAGCGCGCCCGGGGAACTTGGAGGAGAAGAACGTGAACGCGCTCGTGCGCAGCCCTTCGGTCCATGGAATCATCACCCCGTGGCCATCGAGCGGGTGGGACACGTCCTGGCGCCGATAGCCGAGGAGCACGGTGGCGGTGGAGACCGAGGAGATCCCGGCCAGCAGGTGGGACAGATCCGCGTCGAGCCCGGCGAGGAGGGCGGCCGCCCTCGCGGGAGGGACGGCCACGATCACGGCCGATGCCGTTTCGGCTCCGCCCGCGGCCATCTGCAAGGAGAAGCCGTCCCCTCCGCGCGCGAGGGCCGCCACCGGCGCTCCCGGGCGCAGCGATCCCGCCGGTAGCCCCGCCAACAGGGCGTCCACCAGGGTCTCCAGGCCGTTCTTCAGCGAGTAGAAGGCGCTGCCCGCTTCCGCCGCCGAGGGCCCCGCCTTCGCCGCTCGGGCCGCAGCCCGGAAGCCGCGCAGGAGGCTGCGGTGCCGCGCCTCCAGCTCCGCCAGCCGCGGGAAGGTCGCCCTCAGCGACAGGCGCTCGGGATCGCCCGCGTGGATGCCGGCCATCAACGGCTGACCCAGCAACTCCACCGCTTCCTGCCCCAGCCGCCGCCGCAGGAAGGAGGCGATCGACTCGTCTCCGGCGCGTCCGCGCGGGGCGACGAGATCGAGACCCATCCGCAGCTTGCCTCGCCATGAAAAGAGACGGGTCCGCACGAAAGGGCCGATCCGGCTCGGAATGCCGAGGACCCCCTCGGGCAGCGGATGCAGCCGTCCCCGGCGCAGAACGTAGACGGTGCGCGGCGCGCTCGTCGGCACGAGGCTGTCGGCCAGCCCCAGCTCCCGGCAGAGCGCGAGGGCCTCCGGCTTCTGGGCGAGCATCGCGTCGGGGCCTCCCTCGAGCAGGAAGCCGTCCGCGCGCTCGGTCCGAATCACGCCCCCGAACCTGGGCTGCGCCTCGTAGAGCGTGAACGGAACGCCCGCGGCGGCGAGGTCATGCGCGGCGGCGAGCCCCGTGATGCCCCCGCCGACCACGGCGACGCGGCGGGGGTCAGGGCCGGGCACGGTGGGCACGGACGAGGGCGGCGAGGGCGCGGATGAAGGTGGGGGAGGTGTTCAGCGATTCGGTGCGGCCCAGCGTGAGCCCCCGCGATCGAGCGAAAGACCGGGCCTGCACGTCGACGTCGAAGAGAACCTCCGTGTGATCGCACACGAAGCCGATGGGAGCGACGAGCACACGCCGGGCGTTCTCGGCGGCCAGCTCGCCCAGCACGGCCTCGAGCGAGGGACCGATCCACGGCTCCGGAGTGCGCCCCGCGCTCTGGTAGGCCTGCCGATAGCGCGCGAGACCGGCGCGCGCGGCC
>Ga0207684_10003636_pt1 | contig 14987 bp, 18 predicted proteins | sample KBSK5501metaG_FD_184342 | JGI IMG/M metagenome (GOLD analysis project Ga0207684, IMG submission 184342) | Corn, switchgrass and miscanthus rhizosphere microbial communities from Kellogg Biological Station, Michigan, USA - KBS K5-50-1 metaG... | ecosystem: Host-associated > Plants > Roots >...
GTCGCCGCGACCCTGGATATTTGGGTCCACACCAAGCCGCAGTAGTAATGCCACTACCTCCAGGCAACCTGCGCCGGCTGCGAAATGCAAAAGAGTCCCTCCGGCAAAGCGTCGCGTCGCGAGTGATGGGTCTTTCGCGGCGGCGTCGATGACGAAGTGAATTAATCTCGCACGCCCGGATTGAACCATTCGCGCCAGTAATCCCACAAACACTGATGGACGGGATGCAATGCGTGGCGCGAGAGCAAGCGTTTCGTCGTCTCGGCCTTCCACAATGGCCGCGATCACGCTATCTAAAACACGCTGCTCGCTCCAACACTCAGCCAACTCTGCATGTTTCGGCTCGACAGTATCCTTTCCAATAACATAGGCGGAACTGCGCGAGAAAAAGTCACGAAGTGCATTTCTCGTTACCTCGTCCAGAGGGGCGGCATCGAGCGTTGCCTCCATATTCTTCAACCAGGCGTGTCGTGCGTTGGGGCCAATCTGGAAGCGAGCATGTGATTCGCGTAAGCTCAGGTACCATCGGAACTGTGTTTGCTTTTCATCCCCGCCGAGGAATTGGATGAGGAAAGCACCGAAAGCTTCGGTAGCACATCTTAAGCTTTTGCCTGGGAAGAACGGGCGAAGAACTGGGTCCTTGCCAACGCGCGCATAAAAGGCTCCGGACAGCCGTTTGCAACCTTCTTCACCGCCCAATGCCTCCAGCACTGTGCTACCAGCGCGCATGGTAGCGATTCTACCCTCTACCAGCGTCTTTCGCCGGAAGCGCGCACCGATCACTCGTGAGTTCCGAGGGCACCTCAAATACGGAAGTTAGGAAGGCTGCCGAGGAATTCTGTGGGGCATCACAACATCTGAGAACTACATGCCGATAGGAAGATGTTCGTCAGGCTCAAACTCGGCCAGCGGATCGAACCAGTCTCCGCCGGGAATTTGATGGCCTCACTCTCAACACCCCAGCTAAGCCAGTGGAGAAACTGTTTTTTCTCGCCTTTGATTAGCACCGGATTGCATCCGATCCCGAGCGTTCGGACGATGGCCTTGTGCGCGTTCAGTTCGCCCATAAACCAGTCCGCCCATTCCGGCACTCCCGGAATTCCGTGGATGTGAGCCAGAGATGCCCATACGAAATGTCTGTCCGAGCCTCCCAGAAGAGTACGCCTCGAACTCGGCGATACATTCGTGTTGGCAAGTTCTTCGGACATTCCAACCAGGTGCCGGAGCGGCTTCTTACGTCCAGCCAGTTGAATTGAACCCTTGAAACACTGCGCATTCCGCTCCAGGCATATGCGAATCGGTTGCACGCCTGGCCCTTCCACAGTGAACCTGTCTCCCAGCGAAATCGCCGCGCTTACCGCTGCAATTTGCGTGTCGCCTCCAATGACCGAAATCAGATGTGCCTTGGCTTGCCTCGGAGGATCCGGCGACATTTCCCCAATAAAACGGTCGAGTCGCAATCTGACGTTGGTGGTCGTTTTCTCCGTACTCTTCACATATGTCAGCCAGCCGAAGCGAAGGTGGGCGTTTTTCATTCGGCCTCCTTCTTTTCGTGAGTAAGAACCTGGGTCTTTCCATCGGCAAACACAAGAGTCAGTTCATGCGAAAACCGTTCCCGGTCATGGAGAATTCTGGTTCCGTCTTCTTCCTCTTCTTCCCAATGGTCGGTGAACTTGACCGAGCGCCAGTGGGCGATATGACGAGCGTCTCCTTCGCCGAATATTCCGTTGAGCATGCCTGCGGTACAGAGCAAGCCGACATGTCCGCCATGCAGCGGTGTGAGTGGTCGACCTTTGACATCGCGCAGCTTGGGCAGAAGCACACGACCCGCCTGACGGTAAGCCGATGACTCCAGCAACAAGTCTTCCACCTCGTCCAACGGAATACCCATGTTGGTGAGAACAACAGGCTCGGAAGTAGGGACTTCGTAGCGAACCTCCGCGATGTCTCCCATAGACTCTAGATCGGCTTTTGTCGAAAGCATTTCGAGATATCGCTGGCCCTCCAACAACGCCGTGTCGGAAAGACGGGCATGTCGTTTGCGGCGGGTTGCTATGACAACGATTTGCTTGAATTGCAGGCAAGCCGGCTCACTGAGCCGGAAGACTCGCAAATCGGCGAATTGTTCGCTCAACAACCTCGCGCAGTTGGCCAACCGTAGCTGCGGAATCACGAAGAGCAACACACCGCTAGCCTTGAGCCAGCGATAGCTATGCTCTAGAAAGACGAATTCCAGTCTATGGTTGTTGCTCTCCCCGGCTTCCCAATCGTATGGCGGATTCAGGTAAAGCAAGGACACTGTATCCGGCGGGCACCGGACATCCATGGTGTTGGCCTGCAAGGTCTCGACTCCCAAGGCTCGCGCTTGTTCGGCCCGATTGGCGTCGATCTCAATTCCGTAGCGTTGGACGGTTACATCTCGAAGCAGTTGACTGAATGCCGCGCCATCGCCGACGCAGGGATCGAGCGCGGAGAATCGCTCAGGAAAGGCCAAACAGTTCTTGAGTCGTTTGGCCTCGGCAATCGGAAGTGGGAAAAAGCCCAGCTTCGTTTGTCCGTGAGGACGCATAGACAAACCTCCTCGCTGTGTACCGAGCGCCGCAGCGTTCTCGCACGATGGCAATGCAAATTTAAGAACTGTGAGTTGGATCAGAGATGGTCCGTGCTGGGGCAATCACGAACGTGGAAGCAAATCGTTGCGGAAGGGCTCTTGCTTTATTTGCCCTGCGCAACCGCAGAATCGTGCCTTACTTCTCGCGCCGACAAACCCACCACCTTGCCGTTCTGCCAAACGTGGAGTGGCAGGCCTAAGCGGGCGTGTTCCTCAATAACCTCTTCGACTGCTTCTTTGAACGCCATTTCGGCCCGCTTCTCCAGCGGCAGTCTGAGAACATGTTTGGAGACCCTTTTCATTCGTCACCCGTAGCGCGCTATCAGTGCTTGGTAATTCTCTTCATCTATTATACGGAGCTTGTGCGTCTTCTCCCAAGCGATTACGACCGGCGTTTTGCCAGAATTATCAAACAGATACCAGGAATCGGCGAGAGGTCGATACTCAGCGAGGAAGTTCCGGATCGAGCGACTGAACCGCCGGCGGATCACTGCTTCGGGCACGTCGTGTCCGCCCTTCAATACTCGGTCCCGAACCCTCGACAAAGCTACGTCAACATCTTTCACAGCAAGAAAGAAAAAGTGCACCTTGTATCCCTGCTTCTTGAGCTGCCGAATCAACCTCAAGTAGCTTCGCCCGGACAACGTTGTCTCGAAAGCGAAGGTGTCGCGCCGCCGCGAAAAGAACCTGATTTCGCTGAGCATCAGCCTGCCAGCGCGCACGGCGGCAGCTTCTGGAGAAAAGGGCGACATCCCCTGAGCGATCAAGTCGGCATTGATGAAGTTCTTGCAGTTGGCGTATTTAGGGAGAAAGGTGCCGGCGAAAGTGGTTTTGCCGACACCGTTCGGCCCTGCGATGATGTAGAGTTCCATTGAAGTTTTCTATCCTACCCAATTTCGACGGCTTCGTCCTGCATGAGGGCGGGCAAGTCATTGAATGTCGGCGCGCCTCTCCAACTTGGGAACGGGTTACGGTTCGACTTACGAAATTCAGCGATCAGCTTCCGAATCGCTCCACGGCGATCAAAGAGCACCTCCACTAACCGATTCAGACCGTCTCTATCTCCTTCGTACCATTCTTCCGGAATGTCGGCAGCGCACCGCCAGATGGTGTCTGATTCCATCTCCTCGGCTATGGTCAGGGCCGGCTCAAACGCGTCCCAGCTTGTCACTCCCTGGTAAACACAGTTGTTCGCGTGCACTCCTCTTAAGGGGTGGTCGGGAAAAGTCCACTCGCCATTGAAGCAATATCCCTGATCAATGAACGCGGCGTCGTATCGTCGGCTTCTTGGCGTTCTGTGCCAAAAGATTGCTTGCCGTGTGTCCGCGTTGCACGTCCACTTGTCCAAAACAAGAACACGAGCGAAGTCGTCGAGGTTCCGGACCCGTCCAAGGGATTCCGAAGGCACGTAATCCAACGTCCGGCCGGGCGGGCCTATGTAACGGGACCCCACTTGTTTGCCGCTCCGGCACGGAATCCACTGACCGGGAAGTTGGATTCGCAGATCTTCTGTGCGCTCTATCAGCCACTCGGATACTTCGATGACTTCCACCCGCGGCATGGGCAGACCGAGCGCCAAACCCAGTCGCGTGGCTAGCATTTCGTTGGCAAGCACTCGAATGTGTTGGGGATTGTTCTGGAATTTGGTGACGTAGCAGGCACCGTCAGAGGCCTTCAGGAGGTGAGACTGCGCTCCGCCACGAAGCGGACGCAAGTGTTGGACTGCGGAGATGCAAGTGTTCACACGCACCTCCGCTTTGGCGATTAGGAATCGTTTTGGCTATAGGGAACCGGCAGGAAAGGATTCTTAATTGTCGATCGGGCACGAATCAGTTGGAAAGCTCAGAAAGTGCAATCATCCTTTAATAAGAGAATCCGTTATTAAAGGATACGCACCTATCATTTAATAAGCATTGTGCTATGCAAGGTTTCAGCCTTCTACTCGTCCTAAGGGACTTGGCTCACGCGGATGTACGAACCACAAATCAGGAAATGCTTTCGTATTCCTTCAGCTTGCGGTAGAGAGTCGTCTTACCAATCCCAAGCAACTTCGCCGCCAGCAACTTGTCGCCGCTGAGTTTCTCAATCGCTCCCACGATGGCTTGCCGCTCCAGGTCCGCAATTCGCATGATCTTGGTTTCTGACGGCCTTTCGCTGAATCGCGCCCCGGCGCCCGTGATCGAGCTTGGCAAATCGGGAGTGTGAATCGTTGGGCCGGAATTCATCGCGCAGCATCGTTCAATGCAGTTTTCCAGTTCACGGACATTTCCGGGCCAGTCGTAGGCCAGTAGCGCGTTCATGGCCTCGTTGCTCAGTCTGTGAGTTCTCCCCGACGACCGCAACAACCGTTCCAGAAAGCTTGCAGTCAGGAGCACGATGTCCTCGCGCCTCTCGCGTAATGGTGGAATCCGCACGCTCAAGACATTCAGACGGAAGTACAGATCACGGCGGAATAAGCCTTGACTGACGGCCTGCTCCAGATCGCGATTCGTGGCGGCTAGAATACGAACGTTGATGGGAACCTGCTTCGTGCTACCCACCGGCCGAATCTCTTTTTCCTGAAGTGCGCGCAGCAGTTTCGCTTGCAGATCGAGCGGAAGTTCGCCTACTTCGTCCAGAAAGACTGTTCCACCCTCCGCGATCGCCAGCAATCCTGGTTTGGATTGCATGGCTCCGGTGAAGGCGCCCTTCACGTATCCGAACAGTTCACTCTCGATCAGTGTTGGAACCAGCGAGCCGCAGTCCACCGGCACGAAAGGCTTGTCGCGAAATGGACCGGAATAGTGGATGGCGCGGGCGACCATTTCCTTGCCAGTGCCACTCTCGCCGAGGATCAACACAGGGTGGGCGCTGTGCGCCGCCTTGCCGATGATCCGGTAGAGCCGATCCATCTCCGGCGCGCGCCCGATGATCTTGCCAAAACCCTTCTCGGACTTGATCCTCTCGGCCAATCGGCGGCGTTCGATCTTCTCCTCGAAGTGGATCGTGACTCGTTCCAGCAAGAGCTTCATTTCTTGCAGGCCGAAAGGCTTGGCGAGGTAGTCGTAGGCGCCGTTCTTCATGGCTTGCACCGCCGAATCGACAGTGGCCTTGCCGCTGACGACGATGACCTCGATATCAGGGCGTCGATGCTTGATCTCCCGCAAGACGTTGAGCCCGCCCGCGCCAGGCAGGTTCATATCGAGCAGGACAACATCGATCATTTGGGCGTCGATCAAGCAAAGCGCTTGTTCGGCCGACGGAGACGCACTGGCGCGGTATCCGAGGGCGGTTGCCGCTTCTCGGCAGGCTTCGCGGACGAGACGGTCGTTGTCCACGATGAGCAGGTTTAGCAATGTGGAAGTTTGGCACGGAGGACAATGGGCAGGAGCAAACACGGTTGTGGAAATTGCGGTAGTCATAAATAAGTACCTCGGGATTCATTTCGAAATCTTCGGCCTGTCGATGAGAGGGAGTGGCTAAGGTTTTCTCTGAGCAGAGCTACGCGCCCAGACGGGATACACGTGTTGAGGCAGGGGGAATACAAGTATTCACAAGCTCCTCCTTTTGCAGCTACGATCATGGACAGAGGGGAATTCGGCATGTCTGACCTGAAAAACCGAGTGGCTCTGGTCACTGGTGGCTCGCGCGGCATCGGCAAGGCGGTTGCCTTGGGGTTGGCCGAGGCGGGGGCGGCGGTCGCTGTAAATTACCGGGAGCGCGGCGGGGAGGCGGGGGCTGTCGTCGAAGCCATACGCAAAAACGGTGGCCGCGCTGCCGCTTTCGGTGCCGACGTCTCGCTTCGCCTCGCCGTGCAAAGCATGGTGCATGACATCGAAGAACAGCTCGGCTCGATCGACATTCTGATCAACAGCGCCGGCATGGCGGCGGTGCGCGGCCTCGACGACATTACGGAAGAGGATTTCGACCGCGCGATCGCCGTCAATCTGAAATCTGTCTTTCTGTGCACGCAGGCCGTCTTGGCGGGCATGCGGACGCGGCGTTGGGGCCGGGTCGTCAATATCTCCTCAATCGGGGCACGCCTGGGCGCCGGCTCGGTCAGCGTCGCCTATGGCGCCTCCAAGGCTGGGGTCGAAGGTCTGACGCGCGGCTACGCTCTGCGGCTCGCGCGGGAGGGCGTCACGGTCAACGCCGTGGCGCCAGGTTTGGTCGACACGGAGATGGGCAAGCCGCTGATCGAGGCGGGTGTTGTGACTCGCATTCCGGTCGGGCGCGCCGGAAACGGGGACGAGATCGCGCAGGCAGTCTTGCTGCTTGTCGGCAACAGCTACATGACCGGGCAGACGATCGGGGTCAATGGCGGCGCGCTCTTTTCCTGACCAGGCTTCGGCAGATCCTTTCGACTCTGCTGCACGCAAAGTGAAAGAGCTTTTGTGGTTATGGGCGGACAACGGACTTCGAGGGAATTAGGCTGTGCGCACGAACGCCATCAGGCTTCTCCGGAGACCAGCGTTGGTGTTTTGTGGGCGCCAGGCAAGGCGAGCTTATGGCTGAGTCTTGGGCTGGCCCTTAACAACGTTCGCCAAATCCTGATGATCTGCGCCAGTGATGCTTTTCCCGATCGTCTTCACTGTCTCATGGCGCGCTCAGTAAGACTCTTAGCCGCGCAGAAATATACCGGCGTGCTCGACAAACAGCTCGGGATATTGAAATAACGATCCGTGAGCTGCATCGGGATAAACGATCAACTGAGCGTTGGGCAGGTTCTGCTGGAGGTAGAACGAGTTGATGGTGTAGAAGATGATATCGGATTTGCCACCGACGATCAGCACCGGAATCTTGATGTTCTTCAGATAGGCGAAGCGTTCCCCAACGGGGTTCCCCCACTCCTGAAGTGCCGCGAACTGAGCGGGCTGGACCCTGTCATTGATCGGAATATCTCGATTCTCCACACGCGCATCCCTGCGCCTTAGAAAAGCTCGGCCAGCCGCCTGACTTTCGGGCGATGCTGCAAAGAATCCGTCGATCCAGAAGTCGTCGAGGTTCCCGTACTTGTTCGTGAAGATGACTTGAGATTCTCTTGTCAGGGGAATGCCGTCCCCGTTGCGAGGTCCGCTGCCGACATACAGCGGTTTGAATTTAGACGAGTTCAACAAAACCCGAAGAATCTGCACGTCGTATTTTGTGGCCCATTGAGCTGCAATCAGCCCGATCACAAACAGAATCAGTCCTCCTAGGAGGCTATGCATAAGGTTGAATAGTGCTGCCCCTGTAATGAGCGCCGCAAAAAAGAGCCGCCGTTCCGCGCCCAGAATCGTTAGCGGACGATTCATGGATTTGTGCATCTTGTTTCGTCTGGCAGTCGTCATAAGGTTTCTCCGGCGACATCATGGAAACATCCAAGACATGAAATTAACGGCACCAATGGCCATTCCTACCCCGAAGATGATTCCAGCAAGGGCCCGTTTCGAGTGGCCCTCGCCGTAGGCGAAAGTAAGACCGCCGACAACTATCGCAACCAGGCTTAGCCCGGTTGCGATCGGTCCGGTGAACGACGTCTTCAGAGCATTTACGGCATTCTCCCAAGGCGAGGCTCCCGCCTGGGCGAAGGCAGGCGCGGTCGCGAGTAGTGCAAAACCCGCGATCTTCGAACAAGGGAGCAGGAATGGTGTGCGTATTACAACTCTAAATCGTTGACGCATAATTCTCCGGATTGACCGCGAGCGGGCTAATTGTTTGCTGAGATCGGCTCGAATGTCTTAGATCGAGCCATTGAACGAAGGTCAGAGTATTGCTGGCTCGATGAGGCGTCCAATACTTCTTCGGCGGAGAATGATAGCCGCAGGCTATGAGGAGGGTTCGGCCTCGCTTGCGAAGGCCTATCGCCGGGCTGTTTGCTCGAATCGCTGACTCACAGGGTGGGATAGCAGGTCACTTGGAAGGACAGCGGCAGAGAGACGGGATTGCTTCCGCACAGATCTGTCACTCGGGCGTAATCCATTTCCACTTTGAAGCCGAGTTCACGGTGCTAATCCGTCCAACTTCCTCCAAGCCCGTTTCTGGATAACTTCCGAGTAGCCGACGATATGGAAAGTGGAGATTGGTCCACCCTCCGGCACTGCTCAGGACATTAGTTTGTCTTCGGTCGATGTCTATTCTTGTCGGCTGGGCTCGCGTTTCGTGCCCGTTCGAGGGCGTCGCGTACAACCGCCGCGTAGGAAGACCAATCGGTCGGTAGCACGGATGGCGCCTCGTGAGCCAATTGCAAAAGCCCGCGGTATGCAGCATAGGCGAACACGGCCTTCGCTTTGGCCTGCGGTTGGGCGAGCCCGAGTTCGCGGTAGCAGGTTTCCAGGTATTCAATTCGGGCCGATGCCACACGGTTCAGCACACGTCTTACAATCGGGTCGTCAGCGGCTTCGGCGAGCGCCGCGTACAAGGAGCGAGATCTTGGTGCCTGCGTAGCTGCGTGGAGCATCAGATAGAGCCGTTGACGCGCATCGGTGACAGCCGACAGTCCTGTAATCGCCTCCGCGGTGGCACGCTGCTCCCAGCGGCCAAGCGCAGCCGCCAAAAGCTCCGACCGCCCCTTGAAGTGCCAATAAAAGCTGCCCTTCGTGACGCCGAGTCGTGCGGCGAGCGCATCCACCGTGAGCGCCCCGAGACCGGCCTCTGCGATGAGTTGAAGCGCAGCTTCCGCCCAGTCCGCCGCCGTGAGTGTAGGCTTATCGAGTCGCTTCGCACCGGTACCTTTACGCGCCATAGAATTCCATTCTCCCATACTCTAAGGTATTGACAACCCCTACCTCCATACTTAATAGTATGGAGCGTGGATCTAGCTCTTGATATTAAGGATCTGCAGAACCAACTCGATGCGGCCGAGCGCGATGCGCGGGCGCTGGTAGCAGATCTCGCCGAAGCGCAAGGCGGGTGGCACGCCGAGACCGGTTCGTGGAGCGTGGCGCAATGCCTCGAGCATCTGGCCACCACGAACTGGGTATATCTGCAGGCAATGAAGGAGCCAGCAATTCGCGCACGCGAGCAAGGCAGATTTAGACGATCCCCCGCGACGCCCGGACTCGTGGGGCGATGGTTCGTTAGGACTCTGGAACCACCCGTTAAAGCTCCTTTCAGGATGAAGTCACCGCGAAGTGTCGAACCGTGTGTATCGCTCTCGCTCCCTAATGCTTTCGCCAGCTTTGCGACCACCCAGGACGAACTCCACGAGTTCCTTCGTACGTACGCCGGCCTCGATCTGGCAGGGGTTCGATTCTCGAACCCATTTGTACGCGGCATCCGCTTCAGCCTGGCCACTGGACTACATGTCATCACTGCTCACGAGAGGCGACACCTATGGCAGGCTTGGCGCGTGCGTCGGGCCGCGGAGCGTGCAACTGCGGAACTTTCTCGAGTTGAAGGTTCAATAACGAAGGCTGAACTAATGTGAGAGTTGCATCATGGATTTCCGCCTGGAAAGTTGAAAGAAGATCTGGAGTCTGCGACGGAAGGCATGTCCAGCGAGCAATTGCGTTGGCATCTTACGGGAAAATGGTGCGCGGCGGAGGTGCTGGAACATCTGTATCTTACCTACACCGGGACGATTCTGGGATTCGACAGAGTAATGAAAAAAGGCAAGCCGCTGGCCTCGCGCGCGTCCATGGGTCAACGCGCATTGACCTGGTTCGTCGTAGGGTTGGGTCGCATGCCCGCCGGACGCAAAGCACCTACGATAGTGCTGCCGAAAGGTTTACCGACGGAGAAAGTGCGAAATGAGATCGGGGTAAAGATGGCGGAGATGGATGCGATCATCACGCAGTGTGAAGCCCGCTTCGGGGGCCACGTAAAGCTGCTCGACCATCCGATTCTAGGCCCGTTGACTGCAACTGGGACGCAGGATTTGGCTTGTCTGAATTCTGGGCGGGTCACGGGCAAGCCTGAAGGAATCCCAAGGCAAGAGTTGCGACCATCCACCGGACATTCTACTAAAGTGTCAAAGAATGATTCGCTGCAGCGATGGAAAGACCAAAGTCATTGAAGGTTCACAGTTTTAGACAATGCTCAATTCGCTCAGTCAAACGCGGCCGACTTCGCTGTCAGCCATGTCACATTCCGAAGCGCTACGCCGTCCCACCAATTGGAGACCAGAGGAGCGAAATCCATGAAACAACCTCTCGCTATCATTCTCGTCGGCCTGGCTGCAGCCGCCTTGTTCGGGGGGCTTGTACATGCTGTGCTGGTGGCCGCGCACGTTTCGAAGCCGGCCGCCACCACGGTTCACGGCCTGACCCCCCGGCGACGCTGGGCCACCGTTGCCGTTGTGGTGGCACTGGCCGGCGTGGTGATCGGTGGCTTTGCGCTGGCCCGCCCCGCCAGTCCTTTCGGCACAGCTTCTCGCCGACTCGGAGCCATCGTGGCCCTGGTGGCAGGACTAATCGCCTCAGTGAATGGCGGACTGAATTTGGCTCTCGCCAACGGTGGTCCCGGCAGCGGCAACGGAGTAGTCGGTGGTGCGGCGGCATTCGTGCTAGGGCTGATCGCCGTGGTCCTCGGTGGGATCGCGCTAGCCCGCTGCCATACCGCAGTACTGCCGGGGCAAATGACGTGACCTCCATGAACACAACGAATCCGGCCGCAAGTTTCGAGCCGCACCGCCGGCGCCTGCTTGGTCTTGCATACCGTATGCTCGGGTCGATGGCTGACGCCGAGGACGCGGTGCAGGAAACCTACTTACGCTGGCATGCGACAGATCGCGACAGAGTGTCTGAGCCGAGGGCGTTTCTCATGACCACAACGACACGGATTTGTCTCGACATGCTCACGTCGGCTCGCGCGCGCCGCGAGGAATACGTCGGCCCGTGGCTGCCGGAACCGGTTCTTGACACGTCCGCGCTGGCACCCGACAGCCGCACGGAATTGGCTGAGGATCTGTCCATCGCGCTGCTTTTGATCCTCGACCAGCTGTCGCCGCTCGAACGCGCAGCCTTCCTGCTGCACGACGTGTTCGATTTCCCCTTCAGCGAAGTGGCCACGGCACTGGAGCGGAGCGAGGCGGCGTGCCGGCAACTTGCCACCCGCGCCCGCGCGCGCGTGCGCGCAGCGCGGCCACGCGGTGCGACCTTGCCCCCGACGCGCTCGGACGGGATCGATGCCAAGCATGCGCAGCTCATGTCCGTATTCGCGGCGGCAACCCAATCTGGCGATCTCAATGCGCTGAAGCAGTTGCTCGCAAGCGACGTGCGCGTCGTGACAGACGGCGGCGGAAAGGTACGGGCAGCGTTGAACGTGATCGAAGGCGCTGATCGCGTGGCGCAATTCGTGGTTGACGTCACGCGTAAACGCACAGATGCGTGGTGGCGCGAGGAGTTCACACTGCGCTTTGCGACCATCAATGGTTTGCCCGGTATCATCGTGGACGCACCCGAGGGGCCGGTGCAAACTGCGGCCTTCGAGATTGAGGGTGACGTCATACGAGCGCTGTACGTGGTTCGCAATCCCGACAAGTTGCGCCACTTGGCACCGGCGCGAGACGAGATTGGTCCCGGATGAGCGAGCGTGAGATGATCGAGGTCCCAGCAAGCTGCCGCGCGAGCTGGTAGGTCCTAGTCTCGGGAGGAGGAAATGATTTCTGGCGCTCACGTAGTGGTGTATAGCAAGAACGCTGAAGCGGATCGCGCCTTTTTCCGCGACATTCTCGGACTCAAATCGGTGGATGCGGGTCATGGCTGGCTGATTTTCGCCCTCCCGCCGACGGAAGCCGCATTTCATCCTTCCGAGGACGATGTCCACGAACTCTACTTCATGTGCGACGACCTAAAAATCGAGATCGCCTCGCTCGAGAAGAAGGGCGTTACGTGCTCTAGAGTTGAGGAGGCGCGATGGGGTTCCATTACGAAGATGCGGCTGCCCAGTGGTGGAAGTGTTGGCCTTTATCAACCAAAGCACCCAACAGCCCTGGCATCGAAATGAAGCGTCCGTCAGACGCGGACACTATCCGCGAGCGACATCGGGCAGGATCACGACAGCGAATAAGTGTTTGACGTTACAACTGCAATGCTAGGATAACTTCAATACAGCAGAACGAGAAGAAACACTCGGAATCACCTCAGAGGACACAGTTTTTCATTGTAGGTTTTTGGGGTGTTCGATATCAGGTCAAAGATGTTCAGAGGGCGATCGCTTTTATACGCAAACGCTTGGTTTCGATCTGGACATGCAGCTTCTGCCCGCCTTCGGCCAGGTTTCGACTGGGGGTCTGAAGTTAATGTTGAGCGGTCCGTGCGCATCTGGGTCCCGGCCAATGCCCAATGGCCGTCAACAAGAGTCTGGCGGATGGAACGGCGTGATTCTTCAGGTGCGGGATTTGCCTGTGCGCATCGCCGACCTGAAAAGGGCGGGTGGGCGTTTTAGAAATGAACTGGAGGCAGGCCCGGCGGAAAACAGATTCAAATTGAAGACCCCGACGGCAATCCGATTGAGCTGTTCGAGCCCGCTCGGAATTGAAGAGTCGCAAGATAAACCGCACGGTCGTATCGGAAAAACCAGGAATGAATGAGTTCGACCCGGATTCCCAAGGACTCAGCCGCTTCGTACTGAGAGAACTACGGCGTCATGAAGTCTCCGTTGCAGCTCAATTGCTTGGCCGTGGCATGTGTGATAACCCGATGAATGTCCGGGCGTTTGGCATCGAGCATCGAGAACGCCGATCGCGAGCCTTGGCGCGTTTCTTTCTGCCGGTATTGGAAGGCCTCTATGAAAGAGGCCAGATTGTGGGTGCGTTTGATAACGCCCGCCTTCTTGGAGTTTCCGTCGCGGCTCGCCCGAGGCACTGTCAGCCGCGGACTAAAGAAAAGCTCCGGGTGCTCCCTACTATCGTGTTTGGTAACCCGATCGGTACGCCAGTACGAGTGTTGAAGTGGGTGGGGGAATGGGCACGGCGTGACCCTACGGAACCGCATTGGCATTTAGGGCCAATTGCCGTGGACTGGGGTTTGCAAGGAAGAGGAATCGGTAGCGCGTTGCTTACCCGATTCTGCGCAGACATGGATGATAAGGATGCGCTGTCTTACCTCGAAACAGACAAATCGGAGAACGTCGGTTTCTATCAGCGATTTGGATTCTCAGTGATTGCAAAAGCTGAAGTACTAGGAATTACGAATTGGTTCATTTCGCGCTTACCGGCTGAGCAGTTAGCGATGGATGAGTGATTTCATGCCTTCCTTGCGGACCCTAAAGAGTGAGACCGATGAGTAGCATGAAGATCCTGATGACTGGAGGCTCTTGCGGTCGTGACGGTCGTGCTCGCCGTCCTAGCCGTGCCTTCGGGCGGAGGCCTCAGCTCGGGCGAGAGAGAAGACCGCGGCAACCGTTGGGTTTTGGGAGCCTTCAGCGTGATTGCCCTCTTGATGGCTTTCTTCTCGACGTATACCGATCGCATTTGGTTCTGGACGCTGGACGGCGACGTACTGCGTTGGGTGGGAGTTGTGCTGTGCTTTGTGGGCCGGCTGCTCCGTATCATTCCGGTGTATGTGTTGAGAAATCGCTTCAGCGGGCTGGTGGCAATCCAGCTGGGACATCGGCTTGAAACGCATGGGATTTATGGCGTGATCCGCAACCCGAGTTATTCGGGGCTGCTCATTACGTCTCTGGGGTGAGTGCTGACGTTTCGCTCTGGCGTTGGAGTCTTGCTGGTGGCTGCGTTACTAGTGCCGCTAGTGGCACGGATTCGAGCCGAGGAAAGGTTGCTGCGCGAGCACTTCGGCGCCGAGTACGATGTCTACTGTAGACGTACTTGGCGGTTGGTGCCGTGGATTTGTTGAACACGATCCTACATCCCGAACAGCTTACCGAATCAATCGCCGTCCGGCTCACTGACTGAAATGCTGACCATCTCGGCCGATAAGCAAACTACGCCCCGACCAATGAGGCTCCTGCCAACTGCCGTTCTGTTCGGAGTTTTCTCAATTTTGTTGTGGCTGGCGGTCGCGCTGGTGATTCCACAGCTGCGGGATGTGTTCGGCTTACCTCCGATCATTGGCTGGTATCTCAGTGGCACTGTCCTTGTTCTCCTGCCGCTCCTGATCTTTGGCAGCGTGATGGCATGGCGGGAACTACCCGGCCAGCAACTGAGTGAATGGCGAAAAAGGTTGAGATTAGTTCCAATGAATCGAGGCGACGCCGTTTGGACGATTGTTGGACTCGTGGTGATCTCGATCCTTTCGGCTAGCATTCTGGCTCTGGCGCGCTATCTGAATCCAAGATTTCAGCCGTCGCCCTGGTTCTTGGCTCAAAGCCCAGGATGGCACGCTTGGGTCTTCGCTGCTTGGATTCCATTATTTGTTACCAATATCCTTGGCGAGGAGCTGTGCTGGCGTGGCTATGTCCTGCCTCGTCAGGAGGCGGCCTGGGGCCGGATAGCGTGGCTGGGAAACGGAATTCC
>Ga0207684_10003637_pt1 | contig 14982 bp, 10 predicted proteins | sample KBSK5501metaG_FD_184342 | JGI IMG/M metagenome (GOLD analysis project Ga0207684, IMG submission 184342) | Corn, switchgrass and miscanthus rhizosphere microbial communities from Kellogg Biological Station, Michigan, USA - KBS K5-50-1 metaG... | ecosystem: Host-associated > Plants > Roots >...
GATCCCGGACCTCCGCCCGCGCGAGCCGCGAGTCCTCCCTCGAGAACGTCTTCGGAGATTGACTCCCGCCACTGGCCGATGCATACAATACCATGCTAGGATATGCATCGGGAGGCAGATCGATGCGCACGACCCTGAACCTGGACAACGAAGCGGTCGAGGCCGCCATGAAGACGGCCCCGGGAAGAACCAAGACCGACGTCATCAACGACGCCCTCCGCGAGTACGCCCGGCGCCGACGGTTGCGCGGACTGCTCAAGTTCCGAGGGAAGGTGCGCTGGGAAGGCGATCTCGATGAGCTGCGCGAGCGAGGACGGACCGGCCGTTGAAGGTCTTGGTCGATACCTCGGTGTGGGTCGACTTCCTCAACGACTATGACTCGCCGGCGGCGAGCGCTTTGGCGGAGCTCCTCGAAGGTGAGGACGATGTCTGCACCTGCGGGCTCGTGGTGACGGAGGTCTTTCAAGGGCTGAGACACGAGCGCGGCCGGAGCGAGATCGTGCGGCTCTTTCGCGACATGACGTTCCTCGAGCCGTCCGGAGTCGACTTGTACCTGAAGGCGGCCGAGCTGTTTCGCCGGCTTCGGGAGAAGGGGCGGTCCGTACGATCCGCGGCCGACTGCATCATCGCCTCGATTGCGGAGGAGGCCGGTTGTCGTCTTCTGGCCCGGGATCGCGATCTGGAGGCCATCCTGGCCAGTGGACTCACGAAAGTCCGGGCCTGGCCAGGAGCCGCAGGCGGATCATGATGGCGCGAAGGATGCGTGCGTTTACCGTCGAACTTCCCGAGAAGCTCGCCGGACCTTCTCCCAGCTCGTCGCGAAGTCGTCCATCACTGACGGCAGCAAACGCGTAGCCCGACTGGTTCTACCCGTACCCGGCCGCGCGAGCGCCTTCCCTGATCGTTCCGGGGTTTTGGCGCTCGCTGCCGCTGCTGAAACCGCCTCGTTCCTCGACCGTGGTCAGAGGCAGGCAGGACGGCTATAGGCCCTTCTGGGGTCCGCTCCCCTCATTTCCTTGCCGAATCCAGGTTCCTATAATAAGCGTTATGTACGGTTGCATACTCGGCGCCCGCCATGACCGCCGAGCGGCACATCCTAATCCCCACTGCGGACTTAGCGCGTCCTTCTTACGCGTGGGGCCTTGCGCTGATGGCGCTCCCAATCCGATCTGGGAACCACTTAGTGGTTCCATTCTCGCGGATCCGATCCGAAGGCTTCGGCCTCCAGCCGCCGAAGCCCGTCGAAAATGCTCGGGGATCTTTGCTTGATCTGCTCCCAGGCAGTGCAGAAGGCAGGCAGTTGGAGGTTGCTCTCAATACCGCCTCGCCAGGTGTCCCACGTGTCGGTGCGGATCCGACCCCGTTGCCGTAAGTTCACTTGACTGCTCGACAGGTGGAGGTATTGAAAGAAGTTCTCGAGATTCCTCTGTAACTCATCTTCCGAGAGCGGTTCGCCCAGCATCGCAGCCACAGGCAGCCGCCGAGCGATCTCTCTATACTCGTGAGCCAGGGAGTCTTCGAAGGACGAGGCGGCCTGCTGACGCGCTTCTCTGATCTGCCACCAGGCCATGACGACTCCGACTGCTGTGGCGACCGAAGCGACTGCCCCGACGACTTCAGCAAGGACGCTCATGCTCCTGCGCGGTCGGGCTTTGACGCATTGGCCCACATTCGTTTCATGCTCTTCGCCAACCGGTCTAACTCTTCAGCGTTGTCCAACGAGTAGAGCGGCACGGTTTCGACGCCCATAGGCAGCCGGCAACTGAGCCGTCGGTCGTGGCCTTTCTTCGCGCCTTTCTTCTCGCCGGCTCCACGTTTCGCCGTGGCGCGCGTTGGCAAGCGTTTGCTTTTGGCAACGCCGCCGCTTGCCGCGAGAGCCCTTGGAATTCGCCGGAGCATGTACCGGCCTACCAGCAGAATAGTCTGGCCGGGTTTCGACGCCTGATCACCAACCGTCCAGTCGTTCATCACCCCATATTTGATCTGCGGCTCGAACGAGACTTGCTTCTGCGGGTCGTAAAGCGTCACGAGAACCGCAAGCAAGGGCTGATCCGCCATGATCTCCACGGGGCTGCGTTTACGGCGCCCTTGAGCACCGTCCTCAGCCTCAGCGTCGACCTCCGGCTCGTCTTCTGTCTCTTCCTCGAGATCGTCCTGATCGTCATCAACGTCTTCATCCGCAATTACTGGTCCGAATAGGGTGCCGTACTCGTTGCGCATGACGAGTCGCGTCGGATCGCGACCCGATTTACCCGAGGTTCCGCGCATAGCCGCCAGTGGGCTCGGCTCTTCGGCAAGAGTGTCGCGCAGGCCGACAATTAGCCTGTCCACTTCCCGATACAGGTGATAGACGCTTGAAATGGCGGCGTCGACCGCTGATGCGAACTGCTCGCGAGTGATGTTACTCATCGTCTCTTGCCTCGCTTCCGTCGTTGGAGAGTCGCGATCCCTCTGCCTTGTTGACCTCCAGCCAAACGGCGCCAGCCGAGAATCGCACGTGACGCTCCCCCGTCGATGACTCGCTGGTCCAAAGCCGTCAGTGAGGATGGTTTCGCGACTGGACGCGTGCTGGGCCGCCAGGAGTGCAGCATGGCCACGGGCGAACCGTACGTCAGGCTCAGTACGGCACGCCGGAGCGCGATGATCGCGCGGCGGGAGCGCCATTGGGCAATCTGTCGAATGTCGTCCTGGTCCCCGAGCCGACGGCCGATGCCTTCGAATGTGTCGAGGCCGACACGCTCAAGGTAGGCCCTGAGGTCGGCCGCCCAGCGCTGCTTGGGGCCGGCTTCGCCAATCAGTCGAAACAGGCTCTGCCAAGTGACCAGGCGGAGACAAGCGTTTGCGGGGAGCAACGCTCTCGACTCCTCGCACTCGTGTCGAGCCCGGAGCTGGCGGCGCGAATCAACGACAACTACCTGGACGAGTTCGCATTCGCTGATTGCCAGCTCAATCGACTCAGCGTACCGCGCTCGGCCATCCGCGGGGGTGGTCACGCATTGGTTCTGCCGAAGGAGCTGGTCGCACGGGCGCTCGGGGACATCACCGGATGCCGTCAGATCGTGTCGTCCGGAACGAAACTTCGCCTCCACCACGACCAGCGCATCGCCCAAGCGCAAGACCACGTCCGGCTCAGCGAACGCCATGCGTGGCCAAAACCAGCACTCCCGAATGGGGCTCGCGGACCCCGCAGAGAGCGCAGAAGAGACACCGAGCCAACGAGCGAGTATGTCCCATGCGCCGACCCAGACGAGTATTCCGAAGACTGTGGATGTCAGGACATCCTCGAGCCGCTCCGGCTCGAGAATCGACTCATCCATCTTTCGGTGCATGAGAGCATGCAGCATTTGGCCAACCTACCTCAGCTACCCAGCCCTAGAGCCATGCAATGGGCCCGCAGTCTTGACACCGAACGACCGGACTACGCGTCGGGCGCGCGCTGCGTCGATGATTGCGGAAAGCGCGTCCGCACGTACTCGCTGGTACTCTCCGGCGACAGCCGTACTGTTCCTGGGCCACTGCGAACGTAGAAGTCTCCTTCGGGATTCGCCTCCATCTCTTTCCACTTGAGAAAGACCGGCTCGGGGCTTCGCTGACAGCTCACCACACAGACGGTCTTACCCTGCACGAGCTGCGTCTTCGGGTCGATACAGGTCCCCGACCGGTCACCGAGGCCGTTACGTACGACCTGGGCGAGGTGGCGCATGAACTTGTCGTCGTTGTCGAGCTGGTCACGTTCAATGCCGACAAGGGAACCGTCATCCGCAACCCCGATCAGGAGATCACCGCCCTCCGTATTGAGGAATGCGGCGATGGTCTTGAGCACCGCGTGTGTGACGGCCTTGTCGTCTTGGCGGTCCTCCTTGAGGTTCCAGCGCAGCGTGGACTTGAACTCCAGGGTCTTTGACTCGCCGCGCTTGATCAGCTCCTCCGCTTGGCGGTGTGCCCGTAGGTACTGATCGAACAAGAAGTTCTTGATCGTCTCGCCGAAAGCGCGGTCATCGGTGATCCGCTTGTAGAGGTCGAAGTTCGATTCGACGATGTCCTGGATGACGAGTTCGACCTTCTGATCGAACGTCAAGCGCACGTTCTCGCGCGTGTTCACGCGCGCGCTCGCATCCAGGCCCGGATCGGTATCGAGCCGTTCGATCATCTGCTCGAGGGTGATGCGGTGCTCCGGCCCAAGGTTGAGCCCGAACCGTTCGTTCAGCTCGGCAATGATGCGCGAGAGCGCTTCCAGCTCTTCCGGTCCAGTCCCTTGATTCCCCTTCGTAGCCACGGAGTCCAGCACGCCCGGCTTGTGCTCGAGCACGATCTTCCCGCTGCTGGTCTGCTGGATGCGGTACGACTCCATGTCGATGTTCTGCTGCACCTCGCGTGGCAGCTCGGCCCGGTCCGCTGGGAGTAGTCGACGGAGGTGGCGCACGAATACGTACAGCTTTTCGAGATCGACGTCAGCGAAGGGCAACACCTGCGCGAGGAAGGCGTAGAGCCGCACGTAGTCGGTGAGCTGCCCGCGGAAGTCTTGCTGCTCGCCTTCGGAGACGCCCCCGAAGCGCTCGACCACGGGCGCGAGCACGGCATAGAGCTGATCCTGTGTCGCTTTGGGGTCGAAGTAGACCTTCGCGAAACCGGCTACGTCGGCCTCGGTATATACCGGGAAGGCGGCTAGCCGGCTTTGGATCTCATAGAGCAGGTTGGGATCGGTCGCCTCCGAGAGCAGCGTCGTCTCGTAGTACGGCTCGAAGGCCGCCTTGATCTCATCGACCTCGTTGGCGAAGTCGAGGACCATCGTGCCCGTCTTCTGGGGGGGAAGCGTGCGGTTGAGCCGCGACAGTGTCTGCACCGCGTTCACCCCTCCGAGCTTCTTGTCCACGTACATCGAGTGCAGCAGCGGCTGGTCGAAGCCGGTCTGGAACTTGTTCGCGACGATCAGGAACCGGTACTCCGGTCGCTCAAAGGTCTTGGCGGTTTGCGCCTCCGGGAACCCATTCATGCCGGCCTCGGTGTACGAGTGGCCTTTGTCCTGAACGGCGCCCGAAAACGCAACGAGGGCCTTGAACGGGTAGTCGCGTTCCTTCAAATACTTGTCCACCGCCAACTTGTAACGCACGGTGTGCAGACGCGAGCGGGTAACGATCATCGCTTTGGCCTTGCCGCCAATCTCGCCCTGCCCCTGCGCGGCGAAGTGCTCGACGCAGACCTTCACCTTCTCGCCGATAGCATGCGCGTGCAGCTCGACGAACGACTTGAGCAGGTATTGGGCCTTCTTCCTGTCGTAGCGCGGGTCGTTCTCGACCTTCTTGAGGAGGCGCCAGTAGGCCGTGTAGGTCGTGTAGTTCGCGAGCACGTCAAGAATGAACCCCTCCTCGATCGCCTGCCGCATGGTGTAAAGGTGAAAGGGTGCGAACTTCCCGTCCTCGCGACGCGTGCCAAAGAGCTCGAGGGTCTTCGCTTTGGGGGTGGCGGTGAAGGCAAAGATCGAGAGGTTTGGCAGCTGTCCGCGCTTCTCCATCTCGGCCAGAATCGTGCTTTCGAGCTCTTCCTCGGGCGTCTCTGCCCCGATCTCCTCACGCTCCGCCTCTTCGAGCGAGCCCGAGGCGAGCACGGATTTGAGGCTCTTCGTACCCTCGCCCGACTGCGAAGAGTGTGCCTCGTCCACGATCACAGCGAATCGCTTGCCCGGTAGCTCACCGATTTCCTTCGCGATCACGGGAAACTTCTGGAGCGTGGTGACGATGATCGTCTTGCCCGACTCGAGTGCCTCTTTGAGCTGGCGCGACGTGGTGTCGATGTTCTCCACCACGCCGAGCGTCTGCTCGAACTGCAGCATGGTGCTTTGGAGCTGGCGGTCGAGTACGCGCCGGTCTGTAATGACCACGATCGAGTCGAAGACGCGCCGGTCGCCTGCGTCGTGGAGCGTGGCGAGCTGATGGGCGAGCCACGCGATGGTGAAGCTCTTGCCGCTCCCCGCCGAGTGTTGGATGAGGTAGCGCCGTCCCGCGCCCGCCCCACGTGCGTGCGCCACGAGCTTGCGGACGGCATCGAGCTGCTGGTAACGCGGGAAGATCAGGAAACGCTTGCCGGTCTTCCGGCCCTTCTCATCCTCCGCCTCGACCTCGTGGATAAACTGGCGCACGAGGTTGAGCACGCTGTCACGCGCCCAGGTCTCGTCCCACAGGTAGCCGGTGGCGTAGCCTTTTCGCGTGGGCGGCACGGGCGGGTTGCCAGCGCCACCATACTTCCCTTGGTTGAAGGGGAGGAAGCGCGTCTTGGGGCCGGCGAGCTGTGTGGTCACGTAGACCAGATCCGGATCCACCGCAAAGTGCGCAAGGCAGCGACCATACGACAGAAGCGGCTCCCTCGGGTCGCGAGTGGTCTTATATTGCCGGATCGCGTCCTCGACGTCCTGACCGTTCAGCGGGTTCTTAAGCTCCGCCGTGAAGATTGGGACACCGTTGAGGAAGATCACCAGGTCCAGGCAGTTCTCGTTCCTCGCACTGTAGCGAATCTGGCGCACGACCGAGAACAGGTTCGCCGCGTGGAGGCGCCGCGTTTCCTCGTTGAGGCCACTCGCCGGTCGGAAATAGGCCAGCCGAAACTTGCAACCGGAATCCTTGATGCCATTTCGCAGCACGTCGAGTGCTCCACGCCGCTCGATCTCGGCAGCGAGGCGCTTCAGGACTTGATCCTTTATCGCAGCACCGTGGTGCTCCGAAAGTTTCAGCCATTCCTTCGGCTGCGTCGCGAGTATGAAATCCACCACGTCACGAGGGAGGAGGCACAGCGCACGGTCATAGTCCTCCGGGAGGCGCTTGTGATAGCCACCAGGTGGCGTTTCACCGTACGGCGGCCGGGGCTCGCTGACGGCGCTCGTGTCTCCAGCGCAGGCATCGGGACCATGCTGCAGCAGGCCGCACTCGATGGCGTTCTCGAAGCTCCGCTCGGACACCTCGGGGCTCATGACATCTCCTCCCGGACGTCGATCTTGCCTACCACCGCGGCGGAGATGAGGGCGGTGCGGAGTTCCCTCAGGCGGTCGATGGCGTCGCGCATCTTCGCGACCAGCGCATCAATCCTCGCCGTCTCTCGGTCAAGGAATGCAACGATGTTGCATTGCTCGGCACCTGGCGCGAACGGCAACCTATACCGTCGAAGCTTCACCGCAGTGAGGTGGTCAATCGTATTCGGATTGCCACCAGCCACGAACACGCCGCGTTTTGCTAGGGAATACATCAGGTAGTAAAGGAACCGTGGTATGTCGCGCTCTGAACGTGGCCGGAGGCGATGAATCGCCTTCTGATAGAAGCACTCATTGATCGCTCCCAGCCAGACAGCGGTCCTGCCGACCTCGCCGCCCTCGCAAACGAGCAAATCACCCGGCCGCAGTTGATAGCGGTCACGCTCCCACGGCGCGAAGTCCATTTCGGGAAGGCCCTCGACGTTCACCCTGTCCCATTGCACGTCCACGTTTCTGAGGTAGGCTCCAGAGTTCTCTCTCGTGACGCGCTTGGCATCAAGCATTTTTCCTAGAGCAACCTCGTACCGCGAATAGACTGGAGCTAAGTCCCAATGCGCCGGAATCGTCCCTAGCCATTCGACGCCCGAGTCCTTCATGGGGACGTCTGGTTCGAGGCCCTTGGTAACGGCCTGGGTGATGAGGGACGTGCGCTTCTCCTCAAGCAGATCGATCAGTCGCTCTTTCTTCGCCACGAGCGCATCGATCCGCGTAGTCTCCCGATCGAGGAACGCGGCGATGGCATGTTGCTCTCGGGCGGGTGGAATGGCGAACAGGCCGGTTCGAATGGCATCCCCGCCGAGGCCGAAGCGAGTGATGCCATTCGCCACGATCTGAAATTGATCTCGTGGTCCGATGGCCGAGAACACACGACCAAGGAAGGCCCCAGCGCATTCGAAAGCCGGTCGCACGAGGGCCAGGTGATAGCCGCATAGAACGTCCGGCAGATCTGAGCTGACTACGGCCGGGACAGCGATGTCCGTCCAGGACTCGGAGTCCTTCGTGATGAGGACATCGCCCGCATGCAGTGAAAAGCGCCGCACCTGCTCGGGCGTTGCCGTGGCCGCCATGAAGGTAAGGTCGGGGGTGATGCGGTCATTGTAGTAGACGTCCACATAGTTGCAGAGCCTCACCGGCTCCTGGCCTTCAACGGACTTCTTGTCAACGTTACTGAGCTGAACGGACGCGATGGTCTTGAGTCTTCGCACATCCCAATGCGACGGAATTTGCCCCAACCACTCGACGCCGGAGTCCCTATACGCCGGGTAGGGCTTGAAGCTGCGCATCCCTATCGATCTCGCCCCTGGACCGCAGAATCCGTCTCATGTGCATCAAGAAGCGGCGCCTTACCCGTTACCTCCGACAGCATCCGCAGAACGTCCGTCTCGATCTTGCGGATGTCGGACTCAATCTCTTCCAGCGGGCGGGGGGGGGTGTAGCGGTAGAAGTAGCGGTTGAAGTTGATTTCGTAGCCGATGACGCCGACTTGCCCGTCCTTCGGGTCGCGCCTATTCGGGTCGATCCATGCGTCAGGAACGTGGGGCCTGACCTCTCGCTCGAAAAAGATGTCGACGCGCTCGGCCAACGGCACGCTCTCCGTATCGCGAAGCTCGGGGTCCGGCTCGGGGTTGCCCTTGTCGTCGCGGCAGATAGCGGCTGTTTCGTCGCGCTCCGAGAGGGCGGACAAGATCGCTTCACTAACGGGGGCGGAGAGCTTCACGCCCGCCGTTCGAGCTGCGGTCTCGAGTTCTCGTTCGAAGTCGTCCCGGTCCCTCAAGAGAGTGTCCGGGAGCGTGCGGACAAGCTTGCGGATCGCCTCCTGCTGGGCATACCTTTCGGCCCGTTCCTTGGCGGCCGTGACGCCCTTTCTTTTCGACTGCGCGAGGGCTTGGAAGGCCGGTTCGTTTTCCAAACGCGCGATGCGCTCGGCGCTCGCGTGAAAGTTGAGCCGCAGCGGGCGTTCCACCGTGATCTTGCGGAAGCCGAAGTGGGTCGTGGGGAAAATCTTGCTGACGACGGTCTCGTCTTTCTTGCCGCCCCTTACGACCGTGCGCGTGTCGCCGTCCTTAAAGTCGGCGAGGATCTTCAGGATGTCCTGGGCCCTGTCGAGCGGGATCTCGCGGCGCTTATCCCCCAAGCTCTTGCCCATCGGCAGCCAGAAAGAGGTGGCATCGACGAGTTGGACCCTGCCCCGGCGCACGGCTGCCTTGCGGTTGGTTACGACCCACACATAGGTCGCGATCCCGGTATTGTAGAAGAGCTGCTCCGGCAGGGCGACCAGCGTCTCCAGGAGGTCGTTTTCGAGGACGAAGCGTCGGATCTCGCTCTCGCCGCTGCCAGCGTCTCCCGTAAACAGCGGTGAGCCGTTCATGATTATCGCAATCCGCGCCCCCCCCTCCTTGGGGTCCTTCGCGTGTGCCAGCATGTGGAGCAGGAAGAGCAGTTGGCCGTCACTGATCCGCGGCAGCCCAGGAGCGAAACGGCCCGCGGCTCCCCGCTCATGCTCGGCCGTCACCGCTTCTTCGTCACGCTTCCAGTCCTTCCCGTAGGGCGGATTCGCTATCAGGTAGTCAAAGCTGGTAGCGGCGTGGCGGTCGTTTGAGAGAGTACTCCCATAAGCGATGTTGTCGGCGTCGCGGCCCGTCGGCTCCTTCATGAACAAATCGGACTTCGAGACCGCCCACGTCTCGGGATTTACCTCCTGCCCGAAGAGGTGCACTTCAGCCGCCGGATTAATCGGGGGGCTTAGGAGATCCCCGTTCTTGCGAAGCCCGACCGTGATGTGCTCCTTCGTGATCAGCAGCATGCCGCCGGACCCGCAGCATGGGTCGTAGACTGTGCAGACCACGCCCTTCCGGCGGATGCGATCCTCGTCGCCAGCAAGCATGAGATCCACCATGAGGTGCACGACATCGCGAGGAGTAAAGTGCTCGCCGGGGTTCTCGTTCAGCGCCTCGTTGAACCTCCGGATCAGTTCCTCGAAGATCGTGCCCATGGTTGGGTTGTCAACCTTTTCCGGGTGCAGGTCCACATTCTTGAAGCGCTCGAGCACCTGGAAGAGCAGCCCCGCCTCGTCGAGTTTGCTGATCGTATTGTCGAAGTCGAACTTCTCAAGCACTTCGCGCATGTTGGGGCTGAAGCCGGCGATATAGTTTCGCAGGTTGGCCGCAAGATGAGGTGCATCGGCCAAGAGCTTCTCGAAGTCGTATCGCGACGTGTTGTAGAAGGCGTAGCCTGACACCCTGCGCAGCTGAGCGTCGAGGTCTTGGAGTCCTCTACCACGTAGCTCGGCCTGCCTGCCGAGCACCTTCTCTTTCTTCGGGGAGAGCACACAGTCGAGCCGGCGTAGAACGGTCAATGGAAGGATGACGTCCTGATACTTGCCACGCTTGAAGGTGTCACGAATAAGGTCCGCGACGCCCCAGAGGAAGCTAACGATCTCACTGTGATTCATGCTGGTATCACCTGCCCTCGAGCCCGCTATCGCTGGTTGACCATCGCCGTCCCGGCGCCTCGCGGCAGGTCGCTCCCCCATCGGTATCCTGCCCTCTTGCGTGAGCCTTCAGGGCGCAGAGTCCTTCTGTCTGCGGCGCCGGCCCAAGTATAGATTCAGGAACGGCCGCCCACACAGCGACGTCGTCAGCCATCATCTCAGCTCCACACCGACCTCTAAGGCAACGGCCTCAACGACGCCGACCACTTCATGAAGGAAGCGGTTGCGATCGGGCGACGGTGTGACATCCGGCACCGGAGCGGCCTTGTCGTAGACGTCTTGCGCGATGATTTGCGCGCGCTCGAAGGTCGAACCCGTTCCACGTCGGTTGTATGCGTCCTGCCATGCGCTGACCCGCTCCTCCTTAATGCGGAGCGTAGCCAGCTCCAGTAGCCTGCCGTGGAGCTTCTCGGCGAAGAGGTCAAACACTTGCTCCTTCTCTGACTCGGACGGCTCCGGACCGCTCCATTCGACAGGGTTTTGGATGAGCACGTAGACGCGATTCTGCAGCATGAGGTGAAGGTCGGCTACCGGTCTCAGGGTGTCATACTCGTCCTGCCAGCCCTGTGCGAGGCGACGACTAAGCGCCTTGACTCGGGTCCAATGCTCCTTGGTCACGCCGGCCTGCATTTCTAGGCCGAGTCTGGGCAGCCAGGCTTCCCTGAAACTCTCGGCCGCGGCCTTCACGGCAAGTGCCAGATTCAATCGGTCATAAACCGGGCGGACCGGCACAGGAGCCGGACGTTCTACCACCAGATCGATCGCAGCGAGCAGCCCGGTGAGTTGCGCCACGGTGCTCGTGCCCTTCCTAGTTGAAATGTCGAGCCGGTGATCGATTCCACCAACGAAGAAGCGGGCGTTTTCGAGACGGCGACGAAGGGCTTTCGCGGCAACAGGCCCGAGGTCTTCACCTATTGATGCCAGGACGTTCTCGGCAGATGCCAGAATGTGCTGCTCTTTGGCTTCAGCCGTCGGCAGATTGTCTCCCCGCACTCCATCAAAGTGAGTGAAGCAGATCAGGAGCTTCGATGCATTGCCCGATGCGGCCAGCGCACGCAGCGCGGCAACAGAGGCTGCTTGCATTGGCTGCGTGGCGTTATCGACCAGCAGCACGGCATCGACCTCAGCGAATCGACGACTGACGGAGGTCGGAATCGCCGCTACAGAATTGGGGGAATGACCGAGCCCTTCCCCATCCAGGAGGACTAGTGTCGGCATCGGTCGTGGTCCCCATTCGGCGCTAAAGGGCCCCGCAACTCGAATGCCGCTCACGAGCGGGGTGAGTAGACGCCCAAATAGGGGAGAATAGTTGCTCGAAAACCGAAGTACCGCCCTTATGAATTCACGTCGGTCACCGTTCTCCCAGCTCCATGAGAGAGGCCATCCCTGCCTGGTTCGCCGAACGGCGCCGACCTGGATGGCGTCGAACCTGCGCTCGATCTCGTCCATGATGTCGTCCGCGATCTCATGAAAGTCCTCATCTTCACGTAAGAGCGTGTCCAGCTCTTCCTCAAGGAGTTCGGCGAGCACTCTCTCGTCGTCCTGACTTGCGTTCAGGTCGGCTCTGACAATCTCGGCCAACCGCTGACTAATGGCGCGGAGTCGATCAGGAATAGAAGCCAAGAGGACGTCGCTGGGACCAAGATCTATGAAGCCCAGCTCCTCTGGCAGGATCTCTGCTCCCTCCTCGTCTGGGTCGTCCTCGGCACCTTCGGTCGCAATGGTCGGCCCGTTTCCAAGGATGTAGTTGAGTCGAAAACGCTGGTTGACGTGAACGAATAGCTTCCGCAAGACTTCGGTCGGTCCTGCGCCCCGGTGAGCAGCTAGGACGGCCGCTGACAAGCACTCCTCTACGTTGTCCCTAACCTCGTCGCGCGAAAAAAAGGTCACAACCGCTCGGTAGTCGCCATGGTCGAAAACGATCTCCGTGTCCGCGATCGTGGTCTTTGCAGTGGACGTAGAGGGGAACTTCTCCGTGACGGGATCCGTGCCGATGAGCTGGCGAACGAGAGTTGTCTTGCCAGCACCCGTCGTCCCCAACAGCAGCACTTTCCGAACGTCGGCGGTTGACGGAAAAGGGATGATCTCGTCACGGACAGCGGCGAAGTTGGTTTCCTCTGGGACCATCTTGTCGAAGAAGATATCGACCACGCGGGGATCGAATCGCTGTTCCGCAGTTGCGCGGGCGGCGGGGTCCCAATACGTTGTATCGGCGAGCAGTTGGTTAACCTCCTGGACCAGGGACTCCGCTTCGCCTCGGTCGCGCGTGGCCAACCCTCGTCGGACCCGTTTCCCGGGCTTGCCCGTAGCTTCGTCCTGGCGAACCGGATGCCGGAAGAGGACGGACCACCCCTCTCGGCCCTGCGACCTGCTAAGACTTGCTCGGTACGAGCGAAATTCCATCGTTTTTCCTTCTAAGGCACTCAATATGAACTCCTTATGCCAAACGCTGGCGTTGTTCCGATGTTGTGCTGACGGAAAAATAGGCCCTGCACGCCTAGTTGTCAAGCGAAATCGGAACAACACAGGAACAACGTAGCTAGCAGGCCGATCGTTCGCAGGCTCGCGTCAACGCCTCAAGCTGGGGGACGCTCGATAGCTGAGGACCTTGTTAAGCCGTCTACCCCGCCGAGCCCTATGCCGTCATCGTGAACGGCAAGCCCGCAAATCCCGAGGTCAAAGCACCCGTGCGTATCGGCAAGGCGAGCCTGTTCGTCGAGAGGGCCACCGAAGGCAAGTAGGAGGTGACTCTAGCTCCCCCCACGGGGTCGGAGACGCTCGTACCGGAGAAGGACGACCCCGTTCCCGAAGGTCCGGGTCTCGGCGAGGCGCAGGAGGACCTTCTCCTTCGAAGGGGGAAAAAGACGCTTCCCCTCCCCGATCTGGATCGGGTGGACGTAGATGCGGTACTCGTCGATCAGGTCCTGGCGCATGAAGGCCGCGCCCAGGTCCCCTCCCCCGACCACCAGATCCCCACGCGCCCGGGCCTTGAGCGCCTCGACCTCTTCCCGCACCACTTCCCGGGCGATCGTGGTGTTCCACCCCGCCGAGGTGAGGGTCTTCGAATAGACCACCTTGGGCATGTCCCGCCAGATCGGGGCGAACTCCTTCACGAAAGGAGTGCTCGCGGGGTCGGCGTCGGCGGTCGGCCAGAATCCGGCCATCAGTTCGTAGGTGACCCGTCCGCTCAGGAAGCCCCCCGCGGGCTTGAGCACCTCGTTGACATGGGCATGGAACTCGTCATCGACCATGTGCCAATCGATCTCCTTCTTGGGCCCCTCGAAAAAGCCGTCGAGGGAAACCGATACGAAGAGGATCACCTTTCTCATCGCGGGTCCTCCCTGCTAGACCCCTACGTCAGCAACTGCCGCGCGGATATCCTCCACGGCGGCGCGCATGCGGTCGAGGTGCGTCCGGAAGGACAGCACGCAGATACGGCAAAGGAAACGCCCGTGGGCCACGGTCCCCGTGAGGTAGACGCGCCGCCGGGCGTTGACCCGCTCCAGAAGACGGCGGTTGAGCGCGTCCAGCCCCGGCCCGTCCAACCCGGGCCGCCGCAGGCGGAAGGCCAGCAGCGACAGCTCCGGCTCAGCCACCACTTCGATGCCCGGTGTCTTGCGGAGCTCGTCGGCCGCCCAGGCCGCCAGGTCCAGCTTTTCGTCGAGGGCCCGCCGGAACGCCGTCAGACCGAGCATCTTCAACGGCAGCCAGACGCGAAGTCCGCGAAACGGACGTGACAGCTCGGGCGAGACCTCGCTGAAGTCGATGAGGTCGCTCTCCTGCTGGAGGGCGGGCAGGTAGTCCGCGTGCATGCCATGGGCCCGGCGCAGCGCTCCCCCGTCGCGCACCACCAGCGCCCCGGTGCCGTAAGGGAGGAACAGGCCCTTGTGCGGGTCCAGGCTGACGGAGTCGGCCCGTTCGATGCCGCGCATGATGCGCCGGCCGCGCTCGGTGAGGAGGAAGAAGCCGCCGTAGGCCGCGTCGACGTGCAGCCACAGGCCCTCCGCGCCGGCGAGGTCGGCGAGAGCCGCCAGGTCGTCCACCGCTCCGGTGTTGGTGGTCCCAGCGTTGCCTACCACCAGGAAAGGCGTCCGCCCCGCCGCGCGGTCGCCGGCGATGGCCGATCTCAGTGCTTCGAGGTCCAGGCGGAACCGCGCGTCGGAAGCGACGGCGTGCACGTTCTGCGGTGGGAAGCCGGCCAGCATGGCCGCCTTCTGCACCGAGTGATGAACCTGGTCCGAGGCATAGAGCACACCCCGGAGGAAGTCCTCCGGCAGGCGCTCGCGACGAGCGGTGACGACCGCCGTGAAGTTGGCCAGCGAGCCGCCGCTGGTGAGCAGTCCCAGCGCGCCCGCGGGATAGCCGACGACGTCGCAGAACCAGCGGCCGACGTTGGCCTCCAGCTGCACCAGGGCCGGAGCGGCGGCCCAGACGCCCACGTAACGATTGACGGTGTCCGCGATGAGGTCGGCCA
>Ga0207684_10003639_pt1 | contig 14977 bp, 9 predicted proteins | sample KBSK5501metaG_FD_184342 | JGI IMG/M metagenome (GOLD analysis project Ga0207684, IMG submission 184342) | Corn, switchgrass and miscanthus rhizosphere microbial communities from Kellogg Biological Station, Michigan, USA - KBS K5-50-1 metaG... | ecosystem: Host-associated > Plants > Roots >...
CTAGTGTCTCGTCCATGGAATCCTCGAGCTGCGGCGACGGCAAGGCTGGCGCAGGCACGGGCGCGCGCCGTGGCAGAGCGGTGGCGACAGGCGCTTCACCGTCGTCCTCCCGCTTGGCGCCGTCGCCCTCCTCGCGATCCCATTCCTCCACCGGCAATGTTTCGCCCTCGGGGGCGAGCCAGATGTCGCGCACGCTCACCCATACGATGTGCACGCCGCGTGCCCGTGCCTCCTCGCGCAGATACTGCAGCGTCTCACGGGCGAGCAAGCGGTCGGGCACCTCACTGGTGGCGACGAGCACGGCCGCGCTCCACTGTGCGAGCGCGCGTTGCAGCGCGGCGCACACGAGGTCGTTCAGCTCGTGCTCCCAGCGCTGACCCAACACCGCCGCGCGGTGCGCCTCGGCCGGCACGATGTTGAACGCGACGGTGGCGGAGGCGTGCGCGAGGTACGTCACCCCCCGCTCGCCCCTCACGCTGATGCGCTGCGTCGGGCAGGTGATGCGCCGCTCGGACGTATCCAGCGTCGCCAGCACACGCTCGCCGGGCACCAGGACGGCCATGCCGGGGCGCAGCGTGCGATGGTAGCCGCCGGCGAACGCCGTCACGGCGACGGTGCCATCGGCGATGGGTTGCACGTGCCGGTGTCCGTAGCGGCCCACCGCCGCCGCCAACAGCACGGCTGCAAAGCCGCCGGTCAGCGGCCCACCGATGACGAAGACGGTTGCCAGGAGGTATCCCGCCATCCCGCTGGTCAGCACGATCCACCAGGTAGTGGCGCCCGCACTCAGGTAGAGCAGCAACCCGTAGACGGTGCCGCCAATGAGGTAAATGAGGAAGAGGGTCAGCAGCGTATGGGCATCCACCAGTGGCGCACTCTGGCCGATGTGGTGCGTTGCCAGCGCGCCGGTCAGCAGCAGCAGCAGCGTGCCCAGAAGTGGCGGCATCATGCCAGGTGACCAGCGCCGGAAGGTGCGGAACCACAGGGCAGGGGCCGGCGCGACCTCGCCCGTCTGGCGGCCGCGGTTTGCGCGCCTGCCGGCGAGCAGCCATGGGCGCCGCGCGAGGCGCTGTGCTACCAGGCGGGCGACGCCGGTGCCACGGGAGCGCTGCGCCGCGCGGCGCGGCTCAGCGTCTGGCTCCGCCCACTTTCGGCTGGCGCGTAACGGTGGCGCGGCCGCCGAGGAGGCTGGCTCTCTGCGCCCCTGGTTGTCCTCGTACTGGGCGTCTGGAAGGGCATGTACGGTATCCATACCTGGTGGTAAGCATCTTTCAGGCCAGTTCGGCGCGCCGCCGCGCGCTCGCGGCCACTAGACGGGGCGCCGGTGCTTGCCGCGGCCACAGCCTGGCTTGCCGCAGCCCTCGCCGTCCGCGTGCCGGGGCGCCGCTTGCTCGCGCGGCTTGTCGTAGCCCGGCAGCTCCTTGACGGGCACTGTAATGCTGGCGCCGCTTTCCAGCGTCACCTCCACCGATTCGCGCGGGACATTGATGCCCGTCACGCGAGCGGCACCGCTCGCCGTCTGCACGATCTCGCCGATGCCGGGCATCTCTTGCTTGGCGGCGATGTAGTTCTCATTCTCGTACGCCAGGCAGCACATCAGCCGGCCGCAGACGCCCGAGATCTTGGCGGTATTGAGCGGCAGGTCCTGCTCTTTGGCCATCTTGATGGAAACGACGTTGAACTCGGTGAGCCAGGAGCTGCAACACAGCGTCTTGCCGCACACGCCGACGCCCCCCAGCAGCTTGGCGTGGTCGCGCGCGCCGATCTGGCGCAGCTCGATGCGTGTGTGAAACTGGGAGGCGAGATCGCGCACCAGCGCGCGAAAGTCCACCCGCTCCTCTGCCGTGAAGTAGAAGGTGAGGCGGCTGCCGTCGTAGGTGTACTCCGCCTCCACCAGCTTCATGGGGAGGCTGTGGCTGGCCACGCGGTCCGCACAGCGACGCAGCACATCCTTCTCTTTGGTCTTATACGCCAGCATCTGGCGTAAGTCGTCCTCCGAGGCGAGACGCTGCACCGGCTTGAGACCCTCGCCACTGATCTCGGCCGCCTCCACCTGGCGGGGCGCGATGACGACGCGCCCACACTCGGAGCCCTTGGCGCTCTCAACGATGACCCATTGGCCCGTCTTGAGGTCATGGCCGGCGGGAGCGTAATAGTAAATGCGGCCCGCCGGCCGGAAACGGATGCCGACCACCGTCACGCCGGCCGTTACACGTGGGTGGGACGCCGGGCTGCTCATTGGCCGGCCTGTAGATCTTCCGCCAGCAGGATCGCCTCGGCCACATCCTTCATCGACTTGCGCTTGTTCATGCTCGCCTTCTGGATGCGACGGAAGGCCTCTTGCTCGCTGATCTTGTACTTCTCCATCAGCACGCCCTTGGCCTTTTCGACCATCTTGCGCGTTGCCAGATGATCCTCCAGATCGCGAACCTTGCCCTCCATGGTGCGGAACTCCTGGAAGCGGCTCAGCGCGATCTCGATGGCCGGCTTCAGATCGCTGGTGCGCCAGGGCTTGGTCACGTAGTGGATGACGCCGACGTTGCGCGCCCGCTCGATCAGTTCGTCGTCGCTGAAGGCGGTGAGCAGGACGACGGGGGCGAGCTTTTCGCGCGTGAGGATCTCGGCGGCGGCGATGCCGTCCAACTCTGGCATGCGGATGTCCATCACGACCAGGTCGGGCCGCAGCTCGCGGGTGAGGTTGACGGCGCTTTGCCCGTCGCCCGCGTCGCCCACGACGAGATAGCCCTGTCGCTGCAGCTCTTCTTTTAGGTCCATGCGAATGACCGTATCGTCTTCTGCGATGATCATGCGTGTTGGCATGGTGTTTCCCTTACCCGGGAGCGCCGGGGGAGGAATAGGCTCGCCCGGCCCCCATCCCACGGTGCGCGCCGCGAGATGGGACATTCCTGTGCGGGCACGGGCGCGGCGCCTGTGCCAAGGCGCCAGCGTACGGCCCTTTGGCCGCAGTATAGCACACGCGCTGGGTCTGCTGCCCTGCCGCGGCGCCGACCCTGATCCGAGCGCGCCGTCCGCGGCTAGCCCTGTGGATTGACCGGGCGCTCACCCAGTGTCACCGACACTTGCTGTGGCTTGCTCGAGCTGCGCACGAAGCTCACCGTCACTTTCGTGCCGGGTGCCAGATTCACCAGCGTGGACGCGAGATCCGCGTTGCCACCGATCTGCTGACTGTTCACCGCGACGATGATGTCGCCGGTGCGCAGCCCGGCCAGTTGCGCCGGGCTCTTGCTGCTGGCGTCCGCCACGAAGCCGGTGATGAGGAAGCCGCTCTGCACCGGGAGGTTGTATGCAGAGGCAAGCTGCGGCGTGACATCGGTGCCGCGCACGCCCAGGAAGCCCTGGCCGGTACTGACGAGATGCCCGTGCGCGATGAGCTGCTGCGCCACGAACTGCACCCGGTCCGACGGGATGGCGAAGCCAATGCCGTTGGCGGCGGTCCCGCTCTGTGGATCGGCCGCCGCCAGCGTGGGCACGCCGATGAGCTGGCCCTGCAAGTTGACGAGCGCGCCGCCGCTGTTGCCGGGATTGATCGGCGCGCTGGTCTGGATCAAGCCTGTGAGTGTGCCTGCCGGCCCGTTGGGCGCTTCGCTGGCGGTGCGATTGAGCGCGCTCACGATGCCGAAAGTGGCAGACTGCGCCAGGCCGAGCGGGCTGCCGATGGCGATGGCGAATTGCCCAACCTGCACCTTGCGCGAGTCTCCCATGGCGATGGGCTGCAGGTTGCCCACCGAGATGCGCAGCACGGCCAGGTCATCCTGCGCATCTTTGCCGACGAGGGTGGCAGGAACGTTGATGCCGTTCGAGAGCGTGACGGCGAAGCGCCTGAAGCCCTCCACGACATGATCGTTGGTGACGATATAGCCGTCTTTGGTCAGAATATCGCCAGAGCCGATAGCCTCGCCCGCGCCGCCGCTGCTGATGACCTCGACGACCGAAGGCTGCACCGTCCGGATCACCGTGACAATATTCTGCTGCAAGTCTTGCGCCGACGCTGGCATCGAGACCGGCTGGCCAGACGAGCCCGCTGCGCTGTTGGAGCTAGACGACGACGAAGCGCCGAGATCGCAGCCGGCCAGCGCCCAGACGCAGAGCAGCGTACAGAGGGCAGGGAGCAATATGGTCGGCGCTCGGCGAACGCGCGGACGCGCATTGACGGGACCTGCCGCTGGACCTCCGCCGGCATGGGTGTCGCGCGGAGCCGCACGCCACTGGCGCGTGCGCCGCGGCTGCGTCGCAGTGTCGTTCATAGCGGATGTCCTTCCATTATTGACTCCCAACGGAGCTCCGCTACTGACTCCCAAACGGAGCCTCCGCCGCCGCGTCCTGCCGACCGGCCGCCTCACAGCGCGCGGGCGAGGGTTTTTCGTCCGGCGTACTGGGCCGCGGCGGCTGCGGCACGGCGTACCTCAGCGGCATCGCTGAGCTGACTCCGCATCCAGTCGGCCGGCGTTTCACGCTGCACGATGCCTCTGGCAAGCTCGGCGCGCTGCCGGCGCTTGCGCGCCGGCATCACCAGCGCCTCGTAGAGCTGGTCCGCCGTCTCCTCGATATCCGTCGGCGTGACGGGCAGCACGGCCTCGCGCAGCTGTTCGTACGCGCCCGCCGTGCGCGAGAGAATGACCACGCCGTCGCGGGCGTTCGCCAAGGGACCCTCCTTGGCGACCAGGTTCATGCCGTCGATGATGGGATTGACCAGCAGCACGTCATAGCGCCGCATGGCCGCCAGCGCCCGTGGCCGGTTGTTGTCGACGAAGATGGTGATCGGCTGCTGATCCGGCGTGCCCGATGTGCTGTTGATGCGCTGCACGATTTTGCGCACCGCACGCTCGTAGCGGCGATACAGCGGTAGGCCCTGACGCGAGGGCACCAGGAACGCCAGAAAGCGCACGGTGGACGCCAGCTCCGGATGCTGGGCGAGCAGGCGCTCGTAGGCCAGGAAACCACGCACGATGTTCTTGGTCGGCTCCAGCCGGTCCACACGTACGATCACCTGTCGATCGTCCGCCAGCAGCGGGCCCAGCTCCTGCGCCCCTTTCCTGCCGGCGGCGCTATTGAGTGACTGGCGGATCTCTTCGCCATCCGCGGTGACCGGATAGACGCGGGCAAGGAGCCGGTGCCGGCGACAGATCAGCCGCCCGTCATCCAGGTCCATCCGGCAGTTGGGCAAGAACCAGCGCGCGCATTCGAGGAAGTTGCGCGCGTCGCCCTCGGTCTGAAAGCCCAGCACATCGTTGGCGGTAAGGCTTTCGAAAATCTCATGCAGGAAGCGCTCCGGGAGGAATTGCCAGTAGCGGGCGGCGGGCCAGGGGATGTGAATGAACTGTTGGAGGATCGCGTGCGGCAATCGCTCGCGCACGCGCGCCGCCGCGAGATAGAGATGGTAATCCTGCAGCATCACGAGCACGTCTGATCCGCCGGCCGGCCGGCGTCCCTTGCCGGCGGCAGCGGCGGACGCCTGCGCCTCGTCCGCCACGGCGTCCGCGAGGGCATGGTTGACGGTGCGGTACCCCTGATCCCACGCCAGGTACTGGCGCTCCGTGATATTGGGTGCGCTGGCCACATCCCAGAGGTAGTGCTGCAGGAACCACAACAGCTCGTTGCTTATCTCGTCGTAGTGGCGCGCGTAGACGGCGGGGGGGACATTAACGTAGCGCACCCGGAGGGCCGCGCGCCCCAGCCGCACCTCCAGCGCTGGCGTGTCGCGATCTGGAAACGCCTCACGGTCGGCCTTAGACATCGCCGCGGCTATCCAGGTCAACGGAAGGCTGGCCGCCAGCGCGGCCAGCGCCGTCACTACGCCGCCCGAGCCGCGCCTGGTCGTGAGCTTGCCGTGCGCGTCACGGTGGAACTCGACGGGACCGCGATTGCTGGCCACGATGATCTTGCGCCCGCCGACGAGGGAGGAAACCTCATCCAGTGGCGCTGGTTGTTGTTGGCGGGCGGGCATGCGCATTGCTCCCGGGACGAATCATGCGACACATGCACATGACTGATGCGCATGGCGCGTGCCAGTCGGTCCGTTGCCGGCTCTATTGAGTATAGACGGAATCGCCGGCTCGTGCTGGCGCTGGTGCGAGCACGAAAGGGCCGCACGCTCACGTAGCGGCGCAGGCGCTAGCGCTCGTCGTCGCTCCTCCAGCTACGCCACGCATCCCACTCATCCCACGGCAACGTGGTATTGGGCGACGCGGCGAACACGCGCGGACGCTTATCGTCCGGTGCCGCATCGGGCAGGGGAATCGGCCAGGAGCCGCCCGACCCGCCGGCAGGTGAGCCTGGCCGCGGTGTGACGATATCCCACGGGCTGGAGTCCACCGTCGGCACGGGCACGGGCACGGGCACGAGCGTCGGCGTCTCCTCTGGCCATGAGGCGGCCGGTGGCTCGGCGGGGCGCGGCGCGCGCAGCAGGGCGATGAGTGCGTCCAGCGCGGTGCCGGAGGCTTGCGGCCACACCCACGGCAGGCCAAGCCATGCGCGCTCCAGGGCGCGTGTCAGCTCACGCATCGCGCCATCGAGCCGGATGCGGTCCTCGCGATCCTGCTGCAAGGTGGCGAGCCGCTCGGCGACGACCTCGATATGCTCGGCGAGCGGGCCGAGCGCACTGCCGACGCGAATGGGGTCGATGCCGCGGCCCCGCAAGGCGCGCACGAGGGAGTGTTCGAGCAGGTCGGCGTCGTCTTCGATCTGTTGGCGCAGCTGGCGGGCGCGCGTCCGTGTCTGTCGCGCCTCGTACAGCCGCGAGCGCAGCAGCGCCTCAGCCCGTGCCTGCCGCGTGTGGAGGGCCAGCAGGGTGAAAAGCGTGAGGCCCAGCCCCAGCGTGAGAAAACCGCCATCCACCAGCGCCTGCAGCCCGGCGTCCGCGCTCAGGCCCGGCTGCAGCCACCCGACCAGCGTCAGCGCGGAGTCCGCCACATAGAGTGCCAGCGCGACGACGATGCCTGCCATCGCCAGATTGCGCCAGGTCGTGCGCAGAGCCAGCAGCGTCAGCGCCGGCACCAACGCCAGGATAGCGGCGCGTGGGCCAAAGAGCGCCAGCAGCCACACCAGCACGCCGAGCTGCGAGAGCAGCAGGGCAGCGCCCGCGAGCGCGTGGCGCTCGTCTTGCTGCGCCAGCGCGAATGCGAGCCACCCGCCCGCGCCGCAGATGCCGGCCAGCGAGAGGAGCCAGACGGCGCCTGGCATGCTTTGCAGGAGCAGCGCCATGCCCGCCAGCGACGACAGTACGGCCAGCGCCGCGTGTACGGCGGCGAGCGGCGCGATCACGGCCGTTTCTGGCTGCCCCCAGCGCCACTCCGCAAACGAAGCGGCGTTTGCTGGCTCGGGCGTCGGGAAAGGCGTGTGCTGCCCACTGCGCTCCGCGGCGGTCGCGGCAACGCGCTGGGAAGGCGCGAGGCGGCGCGTCAGCACGGATGGGCGCCGCGCCATGTCAGCGGGCGGCGTGCTGTCGGCGGCAAGCGGAGCGCTGTCGGCGGCCTCGGCTAGGAGATCGTGTAGCGTGTCGGGCGCGCGCACGGGCAGTGGCGGCTCGACGTGCGTCTGCTGCGGGGCCGCGCGCTGTTTGGCGAGCGGCGGCAGTGGCTCCGACTTGGGCGGGCGCATGCGCAGGCCAGCCATACGCGCGAGGGTCGGATATTTGCGCGCGGGAGCGCTGGCCGGCGCCGGCGCCTCACCCACCGGCGTGGACGCCTTCCGTTCTTTCTTGCCGGCGGCTTTGGCGCCGGCTGGATGCGTAGCGCGAGCGGCGACGGCACGACGAGGCGGGCGCTCCTCACCGCTGGTCGGCGTTGCCGCCTCCGGCTCGGTGCGGGTACGCTTGGCCTTCGGTGGCTTCGCCGGCGCGCTCAGCTCGGGCTGTGTCGCGGCAACGTCGCGGGGCGCGGCGGATCGCGGCGCGCGCGGGGCAAGCGCTGTCGCCGGCGGTGTTGGCGGGGGAGGCGGCGCGGCTGGGCGCGGCGGTTGCTGTGCCAGCGCCTGCTGCTGGGCGTTCGCTTGGCGTTGTGCCATCGCCTGGCGCCGGCGCGCGCGCTTTTGCTGGCGGCGCGTCAGCGGCGCGCCGGTGGCCCCGGTGTGCCCTTTGCCATACTTTACTTCGCCCATTCGCCCCTCCACTAGTCTCCTCATCAGACGATTCACATTGTGGTTTAGCCAACGACTCGGCTTGACACCCTCTTTTGTTCTATGTCATAGTGCGTAGAGCGGAAAACAGATCCATCTCTCCCGGTCCGTGCCCAGGCACGAGCGGGCGAGCAACATGCGAACAGCGCCGACGGAACCAGTAGGCGCGCAGTGCGCGTTCCCAGAGAGTCCGGGGCTGGTGCGACCGGACAGCGCGCGGCGGCCGAAGATCGATCCCGAGCTGCTACCCGAACTCGCCAGGCGAGCGTAGGCGTGGCCGGCACCCGACCGTTACCACACGGGGGGACATGAACACGTGTCCCGCAAGCGGACCGTGCGCTGCGCTCTTCCTTGGGACGAGTGAGCGGCGGCGACGGTCAATCAGGGTGGTACCACGGGAGTTACTCTCGCCCCTATGCGGGCGGGAGTTTTTTTATGGGCCGCGCTGTGGCCCCAGAGTGTGTCACGTTGTTTGGGTGCGGCGCGTCGCGAGCGACACCAGTCAGGCAAGGAGAGAATTCACCATGGAGAGCACCGAGCAGGTGGCACCGACCCAGCTTCTCTACCATACCGATAGCTACCTTAGCACATTCAATGCCGAAGTGCAGGCGGTGGATGGGCAGGCGATCGCGCTGGCTTCCACGGCATTCTTCCCTGGCGGCGGCGGGCAGATGGCCGATCGTGGCGTGCTGGTGTGGCATGGGCAGCGGCTTCCGCTGGCGTCCATCGAGAAACGCGGCGATGTGGTCTGGCATCGGCTGGCGGATGCGGAGGGGCACTTGCCGGCGGTGGGCGACGAGGTCAGCGGCGAGGTGGACTGGGACTTCCGCTATCGCATGATGCGCACGCACACGGCGCTGCACATGCTCTGTGGCATCATCTTTCGCGACTTCGGCGCGCAGGTGACGGGCGGCCAGATGTATCCCGACAAGGCGCGCATGGATTTCACTATGGAGGCCTTCACGCCCGAGGTCGTGCGCGACATCGAGGTGCGTGTCAATGAGGCGGTGGCGGCGGACCTGCCCGTCAAGGTGCAGTTTTTGCCGCGCGCGCAAGCGTTCGAGATCCCAGACCTGATTCGCACCAAGATCAACCTCTTGCCGCCGGAGATCGCGACCATTCGCATCGTCGAGATCGCGGGGCTGGACACGCAGGCGGACGGCGGCACGCACGTCCACAGCACGCGCGAGGTGCGCGGCGTGAAGGTGCTGAAGACCGAGAACAAGGGCCGGCTGAACAAGCGTATGGAGATTGCCTTGGTGGACGAGGACGCAGGGTGAGCAAGCGCGCGGGCCGCTGGCAGGGAGCGAAATAGACCATGGCAGAGAAAAAAGTGACGACACGGCGACGCACGCCCGCGAGCAATGGGCGCGCACGCGAGCGCACGCGCGTAAGTGAGGCGGCGCCGCGCGCGGCCGCACCGGCGCCGCGGCAGCTCTTCGCGCCGGTGCCCGCGCCCACGCGGGTGGACTATCCGCAGCTCGAAGACGCGGTGCAGCGCTTCTGGAACGACCACGACATCCTGGAGAAATACCTGCATCGCAACGACCACTCGGCGCGGCGCTGGTCGTTCATGGACGGCCCGATAACGGCCAACAACGCGATGGGCGTGCATCACGCCTGGGGCCGCACCTATAAGGATGTGTGGCAGCGCTTCAACACCATGCGCGGCTTCCGCCAGCGCTACCAGAACGGCTTCGACGCCCAGGGGCTCTGGGTCGAGGTCGAGGTCGAGCGCGAGCTCGGCTTCAAGTCCAAGCGCGACATCGAAGACTATGGCATCGGTGCGTTCGTGAACCAGTGCAAGGAGCGCGTGCTGCGCTACGTCGACCGCATCACCCAGCAATCCATCCGGCTCGGGGAGTGGATGGATTGGGACCATTCCTACATCACGATGTCGGACGAAAACAACTACACCATCTGGGGCTTCCTCAAGACATGCTGGGAGCGTGGGTGGGTGTATCGTGGCCACGACGTGATGCCCTGGTGCCCGCGCTGCGCCACCGGCATCTCGGATATGGAGATCAACGAAGGCCGCTACGAGGTACAGCACACCAGCGTCTACGTGCGCTTCCCGCTGGTCGACCGGCCGCGCGAGTACCTGCTCGTGTGGACGACGACACCGTGGACGCTGCCCGCGAACGTCGCCTGCGCCGTCAATCCCAACCTCGAGTATGCCAGGGTCGAGCAGGATGGTGACGTGTACTACGTCGCCGCCGAGATGACGCAGCGGCCGAAGCACACCAAGGAGCCGAATCTCGACAAGCTGCGCGGCCACGAGCACGGCGAGTGGCGGGTCGTGGACACGCTGCCGGGGCGTGACCTGCTCGGCTGGCGCTACAGCGGTCCCTTCGACGAGCTGTCCGCCTGGCAGAACGCGCATGGGGAGCACCGGATCATCGCCTGGAGTGAGGTGATGGCGGACGAAGGCACCGGCATCGTGCACATCGCGCCGGGCTGCGGCCGCGAAGACTTCGCGCTCGCCAAGGAGAACGACCTGGTGGTGCTCGCGCCACTGGACGAGAGCGGCAACTATGTGGACGGCTACGGTTGGCTCACCGGCATGCCGGTCGCCGAGGTGGCGCGGCCGATCTTCGAAAGCCTCAAAGAGAAGGGCCTCTTCTACCAGACGGAGTCGTTCAAGCATACCTATCCGCACTGCTGGCGCTGCGGAACCGAGCTGGTCTTCCGGCTGGTGGACGAGTGGTTCATCGCCATGGGCAGCCTGGAGGACGCGGGGGATAATCTGCGCAAGCGCCTGATTCGGATCGTCGAAGACCCCGGCATCATCTGGATCCCACGCTTTGGCCGCGAGCGCGAGCTGGACTGGCTGCGCAACATGGAAGACTGGATGATCTCCAAGAAGCGCTACTGGGGCCTGGCGCTGCCGATCTACCCGTGCCCGTCGTGCGGCACCTTCGAGGTGATCGGCGACGAGCACGAGCTGCGCGAGCGCGCCGTCGCGGGGTGGGAGGCATTCGAGGGCCACACGCCGCATCGCCCCTGGGTGGACGCCGTGAAAATCGCCTGCCCGCAGTGCGGCGATGTAGTGAGCCGCATCGCGGATGTCGGCAACCCCTGGCTGGACGCCGGTATCGTGTCGTTCTCCACGCTGCACTACCGCAGCGACCGCGCCTACTGGAGCGAGTGGTTTCCGGCGGACTTCATCACCGAGTCGTTCCCGGGGCAGTTCCGCAATTGGTTCTACTCGCTGCTTGTGATGGCGGCGGCGCTGGAGGACACCGCGCCGGCCAGGACGATTCTGGGCTACGCCACGCTGCTCGACCAGAACGGCGAGGAGATGCACAAGTCCAAGGGCAACAGCATCCCCTTCGACGACGCGGCGGCCATCGTCGGCGCCGACTCGATGCGCTGGCTCTTCGTCAACCAGACGCCGGAGCAGAACGCGCGCTTCCCGCGCATCCCAACGGAATCCGCGGCGGCAGAGCTGCGCGCGCTGGGGCAGCCGCCGCGCCTCTCCGACATGTGGATGCAGGCACGTGCGCCACTGGACAAGCTCTGGAACGTCTACTCGTTCTTCGTAACCTACGCCAACATCGACGGCTTCGATCCGACCGCGCACGCGCTGCCGGTGGCCGAGCGCAGCGATCTGGACCGCTGGGTGCTCTCCGAGCTACATGAAACGGCAGACGTAGCGACGGAGGCGCTGGCGGCCTACGACGCGCAGCACGCGGCGCTGAGCATCGCCGCTTTCGTCGAAAACCTCTCGAACTGGTACGTACGGCGCAGCCGGCGCCGCTTCTGGAAGAGCGAAGAGGACAGCGACAAGGTCGCCGCGTATCTGACGCTGTACGAGTGTCTGGTGATGGTGACGGAGCTGCTCGCGCCGCTGACGCCCTTCCTGGCCGAGTCGCTGTACCAGAATCTGGTGCGCTCGGTGGCGGCCGGTGCGGCACAGAGCGTGCACCTGCGCGACTGGCCCGCGCCACGCACGGAGCTGATCTCGCGGGAGCTACACGACGAGACGGCGCTGGTGATGCAGCTCGTCAATCTGGGGAGGGCGGCGCGCGAGAAGGCGCAGGTGCGCGTGCGCCAGCCGCTGCCGGCGCTCTACGTGCGCGTGAGGACGGCGGCGGAGCGCGCGAGTCTTAAGCGGCTGGGCAGCCAGGTGCTCGAAGAGCTGAACGTCAAGCGGCTAGAGTTCCTGCCTGAGGACAGCGATATGCTGGTCTACTCGCTGCGGCCACAGCTGGCGGCGCTGGGGCCGCAGCTGGGCAAGCGCCTGCCCAAGGTGCTGGCAGCGCTGCGCGAGCTGGATCCAGGCGCGGTGGCGCAGGCGCTGCGGGATTCCGGCACGCTGCGGCTCACCGTGGACGGCGAGACGGTGGAGCTGGGGCCGCACGAGGTGGAGGTGGAGGCCAGCGCGCACGGTGGCTACGTCGCGGCCGAGGATCGCGGCTATGTGGTCGTGTTGGAGACGACGCTGACGCCGGAGCTGTGGGAAGAGGGGCTGGTGCGCGATCTGACGCATCTGGTGCAGGAGACGCGCAAGCACGCCGGCTTCGCCATCGAAGACACCATCGAGCTCCAGCTTGCCACCGACGCGGACCTGGGGGCGATCGTCGAGCGCTACGCCGGCTACATCAAAGAGGAGACGCTGGCGCGCGGCCTCACCGTCCTCGTGACGGACGGCGCGCCGGAGGGCACGCCTGGTGCTGGAGAATACACGGAGACGATCCCGGCGGCCAAGCTGGGCGGCCACGCCGTGACGGTGACAGTGCGCCGGGCGGAGTAGGCCCCCACTCCCAAAGGGAGAGGGGAGCCGGAGCGCACTGTAGCTGTGGCGCGGCGCCCTGCCCTGAAGCGGCAGGGCTCATCCTGCGCGCGGCACCGCTGGGGAGGGCGAGGGTTGCGGACGCGACGCACCGTCTGCCCGGCACGGATTGCCCCGCCGAGGATTAGCCCTGGCCTTCAGGCCAGGGACTGTCCTCCACCCCACGAGCGCGAGAGGAGCCAGCGCGACTCCTCGTGTCGCACTTGCAGGCATGCGGCTCCCTGCCCTGAAGCGGCGGGGCTAATCCTCATTGCGACGTTATTGTGGGCGGCTAATTTAGCGGCCGCGGCAAGGGATGTCCTCGACGCGCTAGCTCGTTCAGGATTCGCCCTGGGTCTTCAGCCCAAGGAAGCCGCGCACTGCATCACTTCGTGCGCTTGCCTGGCTCCTCGGCGGCCGCTGTGGTGGATGTGGCGCGGGAAGCGGGCTCGCCCGCGTCGCCGTTGGCGTGCATGGTCTGCAGGATGTGCTCCATCTCGTCGCGCATGGCGAGGATGTCTGGGTAGGAGCGATAGACGCTGGCGAAGCGGATGTAGGCGATGGGGTCCAGCTGGCGCAGGCGGTCCATCACCAGCTCGCCGATCACCCGGGTCTCGACCTCGGCGCGGCCGAGCTTGAAGACCTCGTTCTCGACATCTTCGACCAGCGCCTCGAGCTCGCCGACGGGGATCGGGCGCTTCTGGCTGGCCAGGCGGATACCCTTGTAGAGCTTCTCGCGGTTGAATGGCTCGCGCCTGCCATCGGACTTGACGACCATCAGCTCGGGGAGAACGACACGCTCGACAGTGCTGAAGCGCTGCAAGCAGCGCTCGCAGCGGCGGCGCCGGTGGATGGTGCCGCCTTGATCGCGTGAGTCCGTCACGCGCGACTCGACAAAACCGCAATACGGGCATTTCATAGCTGGGTCTGGCTCCCGGGGAAGATGGTCTGCCGCACGTGCCCGCGTCCTCGCGTGTGTGGGGCCGGCGCATTGGGAGCAGTATAGCACACGAGGGAGCATGCGCCCGCGAGTTGCGGGGCGGCGCGCGGGTCGGGTATACTTGGGGCGGCGTGAGCCACGGGGCTGTAGCTCAGGGGATAGAGCATCGGTTTCCTAAACCGTGTGTCGCAGGTTCGAATCCTGTCAGCCCCACCACCACGATTCAAGAAATAATGCTACGTCGGTCATGGTAGCCGAAGCCCCCACGTGTGCGAGCACGGGTACCTGATGCCACTTGTGATGCCAACCCGCACGCCTACATTCCGAGCGCAGCGTCCATCGCCGCCGCTGCCTGCGCCTGCATTTCCGGCAAGACGTGTGAGTATATGCCTAGTGTGATGGTGATTGATGCATGCCCGAGCATCTCGCTTACGATTTTGGGATTGATGCCGCTGCTAAGTAGTAAAGTCGCAGCCGTGTGACGCAAATCGTGAAAGCGGATGCGGGGGAGGGCTGCTCGCTGCAGCAGAGGATAGAAAGAACGCCTGACCAAGTTCTGCGCCTCAATTGGTCGTCCGATTTCATTGGCGAAGACGAGATCGAGCCTGCCATCCCATGCTGGTCCGCTCTGTAACCTTTCCTCTACCTGCCGTGTCCGGTGAGTCCGAAGGGCTTCCAAGGCCACTGTGCCGAGTTTTATACGACGTCGCGACTGCTTCGTTTTTGGCGGTGCGAGGGTCAGCCCGTACTCCCGCGTGCGCTGCACGGTTGCTCGCACCTGGACGCTGCCTGTAGCGAAGTCCACATCACGCCAGCGAAGCGCGAGTAATTCACCTTGCCGCATTCCAGTGCTGACGGCCAACACGTAAAGCGCGGCGAGGCGATCGTTGTTGGCCATGTCCAGCAAATGACGCACTTGCCCCCGCGCAAGCACCTGCATCTCGCGCTCCGCCATACGTGGCGCCTCCACGAGATCGCAGACATTGCGCGCCACGAGGCCGAGTCGCTCGGCTTGCGCCAATGCTCTATGCAGCACTGCGTGCAGATGATGTGCTGTTGTTCTGCTCAATCCCTCCCCTAACTTATAGCCGTAAAGCGCTTGCACCTGCTGGGCGGTAAGCCTAACAAGG
>Ga0207684_10003640_pt1 | contig 14977 bp, 15 predicted proteins | sample KBSK5501metaG_FD_184342 | JGI IMG/M metagenome (GOLD analysis project Ga0207684, IMG submission 184342) | Corn, switchgrass and miscanthus rhizosphere microbial communities from Kellogg Biological Station, Michigan, USA - KBS K5-50-1 metaG... | ecosystem: Host-associated > Plants > Roots >...
CGCGATGTGTACGCGGTCGGCGCTGACAAGTGGGGCAACCCGCGGACCCGGTTGATCGAGGAGCGGCTGTGGGTACGCGAGCGGGCCTCGGTGCTGACCGCGCTGGGCCTGGAGGCCGACCCCCGCGCTCACCTGCGGGAGCTGGCCGACCTCGTCGGCGACGCCTACACGCAGGTCGCCGCGGGCTTGGCGGCGAATCCGTCGGTGCAGATCAAGAGCGGCAAGCTGCACATGTCGCGGCTGGAGGCCGCGCCGCTGCCCGAGGGGTTCAAAGCCGTCCACGACGCGGTGCAGGCGATGCTTCCGCACATCGACTACCCCGAGCTGCTGCTGGAGACGCACGGCAAGACCGGCATGTTCGACTGCATGGAGCACATCTCCGGGTCGCATCTGCGCCGCGACGACCTGGATATCTCCCTGGCCGCGCTCACCGTGGCACGCTCGTGCAACGTCGGGTTGGTGCCGGTCGTCAAGGCGGGGGCCGCGGCGCTCACCGAGCACCGGCTGCTGGGGGTGGAGAAGGGCTACTTCCACGGCGAGGGCATCGCCGGCGCCTCTGCCCGCCTGGTCGACAAGCAGGCCGGGATCGACATCACCGCGGACTGGGGCGGCGGGCTGGTGGCCTCGGTGGACGGGATGAGGTTCGTGGTGCCGGTCCGGTCCCTGCATTCGCGGCCCTCGCCGCTCTACTGGGGCATCGGCAAGCGGCCGAGGGGTTCGACCTGGCTGAACACGGTCTCGGACAAGGTGATGGGACTTGGCGGCCTGCTGGTTCCCGGCACGCTACGGGACTCGCTGTTCATCCTGGACGCCATCCACCGCCTGGACGCGATCGAACACCCCGAGGTCATCACGACGGACCAGGGAAGCTACAGCGACATCGTGTACGGCCTGTTCGCGATCTGCGGCTACCAGTTCGCGCCGCGGCACGCCGATATCACCGACACCCAGCTGTGGTGGGCCGATACCGCGATGCTGGGCGGCGAGCTCATCAGGAACACCAAGGCCGCCAACGGGTGGGGCGACTTCAGCACCCTGGGCCTGCGGAGGGTGTCGCTGCCGGCCATCGTGCAGCACTGGGACGACATGGTGCGGGTGGCCGGGTCGCTGGCCACCAGCCAGGTCCGCGCCTACGACCTGATCCGCATGATGATGGCCGACGGCCGCCTCACCGGCACGGGAAACGCCTTCGCCCACTACGGGCGGATCTTCAAGACCCTCCACCTGCTCCAGGTCATCCATGTCGAGGAGTACCGCAGGATGATCGGGGCCCAGCTCAACATCGGCGAGTCCCGCCACCAGCTGGCCCGCCGCGTCTTCTTCGGCAACCTCGGTCGCCTGACCAGGGGATATGAACGAGGTATGGAGGACCAACTGGGCGCGCTGGGCCTCGGTCTCAACGCCATAACCTGGTGGAACTCGTTGTATATCGATGCGGCGGTGAAGCAGTTGGAGGCCGGAGCGATGGGCATCAAGGGCGGCCGGATCAGCCCGGAGATCCGCGCCCGTTTGTCTCCTTTGGTGTCCGAACACATCAACTTTTATCTGGACAAGTTGCAGACTTGTTATGTGGCTGGACCAGCGAGTTTTGCTGCCCGGCCGGTGTCGGTGATGCCACGACACCGGCCGCAGTCACTCGTTGATCAGAAGGCTGGTTCGGTGGAGTTGATGTTCGCGAGATCGGGGAGACCAGGTTCGCCGGACAGCTCGTCGGGGTCGGTCGGTGACCAGGCGCCGATGGGCATGGGGGTGACCTCGTCGTCGGCAGCGTGATCGAGGAGCTCGGCCGGGTCGGCCTGGCTGATCAGGAACGTGTCCCCGTTGTTGTTCTGCTTGATGACCAGGTAGCGGGTCACGAATGGGCTGGTCGGGAGGTGGCCGACCATCGGCAGGTGCCGCATGTCGCCCTTCCAGCCGACAGCGGGGGCCGCCTCGGAAAGGGCAAGGACGGCCTGCAGCGCCCAGGCCAGCCGGGAGGGTGAGCCGTCGAGCCATTCGTGTAGCGGGATGAGCCCGTCGAAGTCGTCGATAGGCTCGCTCAGCCGGTAGATGTGCATGGACCGGGTCCTTCCAGGTCGGTGTCGCCGGGTTGGGTGCTCTCGCCGAGGTCGTTGAGCAGCTCGCAGATGCGGCCGGAGATGGCGGTGTGGCGTTCGGCCTCGCGGGGCCAGCCGCGTTCGACGGCGTCCTGGATGAGCTGCTGTTCGCGGACCAGCCGGGCCCGTAGGCGCGGGGCGTACTCGCTGGTGGTGAAGAACTTCGAGCAGCGCAGGTAGAGGTCGCACTCACACGGCCCCTCGGCGGGGGTGCGCAGGCAGTGGCCGAGTTCAAGCTCGGTCTTGAAGTAGCTGGTCTTCAGCCAGTCCAGGGTGTCCTGGTCGAGCTGGTTGGCAAGCAGCGCCTCGGCAGCGGGGCCGGCGACCCGGCCTCCGGCCGCGATCACCTTCTCGTACTGCTCCCGCAGCACGGGGTCGCTGATGTGGGAGTACGTCGCCGCCATCGACGCGCTCCGGTGGCCGAGGATCGCCATGATGGTCTGGATCTGCGCCCCGCCTTCCGCGAGTTGCGTTCCGACCGTGTGCCGGAATCTGTGCGCGGACACGGCCGGCCGTCCCCGGGAGTCGAGGAGCCCGGCGGCATGGCAGGCGATCTCCAGCGGCTCGTCGAACAGGTAGCGCTTGCCCATCGGCTGGCCGCGGTGCATGAACACCCAGCGGACCGGCTGCTGGGCCCAGGTGTCGAAGCGGGCCGCCGGGGCGGCGGCCTTGGCCAGCTCGATCAGCTCCCGCAGCGCCTCGGCGGCTTGGGGATGCAGCGGGATCATGCGTTCGGTGTAGGTCTTGCCGACCGGGATCCGCAGCCGTGGGTAGCCGTCAGGGTAGGCGTCCAGGCAGTCGATGGTGAGCCTGCGGACTTCGCCCTTGCGGGCGCCGCTCCAGCGCACCAGCAGCAGCGCGGTGCGCTGGTAGGGATTCTCCAGGCCCTCGACGGCCTTCATCAGCCGGTCCAGCTCGTCCCGCGGAATGAACCGCGGCAGCCGGGCCGGCAGCTTCGGCAGGTCGGAGCGGCCGAGCAGCGGGCGGGAGGGCACGTCGTCCCAGCCCCACTGGCTGGCCTCCCGGAAGAAGATCAGCAGCGGGCTGATGTAGCCGTAACGGGTCCGGGCCGCCAGGGGCCGTCCGTTACGCGGGTTGATGCGGTCGTGCAGGTGCGTGAGGTAGGCCTCGATGTGGTCACGGGTGAGTTCGGTCAGGCTGGTGATCTCGGGGTGGTTGCCGGCCAGCCAGGTCAGCAGGTAGCGGAAGGCGTCCCGGGCGCCGCGCACCGACTCGGCCCGGTCGGTGGTCTGCAGCCGGCCCGACAGCCACCGGTCGATCGGCGCGGCGATCGCGGGTGGGGTGCCGGGCGGCACCGGCTGCTGTCTCCAGATCACGTCGCTGCGCAGTCCGTGCATCGGCTCGCGGGGAATCTGGCCGGTGTTGAACAACAGCACGTGCAGGGCGTGCAGCCGGCCGCGGCACTGCTTCTCGAACAGCGGGGCCAGGACGGCGGGGTCGTGGATGCGCCGGGTGCTGTGCACATGGCTGGCCCGGATGAGCGGCGCTTCGGGAAGGGCGCACCAGCGGCTGATCTCCTCACCGAACGCGGTCAGGTCCTCGTAGGTGATCGCGGCGATGTCCGGATCGCCCCTCCAGAGGAGGAGCCGGGTGATGGCCCAGGTCAGCGAGGTCCGGCCGTGCCGGTAGCCGAGTTGGCGCTGCCGCTGATCAAGCAGATTGAACAGGTTCAGGTCCACGCCCAGCGCCGGAGCGACCTGGGGGCTGAGGAGGCTGTCGAAGTTGCGGCTCATGACGTAGCCGGCGTCCACCGGCATGCGGCGGACCATCGACATGTAGATCAGGTAGGGGCCAGCCTCGCAGGAGGGCCCGTTCCGCTTCCCCGCGGCCGAGAGGGCCGGAGCACCGTCCGGGCCCAGATCCAGACGGGTCAGCAGCGGTGCGGCAAACCATTCCTCCAGGTCAGGCCAGTGCTTGAGGAACCGGTCGTAGAAGTAGCGGCGGGATTTGATCACCGGGATGCGGGCCTGGCCCCGAGCGCGTATCCCGGCGTTGAAGACGGTGTCCAGCCAGGTGAAGTACTCCTCCCGGGACGCGTGCCGACGCCGTGCCGCGGGCTCCGCCGCCAGGGCAACGGCGGTCACCGCTTGTTCTCCAGCGCCTGGGTGTACTCGGCCAGCACTGCCTCGTCACAGACCCGGGTGTAGATCTTCACCGATTCCGGCGAGGCGTGGCCGAGGCGTTTCTGCAGCGACAGCTCACGCATGCCGCCCTCCCACATGGCCGTGGCGTGCGTGTGGCGCAGGGCATGCGGGGTCGTCTCCGGGGTGCGCAAGCCGAGCGCGCTCATCCGGCGGGAGAACAACTTGACCAGGGCGTCGTAGCTGAGCGGCTCGCACCTCTGCCTGCCTCGGCCGACCAGGAACACGAACGGGCTGGCCGCCTCGAGTGGGCGCTCGTGCATCACGTAGCGGCTGACCGCCTCCAGCGTGCGGGGTTCGTGCAGGTCGACGACCCGTTCGGTGCGGGACTTGCCGCGGGCTCCGTGGGGATGGTCGTCGCGTTTGCGGATCGTCACCCGGCGCCGGCCGTAGGAGATGTCCTGAAGGTGCAGCGACAGCACCTCGCCCGGGCGGAGCCCGCCGTCCAGCATGAGCAGCAGCATCGCCAGGTCCCGCAGCCGCTTCAAGCCCGACAGCAGCGCTTCCAGGTCCGGCTCGTTCATCGGCCGGGGCAGCCTGCGCGGCCGTTTCACCTGCACCACCCGGCGGACCGGCTGCTGACGGCTGGCCCGCCCCATGTATGGCTGATGACGATCGGGCACCCTGGCCAGCGCCGGATCGGTCCGCATCTGGACCGGCGAGACGCCGTGGTCATATTCCTCGGCGACGATCGCCCAGTCATAGAAGCTGGACACGGCGGCCAGGATCCGGTCCACCGTGGCCGGCGAGAGCAGCCTGCCCGGCCCGTCCTGCCCGCCGGCGACCACCGCCAGGCCGAGCCGCTGCGCCGGGCGGCGGCTCGGCACCCGCCGTAGGAACGCCAGCAGAGCCAGCACGTGCGGCGCCCTGAAGTCCTGCCAGTCCAGGCCCTCGCGATCAAGGAAGGTGAACAGGTACTTCAGGTCGTATCCGTAGGCTGCCAGCGTGTTCGGCGAGAACTCCCGATCCCCGAGATGATCCAGGAACCGGCAGACCGGCCCCACCGGCTCGCCGTCATCACCGATCAGCCGTACCCGGCGGACGATGCCGCCATCCCGCTCCTTGGTGACCCGCACCCGCGTCTCCTCGCCTCGTGCCAGCAACAGCACGGGCAACGTATGAGGCGAAGGATGATCAATGGGAAGGAATCAAGAAAGATCCCTCAGCAGGTTGTCCAGATAAGAATGTTCACGGGAAATACTCATTCGCGCCCGTGCCCCCGGCAGACCCGGCCGAAGGCATCAGGCCCACCCGGCAGTTGCGTGATCCCGATGCCCGTGACGACGATGAGGAACTCGACGAGGGCGAGGCGTCGTAGCTCGGTGTCCATTCAGGGGTCCTGGAGTTGAGGGCGTAGCGCTACACACGCCGAAGTCCGAGCTCGCGATTACTGAACAGCTGCGATGCGGCGCGGGACGACGAGTTCGCGGAACTGGCTGACTGGGTCGCTGGGCTGCGGCTGGCTCAATTGGGGTGCTGAGGGTGCGTGTCCGCGAGGGCGTAGCCGAGGGGGGTGCGCTTTTAGAGGACGGTCCGTCCGGCGCGGGCGCGGGTAACGAGGTCGGCTTGGCGGAGGATGGCCAGGTGGGTGCTGGTGCCGGCGAGGCTCATGGCGAGCTGGCGGGAGAGCTGGCTGGTGCTGATGGCAGTCGGGGCCGGAGACGGCGTGGCAGGCACGGCCGGGTATGAGGTGCCGGGCCGGCAAAGCGTTGCCAGAACAGCCCAAATGGGCCAGCCGATTCGGCGGTCAGGCCCGGGACCCAGGCGCTCGACCCTGTGCTCCCTGCACGCCAAATCGCGCGAGGCAGGGCCGGAAGCACCACCCGCCTCCTCCCAGCGGCCGGGCATTCAGTCATCGCTGGCCGCGGCCAGTGCGCGCCGCAGGGCCTCCACCGACGGCGCCGGGCCGGGGCGCCCTTCCGCGTCCCGGTACAGCCGGCATGACAGGCTCGGCGGCTGGCCCGGCGCGGCGAACGGGTCGGTGCCGTTGACCAGCAGGGTCGGCGACCCGTGCATCCCGGCATCGGCGGCCTCACGCTCATCGGCGATCTCGCGGCGGTGCACGACGGCGCCGGGGTGGGCGGCCAGCGCGGCCGTGAGCCTTTTCTCGAACGCGGCGGCGTTCGGGCAGGCCGGGACAGTCAGCACGACTAGCTCCATGTGGCAAGCTCCTCGCTCAAGTGCTCACCGTAGATTAAGCCTTCCCCTGTGCTGGAAGGTCAAGCCCGCCCCGGGCGCGGGGTGTTAGCCGGTGATGATCGAGCAGTAGCCGCGGCAGTCGGCCGGCTCCTGCTCCGCGGCGCGCTGGGCGAGCGCCGCCAGCTGGTCGCGGGCGCGGGTGAGCTCGGCCAGCCGGGCTTCCACCTCGGCCAGCCGCCGGGCGATCAGGCTGGTGACGTGGACGCAGGGCGGCTGGCCGTCGTCGCGGACCTCCAGCACCTGGCCGATGGCATTGAGGGTGAGCCCGGCGGCCTGGGCGTGGCGGATGAAGGCGATGCGCTCGAGGATGGCCGGGCTGTAGTCGCGGTAGCCGGCCGGTGTCCGGGCAGGCTGCGGGAGCAGGCGGCGGTCTTCCCAGAACCGGATGGTTTTGGTCGGCACCCCGGCCCGGGCCGCCACTTCGCCGATCCGCATCGCGCGCTCCCGTGACATTCCATCATGCTGGAACGTTTAGCGTAGCAAGCGAACCGGCCCGCCAGAACGACGCGGGCCAGCGGCCGCGGCCGGGCCCCGGCCCGAGACAAGGAGCCAGCTTAATGGCCACGCAAACCGCTGCTGCCGTCTCCGTCGATGCGATCGACGCCGCGCTCGGCGCGGCCACCCGCAGCCTGAGCGAGGACGAGCAGCGGCTTGCCGTTGCCGTGTTCCGGCTGCTCGCCACCGGCCACCCCGTCACCATCGCGGCCGCGGCCCAGGCAGCCGCGATACCCGAGCCCGCGGCCGGGCAAGCGCTGCGGTCCTTGCCCGCGGTGTTCTGGGACGACCACGACCAGGTAGCGGGGTTCTGGGGCCTGGCCCTGGCCGGGATGCCGCCGCACCGGATCCGCCACGCCGGGGCCGACCTGTCCGCCTGGTGCGCCTTCGACCCGCTGTTCCTGGCCCGCATCATCGGCGACCTGGATGTCGCCACCGCCGACCCGGTCAGCGGCGAGGCCATCACCTACTACATCAGCGGCGACGGCGCCGTCACCGGCGCCTCCCACCCCGATGCGGCGCTGTCGTTCCTGCGCCCCGACAAGCCCTGGGGCGACGACGTGCAAGCCACCTTCTGCCACTACGTGCTGCACTTCACCAGCCCGGCCACCGCCTGGCGGTGGACCGCCGACCACCCCGGCACCTTCGTGATCAGCCTCGGCGACGCATCCGAGCTGGCCCGCCGCCACACCGCGCGCACCTTCGGCACCGCCGCGGCTGCATGAGCCGGTGCCGCGGGAAGTCCGGGCTGGGCGGCCTGTGGCTGCTGCTGGTTCCCGCCGCGTGCCGTGACGGGCCGCTGCTGGCCGCGGGCCTTGCCGCGGCCGGGGCCCTGGCCGGGGGCGGGCTCGGTCTGGCACTTGCCGTCCCGCCGGCGCCCTGCTGGTCATCCGGCGGCGGCGCCGCGCCGCGGCCGGCGGACCCGGCCCGGCAAGCCTGGCCTCCAGCCGACCGGCGTATCCGGCGCGATGACCCGGCAAACCCGCCCTGCCACGCCGCTGACGGCCGGGATGCGCCCGGATCAGCCGCCCGGCCAGGGCAGCGGCGATGCTGGTGCGCAAGAACGGGTACCGCCCCGAGGCATAACCGCCGGCCGGGCCCTTGGCCGCGGCCACCAGCACCAGCCAGCGGGGCGGAGACCTCGCCCTGGCGATCATCCGGGCCGTGGCCCAGGCTCACCGCGGCGAGGTGTCGGTACAGGGCGAGAGGCCGAGGGACAATCATGGACCTTCTGTCAGTCAACGTCCAGACGTCCCCGGCGATACCGGAGAAGCTGGGTCCGGTCCCTGAGACCCTCGAGCAGCGCAGCCTCCGTTTCGAGCGTGACGTCCTGCCTTACCTGGACCAGCTGTATGCCGCCGCGATGCGGATGACCCGTAACCCGTCCGACGCCGAGGACCTGGTGCAGGAGACCTTCGTGAAGGCCTACGCCTCGTTCCATCAGTTCCAGGAGGGCACCAACCTCAAGGCGTGGCTGTTCCGGATCCTCACCAACACCTTCATCAACACCTACCGCAAGCGGCAGCGGGAACCGCGGCGCTCCGGGACCGAGAAGATCGAGGACTGGCAGCTCGGCCGGGCCGCCTCGCACACCTCCTCCGGCCTGAAATCCGCGGAAGCGGAGGCCCTGGAGCGGCTGCCCGGCTCCGATGTCAAGGAGGCCCTGCAGGCACTGCCCGAGGAGTTCTGGCTCGCGGTCTACCTCGCCGACGTCGAGGGCTTCGCCTACAAGGAAATCGCCGGCATCATGCGCACGCCGATCGGCACCGTGATGTCCCGCCTGCACCGGGGCGCAGGCAACTGCGCGAGATGCTTCAGGATTACGCGGCCGAGATGGGCATGGCCCGGGCGGCATCCGCCGCCGGGCCGCAGCAGCCCTCATCCGGCGAGCCTGCCGGGAGGGACATCAAATGAGCTGCGGGAACCCGCACGATGTCCCGTGGAGCGAGGTGCTGGAGCGGGTCTACTCCTACCTCGACGGCGAACTCGACGAAACGGGTTATGAGAAGATCCGGCCGCCAGGTAACGACGCGAACTTCAGGCAGCCTGTCCAGAGGCTACGGTTCCCCGCCGCCCGAGCGCGGAGGCGGGCAGGCACCCCGGCCTCGCCGCGCACGGCGGCCATCACCGCGGTGTTCGTCTGCCAGATCGAGTCGCACCGCTACTGGCAGCTTGGCCGGGAGGATTTCTCCATACGGCGAGGACTTCACGGTCTCGGGGCTCCCCAATGACGAGGGCTGCTAGCAGTTGAAAGGAGGGCGCGATGCTGACACCAGAGGCGATGCTCAATCTGGCGGGCGGAACTGACCGACGCCCAGACGCGGGGTGACGCGGAATCGCTCGCGGCGATCGCGTGGCACTTGTACGGGGAAGTGGGCGAGGATCTCGCCGAGATCGGCCGGCTGCGGGCGGCCATCCACGCCGCGTGGAACCGGCCGCAGGAAACGGCGTCACCAGTTGCAGCCTGAGCGGGACCGACCCTCTGGGGCAATCGCAGGCCTGTCTGCCCTTGGGGTGGGCGGCAACGCGAATTGAGATGCCGGCGCCGGGCGGCTCGCCGGCCAGAACCTGACGCCGGTCACTCGGTGAGGACCGTTCTGATTTGCGCGGGCGGCGTTCTGCCCGCATACCCGGGTCGTCTGCTGACCTGGCCCTTGAGGGACCGCGTGGGCAGCATGTGGCGAGTACCGCGAGCGGTCCGGGCCCGGCCCGGCCAGTGAGGACACGGACATCCGGGCCGTGGCTCAGCCGGAGACGGTCACTTCGTGCCAGAGCCCGCCGTTGAGGTTGAGGTTGTTGCCGAAGGCCTGGCCGGGGGCGGTGTCGCCGACGTAGGTGTACAGCGGGTGCCCGTTGTAGGTGACCTGGGTCGTTCCGTCTGACCGGTTGATCGTTGCGAGCGTGCCGGTGACGCCCGGGCCCGCCGAGGGGGTGTCGGTCACCGGCGGCCAGTAGCCGGCGCAGGTCCCGTAGCAGGTGGACCTGGTGGCGGTGTCGGGGGCGAACGGCCAGCGGCGGTCCCGCGCCGAGGATGCCGGCTTGCAGCCTGGCCGCGAGCCGGCTGCCGGGGGCGGCCTGCACGGCCTGCTGGGCTTGCCTGGCGGGGGCGGCGGCGAGGGCGGCCAGCGCGGCGAAGGCGGCCACCTCGATCACCCCGGCGACGATTCCCGCGGTGGTGCGGATCTCCTTGAACCCGAACAGGCCGATCCACACCGACAGCAGGTACCCGCCGAGGGTGGCCAGGGCGAACCCGGCGCCTGCCGCGGCGATGAGCCGACTGCCGGTCGCGAGCACGGCCGCGGCCAGGCCGAAGGCCGTGATCACCTGGAGCAGGAACAGCCAGCCGAGGGTGGGGATCGACCGGTAGCCGGTCAGGTACAGGTCCAGGTGGATCGCCCCGGTCGCGGTCAGCAGCCCGGCGCCGGCCAGCCGCAACCCGGCCCGCTGGGACGGCCAGGCGGCCGGCCAGCGGCGCGGTGTCATGTCCCGCCTCCCTGCGGGCCGGGGCCCGGTCCGGCGCGGATCGGCTTCCTGGCCCGGCACGGCTTCACTTGCCGATCCGCACGGTCACCTGGGCGGCGATCAGCGGCATCAAGGGGACGTGCATGTTGTCGACCAGCAGCGCGATCAGCGTGTGGGTGGACCCGGGCATCAGCCCCGCGGTGGAGGCCTGGATCGTGCTCGCGCAGCTCATCCCCATCATGCCGCCCATACCCATCATGCCGCCGGTGGCGGTGTCGAGGTTGAGGTGCCAGTGGCCGTACCCGTCCAGGTTCGGCTTGCCGAACAGCGCGCAGCTGGGCCGGTAGTTCGTGATGCGCACCTGCACGGTGAACGTGCCGGAGACAGTGGCCCCCGGCTGGGGGGAGAGGATCGTGATCGACGGCTGGCCCGTGGCCGTCACGCCGGCCAGCGCGGGCAGCGGGGTAGCCGGCGCGTAGTCGAACATGACCGAGCGTGCGTTGTGGTCCACCTGCGCGTGGTCATCCAGCGCGGGCACCACGGTAAGGGTGTGCATGCCGGGCTTGACGTTCTGCAGCGAGACCACGGCGGCCGGCGTGCAGTACATGTTGACCAGCGCCCCGTCGAGCAGCACGTGGTAGTGCCCGGTGGTGGTGGCCTCCATTCCCATCACGTGCTTGCCGGCCAGGGCGCAGGTATCGGTGTAGCCGCTCACCTGCACGTGCACCGTCGTGCTGTTCCCGGTGACCTTGGTGCCCGAAGCCGGCGACACGATCGTGACGTGCATGTGCTCGGCGCCCATCGGCAGCATCCCGCCGCCCATCGACATGGACGAGCTGGCCATCGGCATCGAACTCGACATTTCCGGCATCGGCGACTTGGTATGGCTGGCCGCCGCCGAGGGGGGCCCCGACGACGCGCAGGCCGCCGCCACCAGCGCCAGCGCGCCCGCCCCCACGGCACCCCGGAAAGCAGAACCCGGCCGCAAGCGGCCCGTCAGAGGGGACTTGGACATGGACAGACCTCCTCAGGCGCCCGGACCGGCCGCCGGGCACCGTCGCAGACGGCTTCGATGACGCCCTTTAAAGACGCCGCGGCAGCGGCGTTGATTGCACACCGACCCGAAGAAGCGAGGATGACGTGGTCCAGCGGTGCCCGTCCTTCGGGGCAGCAGGCCAGGCAACACCCGCTCAACAGCGCTCGTGCCCGGGGCCGCCGTCAGGCCAGTGGCAGCCGCGCCGCCAGCGCCGCGAGCTCGGCAGCCGGGACCGGCGCCGCCACCAGCTCCGATGTCGGGCCGTTGAGGCAGTACAGGGCCAGCGTCCCCACTCGCGCGGTCCAGGCCATCCCCCTGCCGGGCACGCCCTGGGCATCGGCTGGCATGGGGAACGGATCCTCCGACACCGCGACGACCGCCTCGGTGCTGCCCAGCCGCCAGGTCCGCAGCACGATCGGCTGCCCGCCCGCGGTCACGGTCACCGGGCGGCCCACCTCCACCGCCGCGGCCCGTCCGGCCGGATACCAGGGCTGGTCCCGGCCCGGGGGCGGGATCGCCTGCGCGTAGCGGGCGACCGCCGCCACGGCCGCGGGCACGCGGCCGGCCTGGTGCCCGCCCGGGAGCAGGGTCATCGTGAGCGTGACCGCCGCGCCGGCGGCGAGCATCCCGGCGCCCGCGACCCGCCGGCGCAGCCGGCGCCCCGGGCGGCCCCGCCGCGGCGAGCGGGCAGGCAGGCGTGACTGCCGCTGCGCGGCCGCGCGGGCGGCCACCTCCACGGCGAAGGCGACCCGGTCGGCCAGCGCCGGCGGCGTCGGCTGGCGCAGCACCTGCGCGGCCCGGCGGCCGGCCCGGTCCTCCCGCACCGCCCGCCAGCACCGCTCGCACGCCAGCAGGTGCTCATCCCAGCGCCGCGCCTCCGCCGGATCCAGCTCTCCGGCCAGGAACGCCGTCAGCAGCCGGTCATGGCTGTCCATGGCTCACCCCCGCCTCAGCCAGCAACCGGGCCAGCCGGCGCCGGCCCCGGTGCACCCGGGCCAGCACCGTGCCCCGCGGGCAGCCCAGCGCCTCCGCCGCCTCCCGCGCGGTGTACCCGGCCACGTCCACCAGCACGATGCATACCCGCTGCGGCTCCGGCAGCAGGGCCAGGCACCGGGACACCTGCTCCGCGTCCAGGCCGGCGATCACCACGTCCGCCACGTCCGCCGCGCCCTGCCCGCCGCCTGCCCCAGACCACGCCGGCACGTCCGGCAGGGCCGGGCTGGGCACCTCCCACGGGCGCCGCCGCCGGCGGCGCGCCTGCGACCGGGCCACGTTCAGGCAGATCGCGGCCAGCCACGCCCGCGCGTTCTGGCCCCGGTAGGAGCCGAAGCCGGCGTAGGCCCGCAGGTAGGTCTCCTGCACCAGGTCCTCGGGATCCTGCCCCTCCGCGGCCGCCTGCCGCGCCACCTGCCACACCACGTCCAGGTACGGGAGCGTGGCGTCCAGGAACACGCGATGGTCAGCACCCACGGCTCTTCACATCCACATACGACGCCCGGCGCCTGTTCTTGATTGCACCACAGCCGGGATCTCACCACGGCCGGGCCATCCGCGGTTCAGCGCCAGCACCGTCCTCTACCCCGGTCTCTGCCCGCAGCCCGGTGAGCGCCGACTCCAGCCCGGCCCTGATCCGGGGGTCTGCAGGATCGAGCCCGCGGTCAACGATGACCAGCCACCTGATGCGCGCCTGGCCGGGAAGGCGCCGGGCGATCACCCGCGCCCCGGCCTGCCCGTTCAGTGAAATCCGCCGGTCAACCACCTTGGACCAGCGGACACGCTCGACGGCCACGGCGGGCAGATCCCAATCCCTGGCCAGGCGCAGCGCGATCCGCGCCGGGACTGCGGGCGTGAGACCGGCCAGAACAAGGACGTGCTGCTGCTCGTCCCAGTGAACCCGGTCCACCTGTTCCCACCCCAGCCGCGTCCAGGCCTGGCCTGCCTGGTGGTACAGCGCCCAGTCCGGTGCCACCAGCACCTGCCCGCCAGCGCCGCAGGCCACGGCCAGCAGCCGTTCACCCGGCCGGAGGGGAGCATGCGCGCGGGCTTCGGCACGCGCAGCGGCATGCCGGCCGCGGTCTTCCCGCCAGGCTTGCGCCCACCGCGGCCATCGGACCAGCCGACGGTTCTGCCGCGCGGCAGCCGCCCGATCCCTACTGCCGGCCACCGCCGCCACCGCCGTCATTGATGGTGAGCTTGAACTGCTGTGACGCCGACTGGCCGCTGCTGTCGGTGACCTTCATGGTGAATTTGAAGGTACCGGCCTGGGTGGGCGTGCCCGCCAGCTGGTTGTTGTTGTCGCTGGGCGCAGCCGTGGACCTGAGCGCCAGGCCCGGCGGGAGCTGCCCGGAGGCCACCGACCAGGTGGAGGGCGCCACGCCGCCGCAGAGGAAGAAGTTCCGCGCGTATGCCACGCCGGCCGTGCCCGGCGACAGGGTGGATCCGCCGGCGGGAAGGACCACCTTCAGCGGCAGCGCCGGATTCACCGTGATGCTGTAGGTTCCCTGCGACGGCGGCGCGCCCGGGCTGTTGAAGGGGACGTTGTCCACGGTGAACGTGAACGTGCCCTGCTGGGCCGGCGTGCCGCCGATGATCGTCGCGCCGACCCCGTAGGCCGCATACATCTGCATGCCCGGCGGGATGCCGCCGGACACGATCGTCCAGGTGTCGGTGCTCCCGCCGCTGTTCATCAAGAACTCCTCGGAGTTCTGCCCCACGTTGAGGGCGGGCAGCACGCACACCCCGTTCACCATGGTTCCGCCGTTGGTGCCGGGCGAGCACAGCTGCGTGTCCCCCTGCACCGCCCGCGCGGGGCCGGCGGCTGCAAAGAGTGCGAGCAGCGTCCCGGCTGCCGTCACGGCGGCCATCGCTTTTTCATCGCGCTTCCTTCGGCTGCTGCATGTGCGGCATCTGTAGAGACGCCGTTCCGCCAGCGGTGATTGCACCGCGCGGCCGCAGATGAGGCAGCCGGCAGCCAACTCACGAACCCAGCGACTGTTGCTCACCCAATTTGGAGTGCGGCCAGGGTGGCCGGGGTGCCGGGCGAGTGGGGACCGCAGCTGTTCTTCGACGACGGCGCCCCGGCCGGCAACGGGGGCTGGAAGGGCCGCCCGGAACAGGGGTCCGGCCGCACCGCGGCCGGCCCGCCGGGTCAGGCACGCCTGCCGGGCAGGACCGGCCAGGACCGGTCCGTGCCTGCGGGATGGGTCTTCGCGGCGTTGCCCGGCGACCTTGGCGCGGGGCCGGCCGGGACGCTCCGTCCGCTTATACCTGGTTACCGGCAGTTACCCCGCCTGTGGTAGCGCGGGCCCGGGCGGAGGGCCTCCTGGCGGCGCCGAGCGAGTCGCCCAGCGTCCACAGCGCGGCGCCGATCAGCACCAGGTCCTTGAGCAGGAACTGGCCGGGCAACACCGACAGCACCGGAAACCCGCCGGCCGCGGTCGCTCCCGGCGTAGTGAACAGGAAGCTCAGCGTGCTGGCGAACAGCAGCACGGCCATCGCGCTGCCCGCAGCCGACAGCCGCGGCGCCA
>Ga0207684_10003641_pt1 | contig 14973 bp, 13 predicted proteins | sample KBSK5501metaG_FD_184342 | JGI IMG/M metagenome (GOLD analysis project Ga0207684, IMG submission 184342) | Corn, switchgrass and miscanthus rhizosphere microbial communities from Kellogg Biological Station, Michigan, USA - KBS K5-50-1 metaG... | ecosystem: Host-associated > Plants > Roots >...
GCCGAGGCCCTCGGGGTCAACGTCCGCACGCTCCAGTGGACCGCGTTCGTGGTCGCGGGCTTCGTGGCCGGGATCGGCGGCGCGGTCTTCGCGTTCCTGAAGGGCAGCGTGTTCCCGGTCTACACCGAGTCGCCGATGTCGGTGCAGCCGCTGGTGATGGTGCTGCTGGGCGGGGTGGGGTCGCCGTCCGGTCCGCTGCTGGGCGCGGCGGTCTACAAGCTGCTCGACACCGTGATCACGCGCTACACCGACTACTGGCAGCTGGTGCTGGGCGCGATCCTGGTGGTGCTGGTGCTCGCCTTCCCGCGGGGCATCGCGGGCGTGCTGGACCGGGGGCGCTCGTGAGCGAGTCGGCGGCCGCGCCGGTGCTGGAGACCCGCGGGCTCTCCAAGTCCTTCGGCGGGGTGCGCGCGGTCAGCGCGGTCGACCTCGCGATGCCGAAGGGGGAGATCCGGGCGCTCATCGGCCCCAACGGGGCGGGGAAGACCACGTTCTTCAACATGCTCACCGGCCAGCTCCGGGCCGACGCGGGCGAGGTCCGCTTCAAGGGCGAGCGGCTGAGCGGGCTGCCGCCATACGCGGTCTGGCGTCGCGGGGTGAGCCGGACGTTCCAGATCACCGCGACCTTCGCCACCCTCACCGCGCTCGACAACGTGCGGGTGGCCCGCCTCTCGCACGTGGGCAAGACCTACGCCCTCCTCGAGACCGCGGCGCGGCAGCAGGGCGACGAGGCGCGCGCCCTGCTCGATCTGGTGGGCCTGGCCGACCAGGCGGACCGGATCGCCGCGGTGCTGGCCTACGGCGACCTCAAGAAGCTCGAGCTGGCGGTGGCGCTCGCCAACGATCCCGAGGTCCTGCTGCTCGACGAGCCCACCGCGGGCATGGCCCCCGCCGAGCGCGGCGTGCTCATGGCCCTGACCGAGCGGATCGCGCGGGCGCGCGGGCTCACCGTGCTCTTCACCGAGCACGACATGGACGTGGTCTTCACGGTCGCCGACCGGATCATGGTGCTCCATCAGGGCCGGGTGATCGCGGAGGGCCGGCCCGCCGAGGTGCGCGCCGACGCGCAGGTGCAGCGGGTGTACCTGGGCGAGGAGGCGTGATGCTCGAGCTCCAGGCGGTGGAGGGCGGCTACGGGCTCTCGCGCGTCCTGCACGGGGTGACCCTGCGGGCCGGGGCGGGGGAGGTGGTCTCGCTCCTCGGCCGTAACGGGGCCGGCAAGTCCACCACGCTCAAGTCCATCGTGGGGCTCGTCGAGGTCACCGGCGGGCACATCCGCTTCGACGGGCGGGACATCACGCGGCGGCCGACCCACGAGATCAGCCGGCTCGGGGTCGGCTACGTGCCGGAGGAGCGGCGGATCTTCGGCGATCTCACCGTGGCCGAGAACCTGCTGGTGGGGGAGAAGGGCGAGGGGCCGTGGGGCGCGGCCCGGGTCTACGAGTTCTTTCCCAAGCTCGGCGAGATGGCGGGGCGTCGGGCCGGCAGCCTCTCGGGCGGCGAGCAGCAGATGCTCACGGTGGCCCGCACCCTGATGGGCAACCCGCGCGTGCTGCTGCTCGACGAGCCGTCGGAGGGCCTGGCCCCGGTGATCGTTCGCGCGCTCGGCGACCAGATCGCGGCGCTGAAGCGAGAGGGCTTGACGATCCTGCTCTCCGAGCAGAATCTCAAGTTCGCGGCGCGGCTGGCTGACCGGGCCTACATCATCGAGAAGGGCCAGGTCCGCTTCGATGGGTCGATGGCGGCCCTGATGGCCGACGAGGCGCTGCGGCGGAAGTACCTGACGGTCTGACGGGAGGAACCGTGAGCAAGACGCTGATCAGGAACATCGGGCAGATCGTGTCGGGGGATATCGCGCGGCCGCTCATGGACGGCGACTCGATCGTGGCCGCCGACGGCAAGATCGTCGCGATCGGCCGCGGGCTCGACGAGGACGCGGACACCGTCGTCGACGCGCGGGGCAGCACGGTGGTGCCGGGCCTCATCGACTCGCACTGCCACCCGGTCTTCGGCGACTTCACGCCACGCCAGCGCACCATCGACTTCATCGAGTCCGGCCTCAACGGCGGCATCACCACCATGATCTCGGCCGGCGAGGTGCACCTGCCCGGGCGGCCCAAGGACATCGTGGGGCTCAAGGCCCTCGCCATCGTGGCCGCCAAGGCCTACGCCAACCTGCGGCCGGCCGGCGTGAAGATGCACGCGGGGGCGCCGATCCTCGAGCTCGGAATGGTGGAGGAGGACTTCGCGGAGATGGCCCGCGCCGGCGTCAAGCTGGTGGGGGAGATCGGGCTGGGCTCGGTGCGGACCGGCAAGGACGCGGCCCCCATGGTGAAGTGGGCCCGGAAGCACGGCATGACCGTGACCATCCACACCGGCGGGCCGTCGATCGCGGGCTCGAGCGCGATCACCGGGGAGGTGGTGCTGGAGGCCGCCCCCGACGTGGTCGGGCACATCAACGGCGGCACCACCTCGATGAGCGAGCGGGAGATCGACGCGCTGGTGGCGACCCGGATGGCGCTCGAGATCGTCCACTGCGGCAACGGCAAGACCGCGCTCCACACCCTCCGCCGGGCCCGCGAGGCGAAGGCGACCGACCGCATCATCATCGGGCTCGACGCGCCGTCGGGCACCGGGGTGGTACCGCTCGGCATCCTGCGCGTGCTCGCCCACCTGGTCTCGCTGGGCGAGGTCGCGCCCGAGGAGGCGGTGTGCATGGCCACCGGGAACACCGCGCGGGTCTACAACCTGTCGACCGGCGTGATCGCGCCCGGGCGCGACGCGGATCTCTGCATCGTGGACGCGCCCATCGGCTCGCAGGGGCGCACCGCGCTCGAGGCGCTCCAGGTCGGCGACCTCTTCGGCGTCTCCATGATCCTCATCGACGGGCAGGTCAAGATCGGGCGGAGCCGCAACACCCCGCCCGCCACGCGCGCGGCGGAAGTGGTCCGGGGTCAGGGCCCCGCCGCAGGAGGGCACTGATGAAGATCCGCAAGCTCGTGACGGTGGTCGAGGAGATCCAGGAGGACGGCGGGCGCCGCCTCGAGAAGCCGCTCCGCAAGGTGGCGGCGGTGGCGGTCATCGAGAACCCGTTCGCAGGTCGCTTCGTGGACGACCTGCAGGAGCTGGTCAAGACCGGCGAGGAGCTGGGCGACCTGCTGGGGCGGCGCGCGGTGATGGGCCTCGGGGCGCCGGTGCACTCCTACGGCAAGGCCGCCATCGTGGGCGTGGACGGCGAGTACGAGCACGCCGCCGCCATCCTGCATCCCACCCTCGGCACTCCGTTCCGGGCCCTGGTGCACGGGGGCAAGGCCATCATCCCGTCGGCCAAGAAGCTGGGCGGGCCCGGGACCACGATCGACGTGCCGCTCCACTTCAAGGACGCCGCGTTCGTCCGCACCCACTTCGACGCGATGGAGGTGCGCCTGAGCGACGCGCCCCGCGCCGCCGAGATCCTGGTCGCCCTCGTCGTCACCGACGGCGGCCGCCCCCACCCCCGCATCGGCGGCCTCACCGTCGCCGACGCCAAGAAAGAAGACGGTCTCCGATGAGCCGCAAAGCGGCGAAGAGGCCAAACCGAAGCGCGAACAAGATCGCCACAAACCGCTCAAAAAAGAGAAGTCCCGGCAGCGGCACGATAGACCGCTCAAAAAGGAGAAGCCCCGGTCGCGGCACCCCAGCGCGCTCAAAAAGGAGAAGTGTCAGCGTCACCACCCCAATGCGCCCAGAAGCGAGAGGCGGCCCGAGCGCGAAGACACCCCTCTCCAACGCACTCGGCATCAAGTTCGGCCTCCGCCTCCCCAGCTTCGCCCTCGGCCCCCGCACCGCGACGCTCGCCCAGATGGGCGCCTACCTGCGCCGCGCGGAGGACCTGGGCTTCGACTCCGCGGTCTCCATCGATCACCTCCTGCTGACCCCGCCCGCCTACGCGTGCACCTGGCTCGAGCCGGTGGCGCTGCTGTCGGCCCTCGCCGGCGTCACCCGCACCATCAAGCTCGGCACCATGGTGCTGGTGCTGCCGCTGCGCAACCCGGCCTACTTCGCCAAGGAATGGGCCACGCTCGATCTGCTGTCGGGCGGCCGCAGCATCCTCGGGGTGGGTGTGGGCTGGCACGAGGAGGAGTTCGCCCTGATGGGCGTGCCGCACAAGGAGCGCGGCCGCCGCATGGACGAGATGCTGGAGGCGGTGACCGCCCTCTGGGCCGGCGAGCGGGTGACCTGCGACGGCCAGTACTACAAGTTCCGCGATCTCACCATCGACCCCAAGCCGCTGCAGAAGCCGCACCCGCCCATCTGGATCGGCGGCGGGAGCCAGCCGTTCGAGAAGGTCTACGGGCAGACCGTCACCAACATCGACCCGGTGCTGCGCCGGATCGCCAAGTACGCGAAGACCTGGGTCCCGCACTCCTCGGCCACCGCGGAGATGGTGAAGGGCGACTGGGAGAAGATCCAGCGCTTCATGGGCGACTTCGGCCGCAAGCCCGGCGACATGAGCAAGGTCTACTCGAACTTCGTCTGGGTGCTGCGGAAGGGCCAGAAGCCGGAGACCGCGATCCCGCACTTCAAGACCTACTCCGGCATGGACCTGCCCTACTGGCGGGAGTTCTATCTCCTCGGCGAGGCCGAGGAGCTGGCCGAGAGGATCCGCGCCAAGGTGGCCAACCTGGGCGGCTGCGAGCACATCGTGCTCAACCCGCTCGACTGGAGCATGGAGCAGCTCGAGCTGCTGGCCAACGAGGTGCTGCCCCGCGTGGCCAGACCGTGATCGTCGAGTGAGCGCGCCTCCACCGCCCCGCTACCTGGGCGCCCACGTCAAGCGGCGGGAGGATCCGCGTCTCCTGGCCGGGCGGGGGAGCTTCCTCGACGACATCACGCTCCCCGGGCTGCTGCACGCGGCCTTCGTGCGCAGCGCCCACGCGCACGCGATCGTGCGGGCGGTGGATCTCGCGCCCGCGCGCCGGGTGCCCGGCGTGGTCGGCGGGCTGACCGGCCGCGACCTCGACGGGGAGGTGGCCCCGCTCGTCCCGCGGCTCGAGGCGCCCGGCTTCGCGCCCACCGCGTGGCCCGCGCTCGCCGCCGTGCGCGCGCGGTTCGTCGGCGAGCCGGTGGCGGTGATCGCGGCGGAGAGCGCCTACGCGGCGGTCGACGGAGCGGCGGCCGTCGCGGTCGACTACGATCCGCTCCCCGCGGTGGCGGACGTGACCGCCGCCCTCGCGGCCGGCTCCCCCCGCCTGCACCCCGAGCACCCCTCCAATGTGCTCTTCGAGCGGGCCGAGCGTCGGGGCGACGTCGAGGGCGGCTTCGCGGGCGCCGCGGTGATCGTGCGCGAGACCTTCGTCCACGCGCGCTGCTCGGCCTCGCCGCTCGAGGGGCGCGGGCTGATCGCGCGATGGACGGACGGCGGGTTGACCCTCTGGACCGGCACCCAGGTGCCCCACGTGTTCCGCACGGGGGTGGCCCGCGCCTTCGGGCTGCCGGAGGCGCGCGTCCGCGTCATCGTGCCGGACACCGGCGGAGGCTTCGGCCAGAAGATGCACCTCATGCCCGAGGACCTCGCGGTGGCCGCGCTGGCCCGGCGCGCGGGCCGGCCCGTGAAGTGGATCGAGACGCGGCGCGAGAACCTCGGCACGGCGACCCAGGCCCGCGAGCAGCGCGTGGAGATCGAGGCCGCGGCGGATTCAGACGGCACCCTGCGTGCATTGCGGGCGCGGCTCGTCTCCGACGTGGGCGCCTACCACGTCTACCCGCTGACCGGCGCGCTCGAGGCGCTCGGCACCGCGTCGATCCTGCCGGGTCCGTACCGCACCCCGGCCTACGCGTTCGAGATCACCGCGCTCGCCACCACCAAGCCGCCGCTCGGCGCCTATCGCGGGGTGGGCATGGCCATGGGCGCTTTCGTGATGGAGCGCACGCTCGACCTGGTCGCGGACCGGCTCGGACTCGATCCCGCCCTCGTCCGCCAGCGGAACCTGATTCCGCGCGACGCCTATCCGTTCACCTCCGCCACCGGCTTCGTCTACGACAGCGGAGATTTTCCGAAGGCGCTCGAGACCGCGCTCACCCTGTCCGGCTACGAGCGGCTCGTGCGCGAGCGCGAGGCCGGCCGCGGACGGGGGCGACTGCTCGGGATCGGGATCGCGTGCTACACCGAGTACACCGGCATCGGCTCCGAGACCTACCGCCGGCGCGGCATGACGGACGTGCCGGGCACGGAGGCGGCCACGGTTCGCCTGGAGGCCGACGGCGGGGTGACCTGCCTCGTCTCGTTTCCCTCGCAGGGCCAGGGGCACGCCACCACCACCGCCCAGCTCGTCGCGGACCAGCTCGGCGTGCCGATCGAGGCGGTGACGGTGCGGCAGCCCGACACCGACGAGGCGCCGCCCGGCACCGGCACCTTCGCGAGCCGCGGCGCCGTCGCGCAGAGCGGGGCGGCGGATGCGGCGGCGGCCACCGTGCGCTCCGTGCTCCTGGCCGCGGCGGGCGGGCTCCTCGAGGCGAGCCCGGCGGACCTGGTGCTGGCCGACGGGATGGTGCGGGTGCGCGGCGTGCCCGATCGCGGCGTGACGGTGGCGGAAGTGGCGGGGCGGATCCACGCGGCGCCCGATGGCGGGGGCGCGCGGCTCGCGGCGACCCAGCACTTCGATCCGCCGGGGCCCACATTCTCCGGCGCGGTCCACGTGGCGTCGGTGGAGGTCGATGGGGAGACCGGCCGGGTCGCGGTGCGTGGCTACGTGGTGATCGAGGACTGCGGCCCGGTGATCAACCCGATGATCGTGGAGGGGCAGATCCACGGCGCGGTTACCCAGGGGATCGGCGAGGCGCTGGGCGAGCGGCTCGTCTACGACGGAGACGGCCAGCTCCTGACCGGGACGCTGATGGACTACGCGCTGCCCGCGGCGGGCGCGATGCCCGCGCCGACGATCGGCCACCTCGAGACGCCGTCGCCGCTCACGCCCGGCGGCTACAAGGGCATGGGCGAGGGCGGCACCATCGGCGCCCCCGCCGCGATCGCCAACGCGGTGGCCGACGCGGTGAAGCCGCTCGGAGTCGCGGTGACCTCGCTGCCGATCGTGCCCGAGGACCTGGTGCGACGCCATGGATCCTAGCGGGCCGGCCGAGTCGTCCGCCGACCTGGACGGCGCGGCGCCGTCGGGACGGTCTCCCACGATGGTGCTCGCTCAGGTCGCGGTGCTGGCCCTCGCGGCGGCGCTGCGCCTCTGGCGCCTCGACCAGAACGGGTTCGACAACGAGTACTACGCGGCCGGCGTGCGCAGCATGATGGCGGGCTGGCACCCGTTCTTCTACAACGCCTTCGATCCGGCCGGCTTCGTCTCCATCGACAAGCCGCCGCTCGCGCTGTGGATCCAGGTGGCGAGCGCGAAGGTCTTCGGCTTCCACCCGCTCGCGGTGCTGCTGCCGCAGGTGGCCGAGGGCGTGGCCGCGGTGGCGGTGCTCTCGCATCTGGTCCGGCGTCACTGGGGCGCCGCCGCGGGGCTGCTGGCCGGGCTCTTCCTGGCCGTGACCCCGATCGCGGTGGCGGTGGACCGCTCCGGGAACACCGACACCGGCCTCGTGCTGGTGCTGCTGCTCGCGGCCTGGGCGCTCCTGCGGGCGGCCGAGGGCGGGCGGCGCGGTGTCCTCCTCGTCGCGATGGCGCTGATCGGCGTCGGCTTCAACGTGAAGATGCTGGCCGCGTTCGTGGTCCTGCCGACCTTCGCGACGGTCTACTGGCTGGGCGCGGAGCAGCCGTGGCGGCGCCGACTCGTCGACCTCGTGCTGGGCGGCCTCGTCCTGGCCGCGGTGTCCTTGCCGTGGATGATCGCCTACGACCTCACGCCGGCGGCGCGGCGCCCGTTCGTGGGCAGCAGCCCGCAGAACTCCATGATCGACCTCGCGGTGGGGCACAACGGGGTCGGCCGCTTCGTGCGCCTCTGGCAGTCGGGACGGACCGCGCACGCGGACGAGGCGGCGGCCCGGCGCCCGGCGAGCGCGCCGCCCGCGACGGGACCGGTGGAGGGCTACGCGCGGCTCTTCGTGCGCGCGCCGGTGGGCCCGCTACGCCTCGCCGACGGCTTGCTCGCGGCCCAGGCCGAGTGGCTCCTCCCGCTGGCCCTTGTGGGCGCGCTCGGGCTGCGGCGCGGCCGCCCCCGCCCGCCGCTCGCCCCCGCGCAGATCGGCGTGGCGCTCTGGCTCGGCTGGGCGCTGACGTACGCGGTCGTCTACAGCGGCGCGGGCGGGATCTTCCACTTCTACTACCTCTCCACCCTCGGGCCGCCGCTCGCCGCGCTGGCCGCGGTCGGCGTGCGGGAGCTGTGGCTCTCCTACCGCGCGGGCCGCGCCTCCGCGGTCGCGCTCGCGGGCGCGCTCCTCGTCACCGCGATGTGGCAGGCCTATGTGCACACCGCGGGCCTGCCCGCGGTCGCCGACGAGTGGCAGCGCCGGCTGCCGATCGGCGCGCTGCTCGCGGTGGTGCTCGCGGTCGGCGTGCTCCTGGCGCGCCTGATCCGCCGAGGCAACCGGCCCGGCGCGGGCCCGCTCGAGCGCCTCGCGGTCGGGGTCGGGCTCGGGGCGCTGCTGCTGATGCCGACCGCGTGGGCGCTGAGCAGCGTGCTGGTGCGCGGGGTGGCGGTGATCCCGTCGGCCGACATCGGGCGGCTCCGCACGCCGGCGCCGACGCCGACCCTCCGCACGCGCGCCCGGCTGGGAGAGGTCGCCGATCGCCGCCGGCTGATCATGTTCCTCGAGGCGAACCGCGACGGCGAGCGGTTTCTTCTGGCCACCCCGAGCGCACAGCTCGCCTCGCCGCTCATCATCGCCACCGGCGAGCCGGTGATGGCCATGGGCGGCTTCCACGGGCTCGATCCCATCCTGACCCCGGAGCGCCTCGCCGCGCTCGTGGCCGATGGGCAGCTGCGCTTCGTCATGCTGGGCGAGCTGTCGATCGCCAGCCGTCTGATGGGCGCGGAGTCGGTCGGGCGTCCGCTCGCCGACTGGGTCCGCGCCAACGGCGCGCCGGTGGATCCGGCGCGGTGGAGCGAGTCACCGGGCCCGCCGTTCCGGTCCTCGCGACGGGAGCTCTACGACCTGAAACCGGGTGCGGGCCTCGTTCCCGCCTCCTGAGAGGAGATTCGCGTGAGCATCGAGCGGCTGATCGGGCTGGTGGTCCTCGCGGTGACGGTGGCGGTCCCGGCCGCGCCGGCCCGGGCCGACGAGCTGATCGTCTTCAGCGCGGGCGCGGTCCGCGCGATCGTGACCGAGCTGTCGGAGGCTTTCCGGCAGGAGACCGGTCACGCGGTGGCGCTCTCGTTCGGGACCGTCGGGGTCACGCGCGGCAAGATCGCGAGCGGGGCGCCGGTGGACGTGGTGATCATGACCGACACCGCGGTCGACGACGTGATCCGCGAGGGCGGCCTGGTGGTCGGCAGCCGTTCCGATCTGGCCCGGACCGGGATGGGAGTCGGCGTCCGCGACGGCGCCCCGCGGCCCGACATCTCGACGCCCGAGGCCTTCAAGGCGACGCTGCTCGCCGCGAAGTCCCTCGTCTACGTCGACCCGGCCCAGGGCGCCACCAGCGGCATCCACTTCAAGAGCGTGCTCGAGCGCCTGGGCATCGCGGACGCGGTGCGGGCCAAGACCCAGCTGGTGGCGGGCGGCTATCCCGCCGAGAAGGTCGCGAGCGGCGAGGCCGAGCTGGTGGTGCACCAGATCAGCGAGATCGTGCCGGTGAAGGGGGTGGTCATGATCGGGCCGCTGCCCGCCGACCTGCAGAAGGTCACCGTCTACTCGGCGGGCCTGGCCGCGCGCAGCACGCATCCGGAGGCCGGGCGCGCGTTCGTGGCGTTCCTGACCCGGCCGGCCTTCCGGGCGAAGTTCGCGGCGGCGGGGCTCGACTACCGGCCCTGAGCCACGGCCGGGCGGGGCGCCCGCGCCGCGGCCCGACGGCGTCGCCCCACGATCACGTGGCCGGCGATCAGCAGGGGTAGCGCCACGCCCAGCGCCACGTGCAGCTCGCTCGTCCAGTAGCGGAAGGTGTCCGAGCCCGCGTAGTAGAGGCCGAAGGCGGTCAGGACGAGCAGCGCGTTGGACCCGAGCATGACGATCCCGCTCGCGACGTTGCGTCCGCGCCGCCATCCGACGCGGGCGTGAAGCGGCAGCAGCGCGCCCAGGAGCACGAGCATCACCATGGCCGCGCCGCCGTGCACCCGAAGGAGGTCGGTCGCGAGCTCGGGCCAGACCGCACGATCCACCGCGAGCCACACCACTCCGGTGACGAAGAGAACCGCCACCACCGCGTACAGCACGGCCTGGAACCGGGGGCTAAGACGCACGGCGGACCGTCCTCGACCACTCGCGCGTGACGTGGACCTGGTCACTTGCGCCCAAGAACAGCGCGGCCGCGCCGTACCGCGCGAGCAGCGGGCCTGCCGACTCCCCCGCGATCATGACGACCTTGGTGAGCGCGTCGGCCAGCAGGCACGAGGGCGCGGTCACCGTTGCCCCGAGGATCGCCGGCCGGGGCGCGGCCGGCCACGGGTCGACGATCGTGGCCGCGCCGCCGCCGCTGGACGCGAGCGCCGCATTCTCCACCACGACCCGGGCCAGCGCGCGGCCGGGCCTCCGCGGGTCGCGGATCGCGACGAGGGTCCCGGGAGCGCCGAACGCCACCAGGTCGCCGCCCGCGTTCACCAGCCCGCGGGCCGCCCCGTGCGACCTCAGGACCCGGACGGCGCGATCGACCGCGAAGCCCTTGGCGATGCCGCCGAGGTCGATGGTGACGCCCGGCCGGGTGCGTCGCGCTCGCCCACGCCCGAGCAGCTCGAAGCCGGGACCACCGCCACCAGGGGCGGGCGCCCCGCCCGCGGTCACGTCGAAGAGCCCCCCGGAGGCGGTGTGCAGCTCGAGGGCGGCGCGCAGCACGGCCCGGGTCCACGGATGGAGCGTGGTCGCGCGCTCCCGCTCCGCCCGGTTGAGTCGGCTCAGATCGCTCCCCGCGTCGTGGACGCTCATGAGGCGATGGATCCGGGTCACCGCGTCGAAGGCCGCGTCGATCGCCCGGTGGACCGCGGCCGGGCTCGCTCCGTCGGCCGAGATCTCGACGAAGGTGCCGAGCAGCGGCCGGGCCCGGCGCGCGCTAGCGGAGGCAGGTCTCATAGAAGGCGAGCACGCGCTTGATCCCCTCGGTGACGTGGTGGGACGACAGCGTGGCCCCGGAGATGTTCCGGATATCGCGATCGACCTCCAGGGAGTCGCGGGAGGTCTTGCCCACGAACTGCTCGAGCCAGCCGCGGCTCGCGATCTCTCCGCCGTACGATTCGCGGTACTCCATGATCTCGACCCGGAGCACGCTCCCGTCGGGCCCGAGCGCCACCGCGTAGTCGATCACGAGATGCTTGCCGATCACGTAGTCGACGATGAGGAAGCCGATCGGCTGGTCGTTCGCGAAGGCTCGCCACACCTGCTGGCCGCGGGTCCGCACCCGCTCGCCCGATCGCCGCTCGATCTCGGCCACGTCCGACGGCTTGAACACGACGTGGGACTCCACGAACCGGGTGGCGGCCGGGAAGGCGAGCCGCTCGGCCTGCTCCACGGTGAGGTACTGGGTGGCGTGGGACGGCGCCGCGATCGACACCACGATCGCCGGCGGCGCCGCCCACCTGACCCAGTCGCTCATGTCCGCGTGCGCTCCTAGAAGTGGAAGCCGACGCCGCCCAGGATCGAGTCCGTCTTCGGTCCGCCGTGCTGGTGGCTCAGCACCTTCTCGTAGGTGAGCTTGAGGACGAGCTGGGGGGTCGGGAAGACGGCGAGCCCCGCGGTGTGGAACTGGAGCTTGCCCGCGCCGGTGGGCGTGTTGAGGTCGCTGCCGCTGAACCCCTTGGTCTGGAGATCCTCGTAGGTGTAGCGGTAGAACGGTACCGCCTGCCAGGCGCTGCCCAGGTAGGTCCCGATCGGGAAGTGGTAGGCCACCTCGCCGGAGAGCCCGTACATCGTCCGGCCCACGTTGTTGGTGGGGTCGGTGTCGTTGTTGGCCCGGAGGCTCGAGGGGCGGCCGAAGAAGACCTGCACGTACTCGCCGCGCGCCTCGAAGCCGGTGCCCGGCATGCGGTAGCGGAGCTCGCTGTCGACCATGGTGAGGCTCGAGTGGTGCAGGGGCAGGCCGGTGTCCGAATAGGCGTCCCGGGGCGTGGTGTTCGGGGTGAAGTAGACGCTGCTGCTGCCGGCCAGCCCGGGCAAGAAGGACGGCGTGTAGTTGAGGCGGAACGAGTAGCCGAGGTCGTTGCTGAGCTGCCGGAAGTCGCCCCGCGGCGGGCGCGCGAAGATGAGACCGTCCTTCCCGCTGATGCCGGGGGCGTAGCCGGTCGGGAACGGGCGCGGGCTGTTGCTGTCGCTGCGCGCGTCGAAGCCGCTGCCGAAGTCCTCGAGGCTGCTGCTTACCTGGAACTGGTAGCTCAGGTCGTCGACGATCTTGCCGTAGAAGCCGGCCGCCGGCACCGCCCACGTCGTCGGGACCAGGCGGTCGGCGAGCTCGGGCCGGTTCACGCTGTAGAAGAGCGTGGGCTCGTGGTGCTGGTTGATGTAGCCGATCGGCACCAGGTCGATGCCGGGCGATCGGATGTTGAAGTACGGGGAGACCTTGAAGTCGATGTAGAGCTGCTCGATCTCGGCGGTGCCGTGCAGCTTGTCGTCCTCGTCGAAGCCGGAGCCCGCGTGCTCGAACTCGATCTCCGCGTTGAAGATGATGTCGTCGGTGAACTGGAAGGTGGGCAGCAGGACCAGGCGGGCCGCATCGAAGCCAGACTGCCACTGGCCGTTGTGATCGGGGTTCTGCCGCGAGCCGAACTTGAGCTCGCCGTAGGCGCCCAGCCGGAGCCCGGGGACGGGAGACGGGAAGAGGCCGAAGAGATCCTTGTCGGGGCCGGTGGGGGCGGCTGTCGGCGCGGTCTGCACCATGGCCTGGGCCGCGGGAGCGCCCGGCGCGGCGGGCGCGGCGCCGGCCGGCGTCGCCGGCGAGGCGTTCCTCTGCTCGAGCTGCCGCTCGAGCGTCTGGATCCGCTGCTCCATCGTCTTCATCTTCTCCAGCAGCTCCTGGGTCGACGGGGAGTCCTCGGCGGCCGCCGCGCCGAGTCCGGGCCCCGAGATCAACCCCACCACGAGAATCACGGCCGGGATCATCGTGCACCCGGTGAGCATGACCAACCGTTCCTTGCTGATCCGCCATGCGGATCGGATGGCTGGCTGGCTGCCGTGCGCAGGTGACCGCGGGGTGGCTGGCTTTGTGGTATGGGGACGGGCCGTCCGGCCCGCAGTCTTGGGGTGCCCGCTCTCCCTCGTCCGTGAATTAGGTCCCTATTACGCGCGACGTTCGGTATACCTAATAGAATCCGGGGTGTCAATCACGGAAACGGGCCCCGCCGGCGCCGTGGTATCGTGCTCTCCGTGTTTGCCTCGCCCGGCGCCATCGCGTTCCACCTCGGGCCGATCACGGTCCGCTGGTACGGCATCCTCATGGCGACCGCCATCCTGGTCGGCTTCTGGCTCGCCCAGCGGCGCGCCACCGAGGAGGGGCTGCCCGCGGACGACATCCTGCGGGCGGCCCAGTGGGCGGTGGTGGCGGGCCTGGTCGGCGCGCGGCTCTACGAGGTGATCTTCAACTGGGACTACTACGGCCGGTTCCCGGAGAAGATCGTCGCGGTGTGGGAGGGCGGCCTCGCGATGCACGGGGGCCTGATCGCGGGGCCGCTGGTCGGCGTCCTGCTCGCGCGCCGGTGGCACGTGCCGATCCGTCGCGCGCTCGACGTGATCGCCCCGAGCATGGTGCTGGGGCAGGCCATCGGCCGCTGGGGCAACTTCTTCAACGAGGAGGCCTTCGGCGACCCGACCAGCCTGCCGTGGAAGCTCTACATCTCACCGGCCCACCGGCCGCCCGACCTGCGCTCGTTCGACTTCTTCCATCCCACATTCCTCTACGAGTCGCTCTGGGACCTGCTGGTGTTCGTCGCCCTCGTGGCGTGGGTGCGCCCCCGGGTGCGGTCCCGTCCGGGCGCGGTGTTCTTCGCCTACATCGGCCTCTACTCGGTGGGGCGCTTCTTCATCGAGGGGCTGCGCCTCGACAGCTTCTGGGTGGGCTCGCTGCGGGTGCCCCAGCTCGCGAGCGTGGCGGGGGTGCTGGTCGCGGGGGCGGGCCTGCTCTGGGTGTGGCGCCAGCCGGTCGAGCCGGTGACGGCGCCCGCGGCGGCTACGGGTACAGCCCCCGCGACACGTGAGCGTCGGCGACGCGGCTGACCCCTTCCATCAGCGCGCCGGTCCGGAGGTCGACGCCGCCCTTCTGAGCGGTCTGCCACACCCGGGTGAACGAGCGCGCCATGATCTCCTGCAGGCGCGAGATGATCTCGCTCTCCTTCCAGAAGTAGTGCTGCAGGCCCTGGACCCACTCGAAGTAGGAGACGACCACGCCGCCCGCATTGCAGAGGATATCCGGGATCACGGTCACCCCACGGTCGCGCAGGATCACGTCGGCCTCCGGGGTGGTGGGGCCGTTGGCCCCCTCCGCGACGATCAGGGCCTTGATGCGGTCCGCGTTGCGCTCGTGGATCACCGAGTCGACCGCGGCGGGGATCAGCACGTCGCACGGCTGCTCGAGGATCTGTTCGTTGCCGATGGCCTCGCCGCTCGGGAAGCCGACCACGCTGCCGGTCTCGGCCACGTGGGCCTGGAGCTGCCGCATGTCGAGGCCGTTCTCGTTCCACACCCCGCCCTTGAAGTCGCTGATCCCCGCGATGGTGCAGCCGTCGTTCCACAGCAGGCGCGCCGCGGTGCCACCCACGTTGCCGAAGCCCTGCACCACGATCTTCTTGCCGCGCAGCTCCTGGCCCAGGCTCTTGGCCGCCTGGTAGAGCACGAAGACGATGCCGCGCCCGGTGGCCTCGCGGCGGCCCGCCGAGCCGCCCACGATCAGGGGCTTGCCGGTGACCACGC
>Ga0207684_10003644_pt1 | contig 14966 bp, 9 predicted proteins | sample KBSK5501metaG_FD_184342 | JGI IMG/M metagenome (GOLD analysis project Ga0207684, IMG submission 184342) | Corn, switchgrass and miscanthus rhizosphere microbial communities from Kellogg Biological Station, Michigan, USA - KBS K5-50-1 metaG... | ecosystem: Host-associated > Plants > Roots >...
CCCGACCTGTACCGCGAGTCCCGCGCGGACGCGACCGACCCGGCGATCCGCGCCGTCCGCCGCCGCCCGCGCCGCTGACGGGCCCGTCTGGAAGGGAAGGCATGTTCGAGCCCGAGTACCCGGTCCGCACCGAGCGGCTGCTGCTGCGGCCGTATGACGTCACCGACGTCGATGCCGTCTACGCCTACCAGCGGCTCCCGGAGGTGCACCGGTACCAGTACACCGAGGCGCTCACCCGGGCCGAGGTCGAGGACCTGGTGGCGCGGCGGGCGGAGATGCGCGCGCTCGCCGAGCCGGGCCAGGCGCTCGCCCTGGTCGCCGGCCTGGCGGAGACCGGCGAACTGGTGGGCGACTGCGTGCTGTTCTGGCACAGCAAGGAGCACCAGCAGGGCGAGGTGGGCTACGTGATCAATCCCGCCTACCACGGCCGCGGGCTGGCCACCGAGGCGGCCGGCGCGCTGCTGCGCCTGGGCTTCGACGGCCTGGGCCTGCACCGGATCACCGGGCGCCTCGACGCGCGCAACATCGCCTCGGCGCGGGTCCTGGAGCGGGCCGGGCTGCGCCGCGAGGCGCACCTGGTGGAGAACGAGTTCGTCAAGGGCGAGTGGACCGACGAGCTCATCTACGCGATCCTGCGCAGCGAATGGGACGCCCGGGGCTGACCTCACCCGCCGGGCGAGCGGCGGGGCGGCAGGCGCAGCAGCCGCAGCGCCCGGTCCTGCTCGAAGTCCAGGGCCCGGGCCGGCGGTGGGGCGATCCGCCCGATCCGGCGGCCCAGTTCGGCGACTTCCGCGCGGACGCCCGGCTCTGTCAGGACCTTCAAGCCGAACGCCAGCGCGGCGGGGCTGACGTCGTACCGCCGCTCGATCCGCAGTGCGTGCGCGACCGCCGCCAGGTCGTCATCGCCGAACCGCCGGTGGGCCCGGGGCCGGCCGGAGGGGGCGGGTTCCCGGGCGGGCCTCGGCTCACGGCCGGAAGGGGCGGGTTCCCGGGCGGGCCTCGGCTCACGGCCGGAAGGGGCGGGTTCCCGGGGAGGCCTCGGCCCGCGCACCGGCGGGAGCAGGCCGAGCATGTCCCGGTACCGGAGCATGCGGGCCGACGTGCCGAGCCGCCGAGCCGCCTCCGTGATCCGCATGAGGCCAAATCTAACATTTTCGTGTCAAGAATGGCCGCCACCGCGTGCGGTTCCGGCCGGCATCGCCTACGGTCGGACTGTCGGCACGCCGATCGTGCTCCCGGCCCGTCGTGATCATGAGCCGGGCGAGTGCCGCCTGACAGCCCAGAAACAGGACAGGAGCGGACATGCCCGCGGACACCCTTCCGTTCAAGGTCGCCGACCTCTCGCTTGCGGAGTTCGGGCGCAAGGAGATCACCCTCGCCGAGCATGAGATGCCCGGGCTGATGGCGGTGCGGGCCGAGTACGCCCGGACGCAACCGCTGCGCGGTGCCCGCATTACCGGGTCGCTGCACATGACGGTGCAGACGGCGGTCCTGATCGAGACGCTTGTCGCGCTCGGCGCGCAGGTCCGGTGGGCAAGCTGCAACATCTTCTCCACCCAGGACCACGCGGCCGCGGCGGTGGCGGTCGGCCCGGACGGGACTCCCGGCGACCCGCGGGGCGTGCCGGTCTTCGCGTGGAAGGGCGAGACCCTGACCGAGTACTGGTGGTGCACCGACCAGGCGCTCACCTGGCCCGGCGAGGACGGGCCCAACATGCTGCTCGACGACGGCGGCGACGCGACGCTGCTGGTGCACCAGGGCGCCGAATACGAGAAGGCCGGGGCGGTGCCGCTCGCCACCGATGAGGACCCCGAGGAACTCGCCGTCATCCTGGACCTGCTCCGCGCCAGCGCGGCAGCCAGCCCGGACCGGTTCACCAGGATGGCCGCCGGCATCATCGGCGTCACCGAGGAGACCACCACCGGGGTGCACCGCCTGTACGAGCGCGCCACCGACGGCACCCTGCTGTTCCCGGCGATCAACGTCAACGACTCGGTCACCAAGTCCAAGTTCGACAACAAGTACGGCTGCCGCCACTCGCTCATCGACGGCATCAAGCGGGCCACCGACGTGCTGATCGGCGGGAAGGTCGCGGTTGTCTGCGGGTACGGGGACGTGGGCAAGGGCTGCGCCGAATCGCTGCGCGGGCAGGGCGCGCGGGTGATCGTCACCGAGATCGACCCGATCAACGCGCTCCAGGCGGCGATGGACGGCCACCAGGTCGCGCGGGTGGAGGACATGGTCCCCACGGCCGACATCTTCGTCACCGCGACGGGGAACAAGGACGTCATCACCGCCGACCACATGAGCCGGATGAAGCATCAGGCGATCGTGGGGAACATCGGCCACTTCGACAACGAGATCGACATGGCGGGACTGGCCCGGACGCCCGGGATCCGCAAGGAGAACATCAAGCCCCAGGTCGACGAGTGGGTGTTCGCCGATGGGCACGGCGTGATCGTGCTGTCCGAGGGGCGCCTGCTCAACCTGGGCAACGCGACCGGCCACCCGAGCTTCGTTATGTCCAACTCGTTCACCAACCAGGTGATCGCGCAGGTCGAGATGTTCACCCGGCCGCAGGACTACCGGGCCGGCGTGCACACCCTGCCCAAGCACCTGGACGAAAAGGTGGCCCGGCTGCACCTGGACGCGCTCGGTGTCCGGCTCACCGAGCTGACCAAGGCGCAGGCCAGCTACCTCGGCGTCCCGGTGGAGGGGCCGTACAAGCCCGACCACTACCGTTACTGAGCCGATGGCACACGGCGCCGGGGAATGCCCGCCCTCCGACATCGCGGACGAGGGCCTGGCCGAGGCCGGGCGGGCCAGGATCGGCTGGGCGCAGCGGGGCATGCCCGTGCTGCGGCTGCTCACCGACCGCTACGCGGGTGAGCAGCCGTTCGCCGGGCTGACCGTCGCGGCCTGCCTGCATGTGACCCCGGAGACCGCGGGCCTGGTCGGCGCGCTGCGGGCGGGCGGCGCGCGGGTGTTCCTGGCGGCCTCCAACCCGCTGTCCACACAGGACGACGTGGCCGCCGCCCTGGCGGCCGCTGGAACGTGCGTGTTCGCCCGGGCGGGCGTGGACGAGGTCAGCTACGCCCAGCACATCCACAGGGCCCTCGACGCGGGCCCGGACCTGGTCATCGACGACGGCGGGGACCTCGTCGACACGCTGTCCGGGCAACGGCCGGAACTGGTTCGCAGCGTGCGCGGCGGGTGTGAGTCCACCTCCACCGGGGTGCTGCGCCTGCGCCGGATGGCGGCGGCCGGTGCGCTCTCGTTCCCGATGGTGGCGACCGACACGACCACGACCAAGCGCATGTTCGACAACACGGCGGGTACCGGGCAGTCCGTCCTCGACGCGGTACTGCGCGCCACCAACATCCTGTTCGCGGGGCGGACGGTGGTCGTGGCCGGGTTCGGCCCGTGCGGGCGGGGCGTCGCTTCCCGGGCCAGCGGGCTCGGTGCCCAGGTCATCGTGACCGAGGTGGACCCGGTGCGGGCGCTGGAAGCGGTCCTGTCCGGGTACCGGGTGCTCCCCATGCGCGAGGCAGCCGCCGTGGGCGAGGTGATCATCACGGTCACCGGGTCGCGGGACGTGATCGCGGCCGGGCACCTGCCGGTGCTGCGGGACGGCGCGATCCTCGCCAACGCCGGGCACTTCGACGCGGAGATCGACGTGCCCGCGCTCGCCGGGGCCGCGGCGAAGGTGACCAGGGAGGTGCGCCCGCACGCCGACGAGTACGCGCTGGCGGACGGCCGACGGGTGGTGCTCCTGGCCGAGGGGCGGGTGGTTAACCTGGTCGCGGCCGAAGGGAACCCGCCCCAGGTCATGGACGTCTCCTTTGCTGGCCAGGCGCTCGTGCTGCGCTGGCTGGCCCGCGACCACGCGGCGCTGCCCGCCGGCGTGCACGAGGTTCCGCCCGCCATCGACGAGGAGATCGCCCGGCTGACCCTGGAGTCCTCCGGCGCGCGGATCGACACGCTCACCGACGCGCAGCGCGACTACCTGAACACCTGGCGCGCCACCCCCTGACCCCCGCCATCCCTGCGTTCCGCCAACACGGGGTTCTGTTCGTCGTATGCACGTACAGAATCACTTGATCATGGACGTGATGCACCCGGGCGTGCCGTAATAAATCCGAAAACTCCGGCCCAGCCGGCTAGCCGTGCTCGGGGTGAAACTTGATTTCATCCGCACCCTGATGAAAGCGCGGTAAGGCAGAGCCCGAGCGCGGGTGTCAGCGGGGGCGGTCGGCGGTGGATTGCTCGGCCCGGCCGGGTGTGGTGTCCGCGCCGGGTCCGGGCCTGGCTTCCATGCGGGGGAACAGGCGGGCGCGGCTGCCGCGCAACCGGAGGAAGATGAGCGTGATCCCGCCGCCCAGCAGGATCATCCAGAAGTTGACCAGCCGGTAGGCGAGCACCGCGGCCAGCGCCTGGGCCTGCGGCAGGCCGGCGGCTGCCAGCGCCGCGGTCAGTGCGGTCTCGACGATGAGGAACCCGCCGGGTGTCACCCCGGTGCTGCCCGCTACCGCGCCGGCGCCGTAGGCCAGCAGCAGACCGGCCCAGGGCACCGGTGAACCGGTGGCCTTGATGGCGCAGGCCAGGCAGGCGCAGTCGGCCAGCCAGTTCACCACGGCCAGGCCGAAAACCTCCGCGTACTCGGGCCAGCGGAGGCGGATGCCGGCCAGTTGGTGGAGGAACTCCTCCAGCACGGCCGGGTCGAGTCCCGGCTTGCGGATGATCCGCCGGACCAGCCCCATGGCCCAGCCGATCACACGGTTGGCGACGGCCCTGGCCCGGGGGTAGCGCAGCGCCAGGACCACCGTGATCGCGGGCAGCGCGAACACGGTGGCTGCCAGAAAACCCAGCGCGGTAGCGAGCGGCGCGCCGCCCGCCAGCGCGCCGACGACCAGGACCAGGGCGAGCGCCGAGGACGAGGCGATGGCCGAGACGCCGAGGGCCCACCCGGTGACCGCCGGGTCCAGGCCCCGGCGGCGGAACTGCTGGTAGGAGAAGACCACGGCCAGCTGAGCCCCGGCGAACGGTATCGACATCGACAGGGCATTCCCCGCGTAGGTGATCGCCATCACCGAGCTGAACCTGGCCCGATCGCCGCCCGCGCGAAGCAGCCGCCGGCGGCTCAGCCCGAACGCCACCAGCGAGCCGATCTCGCAGAGGATCGCCAGCGCGAACCAGCGCGGGTCCAGGCCGCCCAGCGCGGACATCGACTGACCGAGGGCGTGCCGGTCGAGGATGACCACGGTGACGAGGACCGCGACGACCAGCAGCAGCAGTACGATGCGCTGCCACCGGCGCCGGCGCCGGCGCGCGCCGCCCCCCGGCGTCCCACTGCCGCGTGACCCGCTCCCGGGCGGGCCGTTCCCGGACGGTCCTGTGCCGGCCTGGCCGGCCCCGTCGCCCGGGGGTGTGGCTGCACTCATAGACATCCTCGGCGCTATCCCGTACCGGCCCGATGGTCAGGCCGGGGGCACGAACCCGCCCGCGGTGGGTGGTTCGTGCCCGGGAACTTCCCCTTCCCTCGCTGGCGCGGTCAGCTCTTGGGTAGGTGCCCCCGCTGGCCACCGCCATGCCACACCCGCTTCCGGCTGGGGCGGCGCGGTCAGCCGGGCACGCTCCCGGTTGCGCCGCTCGGCGAGCACGGCGCCCAGGTAGGCGATCACCGGGGTACCCGGTGGCGGCACGGGGCTGACCTGGGCGCTGACCGCGGCCGCGATGCGGTCGCCCAGCTCAGCCTGCGCGGCAGGGGTCAGTTCCGGCAGGCGGGCCAGATATCGGCGGGCGGTCTCGGCCGTCTGATCGGTGAGCCCGGACATCTCGAGCTGCGCCCCCCAGGACACCAGTTCGGGGCTCACCACCGGCAAAGCGGCCCCGGCCCGCCCGCCGGGCAGCCGCTGCTGGACCACGAAGGTGCCCGCGAACAGGTCGCCCAGCCGTTTGCCCCGTTCCGACAGGAGCGAGGAGATGAGCGCCGGGCAGCCGAGCAGCAGCCAGATCTCCACGACGGCCGACAGCCCCCGCACGAGCGCCTGACGGAACCGCTCCGGCCCGCCGTCGTCGCTGACGACCCGCAGGCCCAGCGCGAACTTGCCGGGGGAGCCGCCCCTGGTCAGCGTCTCCCAGAACACCGGGTACCCGACGATGATGAGGATTACCACGCTGAGCACCACGGCGCCGGCCGTGGCCGCGTTCGCCCGGTCGGTGGTCACCGCCACCCCGACGATAAGGAACAGGACGAACAGCAGGACCATCTGGATGAGCAGGTCAAGGGCAAGGGCGAGGAGGCGGCTGGGAAAGCGGGCACACGGCACTTCAAGGACAACGGCCTCGCCGGTGACAACCCCAGCCACGGCAGTCCCCGCTTCCTCATACCAGGGCCATGTAGCGATCACGCCCGCACCAAGGCTAATAGCCCCAGGGGCCTGGTGACGAAGGCAGGGGCCCTGGGCCAGCGAGGTCCCGGGGGCCGCTCCCCGGGCCTGGCCGCCCGGTCACGAACCGGGCATCCTCTAACCTGGCACGGTGGATCTCGCGGTCTATGCCGCCGCGCACGAGGCGGACTGGCGGCGGCTCGATGACCTGGTCAAGCGGCGCCGCCACCTGTCCGGGGCGGAGATCGACGAACTGGTGGCCCTGTACCAGCAGACCACGACGCACCTGTCGGCCGTGCAGTCGGCGGGGCAGGACCCGATCCTGGTGGCCGCGCTGTCCAGCCGCGTGGCGCGCGCCCGGGCAGCCGTGGTCGGTGCCAGCACGCCCGGCTGGGGGATGGTCGCGCGGTTCGCCCTGGTGTCCTTTCCCGCGATGGCCTACCGGGCGCGCTGGTGGTGGCTTGGCACCGCGGCCTGCTCGCTCGTCCTGGCCTTCGTCGTAGGGTGGTGGGTCGCCCGGTCGGCCCGGGTACAGGCCGCGCTGCTGCCCCCGGCGCAGGTGTCACGGCTGGTCCACCACCAGTTCCAGCACTACTACTCGCAGTACGCGGCGACCTCGTTCGCGGCGCAGGTGTGGACCCACAACGTCTGGGTCGCCGCGGAGGCGCTGATCTTCGGGATCGTCCTGGGCCTGCCCACCCTGTGGGTGCTGCTCTCGAACGCGGCCAATGTCGGGGTCGTCGGCGGCCTGATGATCGCCCGTGGCAAGGGCGCTCTGTTCTTCGCGCTGATCCTCCCGCACGGCATGCTGGAACTGTCCGCCGTGTTCCTGGCGGCGGCGACCGGCCTGCGGCTCGGCTGGACGGTCATCGATCCCGGGCCCCGCCCACGGGCAAGGGCGCTCGCCGAGGAGGGGCGCGCGTCGATCACGATCGCGCTCGGCCTCATCGCGGTGCTGCTCACCTCGGGCCTCATCGAGGCCTTCGTCACCCCGTCGCCGCTGGCTACCTGGGCCCGCATTCTCATCGGGGTGGCCGCCGAGGCGGCGTTTCTCGGCTACGTGTTCGTGGCGGGCCGCCGCGCGCACGCGGCCGGGCTGACCGCGGACATGGCCGAGGCGCCCGACGTGGCGCCCGTGGCCGGCTGATCCCCAGTCCGCGCTTGGCGGTCGGCTGATCCCGGTCCGCCCTCAGCGGCCGGCCACACCGCCCGGCGACCGTGTACTGGCTGCTTGTAACCATATGAACACAATCAGCGATTCAGAAGCGTGAGGCGGTGGCGTATCTGACCCTGCGCTGACGTCTCCGCCGGGCAAGGTGGCCGGATCGGGCTGCGCCCGGGACTCGGGAAGAAGGGGACCTGATGGCGGCCGGGTTGGCGATACCGCGTGGGCAGATCGAGGATCCCGGGCTGATCGGGCGCGAGGCCGAGGTCGGCGAGATCGGCGCCTTCATCGCGGCCACCTCTGGCGCACCCGCGGCGCTGGTCATCGCCGGCGACGTCGGGATCGGCAAGACAGCGGTCTGGCGGCACGTCGTGCGGTCCGCGTCGCGCTCCCACCGGGTGCTGTCGTGCCGCCCCGCCCGGGCGGAGGCACCGCTCGCCTTTTCCGCGCTCGACGACCTTTTCGGCGGGGTGCTGGACGAGATAATCCCGGCACTCCCGGAGGCGCGCCGCTGGGCCCTCCAGGCCGCGCTGCACGGCGGTCCCGGGACCCGGGACGGCGCAGGCGATCCAGGCACCGGTGGGCAACCGGGCCGGGCCGGGCCGCCGTGGCCAGAGCCGCGCCTGCTGGCCCGTGCGGTCCTGGACGGCCTGCGAATCCTGGCCAGGGACACACCCGTCCTGCTGGCGGTGGACGACGCGCAGTGGCTGGACCACCCGTCGGCCGCTGCCCTGGAGTTCTGCATCCGGCGCCTGGAGCAGGCGGCGGTCTCGATCCTGCTGACCCTCCGCGGCGAGGACCCCGTGTTCCCGCTCGGGCTGGAACAGGCGCTCTCGCCGGGCAGCCTGGCCTGCGCGCAGCTTGGCGGGGTCAGCGCCGGCTCCATCGGCGCGATCCTCCACGCCCGGCTCGGCGTCACGTTCCCGAGGTCCACCCTCAGGCGGCTCTACGACACCTGCGGCGGCAACCCCCTCTACGCCCTGGAGAGCGGCCGGGCGCTGCTGGAGCGTGGCCGCGCGTGCGTGGCCGGCGAGCCGATCCCCATCCCCGCCGGGATCAGCGACCTGGTTCGTCACCGGCTGCGCGGGCTGTCCCCGGATGCGCTGCGGGTCGGGCGGCTGGTCGCCGCCTCCGGCGATCCGCGCGAGCAGGTGATCCGCGCGGCACACGGGAACCAGGACTCCGGGGCGGCCATGGACCAGGTCATCGACGACGGCCTGATCCGGCGGGACAGCGACGCGCTGCGGTTCACCCATCCGCTGCTGGGCCCGGTCCTGTACGCGGAGATGACCATGAGCGAGCGCCGGGACGTGCACCGGCGGCTGGCGGCGAGCGCCGTGGACGTCGAGGAGCACGCCTGGCACGTGGCGCTCGGCGCCTCAGGGCCCGCCGAGGAGATCGCGGCACTGCTCGACAGGGCGGCCCGGCACGCGGCCGGCCGGGGCGCGCCGGAGGCGGCCGCCGTCCTCGCCGAGCAGGCCCTGCGGATGACCCCGGCCTGGCCGCCCAGGGGCGGGCCCGCCCGGACGTTGCGCGCAGCCGACTACCACTTCCGCGCCGGGGAACTCGGCCGGAGCCGGGAACTGGTCGAATCCGCCCTCGCCGGTTGCCCGGAAAGCCCCCACCGGGCGGCGCTGCTCATCCGGCAGGCGACCATCTGCTACCGCCAGTCCGGCTGGGGCCCGGCGGAGCGGCTGTTCCGCCGGGCGGCGCGGGAGGCGGCCGGCGACGCGGGACTGCGCGCGCACGCGGAATGCGAACTCGCGCAGGCCAGGCTGGCGGCCGGCGACCTGGCCGGCGCGGCCCGCTGGGCGGGCGAGGCGCTCCGGTCGGCTCAGCAGGCCGGCCGGCCCAGCCTCGTGGCGTATGCCCGCGCCTGCCAGGCCGCTGTGGAATTCCTGCGCGGCGGCCCGGTGCGGGCGGACCTGCCCGGCCAGGCGGGCGCGCCCAACGGGAGCGGCCACGACGAACCGGCCGAGTACCTCGCGCTGTCCGGGCCCGCCGTCGTCAAGGGGGCCCTGCTGAAATGGTCCGACCGGCTGGACCAGGCCCGGCACAGCTTCGCGGGATGCTACCGGCGCGCGATGGACCGCGGCGACGACGCCGCACTGCCGTTCCTGCTCGCCCACCTCAGCGAGCTTGAATGCTGGGCCGGGAACTGGGCGGCCGCGGCCGGCTACGCACGCGAGGGCTGCGCGGTGGCCGGCGACAGCCACCAGCAGGCGATGCGGGCCGCGCCGCTGTACGCGCTGGCGCTGGCCCTGGCGCACCAGGGCCGGGCGGACGAGGGCCGCGACCTGGCCACCGAGGCGCTCACGCTGTGCGAGCGGACCGGCAACGTCGCGCTGCGCCCCGCGGTCCTGTCCGTCCTCGGGTTCATCGCCGTCTCACTCGACGACTACCCGGCCGCGCACGCGCACCTGCGCTGCCTGGCGACCGGCCAGGGGGGTCTGGCCCAGCCGGGCGTGGTCAAGTTCCTGCCGGATGAGATCGAGGCGCTGGCCGCGCTCGGGGAGACCGGCCTCGCCCGGGCGCATACGGCACGGCTGCAGGCGCGCGGGACCGCGCTGGGCCTCCCGTGGGCGCTGGCGGCGGCGGCGCGGTGCCGCGCGCACCTCGCCGGCATGGCCGGTGACCACGACGATGCCAGGTCCGCCTGCGCGGCGGCTCTCGCGGCCCACGAACGGCTGCCCATGCCGTTCGAGTTCGGGCGGACGCTGCTCATCAAGGGCATCACCGAGCGGCGGGCGCGGCGCAAGTCGGCGGCGGCGGAGTCCTTCGGCCAGGCGCTGGAGATCTTCGAACGGCTGGGCGCCGGGCTGTGGGCGGCCAAAGCGCGCCGGGAACTCGCCGCGACCGCGCCGCGGCCGCCCGCGATCGGCCTCACTCAGACCCAGCACCGGGTGGCCGCGCTGATCGCGCAGGGCCAGACGAACCGGGAGGTCGCCGCGGCGATGTTTATCACCGTGAATACGGTCCAAACGCATGTCCGGCATATTTTCCAAAAGCTCGGTGTGAGGTCCCGTACGGAACTCGCCGCGATGCTTTTGGCTACCCCGGCGCGCTCGGATTAATTTCCGCCGGCCGGTGGCGTGATGGTGGGCCGCGCCAACCAGGCGGCGCCCGTACCGCGTGATCCCGGGGCACTCACTTCACTGGTTCGGGGGATTCCACGGCCCAGGCCCGCACGTACCGTGAGCCTTGTCGGCAGGCACCGTGCGCCGTGGGGGTGATGCTGCCTTTAACACATCGAGGCTGTGCAGACAATGGCAATTTGACGCGCCTGAAGAGGCGTCAGAAAGGAAGTCCTCTATGGCTATCCGACCGATAAGAGCCAGTCGCCGATGGTTCACGTTAATCGCCGTGGCCGCGGTCCCGCTGATGCTTACCGGGCTGTATGCTGCCGTGCCGGGCAACGCGTCCAGCACGCTTCCCGCGGGCGTCAGGATCGCCGCGGCCCGAACCGGCCACATCGCGGCCGGCACGGTGGTCCACGCGGCCACGAGCAGCAGGCCGTTCGTGCCGACCGCGGCGGAGAAGGCGGCCCGCGCGCGCGACATGAAGCTGCTCGACTCGCTGAAGAAACCGCCGATCGGCCCGCACGCGACGGCGGCCAACGTCGCGCCGCTGCGCGGCGCGCAGACCACCCCGGTGAGGAACAACTCGCCGACCACGTTCACGGTCTTCAAGGACACCGCGATCCCGGCGTCCTGCTCGGGCAGCTGCGCGCAGTCGACCGTCAACGAGCCCGATACGGCCAACTCGGGCAAGTACATCGTGCAGACGAGCAACTGGGACATCGCCTACACCACAAACGGCGGCGCGAGCACGCCCACGTGGAGCTACCAGAACCCGTACAGCCTGTCGAGCGGCTTCTGCTGCGACCAGACCGTCACCTACATACCGAGCCGGGACCGGTTCGTGTACGAGGGGCTCACCCTGGGCAGCGGCAGCACGCAGGGGATCACCCTCGCCGAAACCAGGTCCACCTCGCCCACCTCGTGGTGCGTCTACCACTTCAGCGCGGCGAGCTTCGGCGGGACCGCCGGTGACCTGCTCGACTACCCGAAGATCGCGTACTCGAACAACAACATCTACCTCACCTGGAACCACTACAACTCGTCCGGATCCTGGGTGGACACCGGGCTGGCGCGGTTGCCGATCGACCCGATCGCCGCGTGCTCCGGGTTCGGCTACAGCTACCTGACCAGGAACGACAACTTCACCTTCGGGCTGACCTACGGAACAAGCTCGCTCGACACGTTCTACTGGGTCTCGAACTGGTACACCTCCTCCAGCGGGAGCGGCACCGCGGAGCGGATCTACTCCTGGCCCGAGAACAGCGGTTCGTACACCTTCGCGGACCGGTCGGTGTCCTCGTACAACTTCTCCGGCGGGAGCTGCGCCAGCCAGGACGGGGTGGTCACCAACTGGTGCTCCCGGCTCGGCCCGCGATGGGAAACCGCCTGGATATCCCGGGCCGAATACAACGCCGAGGCCAACTCGGCCTTCGCCGGGGACACGATCCTCGGCGTGGCCATCACCGCCGGCCCCGGCGGCGGCGACCCGTTCCCCTACGTCATCTACGAGTACTTCAAGCTCAACTCGAAGTCCTTCATCCAGACCAGCGCGACCTTCAACGACGGGTTCGCGTTCGCCTACGCCGGCTGCGCGCCGAACGTCTACGGGGCCGTGGGCTGCACCGCCTCCTGGGGCGGCGGCACCGGCACCACGCACTACTTCCCCGGCGGGATCATCATTCTCCAGGACAACGTCAACCCGACCCAGCCGTGGGGGTACGACTTCAACCTCTTCGGCAGCGGCAACGCCAGCGCCTGGGGCGACTACATGGTCACCCAGCCGTTCGAGCCCGATGTCGGGCCGTTCCTCACCACCGAGTGGGCGGTCAACGGCAGCGGGACCGTCGTCCCCCACGTGGTGATCTGGGGCCGCGGGCGCGACGCCAACGGGTACAAGCGCTGGAAGAGCAGCTAGCCGCTCCGGTCGCATGACCGCGTAACAGCCGAAAGGACACATGCAGGAAGGGCACATGCAGGGGGGCCGGGCATCCCGGCCCCCCTGGCGTTTGTGCCGGTTCCACACAGTGACCGGCGTCACCGGTCAGCCTGTGGCACTCCGCTCTTCCGCAGGTGGAAGGCACCGGTCATGGCGCCCGCCAACGTACGGCTCCGCGTCGTCTGCCAGGTGAAGCGCAGGCGGCACCAAGCGAAAGTGACGCAGTACAGAGGGTAACAGTGGGTTTCAACCCTTGCATCCTGATTTGACGGAGAGTAGCGTCATATCGTCTTTTAACGAGTCTTTACCTTCAAAGACTTGGGTGGGGGTTGAACTTGGGGCAGTCGCGTGACTGCCCGCAGGCGTTTCGGCGGGCACGAACGTATACGGGGCAGCACCGTCACCGGGGGCATGCACCCTACCGGCACCGCGCGAGGGCCGCGGCGGATGCCGGTCCACGCCACACGCGGTGGCGGACGCATCGGGCCTGGCTGGCCCGCCCAGCACGGGGCCCGCCGGACCAGCCTTCTCAGGTGCCGACGCCGGCCACGGCATCGTCAATGATTTCAGGCGACATTGCCGCTTACCGGCGGCAATGACCGCCTGGCGGTGACCTGCACGGCTCACTAAGGAAATCTTCCTTGGTTGATCGCGCCCTGCCGGTCGGGTCCTGCCGTTCAAATGATTCTTCCGACAGGGAGCGGGAAAAATGCGCATACCAAATTTGGCTGCGGGCACACTTGCGCCACGCAGCGGGCCGCGGAGAATTCTTCGCGGCCGAACGTGGGGGGTGCTCACGGCCGCGGTCGTGCTCGGCACCGGCATCGCCATCCCCGCGGCGAGCTTCGCGGACAACCCCAGCGGATGTGACTTCGCCGCGAGCGGCACGACCCAGTCGTGTTCCGGGCCGCTCACCGGCAGCACGTTCGCCGGCGGTGACGGCAACCTCCAGACCAACCCGACAACGTTCGGCACCACCGACTGGCAGAATGTCGCCGGCCTGAACGCGGGCTTCGACCTGCCCAGTGGCACGGGGGACAACTCATTCGGGCAGGGCACCAAGGAAGACAATGCCGCCGTCACGGTGGTCAGCGGGTCGATCCCGCCCAACAAGAGCGACCTGACCCGGTTCTACGAGGCATCCGAGGTCGGCACCAACGGCCACAACTTCCTGTACCTGGCGTGGGAGCGGAGCAACGTCCTCGGCTCGGCCAACATGGACTTCGAGATCAACCAGGCGATCACGCCGAACCTGGGTACTCCGGGCCCGCACACCATCATCCGCAAAGCTGGCGACCTGCTGGTCACCTACGACTTCACCAACGGCGGCGGCAAGCCAACCCTGGGGCTGCTCTTCTGGGTGACCACTGGGTCAACCAGCCAGTGCTTCTCCAGCAACACGCTGCCCTGCTGGGGCAACCACGTGACGCTCAACGGCACCGACTCGATCGGCGCGGTCAACAACCTCGACCCCGTGATGGACCCGCTCTTCCCCACTTCGCCCAACTACATCAACCCCGTTCCGGCGCTGCAGTTCGGCGAGACGGCGATCGACCTGACCGCCGCCGGCGTCTTCCCGCCCGGAACATGCGAGGCGTTCGGCAGCGCGTTCCTGAAGAGCCGCGCGTCGGCGTCGTTCACCGCCGAGGTCAAGGACTTCATCGCGCCGATCCCGGTGAACATCAGCAACTGCGGCGAGATCAAGATCATCAAGCAGACCGACCCGCGGGGCCAGAACCAGGTGTTCAGCTTCACCTCCGCGTCCCAGAAGCTGCCGGCAAACAGCAACGACGGCGGCGTGACCTGCCCGGGTAACACCACGGCGGGCGTGCAGGCGGACGGCAGCTTCTGCCTCAACGACGCCGGGAACACCGGCAAGACGCTGGGCAGCACGGACGCAGCGCAGAACAGTACGGGCAATACCATCGATACCGGCCCCAACGTTCAGGCGGGCACCTACACGGTGAGCGAGGGCGCCGAGCCGGGCGGGTTCACCTTCGAGAGCCTTACCTGCACGGCGGACGCCACCTCGGGCTCGTCGGTGACCAAGTCGGGCGGGACGGCGACGATCAACCTGAAGCCGTCGGGCGTGGTGACCTGCCTCTACATCAACCAGAAGAACACGGCGACGCTGGCGACTCAGGTCTCCAACGCTGGCCCGGTCTTCCCCGGTGTCGCGGTCCACGACACGGCCACCGTGACCGGCAACCAGACCGCGGACACACCGACCGGCACGGTGACCTTCTTCCTGTGCGGGCCGATCCCCACCGGCTCGTGCGATGGCACCACTAACGTCGGCACCCAAATCGGGACGGGGACGCTGAGCGGTTCCGGCGGGACCGCGAGCGCGGACTCGCCCGACGTCAACACACTGGCCAATCCCCTTTCAGCGGGGC
>Ga0207684_10003646_pt1 | contig 14964 bp, 15 predicted proteins | sample KBSK5501metaG_FD_184342 | JGI IMG/M metagenome (GOLD analysis project Ga0207684, IMG submission 184342) | Corn, switchgrass and miscanthus rhizosphere microbial communities from Kellogg Biological Station, Michigan, USA - KBS K5-50-1 metaG... | ecosystem: Host-associated > Plants > Roots >...
GGTTGCTCGCCGAGCCCTCGGGTATCGGTCGCTAGAGGCGCCGGGCAACCGGCGTCGTAGACAGATGGTCACCGTCCCGCAAGGGATACAGAACCCGGCTTACAGTCCGCCCTCGGCCCACCTCTTCGCCGCCTCATAACAGGCGATCATTGCTTCGGCCGGCGGCAGTTCATCGTGAGAGCGACCCGTGAGCTGAGCCACGAAGCGACGACGTCACCCAGTTCGCTCTCCGAACCCATGCCTCCGGCTCCAGTTAAAAGATGCAGCCCGCTAGTTGCATCGAGATGGCCGCCGCCAGCTGCGCGTATGAGTCCTCGAACTTCCTCACCCCATCGATCTCGAGCAGCTCGATCACCTCGTCGTAGGAGATGCCGATGTTAGCTAGATCGTCGAGAACAGCCTGGGCGTCCCGGTACGTCCCGGCGATGGTGTTGCCGCGGATCTGCCCGTGGTCGACGAGGGCGTCGAGGGTGGCCTCGGGCATGGTGTTGACGACGTCCGGTGCGACGAGCTCGACCACGTACATGGTGTCGTCGTAGGCCGGGTCCTTGACTCCCGTGGAGGCCCACAGCGGCCGCTGGCGGTGCGCGCCCTTGGCCTCCAACGACTTCCACCGGTCGCCGACGATGACTTTCTCGTAACGCTCGTAGGCCAGCCGGGCGTTGGCGATGCCGGCCTTGCCGCGCAGGGCCTTCGCCTCGTCGGTGCCGATCGTGCTCAGTCGCTTGTCGATCTCGGTGTCCACGCGGGACACGAAGAACGAGGCCACCGACCGGATCGTCGTCAGGTCGATGCCGGCCTCCGCCGCCTTCTCCAGTCCGGCCAGGTAGGCGTCCATCACCGCGTCGTAGCGGTCCAGGCCGAAGATCAGGGTCACATTCACGCTGATCCCGACCGCGATGGCCGCGCTGATGGCTGGCAGGCCCGCCTCGGTGGCCGGGATCTTGATCATCACGTTCGGCCGGTCGACGAGCCACCACAGGCCCTTGGCCTCGGCGATCGTGCGGTCGGTCTCGGCCGCCAGCCGCGGGTCGACCTCGACCGAGACCCGGCCGTCTTCGCCGTTCGTGCGGTCATAGACCGGGCGCAGGACGTCGCAGGCCCAGCGGATGTCGTAGGCCATCAGGTATCGGATGACGCCGTCGATCGCGATCTCACGGACCTTCAGGTCACGCACCTGGTTGTCATAGGCGGTGCCCTTCTCCAGCGCCTTCTGGAAGATCGTCGGGTTGCTCGTGACGCCGACGACGTGCTTGGCCTCGACGAGATCGGCCAGGTTGCCGGTGGTCAGCCGCTCGCGGCTGATGTCATCGAGCCAGATCGAGATGCCGGCCGCGGACAGATCGGCGAGTGCGTCACTGAGTGGCGATTCCGGACTGTCGTCCAGCCAAAGGACCGAATCGGCGCGATGCCGCGATTGGCGCACGAGTTCGGCGTTGCGCTCGTCGCTTCCCACTGCCCACTCCCGGGCCGCCGCGACCGTCTTGCCGAAGGCGTGGTGGCGTGCGACGAGACGATAGATGCGCGTGTCCTGGTCCATGTCCAGGAACCACGCGATGTCGAGCAGGGCTCGCACACCAGACCAAGGAGCCGTTTCCAGCAGCAGGTAGTTGCCTTCGGTGATGACGATGGGGGTGTGGCGGTACACAGGAATGCCGGCGGCTATCGGTTCCTCGAGATCGCGTCGGAACGTCGGCGCGTAGACGACGTTCTCGGTCTGGTCCCTCAAGCGCCTGAGCAGGGCGAGGTATCCGTTCGCGTCGAACGTGTCTGGAGCTCCCTTGTACTGCCGCCGTCCGAGGTTGTCGAGCACGCTGTTGGCGAGGTGAAAGCCATCCATGGGCACCAGAACGGCGTCACCACTCAGGAGGGCGACCAGCTGACTCGCAAGGGTGCTCTTGGAGGCGCCGGGGGGGCCGGCGATCCCGACGATGAGCCGCTCGCGACCCTTGGCTGCGGCCTGGATGTAACGCGCCAACTCCGCTGCCGTGGTCGAAACAGGCGTCACGCCTGAGCTCCTGTTCCTTGCGGTTCGACATTCGGGCAGCCGCAGGAATCGCGATGGTGGAACAACGTTGGGACGACGACCGTTTGGGCCCGCCGAGAGGGCTTCCGAATCCTTGCCAACAGCAGGTCCACCGTTGCCGCCGCGAGTGCGGCCGCGTCCTGCGCCATCGCGGATAGCCGCGGCGCGAATAGGTCGGCCCACTCGAAGTCGTCATATCCAACGAGAGCGACGTCCTGCGGCACACGAAGGTTGCATTGCCTGATCGCTCGCATCGTGGCGATCGTCATCTGGTTGTTGGACACAACGAACGCCGAGGCCGGACGTGCACCGCGAAGGTGCTCTTCGACTCGTTCTTGGGTCACGGTCTCATCTGACTCGCCGGGGATCACAAGACCATCGTCCGAATCGAGGGCAAGGTCTCGCACTGTCTGCGTGTAGCCGGCGAGACGATCGATCGCCGACATAGTGCTCAGCGCGCCCTGCACGAAAGCGATGCGGCGATGGCCGTGCTCAGCGAGATGTGCGGTCAACGTTGAGATGGACTGCTTGCACTCGGAAAAGACCTGGTCCGCGCGTAGCGCCGATCGACGATCGAGAAACACGATGGGGAAGTGCTCGTCGAGTAGCCTCTGGAGGCTGGCGGTCAGGCCGGCATGCCCTTCGAGCGGGCTGACGATCAGCCCGCTGACCCGCCTGCTCAGCAGATGGTTCAGAACATCGCTCTGGACGCTCGCGTCGTCGTTGGTGTCGGCCAGGATCATGGTGTAGCCGGCGGCGCGAAGCTTTAACTCGATGTCGCGCACCAGCTCGGCGAAGTACGGGTTGGTCACGAACGACATTGCTAGGCCGATGGTGTCTGTTGACTGTGTGGCCAGGGCGCGGGCTGCCAGGTTGTGCCGATATCCGGTAGATGCCAGTGCATCGCGGACGACCGCTTCCGTCTCGGGTGCTACCTTGCGGGTTGCGTTCAGGACGTGCGAGACAGTCGTGGTCGAAACCCCCGCGACTTTCGCGACGTCTGCCATGGTTGTCACGCCTTCTTAGCCTCCTCGGTCAAGAGCCGACCCTGTCGAATGGTTGAAACAAACTGTAGCGCAAGGGCTTGCGCAAGCGCTTGCCTTGTGCTATGGTCGCCGCTAGTGCGGACGCGCAAGCGCTTGCGCAAGCGCGCAGAGAATCGACCTAGGAGGTGCGACATGAGGTGGAGGCGTGGAGCAGTTATCGCCATGGCAGGCGCGTTGGCACTGGTGCTGTCAGCCTGTGGCGGCAATCCGAGTCCCAGCGGAGGTGGGAAGAACCTGACGATCGGCTTCGTGCCTGGGATTGCGTCCGACCCCTTTTTCTTGGCGATGCGGCTGGGCGCCGAGGCCGAGGCGAAAAAGCTTGGTGTGAAGCTCTTGTGGCAGGGAGCGGCGAAAGAGTACTCGCCGCAGTCCGAGATCCCGTTCGTCGACGCGATGCTCGTCCAGCATGTTGACGGTCTGGCTCTTGTGCCCACCGATCCCGATGCCCTACAACCGAGCGTGTCCAGGGCGCAAGCTCTGCACATCCCGGTCGTCACGGTCGACACGACGGTTACCGACCAGAGCTACCTGACGTCTGCGATCACCGGCGACAACCACGACGGTGGAAAGCTGGCTGCCCAAACCCTCGCGAAGCAGATCGGCGACTCCGGCGAGGTCTTCCTCATGTCCGGGTCACCCACAGCGACGACGAACCAGCTGCGTGAGAAGGGCTTTATTGATGAGCTGAAGAACCACCCGAATATCACCCTCGTCGGCAAGGCATATGCCCTCAGCCAGCCCGCCAAGGCGACATCGGAGATCAACAACGCTCTGCTCAAGTACCCGAACCTCAAGGGCATCTTCGCAGTCGACGGCACGACCGGTACGGGCGCAGTTGCCGCGCTCCGGAACTCGGGCAAGGCCGGGACGGTCAAGCTCATCGGCTATGACGCCTACGCGAATGAAATTGCCGACCTTCAGGCCGGAGTCTTTAGCGCGCTCATTGCCCAGAAGCCGGGTGACGAAGCCGCCCTCGCGCTTAACTACTTGGTCAACACGCTTCGTGGACAGAACACCGCAAGTATCATCAAGAACGTCGTTCTGCCGAACGTTGCCATCACCAAGGACAACTTTGCGCAGACCAGCCAGTACCAGTACCCGTCGAGCTAGGCGCATCCGATGCCGATGACGTCCGCAGGAGGGGCAGGGAGTACCACCCTGACGGGCCCTGCCCCATCCAAATCCGGTCTGAGCGCCCGTGATCTTCTTCTGCGCCAGGACATCATCCTTCTGGGTGTCTTCGCGGTGATGGTTGCGTTCTTCACAGCGATGAACTCGGCATTCCTGACGACGTTCTCCATCGCCAACATCCTTCAGGACTGGGCGCCAGTGATGCTGCTGGCGATCGGGGAGACGTATGTGATCATCACTGCCGGGATCGACCTGTCGGTGGGCTCGACCCTTGGCCTCAGTGGGGTTGTCTGTGCCATGACGATGAGGCAGATGAACTCCGCCAACGATGACCCGGCGACGACAATCGCTGTCGGGGTCCTGGTAGCGCTGGCCGTAGGTGCACTGGTCGGGCTGATCAACGGGATGCTGATCACTCGAGCGAAGCTGGCGCCGTTCGTCGCAACGCTCGCGACGTTGGGCGCGGGAGCAGGTTTCACGCTGGTGCTGACTGACGGTGTACAGATCGCCGGTGGCCCCAGAGAGGTCATCACTCTAGGTAACACGACCTATCTTCAGGTCCTGACGTCACCGCTGATCGTTGTTATCGCGGTGTTGGCAGTGACATGGATCGTGCTGGCGCGGACCCGCTTCGGCCGATGGACCTATTCGATTGGATCCAATCAATTTGCGGCCCGCGGCGCCGGCATCAATGTTCAGTGGCACCTTCTTAAGGTGTACGTCCTGTCTGGATTGCTCGCAGGCCTGGCTGGAGCGTTCGTTTACTTCCGTCTGGGATCCGGCTCCCCGACATCTGGTCAGGGTCAGGAACTCGCCGCGATCGCGGCTACCGTCATCGGCGGCACCAGCTTGTTCGGCGGCAGCGGTCGTATGGCGGGGACGCTGCTGGGTGCACTCATCACGACATCCGTGCTGAGCGGCCTGATTCTGATTGGGGTGGCTCCGAACTGGCAGCAAGTGGTGATCGGCGTTTTGATCGCCGTGGCCGTAGGCATACAGCAGATCAACGTCGGCCGGATGCGACGTGTGGCACGCCATGTCTGACGCACCCGTCTACGAGGCACGAAACATCAAAACGTCGGCTGGGCGCGACGTGGGGCACGCCATGTCTGACGTCTACGAGGCACGACACGTTAACAAGTCCTATGGCAGCGTCGTCGCCTTAGAAGATGTCGATTTCCAGGTACGCCCTGGCGAAATTGTTGGGCTGGTCGGCGACAACGGAGCGGGCAAGTCGACGCTCGTCAAGGTTCTGTCCGGCGTGCATCAACCGGATTCGGGCGAGTTGTTCCTCAAAGGACAATCCCGGACCTGGCGCTCGCCCCACGACGCGTTGGAAGCGGGCATAGAGACGCTGTACCAGGACTCCGGCTTGTGTCCTGATCTGACTGTTGAAGGCAACGTGTTCCTTGGTCGGGAGCGATTCAAGCCGGGCCTCCTGGGCCGGCTCGGGTTCTTGGACAACCGGGCCATGAGCAAGGTTGCGCAGGAGGAACTCGAAAAGGTGGGCATCGGCCTGGCCGGGGTTCGTCGGACCGTAAACCAGCTCTCCGGCGGCCAGCGGCAAGCAGTCGCCATCGGACGTGCCGTGGCATGGGCGCGCAAGGTCATCGTGCTCGATGAGCCGACCAACCATCTCGGGGCCCGTCAGTCTGAAGAAGTCCTGCGCGTCATGCGAAGTGCCCGAACTCGCGGCCTGGGCGTCGTGTTCATCTCGCACACGCTTCCACATGTGCTTGCGGTTACCGACCGAATCGTCGTCCTGCGCCTTGGCCGGGTGGTGGCTGATGAGCCGACATCGTCCTTCACACCCGACTCACTGTTGAAGGCAATCACCGGATTGTTGACCAGCCGGCCGGCAGGTGGGGAATCGGGACGCCCGCGCACTGATCAATCGTCCAGCTAGCTGTTGGCGTCAGATGCTGACACGATCGCGGCGGTTGCCGGGCAGCCGGACCGGTCTTCGGAGATGACAGAAATGCTGAACCTGAACAACGCGAGCCTGGGTGCGCTACCTCCCGACGTCAGCGCCCCGATGTACGACCGCGGCCGGCGGCGGCCCGGAATTGTGCACGTCGGCGTCGGGCACTTCCACCGGTCTCACCAAGCGATGTATCTGGACCGACTGATGCGGAACGGTCTTGGCGCTGAGTGGGGCATGTGCGGGGTAGGCGTGCTGCAAAGCGACGGCGGGGGTCGCGACATCCTGCGCGAACAGGACTACCTCTACACGCTGACGGTGAAGGAACCCGACGGCACAAGGGAAAACACAGTCATCGGCTCCCTGAATGGATACCTCTACACGCCGGATGACCCCCGACGCGTTGTCGAGCAGCTCGCCAACCCAGACACCCGCATAGTCAGTCTCACCATCACCGAGGGTGGATACAACGTCAGCGACTCCACCGGGGAGTTCCTCGCCAACACGCCAGCCATACAAGCGGACCTTCGCTCAGAGACGCCGAGCCAGTCGGTGTTCGGCCTAGTGTTCCAGGCCGCTCAACTCCGTAGGCAGCGAGGGCTCGGCGGGGTGACGATCATGTCGTGTGACAACATCCAGGGCAACGGGTCCGTAGCGCGTGCCGCGTTTCTCGGATTCGCAGGCGCAAGGGATTCCAGCCTCTCGAACTGGATGCAAGACGAGTTCACATTCCCGAACTCAATGGTCGATCGGGTAACGCCACGCACCATCGATCCCGACTCGGACTACATCGCCCAAACCTACGGCTATCGTGATCGCTGGCCAGTCACGTGCGAGCCGTTCCATCAATGGGTTCTGGAGGACAGCTTCGCCGCGGGTCGACCCGCGTTCGAGGACGTCGGCGTCGAGGTTGTACACGACGTCGAGCCGTACGAACTGATGAAGCTCCGGCTCGCGAACGGCACGCACCAGGCGCTGTGCTACTTCGGGTACCTGCTGGGATACACCTACGTGCACGAGGCGTTGCGGGATCCGGATATCCGAAACCTGGTGATCCGGTACATCGACGAGGAAGCAGTCCCAACGCTCCAGCCGATCGCAGGCACTGATCTACGTCAGTACGGCCGAACAGTCGTCGAGCGGTTCTCCAACCCAAGCATTCAAGACGCACTGACGCGCATCTGTGCGGACACATCAGACCGCATACCTAAGTTTCTCCTGCCGGTCGCTCGGGAGCGCCTCGCAGCCGGCGGACGGGTACCCATGTGTGCAGCTGTCGTCGCCGCCTGGGCCCGGTACGCCGAGGGCACAGATGAGCGCGGTCAACCAATCGACGTTGTGGACTCTCGGCGTCAGGAACTGATGGCAGCCGCACGGTCTCAGCGATCGGTACCGACCGCGTTCATCCAAAACAGGTCCGTGTTCGGAGACATCGCCGCGTCGAGCGCATTCGCCGAGGACTATACGAGGGTCCTCGAAACCATCCACGCGAAGGGAGTCCGGGCAGCCCTCCGCGACTTGTCAATCGCGTGAACAAACCAGCGAGTGACTTCAGCATCCAGCGAAAACGACCGCCGTGCAGTACACGTTCTAGGGTCCTTTGATCATTGAGAGGGAGACGAGCCAGGCCCTTCAGGACGCCGGATCCGATGCTCGACCAGGTGAGAGTCGAGTCAGTAAGCTCGCGTCATGCCTAATGTGCTTATCACTGGCGCAGGCCGCCGGGCGGGAATCGCAGCTGCATGTGCTCTAACGCTGGCGCGTGCCGGCTGGGACGTGGGCCTCAGCTGTTGGCGGCTATACGACCGAGGGACCGGCCCACCGAGTGCCGACCGTGAGCCGCTAGATCTGGTGGATGAACTCCGTAGCCTAGGCAGTCGGGCGGAACTGGCCGAGGCAGACCTGAGTGACCCGTCAGCACCAGCAAGACTCTTTGACGAATTGGAAGGCCGCATCGGAACCTTCACGGCGCTTGTTGCCGCTCACTGCCGCGACATAGAGCTTCCCCTGATCCGAACGACTGCCGAAGAGTTAGACCGCCATTTCGCGGTGAACGCACGGTCGGTGGCCATTCTCATTCAAGAGCTGGCCCGCCGCCTGCCCGGCGATGACGGGCGGGTGGTGGCGTTCACAAGCGACGCTCTAATCGACAACGTAGCCTACGGAGTGAGCAAGGGGGCTCTTGATCGCATCGTCAAGGCTGCCGCGTCGGAGCTCGGGTCTCGAGGAATCCGTGTCAACAGCATCAACCCCGGGCCCACAGAGACAGGCTGGATCTCTGAGCAGCTCCGGGCCGAGATCTCCCGGCGGGCACCGTTGGGCCGGCCCAGCTCGCCGCAGGACAGCGCCAACCTAGTGGCATTCTTACTTTCGCCGGAGGGCGGCTGGATTACCGGCCAGCTCATCCACTCGAACGGCGGTCTTCAATAGCGGATGGCATTGGCCGCCTCACGTATGGGAGCGTCCGACCTGTCAGTTTGCGGGTGAGCGCTTGGTCCGGGGAATAGGCCGGTGATTCCCAGGGCCTGCGCCAGAAGTCAGCAGGACTCGCCCAGAGACGGCTCCTCATAACGATCCAAGAATTTCAGGGGGGAGACAGTAAGTTGGACGTACCAGTACGCATCCAGCACGCAGCCGCCCTGAATCGCAGCGTGTCAATAGGTGTCGTGTTGTACTCGTAACGGGCGGTGTGAACTCACCGATACAGAACCCGGCTTATGTCCGATCTCGGCCCACAACCCTGTTTCTGAACTCGTTTTGACCGGATTTCCGGTCAATCCGAAGGAACAATTAGGGCACAAACGACCGAACGTAACCTTCTGCGCCTTCCTGATTCCCTTCTATCGAGCGAACCCCGCAGTCAGCGGCCGCCCAAGTGCTTCAAGCCTGAGGACGCACGGGCCAGGACCATGAGAGGCCCTTGGGTCCACGGTAACCTTCCCTAACGATTCCCGATTCATAGGCGAGTGCAGCGACCCCGTCGGAGGACGCAACGGGCATGATCCAAGAAACCGACCTAGCCCCAACCCCTGGGCGTCGTCCAGACTGATGAAGCCGTCGTGGTCAGTGTCGTAGCGGTCGAACTGAGCCTTGAGCAGGATTGGGGCTTCGTCGCGGGACTGTTGGCCGTCACCGTCGGCGTCGAAGTCCGCCAGGATCTTCTTGAGGTTTGCGATCATGGCGTCGCGTTCGGCGGTGCTTGTCTGCTTGACGTGCATGAACTGGTCGGGATCATCGACTGGTGAGGCCAGACGTCAAGGTTCCTTCAGGTCCGCTCGTCCTCCTTCGGTGCGCCGGACCGGCAACAATAAGGACCGCGATGGGCAGGATTGAGGCGATCTACCTGGCGGCCGTGCACGGCGAGATGCCGCACGCGGTCGATTCGGCGGTGGGGCACGCGGGCAAGGGCCTGGAGGGCGATCGCAACTTCGGCGACGAGGACCCTGACTCCTGCAACATCACGCTGATCGAGGCGGAGACTTTCGAAGGTCAAGCCGCCGAGCACGGCCTGGACCTCGATCCCGCCGAGTCTCGACGCCAGGTCTTGGTTCGCGGCGTCGACCTGGGCGAATTCGTCGGACGCCGCTTTCAGGTGGGCGAGCTCGTGTGCGAAGGCGAGGAGCGATGCGAGCCGTGCAGCCACCTGGCCAAGCTGGTCGGCACGCAGCTCGTGCTCAAGGGCCTTCTCCATTCGGGACTGCGAGCGCGGATCCTGAAAGGCGGCGCGATCCGCGTCGGAGACGACGTGCAGCCGAGCGCAGAGCCTTCTGAGGCTGTGCCCCTGACCTACTGAACAGCCGCGCGCGACCACCGGTTTTGCGCGGGGTCGTAGATCCAGGTGTCGTTATTGAACTTGCCACCCGGCGCAAGAAGCTTCGCAGCGCCGCTGCCGCCGAACATGACGATCGTGCCTGTTGCCAGATCGAATGCCATCGCGTGACGAGCTCGCGGGGACGGGCTGGCTGACGGGTGCAGTTCGGTCCACGTGCTGGCTGTGGCGTCATACGCCCAGGTATCGCCGTACATCTCGGCACCAAGGCCACCAAAGAGAAAGATGCGACCTGAGCGCCGGTCGTATGCGAGCGCGGGGTAATCGCGGGCCCCTGGACCCTGAGCTGCCGTCGATTGTGTCCACGTGTCCTGGTTGAAGTCGTAATTCCATACGTCGGTGAGGTTGCCGCGGCCATCGCCACCCATATAGAAGACCCGGTCCGAGCGTTCGTCGTAGACAAAGCCTCCGAAAGCGCCAAAGATCGGAGACTTCGCGGGCTTCATGTGTTGCCAGGTGTTGGTATGGATGTTGTACGACCAGGTTTCACCTGTGAACACGATCATGCGGTCCGACTCTGCGTCGTACGCCATTACGGACCCGTTCGCGATGTTAGGGCGCTCCTTGGAGGGTTGCTGCTGCCAGATATCCAGCTGCGGGCCGTACAGCCAGGTCTCCTCGATCGGCTCGAACTTCTCTTTCCAGTCGACGAAGGACAGAAGCTCGCCGTCCTTTGTGCTGTAGCCGTCGAGCCGGCCGTCCTTGTGTCCGATTCCCTTGCGCTCAGCCCACCCATGGCCGACCCTGTAAACCCAGACATCGCCGAGCACGTAGCCCCCGCCGCGCGGCGGTGCTGTTTCACCTCCGAACAGTAGGACTCCATCGCCGCTCGAGAACAAATGGTGGTAACCACGCGCCGGCGGTACCGCTGCCTTGGTGGTGGGTGGTGTCGATCCTCCGCACGCGCTCGCGATCACGCACGCCGTGACAACGGCGGCCAGCTTCGTCACGTCACTGAGAGCGGTCCGGTCACCCAGATCCCGCTTCGCACAGTCGGGCTCGCGAATGCGATGCAGACGAATCCGTATGTTCCGGCGCCAACCGTAGCCTCGCGATTGCTCTCCGTTCCGGCCGGAACGCTGAGCTGGGCCGCAAGGGTCGCGAAGCTCGGGTGACCGAGCCCGGGTTCGTGAGCCGCGTCCAGGCGCTGCTCCTCCGCGACGTGCGCCTCGAGCTCCGCATACGCATGGCCCTGGTCAAGTCTCCAGAGGTCGAGGCTGAATGTTTGCCCTGTCCGATCGACCATGTGGATGGCGACTCGCCCCGCGCTGACCTCACGCGGCCCCTGATACGAGCACCCTCCGGCCGACAGCACCAATGGGCCGACCTCTCGAGCGGCGGGAGGGCTGGGCGTCACAGTCGCGGAGGCGCCGCACGCCGCCAACATCACGAGAAGGGTGCCCGCGGCGACCAGGGCCGGCATGTCGGGACGCATCGCTCTGTAGATCTGTAGGGATCGAAGCCGCCGAAAGGTTCCTGGTCTTCAGACGCAGCCACCCGCGATGACGGCGCCGTTGGGCAGCGACGTGTTGGAGGTCTGGTCCAGGAAAACCAGGCCCGTGTCGGGTGAGTAGACCCACATCCGCTGTCCTGTCGCCGAGAACCAGGTGCGATCGCCGTCCGGAATCACTACGGTTTGGAGCGGAAGCAGCTCCCCTTTCTTGCCGATGGTGACAGCCTGGTTGGACGCCGGCATGAGCATGAGCTCGCCCTCGGGCGGCATTGGTAAATCGGCGCCTTCAGCTCGCACGAGAACAAGAGGATGTCCAGCCGAGTCGACACCGATGATGTCCATCATGCGATCCAGGTTCCAGAGGGTGATGGTGCCTGTCCCTATGTCATATCGGGACAGCGAGCCGGTGTACCACCTCGAGCCCCACACTGCATCGGGACCGACGCTCCACCATTCTTTGGGTGACGGCGGGTCCAGTTGACGATCCTGACCGGAGGAGGGGTCAACGACCCAAAGGCCCCAGTTGTAGCCTTCACCCGAAGCGTAGTAAAGACGGCTTCCCACCCAACCGACCAATCGCACTACCTTGGAGTGGACGAGCACACGATCCGACTGCGTGCGCAGATCACGCACATGAACGTCGGTCGTGGTGCTCTGTTGGCTGGACAGGTAGGCGTAGGACATGCCGTCGGGCGCGATCCAGCTGAAGGGCACCGGCAACCACAGGTCGAAGGCGCGGTCGTAGCTGATCCCACCTCCAGACGGGAGGGCACGGAGATGGTCGACCTCGGTCGTGCTTGCGGGGGACGCGGGGCTGAACGATCCGTCGGACAGGTCGAGGAACCCTTCTTCATAGATGGTCTTCTGGCCCGGCTGATATGTCGCCTGCCCATAAACCGGCAGCTTGCAGTCGCTGAGCGGAATGGTGGCGGTTTGCGTGCGATGTGCTGGTCGCAATGGACCGAGGTACAGCAAACCGGCAATCGTCGCGATCATGAGCAGTGCGGCGACAACGCCGGCCCAGGCAAGGCGCGGATTGCGTGCCTGCCGGCGGTCCAGGGGCAGGGATGAGATGACTCGCGCGCGAAGCGCGGGGTCGGCGGGCGCAACGTCGAGCGCGGCCTTGAGCCTGCGGATGAGAAGCTCCTGGTTCATCCGAACACCTCATTGACCTCTTCCACGTCTGGCCGAAGCTGTTCCAGCGCGCGGTAGATCCGGGATTTGACGGTGCCGACCGGAACTCCGGCCACGGACGCCACCTCTTCAAGGGTCAGGTCGAGGTAGTAATGCAGGACCAGGGCTTCCAGTCGATTGGTCGGCAGCCGGCGGAGCGCGCGACGGAGGTCCGCGCCGCGCACGACCTGGTCCTCCGGGGAATTGATCGCTCGCCATGGATCGGCCAGCTTGATGACCGACCACCACCGCGTTCGTCGTGTGCTCCGGCACTGGTTGGCCACGATGCCGAGGAACCACGGCCGCACGCTCCAGCCTGGCCGGACGTTGTTCAGCCTCATCCATGCTTTGAAGGTCGCCTCCTGCACCGCGTCCTCCGCGGCCTCGCGGTCGTGCAGCATCCCGAAGGCGAGCCTGTAGCCTGGCTCGATAATCGGGCCGACGAGCATGTCGAATGCTCCGCGGTCGCCCGCTCTGGCCCGCTCCATCAAGACCGCGCCGTCGTCCGGCATTTCCACTACCCCATTTAGGGCCGAGGACGCCTCTTGTGTTCCCGGTTGCCCATCACGGTAGGTGAGACAAAACCGGCCCCGGGAGACCTATATAGAGGCACGATGTCCGAATCGTGGCGCGTGGCCCTCGCCGCCGCAATGGGCGGCGCCATCGTGTCTGGCCTGGCCGCGTGCTCCTCGCCAAGCGCTGCCTTACCTGCCGCGTCTGTCGACAGCGGGCTGATGGGGACTCACGGCATCGTCACCTTCGTCTCGACGCAGGTGGGCTGGGTCGTGGCCCCGCACCCGCGGCTTCACAGCACGGCCGTCTACAGCACCGCGGACGGCGGGTTGAATTGGGTGCATTGGGGCACGCTGCCGGGAGAAGCCGGCCCGGTTGCTCTGAGCGAGTCGGCCGTGTTGCTCAAGCCGGTTGGGCCCGATGGCCTCTCTAGCGCGCTCGTGTTCAGCTCAGACGGCGCCCAGTGGGAGTCCCGCCGGCTCCCCTTCGAGGATCGCGGGTTCAACATCGAGATCCAGTTCCTGGCCGACCTGCAGCATGGCTGGCTCGTGCACGGCCGGAATCCGCCGTCGCCCGCGGACCTGTTCCGCACGACCGACGGCGGCCGGAGCTGGCAGCAGCTTGCCACCAAGGATCTGACCTACAACGAGAGCGGAGGTTCCTCGCCCGTCTTCTGGAACACGTCTGAAGGGGCGATGTTTCTCCTGCGCGACAAGTCTTTCGTTGTCCTGCGCACACACGATTCCGGCGCAACGTGGCAGCAGTCGGATGTCGCTGCAATCGATGCGAAGCGGGAGATCCAGACCACTGCGGATCTTTCTTTCAGTCCAGATTTGCCGACGATGTTCGATGACTTGCGTGGCCTGCTGTCCATCCATGTCTACAGCCAGACGGACACCGCGCCTGATTCCCCGCTGCGGAAGTTTCGATACGTGACCCGAACTGCAGATGGAGGGAACCATTGGTCAGCGGCAGAGCTGATCCGGCTCCCGGCGACAGGCCAACTGACCTTTTTCGACGACAGGCGGTGGCTGCTGGTCGGCGAGCGGCGGGTGCAGTTCACACGCGATTCGGGGGTGACATGGCACGAGGCGGAGGGTCTTGATGAGAGCCTGTTGCGGGGCGCATGGCCATCGTTTCGCGTGATAGGTGCTGAACGCAATGTGGCTTTCCTGGGGTTTGTGACCGACGACATCGAATGGGTTGTCAACACGACGGATGCGGGGGCTCACTGGCAGGCGGTGCCTCTGCCGGATGTCCGCGAGGCGTCATGGGCCAACGGCAGGCCCCCGCAGGGTTGACTCAGGCGCCTAAGCCGTCAGGCGGCGAAACGACCAGAGGGTGGCGGACTGGAGTACCAGGCCCAACACGGTGATCGCCACCAAAGCCTTGCCGATCGCGGCCCAGTCGTAGCCGCTGACCATCAGCGGACGGATCGCCTCGATGAGGAAGGTGATCGGATTCCAGCTGTTGACTGTCTGCAGCAAACGAAGTCTCGCCTGAGCCCGCTAGCGTCCTTGTCGCCGGCATCAACGAACGGCGGATAACGCAGCGCGCACGCACCCGGGCGGTCGTGTCACATGTGTACCGAAGTAGTCGCCAGGAGCTCCTCGAGGTTGAGTGGCCGCGGAGTCCCCAGTCCGGAGGGAGTGGCCCAATCCTCGGGCCACTCCTCGCGAGGGCGATCCCAGGAGAGCTCGATTCCGTTCCCGTCAGGGTCATTGATGAAGACTGCCTCCAACACGCAGAAGTCAGCCGTCCGGCTGATCGGGACCCCGGCGGCTTGGGCGCGGCGGACGCTGGCCGCCAGCTCAGACCGCGTCTCATGGCGGAGTGCGAAATGGTGGAGGCCCTGATGTTTCAGCGAGCCCG
>Ga0207684_10003647_pt1 | contig 14962 bp, 15 predicted proteins | sample KBSK5501metaG_FD_184342 | JGI IMG/M metagenome (GOLD analysis project Ga0207684, IMG submission 184342) | Corn, switchgrass and miscanthus rhizosphere microbial communities from Kellogg Biological Station, Michigan, USA - KBS K5-50-1 metaG... | ecosystem: Host-associated > Plants > Roots >...
TGCGCAAATGTCGGGGAAAATTTCAACTGCCGGGGTTCGCAGTGTGATTTATGTATTTTTAACAAAGATGATTTTGGCATTTGGACTCGAAGTTCCTTTTGAAATTTTTGCATATCACCATCTAAATGTTTTTCCATTAATCATTAACATGACTTTCCCTCCTGTTCTCATGTGGCTTACAACGATGCAAATTCATTTACCGTCTAAAAAAGAACAAAACGCCTTAGTTGAAAGAACTTGGTACGTCCTTGAAAACTTCGATACTTTAAAAAACGAAGAGGATGTTTTAACGGATGATGTAAAAGAGACGGGTCATGGAACTTTATATTGGATATTTTCAGGAATTTACTTTGTCTTCTTTATCGGAGTATTTTGGGCGATATATTATTTCCTGGGGAGAATCGGCTACACATTTTTTAGTAAATTTATTTTCATTTTCTTCTTAACGATAATCGCTTTCTTCGCTTATAGAATTTCCCAAATTGCTAAAGTTTATTCATGGAAAAATTCCCGCCAAAACGCAACACTTATGGAAATCGTTTCGCTTCCAATACTTGCAATTGGAAGTAGATTGAGCCAAGGCCTCTCTCATTTAAACTTCTTGGCATTCGCTTTTGACTTCATACTTGAAGCACCATTTAAAATTATATTAGGATTTGTAGACGACTGGGTTCAGTTCTTATCAACAAAAAGGGAAGAACAAATTCTGGAGTAATATATGAAAAATCAAAAAACTTATGTCACAGCCCTGGATGCACTTCGAGTTATTTCAATTGGGGCTGTTATTCTGATTCACACAACAACTCGCGAACTCGAAACTACACATTATTTGCTAAACGATAATCTTTTCACTTTATTTCTTAATCAAATTTTCCGCTTCGCTGTTCCATTATTTTTTTTGATTTCGGGATTTGTCCTTGAACTTTCCGCGGACCCAAAAATGGGTTATTTTGCTTTTCTAAAAAAGAGATTTACAAAAATATTTGTTCCTTACGTTTTTTGGAGTCTTATTTATTATTATTTTGTTTATACCGGAAATACTAATAATTTACTTAAAGTTATCCTGACGGGAAACGCGTCCTACCAGTTATATTTTATTCCTACTCTTTGCATTTTCTATATTATTTTTCCGCTCCTTCATAAACTTTATAATTTTATTGCTCACCCAATTTCACTGATTTTACTTGGACTTTCGCAGTTCTGGTTTTTGTATCAAGATTATTTTATTAAACACGGTGGGTCAGATTCTCCCACCCGAATTTTTCTTTTGAGCTATTTTGTCTTTTTGGTTGGAATAGTCGCCGCGAGGAATAAAGATAAAATTTTTGCTTTTGCCAAAAAGTGGCAGAAATTTCTAGTAGCCGTCTCGGCTGCCACAGGTTTCTACGTCTTTATAGAAGGTAGGAACCTGTATTACCAAATTTACAATATTGGCGCGATTTATTCCCAGTATCGTCCAATTATTTTGATATACACAATTTTAATCGCGTTGGTTTTTTATAATATTTTTGAAAAAACTTCGTGGAGGAAAATATCCGAACTTTCATATTTTGTCTTCTTTATTCATGTAGCAGTTTTAGAAATAGTTTGGACCCATTTTGGACATATGTTGTTTAATTTATTTTCCACTAATTTAGTCGGTAAGCTAGTTTTTGACCCAATCTTGTTCTTAATAATCGGAGGTCTTTCGTTTGGAATAGCCTGGCTTGTCCGCAAAATTCCCTTCGTTTCAAAACTTGCCGGCTAAAACTTGACAAATGGTTCTGAAAAATTAATACTAAATATATGAAGTTTATTTTCCGTCTTGCTATAAACGTTTTAACACTTCTAATAGTTGCCTACTTGGTTCCAGGGTTTCAGTTAGCTAGCTTGTGGGCGGCGGTTGTTGCGGCAATTGTAATTGGGATCGTCAATACTTTTTTCCGCCCGATTTTACAATTAATTGCTCTCCCTATTTCAATTTTGACTTTTGGTATATTCGCTTTTCTAATTAACGTGTTCCTTCTCTATGCAACATCAAAAATCGTTCCGGGTTTTGAAATTGCCAATTTCTGGACGGCAATTATTGCCTCAATCGTTCTTTCCGTAGTCTCCTGGTTCATGCATATGTTAGCTTCCGACTAAGCTCGTGTTAAAGATAAAAGCGCAACTATTTAAGACTCACAAAGAAAGGGCTTTGGGCCTAATTCCCTTTGAAAAAGCCTTTCCTGCACTTTTTATAACAAGATTTGGAATTTACACATTCGGAATGAAATTTCCGATTGATGTACTAATTTTGAATAAGGAGAATAAGGTTGTAAAAATTTCAGAAAATTTAAAACCGGGAAATTTATTTTTCTGGCCACCTAAATATAATAAAGTTCTCGAACTTCCCGAAGGATTTATCAAAAGGAACAAAATTAAAACTGGAGATAAAGTAGATGTTGAGATTACTGGTTATATTCACGCTCGCGCTTCTCGTGAACCATATTGACCAGTCTCTTAACAAAATAGGATCTTGCTGCTGAAATCGCTAATAGACCTGGAATAATTCCTTTGCCGTCGAGGGTAAGAAGGCCTGCTCCAACTATAGCGTTTTCTGTGAGTCCAAAGTTTGCAAAAAATGGAGTTACTTCCATTGAGACTCTTGCAGCTGCCACCTTGGCTAATTCAAATTTATTAAGATGTGACTCTCCTTTTTCTTTCATACCGTTATATTATTACTAAATAAATGTAATTACAAGTATGACGATTGGATGAGTATCTTAGTCTAGGACTTTACGATCCCATAACGTCTTAGGTTTTTTTATAATTCCGGTTTTGTTTAATCTTATAAATTAAAAATCCAACAAGTCCACCCAATATCGCCCAACCGGTGAATATCACACCAATGACTAAAAACAAACCAGCACATAACTCTGTTAGACACAATCTCCCTGGAAGTATGAAAATCCAACCAAAAGGATTAAACACAAGAAAATTAAAATTGTATTTAAATGGAGCTATTTGGTTTACAATAATCGCTGAAAAAGGCATACATAAACCCAACAAAATTCCTGTAAAAAAATATCGCTTCATAATATTTTGATTTGCTGCCGGACCTGGATTCGAACCAAGATAAACGGATTCAGAGTCCGTTGTCCTACCATTAGACGATCCGGCAATATACGGCTATTATACTAAATATGTGGTTCACTTACATTCTCCTCTGCCAGGGTGGCAGTCTTTACACTGGCTCGACGAATGATGTTGAGAAGCGCTTTAAAGACCATTTGGCCGGGAAAGGGGCGCGTTATACCAAAAGCCACAAACCTCTAAAAATAGTATTTCAGGAAAAGTTTTCAACAAAATCTTTGGCTTTGAAACGCGAATCAGAAATCAAAAACTGGCCAAGAAAGAAGAAAGAAAATCTAATTAATGTGAGGCTTCGAGGAACCCCCAGGGAGCAAAAAAACTAGGAGAACGCTTCCAATAAAAACAAAAATGGCGGCGGTTGCAAAAACTGTTGCGTGACCAACTTTATCGTAAATCTGTCCCGCCGAAATACTTGCGATAAGCCCTGAAAGGCCTACCACTGCATTAAAAAGTCCGATACTACTGGCCCTGAGTTCCTGAGGAACAAAGTCTGCCGCAAAGGCTTTGCCAACTGCTCTAAAAATGCCCTGGTAAGAACCGTAGATCGCGAAAAGAATGGCAATTACGACTAGACTTTTTGTATAGGAAAAACCAATCAGAACAACAAAAAAAGCGATGAATGAAATAAGCAATACATTTTTCCTTCCAAAACGGTCGGAAAGAGTTCCCGAAGGGAATGAGACAAGCGCGGCAAAAAGATTATATAAGGCGTAGATAAGAATAGTGCCAATTATTGGAATTCCGGCGTTTCTTGTTTGAAGGATCATGAATGAACTACTAATATTTCCTATTCCAAAAATTATTATTGTAGCGAGATATTTCCAGTACGAGGATGGAAATCTGGAAAATTTAATGTCAAGCTTGTATTTGGACTTAAAATCCGCCTTATTCTCTTTGACAAAAAGAACCATTATTACGGCTAGTGTCCCCGGAATTGCTGCCAGATAAAAAATATTTCTTATGGGGATTTTAAAGTAAAAAAGTAGCGCAACAGCTAAAAGAGGTCCAAGAAATGCTCCAAGGTTGTCCCCAATTCCTTCAAGTCCAAAGGCTTTCCCGCGATGTGATTCATCCGCAGAGCCCGCAACTAGCGCGTCACGAGGAGCTGAACGCGTTCCGGTACCAAAACGATCAAGAACCCGCGCCGCAAAAACCCCCTGCCAGGTAGTGGAAAAGCCCATAAATGGTTTTGAGAGTGCGGCTAAAGAATAACCTAAAATCGCTAGAGATTTTCTTTTTCTAATTTTGTCAGAAAGCCAACCGGCAAAACCTTGCTGAATGTTTTGAGTCGCTCCTGCTACTCCTTCAACTAGTCCTATGACACTTCCCCCAACTCCCAAATATTGCGTCAAAAAAATCGGCAAAATCGGGTATAACATTTCTGTGGAAATATCTGCGAAAAATGAAGTAAAAGTTAGAAGAAATGTATTTTTGGAAAGACCCGAAAAATACTTCTGCATTACTTATTTTAACAGTTTAGCGAGAGATAAAAAGAATTGCGTTCGGAATATTTCGCCCCGGGCCAACTTTATAGCCTCCATACCATAATGCGGTACTTCCCCCATCATCCAAATTTAGGGCATTATCTACTCCCAAAGTATGGAGTACGTGTGCAACATCAGAAACACTTGCACTAAAAACAACTCCAATATAAACAAGGTTACCTTTATTTGCCACAAAACTTCTGGCAGCCTTTGAGTTCAATTTGGAGTCTCCGTTTCCGCTAAAGTTTATGTTCCCACCTGCGACAAGAAGTGGGTAATTTGAAATAACCCCGTCGGGGCTCGTATCCCTGCCCCATTCGGAAATTGACCCAACGAAACGAACATAACTCTGGGAAAAGATTGCTCCTGGGTTATTGCTATAAACATTATTAGAACTATTGAAATAATATTTATCAACATTCATAACAAGGAAATTAAATGAATTGTTTGCACCACAATCTGAATAAGCCGGCTCGGCAGGACAAAAATAAGTACCGTTAATTCCAGCAAAAGCGTTCCTTCTTGAAATATATGTGCCAAGAGAGAGCGCGGGACAGTTTGAGGTGCAATCAGAAGTTGAGGCTGTATCAATTACGACCCGGGTTGAAGAAATGTCACCGACTCCAATATCTATCAAAAATGTGCCAACATCTGTGGCGACCCTAAAGCTTGAATATCCGGACTTCGGAAGCTGATTTGAGGTTACAACCGGCGCTGGTGTTGAGGAACTACTTGGTTTGGGAGTTGTGCTTGGCTTTGAAGTTGGAGATTTGGTAGGAGTTGCTTTTGGCGTTGGCGTCGGGCTTTGAGTTGGGCTGGCCGTTGGGGTTGGTGTAGAAATTGCCTGAGGGATATTTTTAAGATAAATGGTTAAAACAATGACGGCAATTCCAAGAACTATTAAAAATGGCACGAAATGTTTCACTAATTAAACTTACCAATATTCGAAGCCTTGTGTCAAATAATCTCTACTTTAAATAAAGATTAAAGAAAGATATTGTTCTTTGCATAGCGGCTTGAAAAGATTGGTTAATGTCATGATTTGCTCCAGGATATTCAAATAATTGAGCTTTTTTGCCTGAGGCAACTAACTTTTTGTAAAAATCTTCGGAGAAAGTAGGGGGAACTTGATTGTCTGAAAGCCCAACATGAATTTGAAAGGGGGCATTTATATAATTAAAATTTTTAGTCGGATCTATTGTGTTCCAAAAATCAGGATTTGCAATCGGGGTGCCGTTTTTTGCAAGCATATCTGAAAGTCCTAAATTCCTAAGATAAAGATCTTCAGCCGCAGGTTTATAAGAAACTTTGTTTTGCCAATTATAAATAATATCAATGTAATTTCCGACTACCCCTCCCCAAATTACTACCGCCTTTACGTCCGGTGAGATTTCAGAAACGCGGAGTGAAATATTTCCCCCCATCGAGTGTCCCCAAATACCAATTTTGCCCGGATTTGCATCTTTATACTTTTTGATTGAGGATATTGCGTTTAGGTCATCGATTGCATAATTGGCCGAAAAATAGGTACTTCCAGGTTGTCCTTGAGACCTACCATTCCCTCGGTAATCCGGTTTAAAAATTATATAACCGGCTTTAGCGATAGCATCCATATAGTTAATATAATTTCCTTCGGGTGTGTAAAGTTTTGGAACTTGGTACCCATGATTAAAAATAATTATCGGAAATCCACCTACCGGTTTTTGTGTTTTCGGAACCGTCATATATGCATATTCTTTGAGCTCATCTGACATGAATGAAACTATATAACGGTTGTAATTTAGTCCCGGGGGAAGGGTTTCTTCAATTTTAATTTCACTTCCTGGATAGTTCTGCGTTCGCATAAAACGAATGTCCAGAGGATTTGCGACAATCTTAGGACTCGGAGAGGAAATTGTATGCCAACTAAACAATAACACTAAAATTGCAAAAAACATTCCCAAAGGTTTTGTCATTTTTTTGAAAAGATAAAATTATACAAAGCTCTCCAAAAACCGACTTTTGACGACCCAGTCGGACTTTTACTTGCAATTGGTCTGGCCCAAACCGATAAAACTACCCATTCTTTTTTTTCGTTTTTTTTTGTAACAACTTCAATTTGGGTTCCGTTCCAATTTCGATAATAAATAAAAACTCCGGAAAGTTTTCCTTTTCTACTGGATTCGGGAGAACTCCATGTAGCCCAAGCGTCACCTTGTTTTATTCCGCGTTCGCGCATTCGGTCTAATGCGTGGTTAGTCCAAACAATTCCTCCAAAATGATTATCCATAATAAAATTATACCCCATCTATTGACAATAACCCTTTCCCGAGGGAATACTGAATATATAGGCGAAGGGTGGTGATTAAGATGAAAATGAATACATTAGATTATGTAACTTGGATTTTAGTGGTTGTTGGTGCTTTTAATTGGGGTCTTGTCGGAGCTTTCAACTACAATCTTGTTGGAATGATCTTCGGAATGGGTATGATTACCCAGTGGATTTATATATTCGTGGGTCTTAGCGGCCTTTACGTAATATACAAAATGTTCACAATGAAGAAGTAAGTTTTAAGATTCCTGCCCCGTGATATTAAGTATTGCGGGGCATTTTTTTCCTCGAACCAGGTTTTATTTCCCCAAGAAGTTCTTCAGATATTTTTTCTATTTCCTTTTTAAGCGTTTCTTCAATGTCGGGTCCGACTTTTGTTTTCAAATAGCCAAAAATAAGTTCCTCATCATGCGGCGCTTTATGAAATATTTCTAAAAACTCTTCATGATTATCGCGTGGGAGTTTATCCAAAATACAACCAACCACTTTGTGATGAATTATTTCATCAACCAACGCCCAAATTTCTTCTCGCTCCTCGGTCGTTTTTGCAATTTTCCTTATCTCTCGGTCGAGTTTTTTAAATTCCAGAAGGTGATCGAAAAATAGTTTTGACATTTTATATTTAAGCTTGGGTTAATGTAACTCCCGTCACGTTAACTTTATTATACTCGACAGGTCCAAGGGGAACCTGGTTATTGGGGTCGTCAACAAAAAATATAATAACAGCTCCCTTTTTATATCTGGCTCCTCCCAGATAATTCATTACTTCCGGGCTTCCTCCATATTGTTTTCCTGTCCAGGCCGCAGGCCCTGAGTCGGCAATATCAGCGATAACTGCATTACCATTCATAGTGTTTACAATTAATACTTTTCTATATTTATACCAATCTCGTAAATAGGGTTGACGGGTATTCCAATCGGGTAAATATAAAGTCTGAACCACTGCGTACCATTTTTCATTTTCAATATCCTGTTTGGTCAATTCACTTTTTGAACGGGCAAAATATCCCCACGCACCGCGTCCCGGAGCCATCCCTTCGTCTTTTTCAGCCACTTTTGGATGAGTCGCCATTGTGTCCCCCGGATATCTCATTAAATGTTGTTCTGCTCCAATAAAGCCATATGTCGTATTTAAATGTTCGCCTTGTAATGTTGCCTTGGCATCAATACCAATATTTTTAGAGAATATTTGTTCCAAGTTTTTTTCGGTCGAAGCAGTAAGTGGTCCGACTTTGGCCGGAAGTTCGCTTTGCACTTGAGAAAGCAAAGATTGTTGTTTTGGCATATTGGAGGTATCCGGCCTTTCAAGGTTTTTAATTATTTGTGTTAGTGGTGGTAAACCTTTTGGAACAATTGGAGGAGCGAAAAATAAAGTTCCGGCAAGTGCCCCACCGGCCAAAATCTTTGCAGAATGTTGCCTAATTTTCGCAAGATCGATTCCGCGATCTTTTAAAAACTTATCTGCGTGAGGATATTTCTGAGCAAATTCTCTTTTTGCTTCAAAACTTTTAAGTTTAAGTTTTGTCCTTATATAATCTGAGGAAATCTTTTCTTCTTGATTTGATTGGTATGTCCTTTTGGCAGGCAGTGTCATAAATTTAAACTTTTTGTAAACGCTTTAGCGTTTCTTCTTTCCCTAGAATAATGATCGAATCATTTATTGGCGGTGTAAATTTCATACCGGTTATTGCAACTCGTAGATCCATGAAAAAATCTCCTGTTTTAAAATTATTTTCTTTGATAGCCGCCATTAATTTTTCATTAAGGCTTTCCAGTTTCCAATTTTTGGTGGATTCGATTACGTCTATCGCAACTTTTAGGTGTTCCTTATAGTTTTTCCCAAATAATTTATTGTCAACTTTTGGCTCTTCAAAAAAGAACTCTGCAAGTGTGTCAATGTCGGAAATTTTTTTGACTCGATCCTTCAAAAGCTTTGTTATTTCAAGTTGTTTTTCTTTTGAAAGTTTTTCAAATTTTGAATTTTGAGTTTTAAAGCGTGTGTTTAAATCTTCGTCTGATAATTTACGAATATATTCTCCGTTAAACCAATCCAATTTATCAGTCAAAAATTTAGGGTTTGCTTCCTGAAATCCGTTAATATCAAAATGTTCTACGAATTCTTCCAAAGTAAAAAGTTCACGATTATCTTTCGGAGCCCAACCTAAAAGCATAATAAAATTAATGAGCGCTTCCGGCAAATATCCGTTATCTAAAAATTGTTCGGCAAAAACTGAGTCGCGTCGTTTCGAAAGTTTCTTTCCGGTTTCGGCAGAAAGTATATCTGTTAAATGCCCTATTTCCGGCCTTTTTCCACCTAAATATTCAAAAACTAAAAGATGAATCGGTGTTGAGGGCAACCAGTCATGACCTCTTAAAATATGCGAAATCTTCATTTCCAAATCATCAACCATTGCGGCAAGGTGGTAAGTTGGGAAACCGTCGGTTTTAAGAAGTGTGGCATCATAAACTGTATCCGTATTCCAAGATATTTCTTTCTTGTGAACAAAATCATGATAAGAAACTGTTTTTCCTTCGGGAACTTTAAGCCTTATTGCACCTGAAGTGAAGCCTTTATCTCTACATGGGTTTCTTAGTTCAGTAGAATAGCCCTCTTCTTTCGCATTTCTTGCCTCACACTGACAATAAAAGGCGTGGCCTTCGGCGACCATTTTTTCGGCTGCTTTTTTATACAACGAAAGTCTTTCACTTTGAACGTAAAATTCGTCCCAATTTAAATTAAATTTTCTTAGGGTTTTTTGGAGAGCTTCTTTTGAACCCTCAACTTCTCTTTTCTGATCAGTGTCTTCGATTCTTAAAATAAAGTCGCCTTTCTCGTGTCTAGCTAAAGCAAACGCGTAAAGTGCAGTTCTTAAACTTCCTATATGTAAAAATCCGGTTGGACTTGGAGCAAAGCGGGTTCGAACTGCATTCATATGATTGAATTGTATCAACATTTGAAGCTATACTCAAAGGTATGACTGCCCTAACTCAAATAGCAATTAATGCGCGACGCGGAATTAGATATATTATTTACGGAATAATTTTCCTGATAGTCGGCAAATTTGCCCTCGACGCTTCAATCGCAATCTATTTAAAAGTCTTTCCACCCCCGCCTCCGGCGCCAACAATTAAATTCGGAAAGCTAACCAAAATTCCTTTTCCTACAAACACAAACAAGGCAAATTTAAATTACACACTTGAAACACCTCAAGGAGGCCTTCCCACTGATATTTCAACTCAGGCTAAGGTTTATTTCATGCCGAAACCAAACCCAAGCCTTCTTGCCCTGGATGTTGCAAAAGAGCGTGCTAAGGCTATGTCATTTACTTCGGATCCCATAGCTGAATCTGACACCATCTATAAATTCACAAATCCTAACTATCCGATGGTTTTGGAAATGAATATTATTTCGGGAACATTTTCCATTAGTTACGACCTATCGGCAGATAGAACTCCGATAACACTTAAACCTCCGGTTGCAGAAGTAGCGGCGGCAGATTTTAGAGCACTTCTTTCGAGTGCCAGTATTTTACCGGACGATTTAACCGGTCCGGTTACTCACAATTTTTACAAACTCTCAAGCGGTCTTCTTGCCCCGGCGCTTTCTCTTTCAGAAGCCGATGTTGTCAAGGTTAGTTTATTTAGAAAAAGTTACGACAATTTACCCAGCATGACGGCAAATCCAAACGAAGCTAATGTTTGGGCAATTGTTAGCGGTTCGACAACCCGTGAACAGCAAGTTATTGCGGCCGAATATCATTATCTTCCAGTTGATGAATCTCAATTTTCTACATATCCTATTAAAACTCCGGGTCAGGCTTTTTCAGAATTACAAGGCGGCGGGGCATACATTGCAGACCTGGGTTTAAATAAAGATGGTGGAAGTCTTAAGATTCGAAGAATCTATCTTGCATATTTTGACCCGGAATCCGCAAGTGATTTTTATCAGCCAGTTTATGTTTTTGAAGGAGATAATGGCTTTACCGCTTATTTACCCGCAGTCACTTCAAATTATTATAGCCAGTAATTTATTCTGGACGAACTTCTTGCCAAGAATAATCTGAAAATATCCAATTTATAAGTTCTTTTGTTTCTCCAAACCTATCCTGACTGCCTAGGATTGCAATCATAATTTTGTGACCATCTCTTTCAATATAGGTAACAAGATTTTCGCGGGCATTTTCAGTCCAGCCGGTTTTAACTCCAAGTACACCGGGAACAGTTCCTAAAAGTTGATTCACATTGGCCAGGTTATATCGCGACTTACCAGAGGCATCGGTAACCGTAATATTTTTAGTTCCAACTATTTTAGCAAATTCAGGGTCTCTCATTGCCACTTCGGAAGCGCGTACTAGATCCTTGGCGGTTGCGCGTTGACTGTCACTATCAAGGCCAACCGGATTATCGAAACGAGTATTGGTCATTGAAAGTTCCGCGGCTTTAGAATTCATGGCAGTGATAAAAGCGTCGTACCCGCCCGGATAATCTATAGCCAATGTTTCAGCCGCATCATTTGCCGAATAAACTAAAAGTCCAAACAGTAAGTCCTCAACTCTCATTTTTTCTCCAGTAAAAAGTCCCATTTTCTGTCCGTCAACAGAAACTTTAGGCGGAACTGTCAAAACATCATCCAGTTGATAAGTGTCCAGAGAAACAAGAGCCGTTACAATTTTTGTGGTGGAAGCAGGTAGAAGTGCCGTATCGGGATTTTTTTCATATAAACTCATTCCCGAATCAAGATCAACAGCAAGTGCTCCCTGTGCAGAAACTACGGGGAATGAGGAGGTTTCTGAAAGTATTGGAATCGGAGGAAATTTTTTTTCGGCTTTTACTTCAAGACTTGGAAGAATAATATTTTCAAAACTCCCGGAGAGGGCAAGAGCAGTTGAACCAATAAAAATAAAGGCTAGCATCGCCAAAAACAAAAAATTATCTTTTTTCAGAAGAAGCTTCATTTTTCTATAACTTTAATCCCCAACTCTTTCAACTGGCTCTCGGCCGCTGCGCTTGGAGCATCGAGAACCGATGTTTGACCAGAAGCTGTTGCTGGGAAAGCCATTACCTCGCGAATACTTGGTTCACCCAACATTGCCATAACAAACCTATCAAGACCGGGGGCAATTCCCCCGTGCGGAGGGACTCCGTAAGAAAAAGCGGTCAACATATGTTCAAATTCTGTTTTTTGTTTAGAAGAAAATCCAATTAAATCAAAAACTTTTTCCTGAATTTTTGACTGATGTATTCGAATGCTTCCTCCACCAATTTCAAAACCATTAAGTACTAAATCGTGCTGAAGTCCACGAACTTTCCCAGGGTCCGTATCAATAAGTTTTACATCGTCCGGATGGGGGGCGGTAAACATGTGATGTGATGGGGCAAATTTTGCAGATCCTGACCCATAGAAGAAGTCGTCTTTTGATTGTTCAGTAAAAAGCGGAAAATCTATTACCCAAGCAAAAGCTAGTTCGTCGGGGTCAGATTTATCTTTTCTAAGATCTGGTTTATCGACACCATATTTTTCAATTGCTTCCTTGTGAGGAATTCGGGGCCATGGAGACTTTGAAATTTTCTTTTCTGGAAAAACTTCTTTTACAAGTTCCGTAAACATTTTTTCGGTTAACTGCAAAATGTCTTCCTGTGTTACGAAAGACATTTCAATATCAAGTTGTGTAAATTCTCCATAAGCCCTGTCCCGTCTCGGGTCTTCATCCCTAAAACACCTAGCAAGTTGAAAATATCTTTCCATACCGGCAACCATTAATAGCTGTTTATATTGTTGAGGGCTTTGTGGAAGCGCATAAAACTTTCCATGTTGAAGCCTTGAAGGAACCAAGAAATCTCTCGCACCTTCAGGAGTCGTTTTTGTCAAAATCGGCGTTTCAATCTCAAGAAAATCCTGATCAAGTAGCCAATTTCTAATGAATCTGGTTACTTTTGATCTAGTTTTGATATTTTTGTGCATCCTTGGACGTCTTAAATCAAGATATCTATATTTATTCCTTAGCTCTTCGTCGATATTATATCCGTCCCCAGTTATAGGAAATGGAAGTTCGCGAGATTCAGAGATGACTTTCATCTCTTCGATCTGAAGTTCGACCGTTCCAGTTTTAAGATTTGGGTTAACAAGTTTCTCCGGTCTTTTAGAAACGGTACCCGTTATCTCAACGACCGACTCAGGCAAAGCCTTCGGCAGATCTTTGCCAACACACTGGACAATTCCGGATCTATCCCTTAAATCAATAAAGGTAATTTTGCCATGATCGCGGACTGAGTCAATCCAGCCATCAAGCTTTATCTTTTCTCCAACCTTTTTTGGTGTCTCGCAAATCATAGTTCTTTCCATGATAATCGTATTGTAGCAAGTAGGCTAGAAATTTACATCTCTAATTTTCAACTGAAGGCTTACGTTTCCATTCCAAACATTTTCATCGATTGTATAGGCAACGTCGATTTTTGAATCCGACTTAATTTTTTTGAATATTTCTCCGCCTCCAAAATAAATTGCATCAAATGTTTGTTCGCTTTCTGCGAGTTTCAATTTTAAATGTTTATCGCCGTCACCAACGGTACGGGCAGATACAACGTCAACATCTCTGGTTGCAAAAGTTGGGGTAGGGTTCCCCATTCCGGTCGGGTTAAATTTTTCAAGTTTTCGATAAAGAGTTTGAGTCACATCATCGAAATTTATTTCCAGGTCTATTTTTAATTTTCGCTCCAAAAGTTCTTTAGTCAAAATTTTTGCGGCAATTTTATTAATTTCTTTTGTGAATTTTTCAATTTTTGCAGTTTCCAAGGAAAATCCCGCCGCCATAGGATGGCCGCCTCCTTCAAGAATCATGCCCGTTGCGCGAATTGCTTCAATAATATTAAATCCGGGAATTGAGCGGGCGGAGGCTTTTGATTTTATTTTTCCTTTGGAAAAAACAATTGCGGGACGATAAAATTCCTCGACAAGTTTGCCTGCGGCAAGCCCTATTACCCCTTCATGATAAGTTTCATGAGACATTACGATAATAGCGGGGATATCTTTATTTTTTATTTGTTCCAAAGTATGTAAAACAACGACGTTTACAACTTTTTGCCTATCAACATTCGTTTTAGTTAATAGATTGGATAATTCCAAAGCTTTTTCTGCTTTTTTAGTGCAAAGAAGTCGTAATGAATCAATACCTTTGGCAAGGCGTCCCATGGCATTTATTCTTGGCGCAATAATATAATTAACTTCGTAAGTTCCCACTTCCTCGACTTTTGCATCTTTAAAAAGTGCCATAAGACCGGGCCTTTTTGTGTTCTTTAATTCGGCAAGGCCATACTTAACAATGGGCCGGTTAACCCCCGTTAATGGCATCTGGTCCGCCACTGTTCCAATTGCTGCAAGTTCCAACCCTTTATCGATTCCTAATTCTTTGGCAAAAAACCAGGCAAGAGCAGAACCGCAGACCTTATCTGAATGAATTAGGGAATAGGCACTAGGTAATAGTTTTCCTTTCTGGTGGTGATCGATAACAATTGTATCGATTCCGAGTTCTTTCGCTTTTTTTATTCCATCTGTCGCAACAATTCCATTATCAACAGTTACTATTAATTTGAGATTTGAGATTTCAGATTTTAAGTTTTCAACGCTAGTAGCATTAATTCCATACCCTTCTTCAAACCTATCCGGAATGTGTGGTAAAACGTCTAGTCCAAAAGAATGCATCGCTTCCCACATGATGGCAGTTGCTGTTATTCCATCAGCATCGTAATCCCCATAAATAATTACTTGCTCGTTGTTTTTTTTGGCTTTTTTAATTCTATCAACTGCTTTTTTTATATTCGTTGATTTAACTCCAAGAGTTTTTAGCGAAATTTTATAAGGAGATTTTGGTTCGAAGAATTCTTCCGTATTTTTGATTTCCCTATTCTTAAGAAGAGTTTCGATAATGTCACCTTTCTTCTCACTGAGAATTTGCCACTTCATGTTGGTATAATGGTATCACAATGAAAATCGATCTTCCCAAGGAAGTAAAAGAGATAATAAACAAATTTTCTGAAGCTAATTATGAAATTTTTG
>Ga0207684_10003648_pt1 | contig 14957 bp, 18 predicted proteins | sample KBSK5501metaG_FD_184342 | JGI IMG/M metagenome (GOLD analysis project Ga0207684, IMG submission 184342) | Corn, switchgrass and miscanthus rhizosphere microbial communities from Kellogg Biological Station, Michigan, USA - KBS K5-50-1 metaG... | ecosystem: Host-associated > Plants > Roots >...
GTAAGGAATGGGAAGGCCTGATTTTTATGGCACACAACAGCCCCCAGACAGGAGGTTGTAAGGCTTTCTTTCTTTCTCGTACCGCGCCATTAAAACGCGCATGGATTCAGCATGGTGCAAGGAGCGTACGATTCGGAAGATTTGATCGACTCATGGACGCTCACTCCGGAGGATCATGTCCGCATCGCCGGTAAGAGCCGAGACAATCGGCTGGCCTTTGCCGTTCTGTTGCTTTTCTTTCGAGCGAACGGGCGGTTTCCAGATGTGGCCGAAATCCATCCGTCTATTGTGGCCTTGGTGGCGCAACAACTCGGCGTCGACACCGGACCGATAGCTGACCAGGCTTGGCAGGGCCGAACCGGCAAACGCCACCGAGCTGAGATCCGCATATTATTTGGCTTTCGCAAGCCGACGGTTGCAGATGGCGAAGCAATGGTGGCGTGGTTACGGGATCACGCAGTGGCGCATAGCCACGATCCGGAGCATCTGACCGCGACGCGCAAAGTGCACTGCCGTCAAGCCAGCACTCCATGCCGCCTTACCCCCTGGATGCGCGCTCGCAACGGATTCAAGCCGAGGTCCGGGTTCGCATCCAGGTGAAGAATGGCAAGATGTTAGACGTGACTGCAGAATCAACCAGCTTGACATTAGCGAATTCTTCCTCCCGCTGGATACGCTGGCATTGGCAATTCAGACCCTCGGTGAGTGGCGTCTACTATCTTCCGATCTCGTATAAACTAACCGCCTAATGTACTCGGCTTCGCCGCTGAGGAAAAGCTCCTTACCATGCCCTTCCACATACCCTCCCAACTGAATTCTAGGCACCTCAGAGATGACACGAGTTAGTCGCTCTCCGTCGTTCCAGAACGGGTTCGCCGGTGACATCCATTCCTTCTGCCCAAAGCAGATCGAATAAGTAATAGGCGAGGGGAGCAGTCGGCTGTTTTTGGAAACGTTGAAGGAGTTGGAAACGGGGAATTCCATTTTTGTCTACGGCAACAACTTCGCCATCCAGAATCGTCGAGCGCAGTTTCAGTTTAGAAAGCGCCTTCGCGACCGTTGGAAATTTCTTCTCGAGCGACAAACCGTTTCTGGGCCAGAGACGAGGTGTGCCGACAGCGTCGAAGAGCGCTGGATGCGTTTACTGAGAAGGTGTACGCTAAGGTAGCATCCCCTCGTGCCTAGAGTCGGCGCAACGGCAATTGGGATTGTGTTTACCCTTGGGGACCGGGAGGACGAAAGCGGTCATGTCGGATACACTCAGAGAAGCGCGCGACTTCCTCCTGGCGAATCGGACCACTTACGATGTTGCCTACAGAGATTTTAAATGGCCAAACTTCGAACGGTTCAATTGGGCTCTGGATTGGTTCGACGCCATTGCTGCAGGCGAAAGACGTGATCAATTAGCGCTTTGGGTTGTTTTCGAGGATGGGACAGAAAGCAAGCTTACCTTTCGCGACCTCTCGGATCGATCATCGCAGATTGCAAATTACTATCGTGAGCTGGCCGTTCGCCGAGGCGATCGCGTCTTGGTTATGTTGGGGAACGTGCCTCCCCTTTGGGAGACAGCTCTTGCCCTCATCAAACTTGGCGCCGTCATCCTGCCTGCAACACCTCTGCTCAGCAGAGACGATCTCGCCGACCGTATTGAACGGGGAGGTGTGCGGCACATCGTGTGCGCCGCAGATTGCGCGTCGAAATTTGAGCGGGTGGGGCAACGTTGCACCCGCATCGTTGTAGGCGGACCGGTCCGCGAATGGCAGACATACGAAGATGGATACGGTGCTTCCACAAAGTTTAAGTCGGAGGGGGAAACACGGGCAAACGATCTGATGCAGCTGTACTTTACTTCTGGCACCACGTCCAAGCCCAAGCTCGTGATGCACTCGCATGTCAGCTACCCAATTGGACATCTGTCGACTATGTATTGGATTGGGCTGCTACCAGGCGACATCCACTGCAATGTCTCGTCTCCCGGTTGGGCGAAACACGCCTGGAGCTCGTGCTTTGCACCCTGGAACGCTGAAGCGACTGTCTTCGTCCCGAATCAGTCGCGCTTCAATGCGAAGAGGTTGCTCGAGGCAATTACCCGGGCAAGGGTGACCACCTTTTGTGCTCCGCCTACGGTGTGGCGTATGCTGGTCACAGAGCAACTCGCGGATTACAAGACTGAGCTGCGCGAAGTGGTGAGTGCGGGTGAACCGCTCAATCCTGAAGTCATTGACCAGGTGAAGACCGCGTGGGGCATCACGATTCGGGATGGATACGGCCAAACAGAGAGCACCGCAATGGCTGGCAACTCGCCAGCGCAACCCGTTAGACCGGCATCCGTGGGCAGACCGTTGCCCGGTTTCAGGCTTACCCTCCTGGATCTCAACGAACAAACGACTCATGAAGGTGAACTCTGTGTGGCGCTTGATCCGCCGCCTTTGGGACTGATGCCAGGCTACCAGCAAGGTGATGGCAGTATCGCCCCGCTCGCGGGAAAGCATTACCGGACAGGCGATATAATGTCACAAGACGCCGACGACTATCTCACGTTTGTCGGCCGAGCCGATGATGTCTTCAAGGCTTCGGACTATCGCATTAGTCCGTTCGAACTCGAGAGTGCTTTGATCGAGCACCCCGACGTTGTCGAGTGCGCGGTGGTTCCCTCACCCGTTCCCCTTCGCGCTGCCGTTCCGAAGGCATTCATAATTGTCAGATCAGGGGTCATGCCTTCACGTGAGATCGCGTTATCAATTTTCCAGCACATCCGGAATGCCCTCGCGCCCTTCAATCGCATTCGACGCATCGAATTTTCGGATTTGCCAAAGACTATCTCCGGAAAGATTCGCCGCGTGGAGCTGCGCGACCGCGAGGCAGAGAATGTGCGCTGTGGAGCACGACCGGAGTACGAGTTTCGCGAAGAGGATTTTCCAGACTTGGGGTACTAGGGCCAGAATGGCGCCGGCAACGAATCTCCGATGCGGAGAAGCCTCACCTGGACCGCATTGAGACGCAGGTCACCAGAGCCGGTCTGATTCAGAAAATCGGTTGCCTGGCGGTGCTCTTCCATGAACTCGCGCGCGATCCAGATCACGATTTTTGCTTGGAGCCCAGTAGCACCATTCCGGGAGGTGAGGAATGCAAGGCGCACTTCATGGGGCCAGGTTTATTCCCGAGACAACGCACGTATATTTTATCCCGCCATGAATCTTAAACTCAAGGAACTTAGCCAGACGATTCTGAAGCTTGATAGTGGAGGTTCGCTTGAATCCTTGTATACGAACTATTCGGCTTGCCTGCGGCATTTGACTGCGTACCTCTCGCAAAAAGATGATTCAGGAAGGAAGGCCTTGCTAGCCGTGTTACGGAATATCGTGTTCAATAAGCATCAAGATTTTGGTCGGCCTGTTGATGAAGGAACAATCGCCCGGGAAATGAAAGATACTTTCCGTAAACTTCTTCTCCAGCTATTGGAAGCGACCAGCAAAGAGGATATTGATACGCTCTACGAAGCAATCGAGAAGGGTGAGATCAAATAGCGGACGACTGTCCCGGTGCTCCAAGCGCATTTAATTTGGCATCTGACAGCACCGGATTGTCGCTTGTCTTCTTACCTGCATTTTTAGAGGCCCGATATAGTGAATGATTGGAGAGCTCCAGTTCGGGATATTCCAGGAAGCGGTCAGCCGCGTCTAGAGCGTCGTAGTGTAGTTGCAGGCTTTCGCCAGCACGTTCTTTGGCAGTGCGCCCGAGCGCGCCGCCTCGAGCAAATGTGTAAGCAAGCCGTTGCTCAACTAGGATGCCGTTGCAGGTCCTCAGCACTTCCTGTTTGAGCCGGCGGACCTGCTCCTCGTCTGAGACGTCGGCCGGAAAGACGTGCGCTTTACCACCTGCGCTTTCCACCGCGTGTTTGACTGTATTCAGTTGCTCGAGATCACGCGAAACCAGGACGATATTCGCGCCGGCCGAACCTAATGCCATACGAAGGTCTCACGCTCTGGTGCCGCAAGGAGGAGGTCGAGTAACGCGAAGTGGGTGAGCTGAACTGGGAACGGCTGGCCCTGACCCACAGCTGCCATTGTTCCAGCCTTACGGCGACAATTTTCCTGAACACAAGCGGGCCAAGACCTACCGGTTCAAAGTCAAAGCATTTGGAACAATCTTTCTACTCCGACGGGTCGTACGCGCTACGGGCCTAATTCCTCGTTGGCATGACCGTCCGGAATCGAATCCAAGAAATCCAGTACTGCCTCAATCGATCCGACATAAATCGCATCAAGAAGTGGTATCACGGACGGATCTGCGCTTTGTCGATGGTTGAGAATCATGCTGCTCCTATTTCCTAAGTGCGCAAGAACAGATAGATGTGGGGCCAAGCGTGTGGTAGGAGAGGGACGGAGACTGGTGCGAGTTGCCTTGTGGAGAAACTGAAACCGGCGTACGAAATGGGAGACGCCCGGTCTAACAGACCCAGTAGCACGAAATCGTTTTCAGGAAAGTCTTCGCGTCCAGCTTCAATATTTGAAGCGGTCTGCCGAAGCTTACGATCAAGGACATCATGACGAAGCGATTCGGCTGGCGGCGACAATGCGTGTGCTGTTCTCAAGTTCGCGAAAGTCAGAAGGGCTGATCTTTGAGATGGGCGAGGAGACGTACTCTTTTAACGACGACCGTCCCCGCGTTATCCGGCATTGAAGTACGCCAGTATATAGGATTGATCGGCTTGGTTCTGAACCCTGATGGCACTGTCAGGGAAATAGTTCCTCGGGACGCGCACGTTGTGCATGAACCGTGCGTGCTCGAGACTGACATGAACATCACGCGAAACGGAGTCAAGATTGCGGAAAATCGCCCGCGAAAAATAAAAGCAAGCCGTTGGGCGGACGAACCGATTTTTGTTTATGCGCCAGGGAACGCGATTACTCGCAGATTCCTTTTCGAGAAGGCTGCCAATCAGGATGGCGGTGCACACGTTGATAGAACATTAGACCCGGATTATGAAGCACTTCACGCGTGTTCCGATTTTTCGTTCGTGATACCTGCCGGTTGTTCTTTTACATCCAGAATAACGATGAAGAAGCCCAATCAGGTATACATGAGAGCAGACGCCGCCAAGGCGCTCAAAAATATCCATCTCCCGGCACTTCGCCAAATGGCTTATGAGCTTCTCTCCAGCCCCGATCTGTTTGCGCTGGCGGGCATCCAACAAGCCGCAGCAACTGGTCTTTAATGAGTATTGTCGTTAGAAGAACCGAAATGCAAAAATGACTAGATCCCAAGTCAGGCTCCCTGCATCGGCGTCGCGATTAGTGGCCTTCATGCAAGTCGCCCGCGCCCTGAAGTACTAGTGAGGATTCATGACAAGCAACAGTAAATCCGAGGCCAAATCGAACCCAAGGAGGGACTCTTGGGAAGAACGCTTCAACGACCTGAAAACGTCATGCGAAATGCTTGCGTGGATCAAAACTGCGCAGCACAAAGTTTCTAGGCTCGTGTCGCCGGGAGACTGAAGAAGAAGTCGAGGCAAGAACCGGTGCATCAAGCCATCGATCCTGCCCGAATATGGTATCCCTACCGTGACGAACCTTGAGGGTAAGAGGCGGATCCTAGCGGGACCTGACCGGTTTTAGGTTAGGCATTCTTTTTTCGTATCGAAGTTCTGCGAGTAACAATCCGCCAATTGTTGCCTCTTTGCGAGCCGCGTCGAGGTGAAAACCTCTGGCCTCATAGAATCGCCTTGCTAAAGCATTCTTCTCGAAAACCCTAAGTGTAATGGCGGTGAAGTGACTATCTTCCATCCTCCGCTCTGCTTCCTCCAAAAGTTCTCCTCTTATGCCTTGATGCCAGAACTTCGGCAAAACATAGATCGCGTATATTTCCGCCTTTTCCTTCCCGTCTCTGTCGCGACTCGGACCGAAGCAAATAAAACCGACTTCTCCGCGTGGAGCGACGGCTACAAGTACTGCGGCGTGCTATTCTGAGATGACGTCTCTTCTTCTCTGTTGGCTGGAAGAACAGTTCAGCTGGCTGAACGAATTTGGTGACGGTGGACATGATTTTTTCCTCTGGTTTGGGTTTTTTGCTGTTCGGCGTCGCCGCGGATGAGTGGCCTTTGATGCTTACAAAGGATTCCCCAGTTCCAAAGTTTCAGACTTTTTTGAGACCATCGACGAATACACTGCGCCGAGAACGGGCAGACGTCCCATTCGCCCATACGCCGACACCTTTGTCGCCCCGATCGCAGTCTTGAGCCAGTTTGAGTGTTAGTGCGACAGCCGCCTTTCATTCTAGAGATCCATCTCGAATTCGCGTCTATTCGCGGTTTCTTGGCGGCCTGTGGTTGTGGCTCCGCCGCCCAGCGGCTTTTGAGTTAGCTGAATTCGATTTCGTCAGGCTCCCGAAAAGATTCTGGAGCCATCGCGGCAATTTTTTCTAATTCGTGAAACTGCAGCCGACCCAGACTTCGATCCGATTCGGAAAAGATCCGCGTTTCGACAAGTTGACGGCGAAGATACCGACGTATCCGTAAGCTTGGATTTTGCAAATTGAGAGATCAGGCCGTGCTCTCCCACTAATTCCAATCAGAAGTTCCGAACTTCATTGAAGGGCGTTGGGGTGCCGACTTGGCATGGGTTCGCCGCTACTCAAAATCGGGGAGGTTTCACAGCCTTGCCCGAACCTCCGACTGGATCCCAGGAAAAGGGTCGGACTGATGCCCGGATAAACGGATCACGTCGGAAACGCGACCCTCTCGACCACAGTTGAAACGCAAAGGCCCGAAACTCTAGGACCGGAATCCCTGTTTTCCTCTATGAAGACCGGCCATCCCGCCTGGTCGACCAAAGAGATAGAAACAACTTCACAGGAGAAAAGACTATGATAAAGCCCAGATTAATTCGGAATTTAGTTGCGATCGCGACGATCGCTACCCTGTTGTCAACGACTTACCGATCATCGGCAGCAGAACTCCATGGTTTAGTCGTCACCGGAGTCGCGCTCGACCGCGTAGCAAGCCAGCACTCCATGCCGCCTTACCCCCTGGATGCGCGCTCGCAACGGATTCAAGCCGAGGTCCGGGTTCGCATCCAGGTGAAGAATGGCAAGATGTTAGACGTGACTGCAGAATCAACCAGTTTGACATTAGCGAATTCTTCCTCCCGCTGGATACGGTGGCACTGGCAATTCAGGCCCTCAGTGAGTGGCGTCTACTATCTGCCAATCTCGTATAAACTAACCGCCTAATGTACTGAGACCCTGAAGGCACTATCACTGGCATTTACGCGGGCGCGGGCACCGGCTCCCGCCAGGGCACTGTTCCCTTTAGCTTCAACCCGGAGGGGGCCGCGATCGTCGGATACTACTTTGATGCGAGCAAATCCCCTCCATCCCTTTCTCCTTTGCGACTGAGGAAAGGTTCCTTTCCCAAACCTCCACTAACCACCCAACTGTATTCCAAGCATCTCCGAGATGATTTCGCTTAGTCGCTGGCGTCGGTCTAGAACGGGTTCGGTGGTCACATCCATTTCTTCTGCCTAGAGCAGATCGAATAAGTAATAGGCGAAGGGAGCGGTGGGCGTTTCTGCCATTTCTGGAGCAATTGAGGCGCGGATTGACAGAACGCGACGCTCGCCCGATTGAGTGGGGCCTTGCGACAGTCCCCAAAGCTTGTTTGTTTCTGTATGAGCCTCCGCGAGGATCGCAATTGGGCTACGAAGATCTATCAAGAGCGCGCCATCGCCATCGATGCGGACCAGAACGCTACATACTTTTTTCTCAAAGACTATCAGGAGATCTGCCGATACATGCGGACGATCGGCTACGGCTCCAAGGGCAATGCCGAGACCGTGGAACAACAGGTGGCGCGAGAACTTAAGATCGGATGCTACTGCTCGCTCCGGACCACCGTACGAGGAAGACAATCGACCCAGGATATCGCCCTTTTCATTTATCACGATGTCTCCGCTGATTTATTGGGCTCTGGCTTAGTTGCGGTGAGCTTCGATGCCGGTGGTGAACTGGCAAAAGAATTCGTGGACGCCTGGTTCCAAAAGGCCGACGCGGCCATGAGGGAAGGCCTTTCCAACAAAGAGAACAACTAACCTGAAGACTGGGCGGCAAACCCCGCGCCGGCTTGACGGACTTACCATTTTTTTGAATTGACCTCTTTGAGGATCTGATTCTGGATCGACAACTCGGCCACTAATCGCTTCAGCCGTCCATTCTCGTCTTCCAGCGCTCGCAAGCGGCGCGCTTCATCCACATCGATCCCACCGTATTTGCGCTTCCAGTTGTAATAGGTCGCATCGCTGATGTTGTACTTGGCGCACGTGCCCTTGACCGTCGTGGCTTCAGCTTCCTTCAGCACTCCGATGATTTGCTCTTCACTGAATCGACTTCGCTTCATTGGTTCTGCTCCTTCTTATCGGGCAGAACTGCATTTTTCGCATGTCTACTTTTTTGGGGTCATGGCAGGCGTCTAGTAAGCAAGTTGTTTACCTGACAGACGATGGACATATTCATGAGCTTTCTGTTGCACTTGGAGACTCCTGGAGTCACACGGACTTAACTCAGATAACGGGGTCGCCTCCAGCAGCACAAATAGAGGACCGAGAGTATCCCCATTGGCAGCGCGATGAGAAAGGTCCAACACAGCCAACGTTTCCAATACGCCCTGAACCATTAAAATGAGAGGCAATAAAGGCGAACGAACAACATGGAGAGTTGTGACATTGTTCTACGTTCCTAACCTGTTTTCGTCATTGACTGCCGTCCCCTAGTCGCGTTCAGCCGTTCCCGCTCGTTATTTCATTTGTTGGAGCCGGAGATTGGATCGAGTCTTGGGATATGCCGGACATTCAATCCCTCTCTATAAACACTATCCGGACGCTCTGCATGGACGCCGTCCAGCAGGCTAATTCCGGTCATCCGGGGACTCCTATGGCCATGGCGCCGGTCGCATATGTGCTCTGGCAGGAGTTTCTCCGGTTTGATCCTGAAGATCCGATCTGGCCTAATCGTGACAGGTTTATTCTGTCGGCAGGTCACGCATCCACATTGCTGTATTCCCTCCTGCACTTGGCTCGAGTTAAAGCGGTAAATCGAAAATATGAAACTCTCGGTGAGCTTGCAGTGCCCCTGGATGATCTGAAGAACTTTCGGCAGCTCGAGAGTAAATGCCCCGGGCACCCCGAATATCGGTGGACCTCCGGTGTCGAGACAACGACGGGACCGCTTGGGCAAGGAGTAGCCACGAGCGTGGGTATTGCGCTGGCGGGCAAATGGCTCGCCGAAAGATATAACCGGCCTGATTTTCCGATGTTCGATTACGACGTTTATGCGCTAGCCGGCGACGGCTGTATGATGGAGGGAATCAGCGGTGAAGCCGCATCGTTGGCCGCTCACTTAGGACTCTCTAATCTCTGCTGGATCTACGACAACAATCATATAACGATCGAGGGGAATACGAGCCTGGCTTTTTCGGAAGATGTGGCGGGACGTTTTCTTGCTTACGGCTGGAATGTCCAACGTGTGTCGAACGCGAACGATCTTGACCTTCTCAGGGAAGCTCTTCAGCGATTCAAGAAAACGGTGGATCGGCCAAGTCTAATCATCGTCGATAGCCATATCGCATATGGCGCTCCTACAAAACAGGATACGAGCGCGGCTCACGGTGAACCCCTTGGTGAAAATGAAATCCGGGCGACAAAACGTCGTTATGGTTGGCCTGAGGACGCCAAGTTCCTTGTCCCGCCCGAAGTGGTCGATGATTTCAAGGCCGGGATCGGCAAACGAGGCGGTCAATTACGCGCTGATTGGATGAATCTGTTTACTGCTTACAGCAAGCAGTATCCGGAACTGGCAGCTGAGACTCTTGCGATTCAACATCGTGAACCGCCAAAAGATTGGGACGCAGAAATCCCGACATTTCCACCGGACTCGAAAGGGCTCGCCAGCAGAGATTCATCAGGGAAAGTGTTGAATGCAATCGCTAAACGGCATCCGTGGCTCATAGGCGGTTCAGCAGATCTTTCTCCGTCTACTAAGACACGACTTACCTTTGAGAATGCGGGCGAAATCAGTCGCGAAAATCTGGGTGGACGAAATATCCATTTTGGAGTTCGGGAACACGCCATGGGAGCCATCCTAAACGGGCTAGCACTCGCAAAGCTTCGAGCGTTCGGCTCCGGTTTTCTGATCTTTAGTGACTATGGAAGGGGCTCATTACGACTCGCGGCCATCATGGAACTTCCGGTGATTTATATTTTCACGCATGACTCAATCGGCGTCGGTGAAGATGGTCCGACGCATCAACCCGTGGAACATTTGCCTTCGCTCCGTGCTATCCCCGGGTTAACGGTAATTCGGCCGTGTGACGCGAACGAAGTCGCTGAGGCGTGGCGGGTCATCATCGAAAAGAAATATGATCCGGTAGCGCTTATCCTAACCCGGCAAGCGATCCCGACGTTGGACCGCTCCAGGGTTGCTCCTGCCTCCGGTCTACGACGCGGCGCGTATGTTCTGTCAGACGCAACCAATGGGAAACCAGATGTATTGCTGCTTGCGACTGGTAGCGAGGTTTCACTCTGTCTAGACGCGCAAGAAGCGCTGCGACAGAAAGGTGCGCAAGCCAGGGTCATCAGTATGCCTTCCTGGGAATTGTTTGAGCGACAGGATGAAGATTATCGCGAGGCGGTACTCCCGTCTGATGTCGAAGCCCGTGTGTCGGTGGAAAATGCGGCCCGGTTTGGTTGGGAACGTTATGTCGGCCTGAAAGGTGATCGCATCGGAATGAGAACTTTCGGTGCCTCAGCGCCACTCAAAGCGCTGCAGCAGAAGTTCGGTTTCACCGTGGATGCCGTTGTTTCGGCTGCGCTAGCGCAAGTGGAGAAGGTGAAGGGAACCCTCCGTCAGAGGTGAGAGGTGATCCGACGTCGCCAAGGCTGTGTCTGATAGGTTGGTGATCGGCGTCGCTTCGCGAATAGCGGATAGGTAGCTGAGGTGCGAAGAAGTGAAAAGAATATAGTCTGGCGGCTGCCAGGCGACTGCCAGACGGAAAGGATACATGTTATGCCACAGACGGTACTCTTGCGCCGCGATCTTTCGCCGGCGTTTGAAAGTTTAGTCCGCGGTAACGGGTGGAATTAAGGAGTGGTTTTAGGCGAACCTGGGTGCGCCTAGGAGAAAGAGGAAGGACAGACAAAAACTCGCGGGGAGAAAGGCTTGTCTCCTGGGTAGCCGAGTTTGAGCACCGTTATGCGTTTTTCCATAACGCAGACGGCCGGATTTGATGCCAGCAGTCAGTGCCGGCCCAGCTTCAAAAGCCGCGGGACCAAGAGATCCGTATTTGGCCTTTAATAATTGTCGAGCCGGGGAACGCATTTTTTGGCAGCATCGTTTGGACCGACGGGAGAGGAATAAAACAATTCAACTATTTCTGGTGGGTCGACTTCCATGGTCTGGGTGAATTTAGCCACCGTTCCTTTAAAAGTTCTGCACCGCTGAATACCAGTGTTAGACGACCTATGTCGGCCCAAGATCAAAGGAAACCCGCAATAGGAGTTCGTAGTCAGGTGATTGAGCGAGGGCAGGCACATCCGGTAATATGCAGTTAGGTGCGTATCGCTACTAGAAGGCGAGGAGAGCTCGGCGACGCAACAGAGTGAGACGAGGTGGGTTGGTGGTGCTATTTCCAAGTTCGTCAAGGCGCTCCAAGCATACGGCGAGAAAAAAAGCTGGTGGGAGCGCAAGAGCCACGAGGTACGAGACGGGTTGAGGATTTAAATGCGAGGCGCCCCTGCGGCGCGATTTCCGAGCTTTCCGTGTGCTGGCCGTTTGACTGGTCCTAAGTCTTTCTCATTGACGCTTAGGAGACCTAGCTAGACGTTCCTTTTGGTGTCACTCAGACGTCTCAACTAGGGAATTCCTTCTGACCCCTCGCGACATGGACGTTCCTGGAGCCTGAGGGATCCCAAAGCAGGTCGCTTGCTGAGTTCGAAACCTGGAATAAGAGCAAGTCTATGTTCGATATTGAAGCAACTGTGACCGTAGCTACTCCGACCGAATTAAAACTGGCCGCCGATTGGCCCATCCGTTGGCTGGAAGCACTGGGAGGTTGGGAGATTCAACGTAAGGTCGCAGTAAAGGAGATACTGCCAGAGTTCGACGGAACCGTTAAACGCTTAGAAATTGCAGGCGATCGAGCACGTTGGGCGAATCTTTGTGTAGGCGACCATGTAATAGTGCGCTGTTTTATCGAGGGCGAATAAGGATCGGTGCCAAGCGGCCTCACAGGAGACAACGGAGGGAGCAAAGGTTGAACAGGAGGCCGCGGAGAACTTTTGAACACTAGGACGCAGAGTTCGCAAAGGCAGGAAACTGTTGTCCAGGTCAGTTGGGTTGATAATCTTGCTTTCCTGGCAACTTATTAGCTGATTCCTTTCTTCATTGCGTTCTCTGTGGCTATTGACGGATCTTGACTTTAGCATCCGATCTCAAAGGGTTAACCGCCGCTGGCAGCTATCATGAGCACAGGCGTCCCTTCTGTGTTGCTGTGCTTCATGTCGCTCAGGGCGCGATTGGCATCTGACAAAGCGTAGGCCGCCGTTCGCGGCTGGACATGGGCTTCTGCGGCGTCGGCGAGGAACGCGTGGACGTCCTCCCGAGTATTGGAAGTCGCGCTACGCAGTTCACGCTCTTGGTAAAGATGCCGGCTGTAGTTGAGGCCCGGCACGTCGCTGAGATGAATGCCGGCGATGGAGCAGACCCCGCCCCGATCGAGTGCTTCCAATGTTGGCGGGACGAGCTGGCCGGATGGCGCGAAGAGAATTGCGCCGTCCGCCTTGCCAGGCAAGTCGCGAAAATCGCGGCCCGCCCACGCCGCGCCCAGCTCACAGGCTTGCCGCATATGATTCTCGCTGCGGGTGACGACCCATATGTCGTGTCCCCGGTGCAGCGCAATCTGGATGACGATATGCGCCGAACTACCGAAGCCGACCAGTAGCAGCCGGGATTTCTCTGGCACGGCGGCTCGCTGAAGGGCGCGGTAGCCAATCAATCCGGCGCATAACAACGGCGAGACATGTTCGTCGTCGAGGCCTGTGGGCAATTCGTAAGCAAAGTCTTCCGGAACGACGGCATATTCTGCGTAGCCGCCGTCGACGTCGTAGCCGGTATAGCGGGAGTCACGGCATAGGTTTTCGCGCCCTCGCCGGCAAAATCGGCAGGTGCCATCCACATGTTGCAGCCATCCGATGCCAATCCGCTGCCCGAGCCGCAGGCGTATGACGCCGGTGCCAGTTTCGTCCACTCGCCCAACAATCTGATGGCCAGGGATGACTGGCATCTTGTGAAACGCGAGATCGCCCTCGACAATGTGCAAGTCGGTGCGGCAAACTGCGCAGACACTCACTTTTACCCGGACCTCACCTGACCCGGCCCGTGGCGGGTCCGTTTCTCGCTGGGTCAGCGGCGACTCCTCTACGTGCTTCTGTTTTGTCAGGATCATCGCGCGCATAGTTCCCTTTCCAACGAACGAAGACGAACTTCAATGAACACCTACGAACAATGGTGCAGAAGTGTAGTTCCCCCGCTCTCCGTCGTTCCTTGCAGTTCTCAGCGTTGACGTGCGTTGTTATCCGCCTCAATTGGCCAACCAATGAGAGTTATCGTTGTGGGGGCGGGAATTTGTGGCGCCAGTACTGCGTTCCATCTGACTGAATTGGGCGCCCAGGTCAATGCCGTTGCGGTAGGCGCCTAGTAATAGGGCGCCCAGATTTTGCCGGCTGCCTTTACCTTCGCTAAATCCTCCGACGACGAATTCTTGCTGGAGCCGTGCTTTGATCTTCCAGCCAATCGGGGGTCCGCTTCCCGGGTTGATAAATGCTGTCTTTGCGCTTAGCCACAATCCCCTCCATCCCTTTCTCCTTCGCCACTTGGGAAAGCTCCTTACCATGCCCTTCCACATACGCTCCCAACTGGATTCCAGGCACCTCAGAGATGACTTGAGTTAGTCGCCGCCGTCGTTCCAGAACGGGTTCGGCGGTGACATCCATTCCTTCTGTCCAAAGTAGATCGAAGACGTAGTAGGCGAGGGGAGCACTGGGCTGTTTCTGCCATTTCTGGAGCAATTTGGAATCTCGCGTATTCCTTCATCGTCAATGGCGAGTATTGTCCAACGCAGTTTCAATCTTCTGACTGCTCTTAGCACTCCGGACACGGATTCGATGCATCTTCCTAGTCGCAACCGTTTTTCTTCTGCGGCCAACTATTACGCGTCCCTATTGCATGAGCTCGGTCACTGGACGGGTCACCAGAGCCGTTTGAATCGCGATCTAAACCATGCTTTTGGTTCGCACGGCTACGCGCGGGAGGAATTGCGAGCAGAAATCGCGAGCATGATCGTCGGCTCCGAGCTCGGCATCGGATACGATCCGGGCCAACACGCAGCTTACGCGGCGGGCTGGGTGAGCATCTTGAAAGATCAGCCACTGGAGATATTCAGGGCGGCAGCTGACGCTGAAAAAATTCAGAAGTACCTTTATATTCTCCAACAGAAAGAGTCTCTCACTGACATGATCAAGGAGTATGACCGCGTTGTTGACGGACCACAGAGCCGCAAACAGCTAGAAAACGAAAATCCTGGCCTAGTCGCAGAGCGGGACGCAGCAATCATTCGACAGAAAAAAGAGCAGGTGCAACGCCTGATTGACCAACACCAAAGCCAGGCGCTCGGTACTGGTCAGCGGCTCCAAATCAGGATCTAGGCTGCCGTACTCGCGCTAGCGGCCCATTTAGGCTATTCTTTCAAAGCTAGAGGTGAACAGTAAGTGAACCACGAACTCATTGATGAGCGATCCCGGCAAATGCACGTTTTGATCGCAGAGCGATTAAGACGTAACCCCGGCCTTTTGCGCCAGGCTAAAGCAACATTATCTCGGTGGCGACGGACGGCATCATCCAATGTTCTGCCG
>Ga0207684_10003649_pt1 | contig 14956 bp, 9 predicted proteins | sample KBSK5501metaG_FD_184342 | JGI IMG/M metagenome (GOLD analysis project Ga0207684, IMG submission 184342) | Corn, switchgrass and miscanthus rhizosphere microbial communities from Kellogg Biological Station, Michigan, USA - KBS K5-50-1 metaG... | ecosystem: Host-associated > Plants > Roots >...
AAGCTGACTGGATAGGGGATTTTAGTGGCCACTAAGAACTCAGCCGTTGGGGTGTTTCCCCAGCTCAGCTACCGATCGGGGCCTTCAGGCGACGTAACTTCGGGTTAGGCCGTGATGCTTCGCCCGGCCGTGACCCCGGCGTCACGCATGGCCGTGACGTACCTCGGTCATGCGCGCCGCGGCGCACCGCCGGGCGGCCGGCGCCACCGCGGGCCATGATGGTCCCGTGGCATCACCCGGCGAACTGGCGGCCCGGATCGTAACCGTGCTGACCGAGCGGAAGCAGACCCTCGCCACCGCAGAGTCCCTCACCGGCGGCCTGCTCGGCGCGGCCATCACCGCCATCCCAGGTGCGTCCAACGTGTACCGCGGCGGAGTCATCGCCTACGCCACCGAGCTCAAGGCTGTGCTCCTGGGCGTCCCCGCCGACCTGCTGGCCCGGCACGGCCCCGTGCACCCGGACGTGGCCGCGGCCATGGCGGCGGGTGTCCGTGACCGGCTCGGCGCCACTTGGGGCCTGGCCACGACGGGGGTGGCCGGCCCCGACCCGGCGGACGGGCATCCTCCTGGGACGGTGCATGTATCGGCGTGCGCCGGGGGAGCCGTGACGCGGAGTCTCGAACTGCCGGGCGGGCGGGACGAGGTCCGGCAGGAGACCGTCGGGGAGGTGTTGGGACTGCTGTGGAGCGTACTACGGGAAGAAGGTCCCTGATTACAGCGTTACGTCATCAGCGAACACGGCTCCGCCTGCCCTCCCCGAGTGTCGGTGAGGCCAGGTACCGTTGGGACTGGGAGACTCACTTCACGAAGGGAGCGCGACATGGTCCTGCTTCGCCACTTGCTTGGTGACGCGCTCCGGCGGCTGCGCCTGCGCCAGGGTCGCACCCTCCGTGAGGTGTCCGCCGCCGCCCGGGTGTCCCTGGGCTACCTGTCCGAGGTCGAGCGCGGCCAGAAGGAGGCGTCCTCAGAGCTGCTCGCGGCGATCTGCGGTGCGCTGGAAACGCCGTTGTCCCAGGTCTTCCGCGAAGTCTCGGACAACTTCGCGCTGGCCGAACTGCAGAGCGAGCCGGTCCTGTCCGGCACCAGGGAGCCGTCGCTGCGGCCATCCGGGGACCCCGCGCTCGCGCCGCCCGTGGTGCGCTCGTTCGGCGGCCCCGTGCCGGTGGCCCTCAACCTGGCTGCCGCGCCCGATCTCGGCGATGGGGCCAAGCTCGGCGACGGGGCCAAGCTCGGCGACGGCACCGAGCCGGTCATCGCCACGATCAAACTGCCCAGCGGCCACCAGGCCGGGTACGACGACGTGGCCCGCCGGATCCGCGACATCACCGACATGGTGCCGGTTTGAGGGCTGCCTGAGCCCGCTCGCTGGCCTTCGGCGTCAGGCCCACGCGCGGGGGTCGGTGGTCAGCTGGCGGACCCGGTTGGGGAGTTCGCCGGTGACGATGTGCTCCAGGGTTACCTCGTCGAGGATGGCGCGCTCGTTGGCGCGCAGGGCGATCCAGACGCTCTGCAGCGGCTCCGCGGCACCGATGTAGCCGAGGTTCTCCGGGCGTTCGCCGCGCACCCCGACAAGCTGGCCGTCCACCGCGCGGATGATGTCCGCGAGTGAGATCTCGTTGGCGGGCTTCGCCAGCCAGAACCCGCCCTCGGGTCCGCGCTGGCTGCGCACCAGCCCCGCCCTGCGCAGCTGGGTCAGGATCGCTTCGAGGAACTTCGCCGGGATGTGCTGCGCCCGGGCCAACTGCTCGGCCGTGGTGTGATCGCCGGTGGCGGCGGCCAGTTCCACGGCTGCACGCAGAGCGTAATCAGCACGGGCGGACAACCTCATGCTCAGCATTATGGCCCTTATGGCGGGGTGGATGGTGCACTGGGCGATCAGGCACGCCGCCGGCGGGTGCCCGGCGAGGGTCGGATAGCGTGGTCAAAGTGACCTTCCGTGACCAGAATGCGGTGGCTGATCCCGATCCCGGGCCGGGCGTGTTCCCGCTGGGTGCGGCCATCACGCTGACGGACCTCGACCACGACCCGCACCCCTGGCTGGCCCGCCTGCGCGGCGCCGAACCGGTTTCCTGGCTGCCCGCCCTGCACGGCTGGCTGGTCACCCGGCACGACCTCGCGGCCGCGGTGATGCGGGACAGCGCCGCGTTCACGGTGGACGACCCGAGGTTCTCCACGGCCCGGGTCGTCGGGCCGAGCATGCTCTCCCTGGACGGCACCGCACACGGCCATCACCGCGCCCCGTTCACCAAGGGCTTCGGCCGTGGCGAGATCCACGCCCGGCTGGCCGGGTTCGTGGCGGGCGAGGCCGATCGCCTGGTCGCGGCCATGCGGCCCGGCGGTACCTCGGACGTGCGGCGGAGCCTGGCCGGCCCACTGGCCGTGGCGGTCGTCTCCGAGACCCTCGGCCTCAAAGACGCCGACCCCGCCACCGTGCTCGGGTGGTACGCCGCGATCGTGGCGTCGGTGTCCGCCCTGACCGGTGAGCGCGGCGCCCCGGACGAGAACGCACAGCGGGACCAGGCCATCGCGGCGGGCGCCGAGGCGTTCGGAGCGCTCGGCGCCCGGCTCACCACGGTGATCGGATCCACGGACGGCTCGCTGCTGGCGGCCGCGGCAGGCGCCGGCCAGACCGGCCGGGCGCAGCCCGGCACCGGCGGCGCCGCGGCGGGCGCGCAGGGCGGCGCCGCCGGGACGGGGCTGACCACCTCCGAGGTCATCTCCAACGCGGCAGTGATCATGTTCGGCGGCATCGAGACCACCGAGGGCATGATCAGCAACGTCATCCTCCACCTGCTCAGCGACCCAAGCCAGCTCACGCAGGTCCGCGAGGACCCGGACCTGGTGCCGGGCGCGGTGGAGGAATCCCTGCGGCTGGAGCCCGCGGCCGCGGTGGTGGACCGTTACGCCACCCGCAACGTCACGCTCGGTGGTGCTCGCATCCGCGCAGGTGACCTGGTCACGGTTTCCCTGGCAGGCGCGGGCCGGGATCCCGCGGTGTTCCCGGACCCCAACAGGTTCGACGTGCGGCGGCCCAACTCCCGGCTGAACCTTGCCTTCGCCCACGGCCCGCACTTCTGCCTGGGCGCTCACCTGGCCAGGCTGGAGGCGCAGGCCGCGGTGCGCACCATGCTCACCCTGCCGGGGCTGCGCCTCGACCCGGCGTACCCGGCCGCGCCTCGCGGCCTGGTGTTCCGCAAGCCACCGTCGTTGCGCGTGCTCTGGGACGCCTGACGGTCGGTGGCGTGCCGCGCCCGCCCGGTCCGGCGATTTCGGGGCCGGGTCAGCCACGCAGGCGCAGGCCGCGGGGCGTGGGCCGGAACCCGGCGTCGGCCAGGGCCTGGGCCAGCGGCGTGTCGTACACGCCCGTCCCATCGGCCCGCTCCACGGTGAGGCGGCCCAGCGCGCCGCCGCGGACCGCCTCGGCCAGCCCAGCGGCCGCCGGGACGAGCACCTCGGGATCGCTGGTCCAGGAGAGCAGGGTCTTTCCGCCGCGCTCCACGTACAACACGAGCTTCCCGTCCGACAGCACGACCAGCGCGCCGGCCTTGCGGCCAGGCCGGTGTGCCCCGGGCACCTCGCCGGGGCGTGGCGGCCACGGCAGCGCCGAGCCAAACACGTTCGCCGGGTCCGCAGCCGCCAGCACGGTGATCGGCGGCCCGGCCCCCGCGCCACCGCCGCCCCCCGCGCCACCGCCGGCCCCCGCGCCACCGCCGGCCCGCGCGCCACCGCCGGTGCCCGCGCTCCCGGCGCGGTCGGCGGTCCCGGCACGCCCGGCGGCTCGGGTGCCACCGGCCCAGCCACCGCTGGCCCTGCCTGCGGCCCCCACATCCCCGTCGTCCGCCGCCGGATCTCCGCCGCCCCGGTCCGCGCCTCCAGCCGCGGCGCGAGTGCCCGCCACCGCGGCCGGCCCGGCTTGCCCGCCGCCCCCGGGATTCTCCTCAGCCCAGACGGAGCCCTCCGGCCAGGCAGCACCCTCGGGCCAGGCAGCACCCCCACGGCGGGATCCCGCACCGCCCCGCGCCGGGCCGGCCGGCGGCGGCTGGCCGGGCCATCGCGGGCGCGTGTCCTCGCCGGGCGGCCCGGCCGCGGCGGCCTGTTGCGCGGCGGCGATCGCGCGCATCCGGTCCACCGCGCCGGGGAGGGCAAACTGCGCCGCGCCGAGTCCTTCCACGAAGTACCCGCGGCGGCACTGCCCGGTCTCCTCCATCGCCCGCAGCACGGGGTACAGCGCCCCGAACCCGCCAGGTATCCGCTCGGCCACCACCGAGCCGCGCGTGACGATGCCGTGCCGGTCCAGCAGCGCCTGCGCGATCGCGTGCGAGCGCCTCGTGGGGTCCGGATCGCGGTCGGGCAGGAGCGACCAGCGCCCGCTCACGGTCGGCGGGCCGGTCCTGGTCGGCACCACCGCCCGGCCGTAACCGCGGCGGCGGCCACCCATCCGGCCGCGCCCGGCCATCCGCAGGCCACCCGGGACCGCGCCTGGGCCGCCCAGCCCTCCGCCCGCCCCCGCAGCGCCCAGCCCTCCAGCGCCCGCCCCCGCGGCGCCCAGCCCTCCGGGGCCCAAAGCTCCCGCAGCCGGCCCGTGCCCCCCGGTCCCACCGTTGACCCCGGAACCCATGCCGTTGACGGGCCCCGGCGCCGAAGGAACCGCCTGCCGCCCCGGCGGCACCCCCTCGAAGACCGGCCGCCCGCTGCCGAGCACCGTGCGCAACGGTGCCAGCGTGTCGTTGGTCAGCCGCCCGGCCCAGACCAGGTCCCAGATCGCCGCCGTCACGGCGGTGTCGGACAGGCCGCGCCAGTCATGGTCCTTGAGCATCTCGGCGACCCGGTCGGCCAGCATGCGGAAGAACATGCCGCCGCCCCCCGCCAGCACCGCCAGGATCGCGTCGTGCACCGGCGTCATGGTGATCTCGGCGGGCGGCGGCAGCAGCAGCGGCGCCGCCTGCGCGGGCGCCAGCACCACCCAGCCATCCCCGCCCGGCAGCCCGCCCGCACCGGACCAGACGACCTCCCCGGCCGCGGTCAGCTCGTCGAGCACGGCGGGCTGGTAGCCGGGAACCCGGCCCGGCAGCACGAGGGTCTCCAGTGCCGAGGCGGGCAGGGCGGCCCCGGCGAGTTGATCGACGGCGTCGAAGACCGCGTCCGCGCTGGCCGGGCGCCAGTCCCGGGCCGCCCGGCCGGGCGCGCCGCGGCGCGGGGCCTCGGCGGGCTGGCCCGCGTTCTGCCAGGCGGGCAGGAACGCGGCCAGCGCCTCCGGCGGCGCGGGCTCGACCTCCTTGCGGAGCTTGGCCAGGCTGCGGCGGCGCAGCATGCGCAGCACCTCCGCGTCGCACCACTCGGTGCCGCGGCCGCCCGGCACGAACTCGCCCTCGATCACGCGGTGCTCCGCGGCGAGGCGGTGCAGCGTGCCGGTGATCACCGCCACGCCGAGGCCGTACCGCCTGGCCACCGCCTGCGCGGTGAACGGCGCGTGGCACCGCGCGTACCGGGCGACCAGGTCACCCAGCGGGTCGGGGACCGGCTCGGCGAACGCCACCGGTACCCCGGGGGGCAGCGGCACGCCGAGCGCGTCCCGCAGCCGGCCCGCGTCCTCGATCGCCGCCCACCGCGCCTCGCCGGCGATCCGCACCTCGATCGCACGCCGGGAGGCGTCCAGTTCCGCCAGCCAGGCCGGTGCCTGGGCCGGCTCCGCGCAGCGCTCGGCCACCTCCGCCTGCGACAGCGGCCCGACGACCCGGAGCAGGTCGGCCACCGCCTCCAGGCTGCGGCAGGCCCGCTCGGCGGTGAGCCGCTGCAGTTCGGCCTCCACCTGGGCGACGACGGAGGGGTCGAGCAGTTCCCGCAGATCGGCCTGGCCGAGCAGTTCGGCGAGCAGCGAGGAGTCCAGGGCCAGCGCCTGCGCCCGGCGCTCGGCGAGCGGTGAGTCGCCCTCGTACATGAACGCACCGACGTAGCTGAACAGCAGCGACTTGGCAAACGGCGACGGCGCCGGGGTCTCGACCTCGACCAGCCGGACCTTCCGGCTGGACAGGTCGCGCATCAGGCCGGCCAGGGCCGGCACGTCGAAGGTGTCCTGCAGGCATTCGCGAACCGTCTCGAGCACCACCGGGAACGTGCCGTACTTGGACGCCACGGCGAGCAGTTGCGCCGAGCGCTGCCGCTGCTGCCACAGCGGGGACCGGCGGCCGGGCCGGCGGCGCGGCAGCAGCAGCGCACGCGCCGCGCACTCGCGGAACCGGGACGCGAACAGAGCCGACCCGCCGAGTTCCGCGGTAACGAGCGGCTCCACCTCTTCGGCCGCCAGCTCGGCGATGCCGGCGGGCGGCGGCTCGTCGGTGTCCGGGACCCGCAGCACGATCCCGTCGTCGGTGTGCAGCGCCTGCACGTCCATGCCCTCGTAGCGCTCCCGCAGCCGCGCCGCGATCGCCAGCGCCCACGGCGCGTGCACCCGCGCCCCGTACGGGCTGTGCAGCACCAGCCGCCAGTCACCCAGTTCGTCCCGGAACCGCTCCAGCACCAGCGTGCGATCATCGGGCAGGTAGCCGGTCGCCTCGCGCTGGCCCTCCAGGTACCTGATCAGGTTCTCCGCCGCAAGATCGTCCAACCCTGCATTACGCAGCCGCGTGGTGGCCTGGTCCCGGCCCGCTGCGGATATTTCCCGGCAGAACGCGCCCACCGCACGCCCCAGTTCCGCGGGGCGGCCCACCGTGTCGCCGTGCCAGAACGGGAGCCTGCCCGGCTGCCCGGGCGCGGGGGAGACGAGCACCTGGTCGGCGGTGATGTCCTCGATCCGCCAGGAACTGGCGCCGAGCACGAACACGTCGCCCACCCGGGACTCGTAGACCATCTCCTCATCGAGTTCGCCAACCCGGTGCGAGTTTCGGCCCTGGCGCTGCGGGCCGGCCAGGAACACGCCGAACAGGCCACGGTCCGGGATGGTGCCGCCGCTGGTGACCGCGAGCCGCTGCGCGCCGGGCCGGCCGCGCAAGGTGCCCGCGGTGCGGTCCCAGATCAGCCGCGGGCGCAGCTCGGCGAACTCCTCGCTCGGGTAGCGGCCCGCCAGCATGTCCAGCACCGCGTCGAGCACGCCCCTGGTCAGCCCGCTGAACGGGGCCGCGCGGCGGACCAGCCGTGCCACGTCCTCGACCTGCCAGTCGTCCATCGCCACCATCGCGACGATCTGCTGGGCGAGCACGTCGAGCGGGTTGCGCGGCGCCCGGAGTTCCTCGATCTCCCCATCGCGCATGCGCTGCACGACCACGGTCGCCTCGACCAGGTCGCCCGGGTACTTCGGGAAGATCACGCTCCGGGACACGTCTCCCACGCGGTGCCCCGCCCGCCCGGTGCGCTGCAGCCCGCTGGCCACCGACGGCGCGGACTCGACCTGGATGACGAGGTCCACCGCGCCCATGTCGATGCCGAGTTCCAGGCTGGAGGTGGCCACCACGGCGGGCAGCCGCCCGGCCTTCAGCGCCTCCTCGATCTGCGCCCGCTCCTGCCGGGACACCGAGCCGTGATGAGCGCGGGCCACCTCGGCCGGGGCACCCGCCGAGGCGCCCGACTGCGCCATGATCTGGGCCGGCATCCCGCCGGGAGCGGAACCCGGGCCCGGCCCGCCGGGCTCCGCCAGGCCGGCGGCGGCCTCATCGCGGGCCAGCGCCCGGTCCGTGGCGAGCTCGTTCAGCCTGCCGCAGAGCCGCTCCGCCAGGCGGCGCGAGTTGGCGAACACGATCGTCGACCGGTGCGCCTCGATCAGGTCGAGCACCCGCTCCTCGACGTGCGGCCAGATGGACCGCTGGCCCTGCGCGGCCTCGCTCGCGCCGGGTTCCCGCGGCCCGCTGTCACCGGGGGCACCGGGCGTGGCGGGCCGCAGGCTGGCGGGCGGCGGGTCCGGGTCGGTCATGTCCTCGACCGGGACGACGATCCGTAGCTCCATTTGCTTGACGTAGGGTGGCGCGGCGATCGTCACCGGCCGGGCGCCGCCGAGGAACGAGGCGACCTCCTCCGGTGGCCGAACGGTGGCCGACAGCCCAATCCGCTGCGCGAGCCTGGCGTGAGCCGGTTCGGCCTCCGCAGCGCCCGTCCGGGCCTGGGCGTCCTCGGCCGGTCGCGCACCCTCGCGCAGCGCGTCCAGCCGTTCCAGGGACAGGGCCAGGTGCGCCCCCCGTTTGTTGCCGGCCAGGGCGTGCACCTCGTCCACGATGACGGTGTCGACGCCGCGCAGCGAGTCGCGCGCCTTGGACGTGAGGATGAGGAACAGCGACTCCGGGGTGGTGATCAGGATGTCCGGCGGTTTGGTGGACAGCCGCCGCCGCTCGTCGGCGCCGGTATCGCCGGTGCGCACCGCCACCCGGATGTCCGGCTCGGGCAGCCCGCGGCGCTGGGCGACGTGGCGGATCCCCGTCAGCGGGGCGCGCAGGTTCCGCTCGATGTCCACGGCCAGGGCCTTGAGCGGGGAGATGTACAGCACCCGGCAGCGCAGCTTGGGGTCGGCCGGCGCCGGGCTGCCGGCCAGCCGGTCCAGCGCCCACAGGAACGCCGCCAGCGTCTTGCCGGACCCGGTGGGCGCGATCACGAGCGTGTTGTCGCCGCTCGCGATCGACGCCCAGGCGCCCGCCTGCGCCGCGGTCGGCTCGGCGAACGCGCCGGCGAACCATTCCCTGGTCAGCGCGCTGAACCCGGCCAACGGATCCGTGCCCGCGCCCGGTGCGGCGGCATCTGGCGTGCTGGCGCCGCCGGCCGCGCGCGCCTGAGGCGGCGCGGCGCTCCTGGCTGTGGTCTTGGCGGGCACCCCTCCATCCTGCCTTGCCCCACGGACAATTCCGTCCGCACGCGGGCCGTGATCATGGGCGATCCCCGCCCGTTGCGGGCGGTGCTGGTGCCGGCCGGGCCGCGGTGTCGGTTACCGCGGCGCCGTGCGCCGCGCTGCCGGGCAACGCCGCCCTCACGTGCACCGCCCGCCGATGCGGCAGTGTCCCTCAGCTGGCCGGGCAGACTGCCATGCCAGCACGACCTCGGGCGTCGCCACCGGGACGCGGGTCAGCCGGATGCCGCCGGGCCGGGCCAGCCGCCGAAGGTGCGGACGGAGCCGGTGAGCCTGCCCCGGGTGCCGCGGATCTCGCAGATGACCGTGTGCACGCCCGCCGCCCAGGCGCCCCGATTGGGATAGGCGTAGGTCTCGGCCAGGCCGGTGGTGGCCAGTTGCGGGTTCAGGTAGCCGCCGAGCCTGGCCTGGCAGCCCAGCCGGGCCTCGGTACCCAGGGCGGCGGTCCCCGGCCAGCGCTGGGCCGCCACGCGGAAGGTGCCGTAGATCTCCGCGTCGTGGGGCTGCGCGCACGGCAGCACATGAGCCCCGGCGATTCCGTTATGCATCGAATCAAAGCATTGGCCTGGCCGTAGCCGGAACACCGTGGCGCGAAGCGGAGGGGCGGCGGCGCCGGCCCGGTGCGGGCGGTGGACGAGCAGCGCCGCGGTCACGGCCGCGGCGGCGACGGCGACCGCGCAGGTGACGGCCAGCAGGGCGATGAGCAGGCGCTGCCCGCGCCGGCCCGGGACGCCGGGGGACGGGCCGGCCGGGGCCTGGCCGCCGTGACCGGCGGGGGCCTGGCCGGTTGGCGCGGCGGCCGGGTCGGGCGCGGCGGCCGTGGCGGGCGACGCGGCCTGGGCCTTGTCCTCCAGGCTGGTGGCCGCGCCCGTCTCCGGCGTCTCGATCATGACGGTCCCGTCCAAAGCTTCTGTCGGAGAAGCTTCCTGCGGTCTGTCGTACCCGGCCACGCATCAGACATTCGCGGACATTTCTTGCCAGGGCCTGTGCCGAGGCTGAAGCTCCGCTGAATGCCCAGGATGGCGGCGGGCTAGCTGACGGCGGGCCGGTGCGGCGGGGCCGTGCGGGCCCGGGGCCGCCGGTACCCTTGGCGCCGTGCGGCTCACGGTGTTCTGGGAAAAGATGCGCGGGCAGTTCGGCGAGGCCTACGCCGACAGCGTTGCCAAGGACTTTGCGCTGACCGCGCTGGGCGGTGCGACGGTGAACCAGGCCCTGGCCGCGGGGATTGAGCCGAAAACCGTGTGGCTCGCGGTGTGCGAGGCCTTCGAGATACCCGAAGAAGCGCGCTGACGCCATTCCTGGACCGGGCCTGGCGGGCGCTGGCTGCCGGGCCGGCGGCGGCCCCGAGGTTTCTTCCGAACGTCTGCGTGTCCCGCCCCTGATCGAACAGTTGTTCGCCTAGAGTAGACCTGCGCGATGGGCCGCCGCGGCGGCTGCGGCGCGACCGGAGATGGTGTTCACCGGCATGCGGAGTTTTGTCAGTGGCGGCGCGTAGCGTCGTCGCGGACGAGAAGCCCTATACCAATGGGAGTACTCATGGCAGGCATCGACAGGGCGGGCGGGAAACCCGGCGACAGGGACAAGGCCCTGGAAACCGCCCTCGCCCAGATCGAGCGGCAGTTCGGCAGAGGCTCCATCATGCGGCTCGGCGACGAGGCCCGCGCGCCGATCGAGGTGATCCCCACCGGGGCGATCTCGCTGGACATCGCCCTGGGCATCGGCGGTCTCCCGCGCGGCCGGGTCGTCGAGATATACGGACCAGAAGGGTCGGGGAAGACGACTTTGGCCCTCCAGGCGGTCGCCAATGCACAGAAAGGGGGCGGGATCGCCGCGTTCATCGACGCCGAGCATGCGCTTGACCCCGAGTACGCGAAGAACCTCGGTGTGGACACCGATGCACTGCTGGTTTCGCAGCCGGACACGGGCGAGCAGGCGCTAGAGATCGCGGACATGCTGGTCCGCTCCAGCGCGATCGATGTCATCGTCATCGACTCCGTCGCCGCGCTGGTGCCACGGGCCGAGATCGAAGGCGAGATGGGGGACAGCCACGTCGGCCTGCAGGCCCGGCTCATGTCCCAGGCGATGCGCAAGCTCGCAGGCGCGCTGAACCAGACCAAGACCACCGCGATCTTCATCAACCAGTTGCGCGAGAAAGTCGGCGTCATGTTCGGGTGCATGTCGTACTCGACAAGGGTCACCCTGGCCGACGGCACGCAGGAGAAGATCGGCAAGATCGTCAGCCAGCGGATGGACGTGGAGGTCCTTTCCTACGACCCGGAGACCGACCGCGTGGTCCCACGACGGATCGTGAACTGGTTCAACAACGGCAGGGCCGAGCGGTTCTTGCAGTTCACCGTCGCCAAGTCAGGGAAAAACGGCCGGGCGCAGTTCGCCGCGACCGAGAACCACCTCATCCGAACCCCCGGCGGCTGGCGCCCGGCCGGTGAGCTGATTCCCGGTGATCGTGTCCTCGTCGCGGAGCGGCAACTCCTTGGCGCGCAGCAGGTCCAGGTGGTCCTCGGGTCCCTCATGGGCGACGGGGCACTGTCCCCGAACCTCCACGGCCGGTCCGGCACCCGGTTCCGCATGGGGCATGGCGCGAAGCAGGCGGCCTACCTGGACTGGAAGGTGTCCCTGCTGGAGAACATCCCGCACACCAGAACGCCGAACGCGAAGGGTGCCGTCTTCGCCGACTTCACGCCGCTGCCCGAACTGGCCGAGCTGCGCGAAATCGTCTACTTCGGCGACGGCAAGAAGCACCTCACCTGGGACTACCTCAAGGGCCTCACGCCGCTGGCGCTGGCGGTCTGGTACATGGACGACGGTTGTTTCACCGTCCGCTCGAAGGGTGTCCAGGAACGCACCAGGGGTGGCACCGGCCGGATCGAGATCTGCGTCGAGGCCATGAGCCCCGGCTCACGGGACCGGCTCGTCGGCCACCTACGGGACGCTTACCGGCTGGACGTGAAGCTCACCGCGCGGGGGGCGCAGAAGAAGAGCTATCTCCGGCTCACCACAGCGGCGTCAGAAGAGTTCCAGAGGCTCATCGCGCCCTACGTCCACCCATCGATGGACTACAAGCTGCTGCCGCGGTTCCGGGGCAGGTTCGCCGTCCAGCCGGAGTTCGCCCCGGCGAGGACCCGGCCCGCGCCCGCCCAGGTCCTGGATGTTCACGTCAAGCCGCCGACCCGGTCGATGAGGCGCTTCGACATCGAGGTTGAAGGGTCGCACTGCTACTTCGTGGATGGCGTCATGGTCCACAACAGCCCGGAGACCACCTCTGGCGGGCGGGCGCTGAAGTTCTACGCCTCTGTGCGGCTCGATGTACGCCGGATCGAGACGCTCAAGGACGGCACCGAGGCCGTCGGCAGCCGCACCAAGGTAAAGGTCGTCAAGAACAAGTGCCTCGCCGAGGGCAGCCGCGTTTTCGATCCCGTGACCGGTGTGACGCACCGGATCGAAGACATCGTGGAGGGGCGGCTGCCGGTCCACACGGTCTCGGCTGACAAGCGGGGCATGCTGGAGGCCCGCGAGGTCGTGTCATGGTTCGACCAGGGCGAGCAGGAGGTCATCGGGCTCGGGCTCCGCGACGGCACGGAACTGTGGCTGACACCTGATCACAAGGTCCTTACCGAGCACGGCTGGCAGGTCGCCGGTGAAATGGCCGCCGGAGACCGGGTGGCGAGGCCGAGAGCCTACTCCGGGTTCGGTGCGTCCGAGCCGGTCCCGCCCGAGCACGCCCGGCTGCTGGGGTACCTCATCGGAGACGGGTATGTGGGCGGCAAGACGCCAGTTCACTTCACCAATGTCGTGGAGTCCCTACAACGAGATGCTGCCAGAATCGCCAGCGCGCTCGGATGTGAAGCCAAGTCGGCCGACCAGAAGATCACGGTCGCATTCTCCCATCGCCCGGGCGAGAAGAACGGAGTCCTGGAACTCTGCCGGTGGGCGGGGATCCACGGGCGCCTGGCGCCGGACAAGAGGATTCCGCCGGCCTTCTTCGCCCCCGACGTCTCGGCCGAGGTCGTCGGCAACCTGATCTTCGGCATCTTCGAGACGGATGGCTATGTCTCGCGCGAGCAGACGGGCGGCCTTCGTGTCGGCTTCAGCACCACCTCCGAGCAGCTAGCGCAGCAGTTGCACTGGCTGCTGTTGCGCTGGGGCATCGGAAGCAGCGTGCAGCAGCGTGATCCACGTGCTCAGCGCGGTGGCCTGATCGATGGTCGGCGGATCTCCGGCAAGCATCCCTCGTTGGAAGTCAGGGTAAGCGGGATCGAAAACGTCTCGCAGTTCGCTGCGTCCATACCTTCCTGGGGCCCCCGCGGCCAGGTGCTGGCCCGAGAGCTTGCCACGCTGGACGGCCGCCACCGGGGATCCCAGCGGATCTATGTCGCGGATGAGCTGGTCAAGCCCATCCTTGGCTATCTCGCGCGCCGTGGCATTGGCCCGGTAGAGACGGCTCAACTGATCGGCAGGCAGGCGCCCCCGGGAGTCTCGTTGAAGGCCGTCCTTGGCACCCCGCGAATGCGCCGTGACCGGCTGCAGCGGCTCGCCGATGCGCTCGACGACTCGTTCCTGGACGACATCCTGGCGGATCAGCTCTGGTTCTCGCGGATCGCGCAGATTCTGCCCGCCCGGCGGCGGCGTACCTATGACGTGGAGGTGGAGGGCCTGCACAACCTCGTCGCCGAGGACGTGGTCGTGCACAACTGCGCCCCTCCTTTCCGTACCGCCGAGTTCGACATCCTTTTTGGTTTCGGGATCAGCCGGGAGGGTGGGCTGATCGACCTCGGGGTGGAGCAGGGCATCGTGCGCAAGTCCGGTGCCTGGTACACCTACGAGGGCGACCAGCTCGGGCAGGGCAAGGAGAACGCGCGGAACTTCCTGCGCGACAACCCCGACCTCGCGAACGAGATCGAGAAGAAGATCAAGGAGAAGCTCGGCGTCGGCGCGCGGATGGATACGGAGGCGGCGGACAAGGACTCGGCGGGCGCAGGCGGTCTGCGCGCCGTCCCGAACCCGGCCGCGGGCGCTGACGCGGCTGCGGGCGCGGCGAACGGCCGGGGTGTCACCAGGCTCACCGGAGGGCCCGGTGGTGCGGGCTAGCCCCCCGTGGCACGGGATAGCGGCCAGCCACGCCGGGGAAGCCGGAGCGCCCGGGGCAGGGCAGCCGGCCGGACGCGGGGCACCGCGCACCTGGTCCTGTTGCCGGATCCTGGTGTCAGGCCGGAGCCCGATGTGGTGCGGGAACCCGGTGACGGCGACGCCGTCGAGCACCCTGCGGTGGGGGGCCCTGGCGCCATGGGTCCCGCCGCGGCGGGCTCCGGCGCCGCAACGGATTCCGGCGGGGACGGCGGCGAGGAGGCGGCGCGGGCGATCTGCTTGCGGTTGCTCACCAGCGGGCCGCGCACCCGGGCGCAACTGGCCGCCGCCTTGCGAAAGCGCCGGATCCCGGGCGCGGTCGCGGAGTCCGTGCTCGGTCGGTTCGCCGAGCTGGGCCTGATCGACGACGCGGCGTTCGCCCGGGCGTGGGTGGAGAGCCGGCACCACGGCCACGGCCTTGCCCGCCGGGCGCTCAGCGCGGAACTGCGGCAGCGTGGGGTGCCTGACGGGGAGGTGCGCTCGGCGGTCAACGCGCTGCGGCCGCAGGACGAACTGGACGCCGCCCGGCGGCTGGTGGCCAGGCGGCTGGCGGCCAGCCGCGGAAAGCCGATGGCGGCCCGGGCCCGCCAGCTCATGGGCATGCTGGCCCGCAAGGGATACCCGGCCGGCCTGGCCGCCCAGGTGGTGCGGGAAGCCCTGGAACGGGAGCAGGAGGACACCCCGCAGCCCCACACCGACCTTGCCTGGATCAGCGAAGAGGGCGGCGGTGACGATTGGCCGTAAACCGGCCACGATGCGTGCAGTAACGGAAGCATCACTAGGCCGAGCTTGCCCAAATTGTTATCAGCGCTTAACCTCACGGCAGCGAGGTGTTAGACCGTAACAGGCGATTGGGAACATACGACATAGCCGGCAACCGGTTGCACCGGCTGCCGGTGACGACACAGATCCGGCGCGTAGCCGGTTCCGTCCCGAGGCTGGCCGGGCAGGCCGGTACCGGGCCGGGAGCGGCTGGGCAGTGGCACGGCC
>Ga0207684_10003650_pt1 | contig 14956 bp, 12 predicted proteins | sample KBSK5501metaG_FD_184342 | JGI IMG/M metagenome (GOLD analysis project Ga0207684, IMG submission 184342) | Corn, switchgrass and miscanthus rhizosphere microbial communities from Kellogg Biological Station, Michigan, USA - KBS K5-50-1 metaG... | ecosystem: Host-associated > Plants > Roots >...
CACGTAGAGAACGGGAACCCGAGGCGCCGACTACTTGGGTGGCGTCGTGGAAGACTGGAACAGGAGCTTCTTGGTGGCGGTGTCGTAGACGTACGTGAAATTCTTGCGGATGAGGTCGTTCGTCTCCGAGCCGTCCGCGTCGTGCATCGTGCTGATGATCTTGAACCGCACCGTACCCTTCCACGGGTGGTCGGGATCGTTCGGCTGCTCGACGACGTCGATGCCGTCGATGTTCCAGGTGACCTTCACCCGCAGCTTGGGGTCCATCTGCTCCCCGCCCTTCTTCATGTCGTTGGCTTCCGCCTGCAGGAGCGCGAGGACTTCCTCGCGCGAGGGGCCTGACAAGCCCCGCAGGTTGCAGCCCCCGAGAACGAGAACGGCGAAGAAGCAGGCGGCGACGGCTCGCGCGGTGGCGATCATTGCGGCGGATGGTATCACTTCTCGAGGTGGAGGTCCCTCTTCAGCCGGGCGAGGGTCTCCCCGCTCACGGAGGCGTCCTCCAGGGCCCGCAGCAGGGCGGCGGCATTGGGAGCTACGGGCCGGTACCCGCACCCGGGCAGCATCTCGGGGTTCGGCTGGGCGAGGAGGTTGCGCGGGTAGTCGCGGCACATCCCGGGCCGGGAATCGTAGCTGTCGCACGTGCGGGTCGCGCGGTCGAAGTGCGTGCAGTTGAACACGAACACCCGCGCCCCCGGATCACGGCTCACGAGCTCGAAGCCGTTCACGCGCCGCTGCCACCACAGGAACGCCCGCCGCAGCGTCGGCAGGTACCACACGGCCCGGCCGGTCCGTATGGCGGGGGCTTCGCAGCACCGCGCGCAGAGCCGGCATTCGCCGCCGAGCAGGTACGGCCGGTCGCCCCGTGCCCGCCGCAGGGCGCGGTGGACCGTCAAGTCGGCCTGGAAGCGCCACCGTGCGACGCGCTTCACGGCGCGGAGCAGAAGACCGTCCCTCACCGCACGTAGCCGAGGCCGCGGAGCTGCTCCACCATCTCGCGGTCGAAGTCGCCGTCCTCGGGCCGGGACACGGGCCGCCGCCCGTACGAGGCGATCGCGCGCACCGGGTGCGACCGGCGGAAGGCCGCGTCGAAGGCGGCCTCCAGCGGCGCGCCCGGCAGCTCCCGGCTCACGGGCAGCCCGAGGAGATGGAGCAGGGTCGGGGCGACGTCGCGCTCGGAGACCTCGCCCAGGTCCACCGTCACCGCGGGCCCGCCGATGAGGACCAGGAGTCCCTCGGGGGCGGCCACCGCCCGCCGGGCCAGGCGTCCGGGATCGCCCACGAGCATCAGCACCTCGCCCGGCTCGAGGCCGTCCACCGCGCGGACGATGAGCGCATCGGTGAATCGGTAATAGGACCGCACCGCATCCAGGCGAGCGTCGAGCGTGGCGAGGTCGGACCCGCCGGCCTCGCCGAGCTGCTCCATGGTGGCGATGTCGAGGCCCGGGAGGTAGATGGCCTCCAGCGCGGGCGGATGGGCGCCGCGCAGCAGGTCGGTGGCATCGAGGGCGAAGAGATCCATGCGTCGCGCGCGATCGGGATCGCTCTTCAGGCCCGCTTCCTCCAGCCGCGCGAACGCCGCGGGGGGCGCCTCCCGGTCGCGGGCGCCACGCCTCTCCAGGGTGAAGAACGCGCGATCGCTCACCACGTAGCCGTTCACCGGCTCGGCGGGCCACGTGGCCCGCCAGTTGACCACTCCCACCCGCAAGCCCTTCTCGGAAGCCACGCTCCAGAACGGCTTCACCTCCCTCAGGACCGCGGTCGACGGTCGCGCGCGCGTCAGGCGCAGCAGGTCCCTCGCCGTGTCGGCCATGCGCACGAGCCGGCTTTCGTCGCCGGGGGGGAGGGGAACGCGGCGTGCCCCGGCGGGAAGGATTCCGTCGTCCTCGGGACGCCGGCCGGTGGCGATGGTGGTCCAGACGACCGCCGGCACCCGCTCCGGCTCGACGTGCATCCGGCCCCGCGCCCCCGACTTCAACAGCGCGGCCATGCGCGTCATCTCGCGGCGCGAGATCATCTGGTCGACCATGCGCGGGTCGAGGCCGTCGACGCCGAGCACGCGCACGCGCACGTCCGAAGGCACCACCGCGTAGTCGGGGACCTCCCCGTCGGCCGAGGCGAAGTAGGCCGCGGCCGACACCGCCGCCCCGAGGAGCAGCGCCGCCGCGGCGAGCAGCGGCAGCATCCGGCGCGAGGCGCCCGCCTCGGACAGACGGCCACTCCCGCCTCCCGCCGCCAGCACCGCCACCGACGCCATGGCCCCGAACCGGCCGAGGGCGAGGCTGAGCCCGAGCCCCACGACGGCGGCGGCCAGCCGGTAGGCCAGCGACGCGTCGGTGGCGTGGGACTGCCACCAGGGCACGAGATAGGCGAGCGCGGCGAGCGAAAACGTCAGGCCGATCTTGCGGCTCAGGTCGGGCGGGGGCGTGCGCCCGCGGCGCGCGGACCACACGGCGGCCAGGCCGGCGGCGAGCGCCGCCACCGTCGTCACCGCCGCGAGGGCGGCCACGAGGTAGAGCGAGAGCACGGTCAGGTCCTGCGCGTCGGCGAGCAGGCGCGGATCGAGGCCGGCGGCGGCCAGGCTCAGCGTGAGGCCGAAGAGGATCCCGCCGACGAGGCCGAGTCGCGCCGCCACGCGGCGGCAGGCGTGCAGCGGCGAGGCGCCGGCGGCGGCGAGGACGAACCGGTCCAGGCGGGAGTCGAGGTAACCCAGGCCGCGCAGCTCGTCCCGCACCTGCTCCACCGACGCGCTGGGCGGCCGATCGGAGCCCAGGCCCTTCTCCCTACGACGCCCGGGCCGCCCGGGCGGGCGCGATCGCCCGCAGCGCGTCCACGAAGGCCTGCATCTCCGGCCGGGTTCCCATGGAGACGCGGAGCCAGTTCGGCAGCGACGGGAACTTCCGTCCCACGAGGATACGCCGCTCGCGGAAGGCCTCGATGAGCGGCTGGACGTCGCCGCCGACGTCGACCATCAGGAAGTTCGCGTGCGAGGGAATGAATCGGCGGCCGTCGCGCTCCAGCTCGCGGCAGAGCCAGTCGCGCGTCTCCCGGTTGATGGAACGCTGGCGCGGCACGTGGTCCGGCTCGGCGAGGCTGGCCAGGGCCGCCGCCAGCACCGCGGCGTTGGCGTTGCTCCACGCCGCATGCGCCCGCAGCGCCTCCGCGTTCTGCTTGGAGGCGACCGCGTAACCCAGGCGCATACCCGCCATGCCGTAGACCTTCGAGAACGTCCGCACCACGACGACGTTCGGCGCCTTCTCGAGCCACTCGAACGCGCTCGCGTAGCGCGGGTCGTCCACGAAGTGGTGGTAGGCCTCGTCGACCAGAATGGACACGGTGCGCGGCACGCGCTCGAGGAAGAAGGCGAGCTCGTCCTTGGTCACGATGGTCCCGGTCGGGTTGTTGGGGTTGCAGATGTAGACGAGCCCGGTGCCCGCGTCGCAGGCGGCGGCCATGCGGGGCAGGTCGTGGCGGAAGTCGGCGGTCAGGGGCACCTTCACCGGCTCCGCCTTCGTCACGCGCGCGTAGCCGAGCACCGCCTCGAAGGTGGGCTCCGCGACCACGACCTTCTTCCCGGGACCGAGGAAGGCCATGTCGGCCATCTGCAGCACCTCGCCGGAGCCGCAGCCGAGCACGACCCGGTCGGTCTCGACGCCGTGCAGGCGGGCGATGGCCTCGGTCAGGCGTGCCTCGGCGGCGTCGGGATAGCGCGCGGCGACGCTCTCCGACTTCGTCATCGCGTCGAGCGCGGACGCCGCCGGCCCGTACGGGTTCTCGTTCGAGTTGAGGAGGACGGCGTCGGCGGGGGTGTTGCCCGGTCGCGTGGAGGGGCGGCCGGCTTCGGCGCGCCGGGCGCCGAACGGCCCTTCCAGCACGGCGGCGCCGAGGCCGGCGCCGAGAGCGGTCGTGAACTGCCGACGGCTGAGCAAAGCGCGAATCATGATGCCTCCTAAGGAACGGTCTTGATCGGCACCTCCGGTCTTGGCGGGTTCACGTACGCCGCGACCACGCTCTCGTGGCCGTCGGCGTCGAGGGCCGCCACACCGAATACGAAGTCGTCGATGGACACGTCGGGCAGCACCGCCTCGGTCACGTTGCCGACCCCGCGCGCGTGCTGCCAGTCCGGGGACCAGGCCTCACGCCAATACACCCGGTAAGCGGCCGCCCCGCTGGATGCCGACCATTGCAGATGAGCATCGTACCCCGAAGGCTGGCGCCCGAGGCGGGGCCGCCCCCGCTCGTCGACGACCGAAGGGGCGGGCGGGGCGAGGCCGAGCACCGCGAGCGCCGCGGCATTCACCCGTGCGTTTCGGGCGAGGTAGGGCACCGAGATGCCCTCGAAGTTGTCGTCCACGATGTGCTGGCGCGCGAAGTTCTCCTTGGACTCGGTGAACCGCACGCCGGGGAAGCCATGCTGGTTGAAGGCGGTGTGGTCGCCGCCCCGGCCGAAACGGTCGTGGCGCGCGATCAGGCGGACCGCGTGCGAGGGAACGTAGACGGCGGCCGCCTCCCGGACGGCGCGCGCGATCGCCCGCGACGGAGAATCCTCGGGGCCCTCGGAGAACACCCGGACGCTCGCGCCGTCGGCGACGCCGTTGCCGCCCACGGCGCCCCCCACGATGTCGTTGTTGAGGACCGCGTCGATCGGGATCTTCTCTGCCTCCGCCTTCTGGGCGTGGAGCTTCGCGCCCACCAGGCCCTCCTCCTCGCCCGCGAACGCGATGAACACGAGCGTCGCGTCGAAGTCGATCCCGCTCTGGCCGAAGACGCGCGCCAGCTCCATGACGATCGCGGTGCCGCTGCCGTCGTCGTTGACGCCCGGCGCGGGGTTGTCGCCGGCGGACCAGTCGAACACGCTGGCCCCTTCCGCGGGCGCGCCGGGCGGCGCCGGCCGCCGGGCCACGGAGTCGTAGTGGCCGCTCACGTAGATCCGGCGCGGGCTGCGGCCGGGCAGGACCGCCATCACGTTGCGCAGCTCCACGTCGCGCGTGATGCGCTCGCCCTGCTTGGGGATGCGGTAGCTGTCGAAGCTCACCCGCAGCCGCGGGCTGGAGCGCTGCATCTCCTCGAGGATCCACTGCCGGGCGGCGCCTATGCCGCGCGCGGGCGCGTCGGCCACGGAGAGCAGGTGCCGCGTGCCGAACGACTCCAGCCGGCGGAGGATCTCGCCGAGGCGGGGCTCGGAGACCGCGCTCAGTAGACGCGCGATCTTCGGGTCGACGGCCTGGGCCCGGGCCACGGTGGGAGAGGCAACGGCGAGCAGCCCGGCGAGCACGGATGCGGCGCGAGGGCGAGAAATCAAGGTGCAGCTCCTCGAGGACGACCCGGAAGGTAGAGGATACACTCGTTGGGGTGCCTTTCGCCTATTACGATCGCCTTTCCCGCCGGGAAAAGGAGCTCTACGACCGGAGCGACCGCATTCGCAGGATCGACCTGCCCCAGGCCGAGGGGCTGCGGCCCATGGTGGAGGTCCTCCGCCAGGGCCTTGCCCGGGACGAACGGAAGGTCGTCGAGGCCGCCGCCGTTCGCCTCGTCGACGGGATAACGGCCAGCCTGGGGGTCGAGCCGGTCGAGGTCGGCGTGCTCGCGGTCCGGCCGAGCCTGCGCGCGGCCGAGCTGCACGGGCTCTACACGCGGGACGAGAAGCGGAGGGCGCGCATCCGCGTGTGGATGCGGACCGTCCATTACCGCCGGGTCGTGGCCTTCCGCACGTTCCTCCGCACGCTGCTGCACGAGATCTGCCATCACCTCGACTACTGCCACTTCAAGCTGGCCGACTCCTTCCACACCGAGGGCTTCTTCCAGCGGGAGTCGAGCCTCTTCCATCAGCTCGTCCCCCGGGATCAGGGGCCGGAAGCGACGTCCTCGGCGGAGAGCGCCGGGCAGTAGTCGCCCCGCTCCTCCCGCCGCCACCACGTGCCGTCTCGCCGCAACGTCGTCAGGTCGGTCGGCGTGTAGTCGTACAGCTCGGCCCGGATGAACCGGGGCGGCTTCTCGGGGAAGGGGTTGCGGGCGAGGAGCGTGAGGACCGGCGGCGAGCCCTCCAGCAGCCGGCCGAGGAAGCGGACGAACCACGGGTTGTCCTCGCAGGTGCCGAGGGCCGCGAACCACATCTGCCAGTCCAGGCGCGGCTGGTGCGGAGCGACGAAGGCCGGCCGGCGCGCGATGTCACCCGGCTTCCATTTGAACTCGTAGGCCTTCCAGGTCGATCCGTCGTCGCTCCCCTCGACGATGATCTCCGGACGCGACGTCGTCATCACCGCGAAGAGCCCGTAGCTGTTGATGGACCACAGCGGGCCCACGACGCGGCGCAGCGCCCGCACCGGTGCCGGCGGCGCCACGCCCAGCGTCGACATCATCTCGCCCGCGGAGACGACGACGATGATCGCGGCGACGGGGTACAGCACGGCCTTCGGCCAGAAGGGCCGCGCACCCTCCGCCACCGGCGGGAACCGCGCCCGCCACCGTGCGGGCAGATCGTCGTCCTCGAGCGCGAAGAGGCACAGCGCGGCGGCGAGAAGGTTGAAGAAGGCGTAGTTGCCCGTGAGCGCGATGAGGATCTGCAGCCCGACGAGGGGAGGAAAGGCGAGGCGGCGGAGGCGCCGGGGCGCGAAGAGCAGGCAGGGTGCCGCCAGCTCGACGGCGAACAAGATGCCCACCGACGCGCTGTGGATCCAGCCCGGCAGGTGGGCGAAATCCCAGCCGACCCAGGTCGGCAGCGGCTGGGTCCAATAGTGGTACCGCAGCGCGGTCAGGCCGCGCCAGGTCGGGTCGCCGCTCGCGAGCTTCACCAACCCCGACCCGAACATCAGGCGGAAGAGGAGCCAGCGGACGAGCCACACGACGAGAGGAGGCGGCGGGGACTCCCGGCCGGGCCGAGGCCAGAGCCCGCCGGGCGCGAGGAAGACCGCGAGCAGGCCCGTCTCGAGCAGGAGCGCGTCCCACTGATAGCCGAGGAACACCTGCGACACGACCGCGAGCGACAGGTACAGGGCCCACAGCGAGGCGAGGACCGGCACCGGAGCGATGCCGACGAGCAGAAGGGCCGAGAGCACGGCGCCGGCCGCCGGCACGACGCCGAGCGCGACGTCGCCGTCGGCCAGCCAGAAGACGGTGGGAGCGATCCAGTACCGCTCGATGCCGGCGCGGGGACGGATCCACTCGAGCAGCGTATGCGCGGGGAGGATCCCCTGCGAGCCGGCGAGTCCCTGGATCTGGACGGCGAGCGAGACGAACGCGGCGAGGTAGCTGAGGGCGAGCAGCCGCAGGAAGAGCCAGCGGGTGAGGAGGTGCGTCGTCGTCCTCGTGGGGCTACGGGCCGCGGCCGTGGCGGTAGATGATCGAGACGAAGACGCGGTGGAAGCGCGTGAATGTCTGAGCGCCGGACGCCTCCGCGTCGGCGTAGCTTCCGTACTCCAGGACGTAGGCCGCGTCCACGAGGAGGGACCTCGTCGCGACGCCCAGTCCCACCGTCACTCCTTGAAAACGGGCGGGATGTCCATTGAAGTCGAGGAAGTATTGACGGTCGGTGAAGAACCCGGCCCGCAGGGGGAACTTGAAGCGCTGTCCGACGATTACGTACTCGCCGCCGATCCGCAGTTGCTCGGTGTCTTCCTGCTTCTGGTCGTTGAGCGTCGGGTACGGTAACGGCTCGGGGGTGATGTCGGGAGGCGGCGGCTCCGGCAAATGACCCGGGTCGGGGAGAGGTGTCTGGACGAGCACGAAGAAGTTCCGGATGCTGCCTCCTGACCAGAAGGTCCGAGTATAGTCGGCGCTCAACGTGAGGGGACTCCACGGACGCCATGACAGTCCCACTCCCACCGCGCCCGGCAGATGAAGACGAACGTCAGACGAGCGGTAGGAGTTCATGGTCGTCCCCGCGGGCCTGTTGGTGGTGGCCGGGAAGAAGTCGGTCCGGCTGCGCCGCAGGTTCACCGCGCCCGTGAAAGGCGTCTTGCCCACGGCACCGACATTCAGCGTGTCGCTTGGAGACCAGATGACTCCTACGTTCCCGCCCCAGCCGGACAGGGCGTAGTCGATGTCCTGCTCGGTCTGGCCGCGCCCGCCCGGGACACCGGTGCGCACCCGGTGCTGGTGGTACCCGTTCAACCAACGGTTGAGAGTCGCCCCCACTCGCAAGCTTCGAACGATCCTTAGGCCCGTGCCCAGGGCCAGCACGTCGAAGCCACCGTTGCCCGTGGTATTGAACGAGAACTCTCCTTTATCAATCGTTCGCGTCCCCGTGAAAGAGAAGATCCTCTGGTAACTGAGCTGGACGGCGCCCGAGACTCCCCCAACGTCGAGGGGATAGGCGATCGCCACGAAGTCTGGCGTGTAGCCGACCAGGCTGTCCGTGGCCGCTTGTCCCTCCGGTCCGCGATCGAAAGCGTTGCGCGTCCCCACGAGCGACAGCTCGGGACTTCTGAGGTAGCTGAGGCCGGCCGGGTTCCAGGAGGCGGCGGTCGCGTCGTCGGCTCGGGCCAGGAAGGCGCCGCCCATGCCGAAGGCCCGCGCCCCCGAGCCGAGGGCCAGGCTCGTCAGGCCCAGGAAATCCTTCTCGTCCGGGGGAAGCTCGGGACGCGGGGATGGCGCGGGCGACGGTGTCTGTGCGTGAACCCCCGCCGCGAACAGGCAGGACACGACGGCGAGGAGCCCGAGCCGACCGAGGCGTGAGGCGACCGGCGGGATGGGCAAGCAGTCTCCTCGGGACCCGCTTGGCGAAGCTTCGGGCGCGGCAGGATACCACGAGGCCGGCGCCCCTTCGCATATGATGGACGGTCGATGGCCGCCCTCGCGCGCCGCGCCGAGCTGCTGCTCCTTCTCGGAAGCGTCGCCTTCTTCCTGCTCGTGGCCGAGGCGGCCGTGCGGCTGCTGAAGGCGGACCGGCGGCCGCCCACCGGCTACGCCCCCGTCAACACCAACCGGCGGTTCATGCGTCCCAAGAACTCCCGTGGCTACCGCGACCTGGAACGGACGATCACCAAGCCGCCCGGCGTGCGGCGGGTCGTCTCGCTCGGCGACTCGTTCGCCTGGGGGGCGAGCGTCGAGTTCGAGGATGCCTACCCGCAGCGGCTCGAGCGCGGCCTCCGCCGCCGCCGTCACGAGGCCTGGCAGGTCGTGAACCTGCCCCTGCCGGGGATGAACACGGTGGACGAGGCGGCGCAGCTCGAGACCGAGGGCATGGCCTACGGGCCCGACGTGGTCCTGCTCGGCTTCGTTCTCAACGACAGCGAGGACGAGGTCGCGGCCGAGGCGCGGCGGGCCGCGGAGTGGGCGGAGCCGAAAGAGAAGCCCCGCGGCGCGCTCGACCACTCCGCGCTCTTCCGGCTGGTGAGCACGCGGCTCTGGGCCACGGCCGAGAACCGCCGGCGCATCCGCGGCTACAAGTCGATGTACGCGGAGAGCGCGCCGGGTTGGGTCGCCGCCCGGGCGGCGCTGCGCCGAATGGGCGGGATCTGCCGCGAGAGAGGCGTGCCGTTCGTGGTCGTGATCTTTCCCCTCTTCGGCAACCCCCTCGACGAGCGCTATCCGTTTCCGGAGATCCACGCGAAGGTCGCGCAGGCGGCGGGCGAGGCGGGGGCGAAGGTCGTCGACCTGCTGCCGGCGTATCGCGGCCTGCGTTGGGACCTGCTCGTCGTGAACGGCGTCGACGACGAGCACCCCAACGAGATCGCGCACCGCATCGCCGCGGGCGTGATCCTCCACGCTCTCGACGACGTCGTGCCCTGGAGCGCCGGCGGGCCTCCCGCCGTCGAGGAGATCGCTCCCGAGCCGGAGCCGTCCCCTTCCCCCGCGGCGGCCACGTCTCGATGACCGCGCCGGCGCGGCTGGCCCTGGTCCTGGCGGTGGCCGGCGCGGTTCGCCTGGCGCCCATTCTCTTCGCCGACCGAATGGTGGCCGACGTGCTGCGCTACCACCGCGTGGCCACCCACGTCCTCGACGTCTCGTGGAACCCCTACGAGGCTCCGCGGCTCTATCCCTACCCGCCCGTGTGGGTCTGGGTCGAGGCGGGCAGCGAGTGGCTGGCGCGGCACACGGGATGGAGCTTCGCCGTGCTCGTCAAGCTTCCCGTCCTGGCCGCCGACCTGGCGATCGTCGCGCTGCTGGCCGCGCGGGGGCCGGGGACCGGGCGGGGGCTGACGCCGGCCTGGCTCTACGCGCTGCACCCGGTCAGCGTCCTCGTCGGCGCGTTCCATGGCCAGTTCGACGCCGTGGCCCTCTTCTTCGTGCTGCTGGCCGTGTTCGACTTCGAGGCCGGCCGTCGCGACGCGAGCGCCTTCGCCCTCGCCGCCGCCATTGCGCTCAAGTCCTTCCCGGTGCTGCTCCTGCCCGTCTTCCTCCTCACGCCGGGGATGACCGTTCGGGCGCGCATCCGCTTCGCCGCCCTCGCGGTGCTGCCGGTCGCGCTGCTGCTCGTTCCCTACGCGCTCGCCGATTTCGGCGCCTTGCGCCGAGAGCTCCTCGGTTACGGCGGCATCGCCGATCTCGGCTGGATCGGCTTCTGGCGCGGTCTCCGCCTGCTCCATACCGGCGTGCTCACCCGCAGCGAAGCGCCCTACTGGGGTGGGCTCATCACGGTTTCCAAGGCGCTCACGCTCCTCGCCGAAGCGGCGCTCCTCGCCGCGATGGCCTCGCGCCGAGTGCGGTGGCCGCTCGCGGAGGCGGGCCTGGCCGCGCTCCTGGCGTTCCTCGTCTTCTACGGCAGCGTGAGCGCGCAGTACCTGCTGTGGGTGGTTCCCTTCGGGGTCTGGCTCCCGGATCGCTTCGCCGCCATCCACGGCATCGTTTCCACGATGGCCCTCGTCGGCCTGTACGCGTTCCTGGTGCCGGGCGTCCTCTATCCGGGCCCGTTGGCCCTGCTCGCCCGGCCGCAGGCGGCGGCGGTGTGGGTGGTCGGGACCGGCTCGGTGCTCCTCGCGAGCGCCGCCTGGCTCGGCGACGTGATGGCCCGCGGCCGCGCGCGCGCAAAGACGGAGGCGTAGGCGCGGTGGCTCGCGGCAGCGCCTTCGTCGCGGCCGGCGTGGCTCTCTACGCCACTCTCGCCATCACGAGCATGCGGAGCCAGTCCGCCACCTTCGACGAAGGCTCCCACCTGCCGGCGGGCTACACGTACCTCAAGCTCGGCGACCACCGCCTGAACCCGGAGCATCCGCCGCTCGTCAAGACGCTGGCCGCGCTCCCGCTGCTCTTCATGGACGTGACGATGAAGCCGGACGACGAGGCCTGGGCCCTGCGCCGGCAATGGGAGTTCGGCAAGCGCTTCCTCTATCGCTGGAACGACGCCGATCGGCTGCTCTTCTGGGGCCGGCTCCCCGTCGTGGCGCTCGGCGGCCTGATCGGCGTGTCGGTCTTCTTCTGGGCCCGGCACCGGCACGGCTTGCGGGCGGCGGCCCTCGCGTTGTTCCTGTGCGTGCTGAGCCCGGACGTGCTCGCGCACGGCCAGCTCGTGACGACCGACGTCGGCATCGCGCTCTTCATGTTCCTCTCGGTCATCGCCTTCGATGCGGCGTCACGGCGAGTGAGCGTCGGCCGCGTCGCCCTCGCGGGACTCGCCGCCGGCGCCGCCTTCGCCACGAAGTTCTCCGCGGTGCTGCTGCTGCCGATCCTGGCCAGCCTGGCCCTCGTGGCGATCTTCGCGCCGGAACCCATGACGCTCGCGTTTCCCGGCCGCCTACCGCGCGAAGCGGCTCATCGCGCCGCGCGCCTCGCCGCGATGGCGGGAGTGCTCGCCGCCGTCGCCGCCTTCTCCCTGTTGATCGTGTGGGCCTCCTACGGCTTCAGGTCGCGGCTCTCGCCGGACCCCGAGGTGGAGGCCGCGTTCGAGTGGTCGCGCGTCGAGCCGGACGGCGCGCTCGAGAAGCCGGTGGCCCGCTTCGTCCGCGCGAGCGGGGTGCTGCCGGAGGCGTTCGTCTTCGGCTTCTTCCGCTTCTTCAAGCATTCGGAGCCGCGGCCGGCCTTCCTGCTCGGCCGCGTGTCGAACGAAGGCTGGTGGTACTTCTTCCCGGTCACGTTCCTGCTCAAGACGCCGGTGCCGCTGCTCGCGCTCCTCGGCATCGCCGCCGTCACGCGCCGCCGCCGTCCGCGGTCGTGGCGGGACGAGCTGGTGCTCTGGCTTCCCGTCGGAATCTACGCCGCCGTGGCCGTCGTCCGGGCCCTCAACATCGGCCACCGCCATCTGCTCCCGATCTACCCCTTCCTGTTCGTCGCGGCCGGCCGCGTCGCCGACTGGGCGTTCCCGTCGCCGGCCGCCCGCACCCGCGTTCCCGCCCTGATCGTGAGCGCCCTCTGCGGCTGGCACGTCGCCGCGACCGCGCTCATCCACCCCCACTACCTCGCCTACGTGAACGAGCTGGGCGGGGGCCCCGCCAACGGCTACCGCCTCTTCGCCGACTCGAACCTCGACTGGGGACAGGACCTGAAGAACCTGAAGGCCTACCTCGACCGCCACGCGATCGGCGCCGTCAAGCTCTCCTACTTCGGCACCGCCGATCCCGCCTACTATGCGATCCCCGGCGATCTGATCCCGAGCCACATGCTGCCCCCGCCGCGGGTGACGACGCGCGAGGTGAGGCCGGGCGAGCTGCTCGCGGTGAGCGCGACGAACCTGCAAGGGGTGTATCTGCCCCCGGAGGATCAGGCGCTGATGGCGCGGCTCCGCGAGCAGAAGCCGATCGACAACGTCGGCTACTCCATCCTTATCTATAAGGCGGATTTCGCCTGGCCCCCGCCGTGACCGCCCCTCGCGGGACGGAGGCCCTCTCCAACGTCGCGCTGGCCGCGGGGGCGGTGGCGGCCACGCTGCTCTCCGGCGAGCTGGTGCTGCGGGCGACGGGCTACGTGCCGCACCGGCTGCGGGCCACGGCCCGTCTGGTGGACGCGCGCTGGCGCATGCTGCTCGATTGCTACCCGAGCAACCCCCGCGGCTATTTCGACATCGACCTGCGGACGGCGGAGTCGCGCGACCGCTACTTCCACCTCGCGCCGCACCGCTACGACCTTATCGCCCAGCGGGCGCCCCACGCGGTGGAGGTCCGGTACAACTCGCTGCGCTTCCGCGACGTCGAGCCTGCTCCCCGGCCGCCGGGCGTGCGCCGGGTCGTGATCGTGGGCGATTCCTTCACCGAGGGGCAGGGCGTGAAGGAAGCGGACACCTGCCCGCGGGTGCTCGAGAGGCTTCTCAACGACGGCGGAGGCCGCTGGGAGGTGCGCAACTGCGGCCGCCGCGGGAGCGACTTCCCCCAGCTCAACGACGTCTTCGACGACGCGCTGAAGTACTCGCCCGACGTGGTCGTCTACGCCATGGTGCTGAACGACGCCGATCGCACGCCCGAGTTCCAGGCCCGCCAGAGCTACGTCAACGATTGGATCCTGGACCGCGGCATGCTGGTGGAGGGAAAGCCGGCCCCCGAGCTGCGCCGGCTCGACTCGCGGCTGCGGGCGCTGGTGGCCGACCGCGTCGAGTCATGGCGCACGTCGCGCGCGACCGCCCGCTGGTACCACGACATGTACCGCGAGCCCAACCGACTCGGGTGGCAGCGCACGCAGGGCTACATCGGCGAGATGAACCGGCGCACGCTCGCCCAGGGGGGCCGGTTCCTGGTCGCCTCCTGGCCGCTCATGGTCCATCTCGAAGGCGACGATCCCTTTGCCGACGTATCGGAGACGATCGCCCGCTTCTGCCTCGCCGCCGGCATCCCGCGCCACGATCTGCGCGCCGCCTTCCGCGGCCGGCGTACCGACTCGTTGTGGGTCCACCCGGTCGACATGCACCCCAACGAGGTCGCTCACCGGCTCGCGGCCGAGAGCCTGGCGCCCGCCGTGCGCTCGCTCGTGTCCGCCCCCTGACGCAGGCCGAGCGCTATAATCCGCCGCTCAACCCCCTTTGGAGGCGACCATGAAGCGCAGGGTGCAAGACCTCGTGGGCCGGCGGTCCTTCTTCCGCCGGCTGGGTGCGGCCGCGGCCGGGCTCGGCGCCGCGCGGGCCCTTCCGGACGCGGCCCTCGAGGGCGCGATGCAGGGCGTGAACAGGAGCTCCATGCCCTCGCAGCTCAAGATCACGGACCTGCGGGTGGCGGTGGTCACGGGCGCGCCCTTCACGTGCCCGATCATCCGCATCGACACCAACCAGGGCCTCTCGGGTTACGGCGAGGTGCGCGACGGGGCGAGCAAGACCTACGCGCTGATGCTGAAGAGCCGGCTCCTCGGCGAGAACCCCTGCAACGTCGACAAGGTGTTCCGGAAGATCAAGCAGTTCGGCCATCATGCCCGGCAGGCCGGCGGGGTCTGCGGCGTCGAGATGGCCTGCTGGGACCTCGCGGGCAAGGCGTTCGGGGTGCCCGTGTACCAGATGCTGGGCGGCCGCTTCCGCGATCGCGTGCGGCTCTACGCGGACACGACCGAGGTGGAGGACGGACACGCGCAGGGACGGCGCCTCAAGGAGCGCATGGACCACGGCCTCACGTTCCTCAAGGTCGACTTCGGGGTCAACCTGCTGAGGGACAAGCCGGGCACGCTGAACATGCCGGCCGGCGCCCCCGCCGCCGGCGGCGACATGGTGATGCACCCCTTCACCGGCCTCGCCATCACCGACAAGGGCGTCGCGTACCTCTCCGACTTCGTGGCCGCGATCCGGGAGGAGATCGGGATGGAGGTGCCGCTCGCCTCCGACCACTTCGGCCACATCGACGTCAACTCGTGTATCCGCCTCGCGCGCGCCATGGAGAAGCACCAGCTCGCCTGGATGGAGGACATGGTGCCCTGGCAGCTCGGCCACCTGCTGAAGCAGATCAAGGACGCGACCGAAACGCCGATCCTCACCGGCGAGGACATCTACTTGAAGGAGGACTTCGCCAAGCTGGTGGACATGGGGGCGGTGGACATGATCCATCCCGACCTGGCCAGCGCGGGCGGAATCCTCGAGACCAAGAAGATCGGCGACTACGCGCAGGAGCGCGGCGTG
>Ga0207684_10003653_pt1 | contig 14949 bp, 13 predicted proteins | sample KBSK5501metaG_FD_184342 | JGI IMG/M metagenome (GOLD analysis project Ga0207684, IMG submission 184342) | Corn, switchgrass and miscanthus rhizosphere microbial communities from Kellogg Biological Station, Michigan, USA - KBS K5-50-1 metaG... | ecosystem: Host-associated > Plants > Roots >...
CCTACGCGCTCAAGCCGCGGCTCCTCTTTCTCGATGAGCCCACCAGCGGCGTGAGCACGCGAGAGAAGGCGCCGATCATGGACGTCATCAGCTCGATCGTGCGCTCGCAGAAGATCGCAGCGGTCATCATCGAGCACGACATGGACATCATCTTCCGGTATTCGGACCGCATCGTGGTCATGAACCAGGGTCTCATCCTGGCGAGCGGCATTCTGGAAGAGATCAAGAAGGACCCGCTGGTCAGGGAGATGGTCTTCGGACCCAGCCATGCTTGAGGTCGAAGCGATCGACACCTACCGCGGCCGGGCCCAGATCCTTCGCCAGGTATCGCTGTCCGTCGGAGAGAAGGAATCGGTCTGTCTCGTCGGCCGCAATGGCGCGGGCAAGACGACCACCATCGACAGCATCATTGGCCTCCTGCCCTTGCGGTCGGGCAAGATCACATTTCAAGGCAAGGACATCAGCAGCCTACCGGCCTACAAGCGCGCTCGGCTCGGCATCGGCTACGCCCCCGAGGACAGCGGGCTCTTTCCCGACCTCACCGTTGCGGAGAACTTCCAGATTTGCCGGTGGCTGGCACAGTCCTCGGGGCGGGCGGCGCAGGCGGCCGACACCGACGAGCGAGTCTTCGCGCTGTTTCCCGAAGTGCGCGAGCTGTTGAACCGGCAGGGCCTCCACTTGAGCGGCGGCCAAAAGAAGATGGTCGCCATCGCCCGGGCCATGATGCTCTCGCCTGCGGTCCTCCTGCTGGACGAGCCCTTCGAGGGACTCGCGCCAGTGGTGGTGACGCGCTTGATCGATGCGGTCAAGAAGATCAAGGAGCTGAAGATCTCGGTCTTGATCGCCGAATCGAACCTCGCGCATGCCCGCAGGGTCGCCGACCGGCTCTATGCCATCGATCGAGGCGAGATCATCTATTCTGGAGATCCGCGCCTGGTGGTCGAGAACCAGGAAGTCATGAATACGATCCGCGGATAGACGGTGTCTCACCTCCGGCGGTCTCTTCTCTGGCTCGTCTCCCTGGCAGTGCTGATCGCGACGTATACACTGGTCGCAAGCCGCGTGTCACGGCCCGATGTCCTCCCGCCCGCGCCTGACATCGCCGAGGCGTTCGGCGCTCTGCTGAGCCGCGGTGTGGCGCCGCCAGCGACCGAGGGACATCTTCATCATCCCGGCGGCCATGTCGACACACTCCGCCATCAGGGTGTGACGCTGCAGGCGTCGCTCGCCGTCAGCATCGCCAGAGTCCTCTTCGGCCTGGCGGTGGGCCTGCCGCTGGGGATCCTGATGGGCCTTCTCATGGGCTGGAGCCGGCGGGCCGACGACTGCCTGCATCCGATCTACATCCTGGTCCGCTCGGTTCCGCCGCTGGCCTTGATCACCTACATCATGCTCTGGCTCGGCCACAGCGAGGCGCACCGGTTGATTCCTATCGTCTACGCGGTCGCGGTCACCGCTGTCATTCCGACCTATCACGGCGTGCGCGACGTGGCGGGCAAATACGTGGTGGCCGCCCGATCGCTGGGCGCGAGCGGACGGCTCCTGCTCGGGAGGGTAGTCCTCCCGGCCTCGGGGCCGGCCGTGCTCGGGGGGCTGCGGTACTCGGTCGCCATCGCCTGGATGACCGCGGTCGGGGCAGAGATGCTGATGGCGGATAACGGCATGGGCAATCTGCTCGTGGGCGGCGGCATGTGGGCGTCCCGGCTGCAGACACGGTCCGATCCGGCGGTCATCATGGTCGGCATCCTGGCTCTGGCGGCCGCGGGCTGGGCGATGGACGCGGCGGCGAGGGCCTTGACTGCTCGGCTCACGCGTTGGGCCAGCTGATGCCCTCGGTCAGAGTGAGACGGGCGGCCGTTTCCCTTCTGGCGCTGGCCGTGCTTTATGGGATCGCCGCCGAGATCGGCCGCGGGTTGCTGCCGGATCGGGTCTGGATGGGCGCCCATTATGTCGAAAATGTTCAGCTCCTGCCGACGTGGCGTTCGCTCTACGAGGAGGGAGAGTTCCTCCTGGAATCGAAGATCCTCGTCAGCAGCATCGCCGTGAGCACGAGAAGGGTGTCTATCGGGCTCGTCCTCGGCTCCCTCGCCGGCATCCTGTTGGGCCTCTTGACCGGAGGGGTGACACGCGTGGAATCCCTCGCCGATCCCTGGGTGACGTTCTTCCGCTTCACGCCCGCGCTCGCGCTCTTGCCCCTCTATGTCGTCTGGTTCGGTTACGGCGAGACTTCGAAAGTCCTCTTGATCGCGACCAGCGTGGCGGTGATCACGCTACTGGGAGCGCACCAGGGAGTGCGCGGTGTGCCGCGCGTCTACCTCGACGCCGCCGCTTCCCTCGGCGCAGGCCGCTGGCTGCGGTTCACGAAGGTCGTCTTGCCCGCGGCCTTTCCCTCGATCTTCGCCAGCGTCCGCATCGCGGCGGCGCTCGCTTGGGTGACCATCGTGGTCGCCGAGTTGATCGACGCGAGGATGCCGAGCTTGGGCTATCTCTTGGCGCTGGCCGGAGCGTACCCGCGGGTGCCGCAAATGCTCATCGGCATCGCGACGGTCGGGGCACTGGTGCTCGTCTTCGACCTCACGGCGCTCCTTCTCCACGCGAGGGCCACGCGCTGGATGCAACGCACTGCATGAGAGGGAATCCCGCGCCGGCGGTGCTGGAAGCCGTGGACGTCAGCTACACCTACTCCGGTCCGACGCCTACGCGCGCCCTGGAAGGTCTCGGGCTGGAGGTCCAGGACAACGAATTCCTTGCCATTCTCGGTCCGGTGGGGTGCGGAAAGACGACTCTGCTGCGCATTTTCGCCGGCTTTCTTCGTCCGACCTCGGGATCGGTCCGGTGCGGCGGCGCCAGCATCGACGGTCCCGGCTGGCAGAGAGGCTACGTCCTCCAGGAAGAGGCCATCTTCCCCTGGATGACCGTGCGGGAGAACGTCGAGTTCGGACTTCTCGCCAAGGGCCTCGCCCCCTCCGCGCGGCGCGCCGTGAGCGACGAGTTGATCAGGTCAATCGGGCTCTCGGCGTTCGAGGCGGCTCACCCAAAGGAATTGTCTTCGGGCATGTCGAAGATGGTGGAGGTCGCGCGGGTGCTCGCGACGGATCCTTCCATTCTCTTGCTCGACGAGCCATTTGGCGCCCTCGATGCCCAGACGCGGGCGCGGATGCAGGACGCGCTGGCCCGGCTGTGGGAGCAACGGCGGAAAACCGTGCTGTTCGTGACGCACGACGCGGAGGAAGCTCTCTATCTGGCCGACCGGATCGTCGTCCTATCGGAGCGTCCGGGGCGTGTCAAGGAGCACTTCATTGTGGACATTCCCCGACCTCGCTCTTTCGAGACCCGCTTCTCCGCCCGATTCTTGGCGCTCAAGCGTCAGGTCTGGGAAGCGACCGGGACGCGAGGGCCGCGAGATCCGTAGCGCCCGTCGTGTGAGGGCCCTCGGCGCAGGCCTTACCCAGGGTGGCGCGCTCCGCAAGAAGCTCGACCGAGCGCGGGGTCTGGAAGTGCGCGAAGCGCTGTCTCTCTCGATCGAGAGCTGACCTGTCGCTGCGCGAGCTGGCCTTCAGAATCGCCATCAAGAGGCGCGACGTGGCATGCTATGAGGGAGACGAGTTCAAGCGGATTCAAATGGAGTCCAAAAGATGCTCCAGGACGCTTCGGGACTCTCGATTACGGGACAAAAGGACCTCATCCCGAAGCGTCCCCGAAGGTCCCGAAGCGAAGCCTTATCTTGCCAGTCTCTCGACACGATGCGTGCGTGCGTGTCGCAGCCGGACTTCTACGGACGCCTCGCTATCGGTGGCTGCCGGATCATTCGCGCCGCGATGATCTCCCGAACACCGCTTCGCCAATCGGGCGAGCCGAAGGAGGTCGCCGCGGCCTACGCGTGGCTCGCTTCCGACGAGGCCTTGTTCGGGACTGGTGCCGTGCTCTCCGTGGGCGGCGGGATCGTTGTTGGAACGTAGGCCATGAACCTGGGGATGCTGCTCGATAGGAATGCGCGGTACTTGGGCGGAAAGACGGCTCTGGTGTTCGAGGAGCAGCGGCTGACTTTCGCCGAGCTCGACCGGCACGTCAATCGGGCGGCCAACGCGCTCTACGCCGCCGGCCTTCGAAAGGAAGACAAGCTCGCGACGTTCTTGCCCAATTCGCTCGAGCTCTACGTGCTCTACTGGGTGGCCGCAAAGACGGGCGCGGTCGCGGTGCCGCTCTCGACGCTCCTGCGCGGGCCGGGGCTCGCATCGCTCCTGTCCGACTCGGAGAGCGCCGCCCTGGTCGCCTCGCCCGAGCTCGCCGAGACCGTCGAGGCAGTCGGCTCGCAGCTCTCGGTCCCCACACAGCGACGCTTCGTGACGGGAGAAGACCGGCGCTCCAGATGGACGAGCTGGAGGGACGCCATCGCGGCTGCTCCGGACTCCCCGCCGCCGGACGCCGGCGTCGGCCCCGACGACCCGTACAACATCATCTACAGCAGCGGCACGACGGGCCTGCCCAAGGGCATCGTCTTGACGCACCGGACCCGAATCGCCTACGGCGCGCTCTTCGGAGCCGCCTGGCGGATGACGCCGGAGAGCGTGGCCCTGCACGCCGGCTCCATCGTCTTCAACGGAGCTTTCCTGACGCTCATGCCGGCGATGTTTCTGGGGGCGACCTTCGTCCTGATGAAGCGGTTCGACCCGGAGCGTTTCGTCGAGCTGGCCGCCCGTGAGCGCGTGACGCACGTGTTCCTCGTGCCGTCGCAAATCATCGCCCTGCTGCGCACGCCGGGGTTTTCGGCACAGACCCTCGCGTCGCTGGAAATGGTCGGCTCGGTCGGCGCGCCGCTCCACGCGGAGCACAAGGAGGCGCTCGAGCGCCGGCTACCCGGCCGCTTCTACGAGCTCTATGGCTTGACCGAAGGCTTCATGACGATCCTCGACCGCGACGCGCCGCGGGAGAAGCGCCACTCCGTCGGCGTGCCGCCGCCGCTCTTCGAGATGCGGATCGTGACGGCCGAGGGACGAGACGCCGGGCCGGGCGAGGTGGGAGAAATCGTGGGGCGCGGACCGATCCTGATGGAAGGCTACTACCGCCGCCCCGAGCAGACCGCGGAAGCCGTGCGCGGAGGCTGGCTCTACTCCGGAGACCTGGGATCCGTGGACACGGACGGCTACCTCTACCTCGCGGACCGCAAGAAGGACATGATCATCTCCGGCGGCATCAACGTCTTCCCCCGCGACATCGAGGAGGTCGTGGCGCGGCACCCCGCGGTGCGCGAAGTCGCTGTCTTCGGCATTCCGAATGAGAAATGGGGCGAAGCGCCGCTCGCCGCGATCGTGCTGCACCGCGCGGGCTCGATCTCGGCGCCGGAGCTTGTAGCCTGGATCAACGATAGGGTTCCCGCCGCGTACCAGAAGGTCCACGACGTCGTCTTCTTCGAAGACTTCCCCCGCAGCGCTGCCGGCAAGACTTTGAAGCGCGAGATGCGGGAGAAGTACTGGGCGGGCACGGGCATAAGGATCTGACAAGCCGTCCGGATTCTTCGTCTCTTCGTTTTCGAGGTGAACACCGCCGGCCTGCTTGGAGCTCGAGCCGATCTGCCTCTGGACGGTGACCGAATCGGACGCGATCCAGCCCGGCCGCCACCGAGCTGCGATTCCGGGCCGTCCTGAGGACCAGCTCGTGGCGATGCTGGGTCTTCCTCCAGCAGCGCTCTCCAGCGCCATCGGCGCACAGACGCAGAAGCCGCTCGCGGTCGTTGTGATCGGCGGCGCCCTCTTGTTCGCATTTCTGACCCGCGTCGTCCGGCCGCCGATGTTGCTCCTCGCACGCCGCTGGTACCCTCTAACAGAAGGCGTTGATGCACGGTCATAATCGTGGCCCACAGTCTTTCAGCCGCCGCGGTCGCCGCGCGACCGGGCGGCCGAGAGAGTTCAAAACCAGAGCCCTCGATCCTCTGCGCCAGCTCCCGACCAAGCGGGCGCGACGTTCGTCGCGAACGCCTCCGGGACCTCCTCTCCTGCGCGGAGCGCTGTCCCTCAGTGCCCGGGGACGTACACCACGCTGACGTCGAGCGTGAAATGCGGCCCGGCGACGGTGTACGACCCCGCGGAGGAAGGCCGCGGCGGGAGCGTGAGCGTCACGTCGCCGAGGTTCACGTTGTCACCGAAGCCGCAGAAATTGAACTCGGCGAGCCGCTGGCTGTAGGCGTCGAGTCCGAAGAGCTGGCCAAAGAGGTTGTCGAAGCAGCCGACGTCGTAGCCGTGCGCGAAGACGCGGATCGTGTCCCCCTGCTCGACGTGGACGTCGTAGGTGACGCCGATCGGGATCGTCTGCCCGGCGACATTGCCGAACAGCGCGGGCGCGACGTTCGTCAGGTTCGTCCACTGTCCGTCGACGTCGGACCAGACATGCCAATGCCCCGCAAGGTCGATGACGTGGACACGGTCGAGCGTGACGCGAAAGTGCTTGCCCGGCGGGCTGAAGGCGTCCCAGGCGAAAAGGAGCGTCCTCGCGTAGACACCGTTGTCCGCGCCCTGGTAGGGCAGGTGGACGTGCGCCGTCGTGGGCAAGCCGTCGTGGAAGTCGCCGTACGTAATCACCTCATCGACGGACGTCGTGTGCCCGGGCCGGGTGATCACCTCGACGCGCGGCGCCGTGGCGCCGTCCGGCGCGTGAGGCAGCGGCACGTCGACGTCGTAGTTGCGGTCGTTGATCGCGTGCGCCTCCGGCGCGAGCCCGCCCCACGGGAAAGCGCTCGGGCCGGCCGTCGGGAAAACAGGGCCGAGGAGGTGCTGCCCCGACACCGAGAATACGATCGAGTCGAGGAAGGCAGTGGAGGGGAACGGACCCGCGCGCTCGTAGAGGCCCTGGTCCGCGACGACGAGCGAGTCCTGGATGCGGCCTCCGCCCGCCCCGCCCTGGTCGAGCGTCGCGCTCAGCCCGACCGGCACCTGATTCGCGCCGCCGCCATGGCCGCTGACGAAGAGGTCGAGCTGCGCGGCCTTCGTCTGGTCGACCGAAGTGACGGCGAGACGCGCGCGGAGCGTAGCCAGGAGGCGCGGAGGATGGATCTCTGTGTGCGCGCCCTCTTCCGGGTGGCCGGTGTCCGCAATCCACCGTCCCATGACGAGGACGCGGTCGCCCGCGCTCGGGACCGCAAAGTCGTGAAGTCCGATCGGGCCGAACCCGTAGGTGAATGCGTTGCCGGCGTTCTGCGCCTCCCACTCGACCTCCACGACGGCGCCGGGACTTTCTCCCGGCGCGCTCTCGAAGAAGTTCTTCGTCCCCGCAACCCATCGGTAGGAGGGATCCGGGAGCACGAAGAAATTCCAGTCGTGCGCGTAGTGGTGCCCCGGATCGTCGATGTGGCTGACCTGCACGCCAGCGCCGTCGATGCTCCGCTCCGCGACGGTACCGGCAAGCGTCACGACATCCTCGCTCCAGACCGACGCCCACTCGGGGTCGGTTCGCTCCGGAGAGAACGGGTGGAGGAAGCTCGGGAAGACACCGTCGCGTCCGCCGCGCTCCCTTGCCCAGTCGATCGCGCCCGCGACTGTCGACGTCGCGGGGGAGAGATTGATGCGGTCGCTCGCGGTGCTCGTTCCACTCGTAGAGCCGGTCCCCTTCACCAGATAGCTGCCAGGCCTCGGGACGTGGACGCCGGGCCCGAAGGCGCCGCCGTCGTACGGGATCGCCACGGAGCCCGAGAGGTTTCCCTTTGCGTCCGCGACGACGGACCCGAGCGAGAACTCCGACGCTGAGGCGCCCGGCGAGTTGAGCGGGCCGAAAATCGAGATCGCTACGGACTCGCCGCGCGCCCACCCGCTTCCCGTCACGCCCATCGGCGACACCCAAGTGAAGACGAGCGGCTGCAAGGCGCCCGCGATCGTCAACCCGCCGGTCGGCGCGAGGCTCGGTGTCTTGGCGTAGGCGGCAGGCGACGAGAGCGCAAGCAGGACGATGGCCGCGCGGAGTGACCTCTTCATGAATGCTCCTCTCTGTTGACGGGAATTCTTTCGACGGGAGCCTATGGCAATTGTTCCCGTCCGCGCAAATGGGACGGATCTTTCGGATTGGCTTGGCCACGATTCGAGGCCCGAACTGGCTCTCTGAAGGCCTTGCCGCGGGAGCGCGAGCGCAGCGAGGCGCTCGGTCGAGACCCTTTGGCCGAGTCGAGCGCCGGTGCGCCAGCAGGCGCAGTCCCGAGCGAAGCGGCCGCGACGTGTTGGTGGAGCCGAACGGGATCGAAGCGTCCCGCTCGAAGGCGAGCAGGACGGCGTCGCGTTCCGTTTAGCGGGGGGCAAAGCCCCCCGAACCCCCCAGGAGGTCGCCGGTTCGATTCATCAGCAGCATCTCCGATGGAAGGGTTTCGCGGGAATCAGCGGGTTTGTTCTTTGGTGGAGCTGAACGGGATCGAACCGTCGACCTCCTGAGTGCGATTCAGGCGCTCTCCCAAACTGAGCTACAGCCCCACAGAGGCCGCGCAGAATAGCACGGACGGAGATTTGGCGAAAGGCGAAGCGCGAGCGGCGAATGGCGCTCCGCCGTCTTCCACCTTTGAACTCTTGACCTTCAGCGATCACAATCGAGTCTTGCACTTCCCACCGCGCGCCGAACGACTGGCCTCTCTCGAGAACAACCACTTCGATGTCCTCGTCATCGGCGGGGGAATCACCGGCGCCGCGGTAGCGCGGGACGCGGCGGCGCGAGGCCTCTCCGTCGCGATCGTCGAGCGGGATGACTGGGCTTCGGGGACCTCGTGGCGCTCCTCCAAGCTCGTGCACGGGGGGCTGCGCTACTTGAAGTCGGGCAACCTTCGCCTGGTCTTCGAGTCGCTCTCCGAACGGGCGCGCCTGCAGCGCCTGGCTCCGCATCTGGTGCTCCCCACCGACTTTCTCTTTCCGGGTTACCGGCACCGCGGGTTTTCACCGCTGGAGCTCGAGCTGGGCCTGATCCTCTACGATCTGCTCGCGCTCGGGCGTTCTCCGCGATGGCACCGCCGGCTTTCGCGAGAGCAGGTCGTTTTACGCGAGCGGTTGCTCGAGAGCGCCGACCTTTCCGGCGGCGCGCTGTATTCCGACGCGCGCACGGACGATTCCCGCCTGACCTTCGAGAACGCTCTGGATGCGGTTTCTCTCGGCGCGACTGCGGTGACTCGACTCGAGGTCGAAGGGTTGGAGAGGGACAAAGCCGGAACCCTCCGCGGCGTCCGCGCGCGGGATCGGGAAGGCGGGCGAAGCCTCACCGTGCGGGCGCGCGTCGTGGTCAACGCCGGCGGCCCCTGGGGAGATTCGGTCCGGCGCCTGGAAGAGCCCGGAGTGGCGGCGGTCCTGCGCCTGTCTCGCGGCTCACACCTGACCGTCCCGGCTTCGCGCCTTCCCGTGCGCGAGGCGATCGCTTTTCCGATGGACGACGGCCGGCTTCTCTTCGCGGTTCCGTTTGAGCACGTCACGCTGCTCGGGACGACCGACCAGGACCATCGCGGATCTCCCGATGACGTCTCCGCCACGCCCCAAGAGGTGGCTTATCTTCTCGACGCCGCCGGGCGCACGTTTCCCTCCGCCCGGATCGCCGCGGGCGATGTGCTTTCGACCTTTGCCGGCCTGCGGCCCCTCGTTCGTCAGGCAGGCCGGAACCTGACGGAAACCAGCCGTGAAGAGGCCATTCTGGTTTCCGAGGGAGGGCTCGTCACGGTCACCGGCGGCAAGCTCACCACGCACCGCCGGATCGGAGAGAAGGCCGTCGATCGCATCGGTCGCCTCCTCGCGCCACAAGGCGTGCGGGTGAGCCGGAGCGCGACCAGAGAGCGGCCCTATCCCGGCGCGCCGGGCAACCCAATGGAAGCGTTTCTTGCGGCGTTCGCGGAAAGCGCGGCGAAGGGGAGCCTGCCGCTTTCTGCGGAGACCTCCGAGCACCTGGGCCGCCGGTACGGACGCCGGGCCGACCAGATTCTCGCGCTGACCGCCGAGGATCGCGCGCTCTGCCGGCCGATAGCGGAGGGCCTTCCAGACATCGACGCGGAGGTCGTCTTCGCGGCGCGCTCCGAGGACGCCCGGTCGCTGGCGGACGTTTTCATTCGCCGCACCCATCTCTACTGGCAGGCCCCCGATCAGGGCCTCGGCGGGGCCGAGCGGGCCGCCGACCTTCTCGCCCAGGAGCTCGGCTGGTCCTCCGAAGCGCGTCGGGCTTCTCTAGACGAATACTCTCGGGAAGTGGCCCGTTCCCGTCAGTGGTCCAGCAAAACTGGGGATTGAGGCTACAATATACATATTGTTCACAGTCGACGACTGATCGTCAACTGTCGACTGTTGACTGTCGACTGTCGACTATCCATCACTCAATTCCGACAGCGTCGTGTCGAGCAAGGCCCGGCGCTCGCCGTCCAGACGGTGAAACAGCGGCTCGAGCACGAGCGCGACGCGATCCTCCCGCTCTGTCGAGATCGCGTAGAGATTCGGTGACACGGCCTCGAGGATCTCGGCCACGGTGATCCTGTCGGGGCGCTGCGCGAGCCAGTATCCATGCTGCTCATCCCCTCCCACGAGCTTTCGGTCCTGCAGGCATTGCAGCATCTCCTGCACCTCGGAGGTGCGCCCCTCCTGACGATCCGAAAGCTCCCGGAAGGTATGCGGGCCTTCGCGCGCCAGGGTGAGCAGCATCCGAATCGCGTTTTCCGCCCGCCCGGCGGGACGGCTTCCCTCGATACGGCGGCGGGCGACGCCCGTCTGCAGGACATGTGTCAACTCGACTCCCAGAAGCACCAGGACCCAGACGAGATAGATCGAGACGAGCGACAAGAGCAGAAGAGTCAGCGAGCCGGTGATCAGGTTCACGCGGGACAGCGCCCGAACGTAGAGCCGGAAGAGAGACCTCAAGAGCTCGAGGGAGAAAGCCACGGAGGCCGCCGCCGTCGCGGCGGAGCCCCAGTTCACGCGGACGCTCGGCAGGAAACGGTACAGAAGCGTCAGCGCCGTGAACTCCGCCGCCAGGGGAAAGAGAGAGCTCGCCGCCTGGGAATCCAGGAACCCTCCCATGCCGGAGCGGCGGAGCAGCCGCGCCCCGAGCGCGATCGAGCCCATCAGGAGGGTAAACGCGAACAGAACGAGCACATAGAGAGCGGCACGCGACCAGAAGTGCCGCCGCTTGGGCGCCCCCCAGACGGCGTTGAAGATTCCCTCGATGATGAAGATCAGGCGCAGCGAGGCGACGAGAAGGATGACCAGGCCGATGCCCGAGATCGCGCTGGACTCGGACACGAACTCGCGCAGGTTATCGGTTACGCGGGCGGTGTGGTACGGGAGGATCGCGTTGACGATATCGAGAATCGTCCCGACGTTCTCCTGAAAGAACGCCGCCAGAAGAAAGGCAAAGGTCGCGAGCAGAGGAACCGCCGCCAGGAGAGAGGCAAACGAAAGGGACGCGGCGAGGTCCACCCCTCGGTCCGCCCGAAATCCCCGGAGCGTCTCCACCAAGATCTCCTTGAAGACGAGGGTGCCCCTTAGAAAACGATCCGGGATCCCCGGAAAGCGTTTTCGGGCCTTCTGCAGGGCCGCTCCCACTCGCTGACTCTTCAGCATCTTCGCGGCGCTCGACCAACCGCCGGATCACCGTAACGGGATCGCGTGTCCGGCGCAAGCGGCGAGAGTCTTGCAACACTCCGCACGCACGGGCGGGGAGCGCCGCCGTTATAAGATGTCTCCGCCTTCGAAAAAGGGGTGAAACATGGGAAAAGAAACACCGTTTGACCGGGCCCGCGATTTCGTCGAAGAGAAGATCGATCAGACCAAGGAGGTTCTGGGCGACTCCTATTCTCGCGCCCGCGACCAGTTCGACGACGTCAGCGACGATGTTCGCAAGAACGTGAAGAAGACCGCGAAGCGCCTCGAGAAAGACTACGGCTATATCTGGGATGACGCGGCCAAGTACATCCGCGAGAGCCCGGGCACGGCGATCGCGATCGCGCTCGGAGCGGGCTTCCTGCTCGGATATCTGCTGCGCGGGGACGACTAAGAGCTATCAGCTCACAGCTATCAGCTCACAGCCAGAACGCTGCTGGTCTTCGTCTGGCTGACAGCTGTAAGCTGAAAGCTGACAGCTCGTCACATGTTCCGCATCGACGCCTTCGAGGAAGCTCTGCCGCGGGAGTGGCGGGGAGTCGTACGGGATTATCCGGCGCTCTCGGCCGCGGCCGCCGCGGCAGCGGGCTTCTACCTCGGGCGCCGCAGCCGTCATATCGGGCGGCGGCTGGCGGCGGCCTTTGTTTCGACGGCGATCGCGATCGCGATTCGCCAGCTGCGACGAGTCGCCGGCATGCGGGCGGCCTGACCGGCCTCTGCTCCTATAATCGCGCGGTGACTTACAAGCAGGCGGGCTATCCCGCGCTCTCGACGTTCGCGTCGAGCGCGGGTTGAGCCTGCAAGATCGGTCAGTTCGACCTTTCCGCGCTTCTGGCAAGACTGCCGGCCCCGGCGGACCCCAATCTGCTGGTGGGCAACGCTCAGGCCGACGACGCTGCCGTCTACCGGATCGGCCCCGGCCAGGTTCTCGTGCAGACGGTGGACTTCTTCACGCCGGTCGTGGATGACCCGTATGTCTTTGGCCAGATCGCCGCGGCCAACGCTCTTTCCGACGTGTACGCCATGCGCGCCCGCCCCGTGCTCGCCCTGGCGCTGGCCGCCTTCCCGACGGGCGCGCTTCCGCCCGAGATGCTCGAAGAGATCCTGCGCGGGGGAGCGGAGAAGGTCGCGGAGGCGGGCGCCGTGATCGGCGGCGGCCACTCGATCGATCACGACATCCCTCTCTACGGTCTCGCGGTCACGGGTTTCGCGCCGGAAGCGCAGATCACGCGCAACATGGGAGCGCGCCCCGGAGACGCGCTGGTCCTGACCAAGCCTCTGGGAATCGGCGTGATCGTCTCCGCCGGGCGCGCGGACACCCTCGCGGCGGAGGGAATGGGGCGGCTCTTTCACCGCGACCTCCTGGACGAATCCGCGCGGGCCGAGGTGGTTGCGGTGATGGGAACCTTGAACCGGGCGGCGGCCGAGGCGATGGAAGGATTCGAGATTCATGCCGCCACCGACGTGACGGGATACGGCCTGCTCGGCCATGCCTACGAGATGATGGACGCCTCGGGCACGACCGGAGAGTTCTCCATCGCGCGGATCCCCTTGCTGTCGCAGGCGCGGCGACTGGCGGCCCGCGGAATCGCGCCGGATGGCTCTCGGGTCAATGTGCGGCATCTCCGGCCCCGCGCTGACGTCGCGCCGGAGGTCTCCGACGACGACTTCCTGCTGCTCTGCGACGCGCAGACCTCCGGAGGCCTCCTGGTCTCGCTGCCCGAGCGCGAGGCCGAGGCCTACGCCTCGCGGTGTCGGGAGCGAGGAGCTCCCGCCGGGGCGGTGATCGGCCGTGTGTTGCCGAAAGGGGAAAAGACACTTCGGGTAGTCAAGTGATCAGTGACGAGTGACGAGTGACGAGTGAAAAAGCCGATCTCCGCTCGTCACTTGACACTTGTCACTTCTTTCAGAAACGGACGGGGTTACTCATGGAAGATAGAAAACAAGACTGGGTTGAAGTGGCGCAGAGCGGGAACGACGAAGAAGCCGGGCTGATCGCCGGCCTTTTGGAATCGCTGGGCATCCCGGTCGAGGTGGAGAGCCCATCGGGATCCACTCCGTGGCCGGAGAATCTCGGCGCCTTCGGCATGAGCCGGGTGATGGTGCCGCCCGAGCGGGCGGCGCAGGCGCGCGAGCTTCTTGCTCAGCGGCAGAGACAGTTCCGCGAGCATCCGCTCGAGGATGTCTCGAACCCTTCCGAAGACGACGAGTAGAGGCCCATGGCCCTTCTGCCGCCCGGCACGAAGGTCGGGCGATTCGAGATCACCGGTGTCCTCGGAGAAGGGGCGATGGGCGTGGTCTACCTGGCTCACGACCCCCAGATCGACCGGCCGGTCGCCCTGAAGATGCTGCGGCCCGAGGCGCTCGTCGGCGAGCACGGCAAGGAGGTCGAGAGCCGGTTCTTGAAGGAGGCCAAGCTCGTCGGGCGTCTCTCCCATCCCAACGTCGTGACGATCTACGAGGCGGGCGAGGACAAGGGAACCGCCTATATCGCGATGGAGTACGTGGAGGGGCAGCCTCTGACGGCGTGGCTCGGGCCGCAGAGCGTCCTGTCGCTGCCGGATCGAATCGGTATCGTCCGCCAGGTCGCCGTGGCCCTCGAGCATGCGCACGATCGCGGTGTCCTGCATCGCGACATCAAGCCGGGCAACATCCTCTTGAGTCCGGACCGACGCGTGAAGGTCGCCGATTTCGGCATCGGCAAACTCCTGATTCCGGGCTCGAGCGAGCTCACACGCACCGGCCACATGATCGGGAGTCCGGCCTACATGTCTCCCGAGCAGATCCGCGGCGAGAAGCTCGACGGCCGATCGGACCTCTTCTCGCTCGCCGTGGTCTTCTACGAGCTGCTGACCGGGGTCAAGCCCTTTCCCGGCGACTCGATTACGACGCTCGTCTATCAGATTCTGCACTTGGAGCCGCGCGATCCGGTGCTCATCAAGCCCGAGTTGCCTCCCTCGACCAGCGATGTGTTCGCGCGGCTGCTCGCCAAGACGCCCGAAAAGCGGCCGGCCAGCGCGCGCGAGTTTCTCCAGGAGGTCGACCGGATCCAGAGCCGCCTCTCCCGTGCCGACAAGACGGCGGTGATGTCGCGCCCGGCGCAGGAAGAAAAAACCGTCGCGTCGGGAGCTGCGGGCCTTCCGCCCGCGCAGCTTCCCTCTCCCGACCGGCGGCTGGGCGGCGGTCCCGGTTATCTCTTCGGAGCAGCGGCTCTCATCCTCGCGGCGGCAGTCCTGGTCTGGATCTGGAAGTCCACCTCGCGCCCGCCGGAACGGGAGGCCGCGGTCTCGCCGGCCCCCGTGAGTCTCCCTGCGCAACCGACGGCCGCGGCGATTCCAACGGCCGCGGTCGCGACGCC
>Ga0207684_10003654_pt1 | contig 14948 bp, 11 predicted proteins | sample KBSK5501metaG_FD_184342 | JGI IMG/M metagenome (GOLD analysis project Ga0207684, IMG submission 184342) | Corn, switchgrass and miscanthus rhizosphere microbial communities from Kellogg Biological Station, Michigan, USA - KBS K5-50-1 metaG... | ecosystem: Host-associated > Plants > Roots >...
CGGTGGCCAGACATCTCGACGAAGCGCGCGCCGGGGATGTGTTCGGCGAGATACCGCCCCGCGCGCACATTGACGGCGCGGTCACCGCGCCTATGAAGCACTAACGTCGGCACGCGGATCGCAGGCAGCACGTCGCGTACATCGATGTCGAGGAACATCACGAAGATGTCGCGCAATGCATTCGGGGGTGCGCCGATCCGTTCCCATCGCGAGAGCCACGACAGATACGTCTGGTCTCCCGCCACGCTGGGCGAATAAACCTCGGCGCTGAATCCGGTCCCGTGAAAAGGAACGAAGAACTCCAACGCGGATTGAACCGCAGCCTCCGCCGGCGGAGCGAACGGATAGTCGGAGGCCTCCGTGGCGCGCGCCATACCTCCGTACAACACCAGCGCGCTCGTCCGTTCGGGGCTCGAGGCAGCGAACAAGATGCTCATCGGCGCACCTTCGGAGACCCCGAACATCACGGAATCGCTGCTTCCCGCCGCATCCATCACCGCCCGCACGTCGTCTATCCGCTGCTCGAGGGTGGGTGCACCTTCGACGTGATCCGAAAGTCCGATCCCACGCTTGTCGAACATGATCACGCGCGAGAAAGATGCAAGCCGCTCGATGAATCGCCTGTACGGCGGATAGTCCCACCCTGCCTCGAACGGCATCGTGAAACCGGTTACGAACACGAGATCGCGGGGACCGTCACCCACCGTTTGGTACGCGACAGAAATGTCACCGCTACGCGCATACCGAACCTCGCGGTCACTCATTTGGTGGGAGGAAGAGGGTTCGAACCTCTGAAGGCTGAGCCACCTGATTTACAGTCAGGCCCCTTTGGCCACTTGGGTATCCTCCCGCGCGCACCGTTTGCCCGGCGCACGGCCTCATAGAATACACTCGCGATATGCCCAAAGACGCATCGTTTGACGTCGTCTCCGAGGTCGATCGGCAAGAGGTCGACAACGCGCTGAACCAAGCGCGCAAGGAGCTCCAGCAGCGCTTCGACTTCAAGGGAACCGACGCCAAGATCGACTGGACGGACAAGCTCAAGCTCGAGATCAGCGCGAACGCCGAGCACCGCGTCGAAGCCGCTCTGGACGTCTTCAAAGAGAAGATCGTGAAGCGTCACATCTCGCTGAAGGCGCTGAAGACGAGCGCCATGAAGCCGACCGGCGGCGGAGGCTTCAAGTTCGAGATCGAGATCAACCAGGGCATCGCAGATGAGAAAGCTCGCGAGATAGTGAAGACGGTGAAGGCCGCCAACATCAAAGGCGTCCAAGTCGCGATCCAAGGCGAGCAGCTGCGAGTGTCTGGGAAGAGCCGCGATGCGCTGCAAGAGGCGATCCAAGTCATGAAAGACAAAGACTTCGGCATCCCCTTGCAGTTCGTGAACTACCGCTGAGCGCGCGGCCGCAGGGGGCCGCAACTAGCGTAACCACGCTCGTTATCGCATCATCGGGCGATGCGGGAGCTTCCGACCGGAACCGTGACGTTCCTTTTCACGGACATCGAAGGCTCGACCAAGATGCTCTCGAGCTTGGGACACGAGTACGCAGGCGTCTTGTCCGAGCACAGGCGTCTTTTACGAGAGGCGTTCCAGCGCCGCGGCGGCGTCGAGGTCGACACGCAAGGCGACGCCTTCTTCGTCGCGTTCGCCTCCGCGCCGGAGGCGGTACAAGCGGCGGCCGACGCCCAGCGTGCGCTCGGTGAAGGACCGGTTCGCGTTCGCATGGGCTTGCATACCGGTGAACCGCTCATAACCGAGGAGGGCTACGTCGGCCTCGACGTCCATAAAGGCGCGCGCATCGCTGCTTCCGCGCATGGTGGCCAAGTCGTCGTGTCTGCCGATACGCGCGCGCTCGTCGACGACACCGACTTCATCGATCTCGGCGAGCACCGGCTCAAAGATTTCGAGCAGCCCGTCCAGCTGTTCCAAAGTGGAGACGGTCTTTTCCCACCGCTGCGCACTATCTCCAACAGCAACATCCCGCGGCCCGCGAGCTCGTTCATCGGACGCGAGCGGGAGGTTGCTGAGATCGTCTCACTGGTTCGCGGCGGGGCGCGACTGGTCACGCTGTCCGGGCCGGGCGGCTCGGGCAAGACGCGCGTCGGCATCGAATCAGCGACCGAGCTGATCAGCGACTTCAAAGCCGGCGCGTTCTGGGTTCCACTATCAGCCGTCCGCGAAGCCGGGCTCGTTCTCGAGACGATCGGCCAAACGATCGGAGCCGGCGGCGATCTCGCGAAGCACATCGGTGAGCGCGAGATGCTGTTGCTCGTCGACAACTTCGAGCAGGTGATCGAAGCGGCTCCTGATCTCGGAGCAGTCTTGGAAAGCTGCCCGAACCTGTCGTTGATCGTGACAAGTCGCGAGCTTCTGAGGATTAGCGGCGAGGTGGAGTACCCCGTCCCGCCGCTGGCCGAGAACGAGGGCGTGGAGCTTTTCTGTGCGCGCGCGCGAATGGATCCAAGCGACGCCATTGGCGATCTGTGCGCGCGACTCGACGACCTTCCGCTGGCTATTGAGCTCGCAGCCGCGCGCGCGAATGTTCTAACACCCGAGGAGATCATCGAGCGCCTCTCCGATCGCCTCGATCTGCTGAAGGGCGGCCGAGACGCTGACCCACGCCAGAAGACGCTCCGCGCGGCAATCGACTGGAGCTACGATCTACTGCCGCCGGAGGAGAAGGAGCTCTTCGCCGATCTCGCCGTATTCGCCGGCGGGTGCGATCTCGAGGCTGCGTCCTCCGTGTGTCGCGCAGGACTCGACGAGATGCAGAGTCTCGTCGAGAAGAGTCTCGTTCGCAGGACTGGCGACCGTTTCTGGATGCTTGAAACAATCAAAGAGCTGGCGACCGAGCTTGTTCATTCATCAGGTAAAGAAGACGAGGTACGAAAGAGACACTACGACTACTTCCTCGATCGCGCTCGCCGCGCCCACATCGCCGGTGACGAGGGCGATCAGCATCTCGAATTGATATTCAGCGACAAGGACAACTACCGAGCGGCCTTCGAATACGCCGTGTCAGGCGACAACGTCGAGCGCGCAGCCGATTTGGCCATCGCACTCGAGCTATGGTGGGGGGCACTTAACCCATCGGAAGGAAAGCAGAGAGTCGAACCAATTCTCCTGGATCAAACACTCGATGACCTTCGCCGTGGGCATCTCGTTCGAATCAGGGGCGAAACGCTCGCAATGACGGGAGATCTTGACGGCGCGAGGCAGTCTTTCGAAGAGAGTCTCTCGATCTTCCGCCACCGCAAAGATGCGCAAGCTGCGGCGATGGCACTAGAGCGGCTGGCGCAGCACCACACCCAATTTGGAAACCTCGGAAAGGCGCGTGCATACGTTGACGAGAGCGCGGCGCTTGCAGGAACGTTCGGTGGATACCTCCTTTCGGCCTTGGCGAGGATCGAGTACAAGTCCGGCGATCAGGGCCGAGCGCTCGACCTCCTGCAGGACGCCGCGCGCGTCGCTCGGGAGACCGGTTTGACTTGGTGCGAGAACAACGCGCTCATCAACTTCGCGGAACTTGCTCTTCCGTTTGGCCGCATCGATGAATCAGATGAGGCTGCTCGGCGAGGGCTTGCGGTCGCACGCGAAATCGAGGATGCGCAAGCAACGATCTACGGCCTGGGTTTGCTTGCCTGGGTTGCGAGCGCGCGCGGCGACTCCCGACGAGCTGGGATGCTGTGGGGCGCGATCGAGGCGTACAAGATGACCGGCGTGAACACGGTCGGTTGGCCCGAGGACGAGGAGAAGTACGCAGCCGCCATCGTGAAAGCCGGGGATACCTCGTTCGAGGATGGTCGGACCGAAGGGCGCCGCCTCGACATCGACCGCGCCGTAGAGGTCGCCCTGTCCTAAAGCGCTGCTCGTCTCGAGCCACACGCGTCACGCCTATCATCTGGCGGTCGCAGGAAGACTGAGAGGATCGACAACCTTATGAACGCGCGCGCGTTGCGTCAGAGACGGGGGGTCGGGCTTCGGTCCGGCCCTCGTCTTGTTGTTGCGATAGATCAACGGTTACCGTGAGCAGCAATGCCGCAAAAACCGAATCAAATCGTGAACTACCGCTGAACGCGCCCGTGCGGCGCCTGGGCGTAGCCGTCTTCACTCTTTTCATCACAGCGACTGCGTGCGGCGCGCTCGGACATCCAACGGTTCAGCGTCCGAGTGCAAGCCCGACGCCGGACGCAACCGCCGTGGGGTCGCCGTTCAAGATCGTTCCCCTCCTCGTCATCGGTGATTCGATCTCAGTCGGCGCGCGCGACATCGGTGGCCTGCCGGGGCTGCTCGAGGGAAACGGATGGATCGCGGAGATCCTTGCGGAGGTCGGTGTGGGAGTGCCCTGGGCCTTGCAGCAAGTCGAACCGCGCCTGGTCGTTCCGCGGATCGTCCTGGTGGAGCTGGGGAGCAACCCCGGGCCCAACGTTGGCGACTTCGAGAACGAGGTGCATCAGCTCATCGACGCGCTCGTTGCGCGCGGCGCCCGACACATCATCTGGATACCGCCGGAGGCGCGCGACCCGGCGCGTTATGCGGACAAGGCGGCCGTCATCGCTCGCGCGGCCGGCAGCACGGTGACGGTGTCCGGGTGGCCGGCCAAGCTCGAGCAGAACCCGCAATGGTTCGGCGACGAGTTGCACCTCACCCAGGAGGGGTATCGGGAGCTCGCGTTGTTCATCCGAGACGAGCTACTACCGCTTCACGGCTGAACGGCCGCGGCCACCATGCGCGCGTAACACGCGGCGCCCGATGGCGTGGGGTGGATGCCATCGTTCCAGAACACGCGGCTGCCGCATTCCCGCCAGCGGTTGTGCCAGTCGACGAGCACCGTGTTCGGGTATCGCTTCACCCCTTCGCCGATCACGCGGTTGTCCGGCGTTTCCCATCGACGAGGAACTTTTAAGTTAACGAAGACGACACGTTCGACGCCGGCGAGGACCTGCATGATGGCATCGAAGTCCGCGCGCGAGAACGCGCCGTTCGTACCGAGGTGGATAACAACGACGTTCCCTATCCGGTGCGCATTGCTCAGGCTCCGCAGCACGGCGATGCCCCCGCGCAAATGCCGGCCGACTAGCGCGTCCACGTAGATCCCGCTGATCTGCGCGCGCAGGGCATTCTGGGTGTCGACCATCACAGAGTCACCGATGGCGATGGCTGCGTAGGGACCGGTCAGCGACCCCACCGCGCCGAGATCCGGCCTCGTGGTTACGTCCGGCTGCTCGATCGCGACGGGGGGAACAGACGCTTCGCCCTGGTTGAGCGCTAGCTGCTGTGCACTCAACGCCGGACGGGGCGCGCTCACGACGCTGCCGACGAGGAGAGCCATCGCGATGAGGAATGCCACGGAGCCGCCGGCCCAGCGGAGCTGCAGACGCCGCCGCTGGACCCGCGAGGTGCGCGCGCGCGCAACGAGCCGTCGCCCGATCCGTCCGAGCGCGCCGCGGCGGACGGGCTCTTCGACGTAGCGGAAGGAAAGCTCGGCGAGAACTAATGTCAGTCCGAGCCGAAGAGCGAGAACCGGTCCGCTACTCCACCCGATGTCGATCCCAGGTCGCGTCACGACGAAGACCGGCCAGTGCCAGAGGTAGATGCCGTACGAGCGGCGGCCTATCCACCGCAGCGGCTTCCAGCCGAGGATCGCATGCAGCCGCGTCTCGGGGTGGACCGACGCCGCGACCAGGACGGCGGACGCGAGCGACACGATCTGGATACCCGGGCGGTACGTGAACGACGAAAACTCATCCCAGCGCACGAAAGCCCAAACGAGGATGCCGCCGGCGCCGAGCGCGGCCAGCTCGAGCGCGCGCGGACTGATGCGCGTTTTGTAACCGGGGGTCCACGGGCGCCACACAACCGCCAGGGCCGCGCCGATCAACAGGCCGGCCGCGCGCGTGTCGGTGCCGTAGTAGACGCGAGACGGGTCTGCGCTGCTGTAGAAGATCCACATCGCGCTCGCCGACAGAAGGGCTGCTCCCCCGATGAACCCCGCGACGCGCTTGGGGCTACGGACGCGCGCGAACAGCAGCGTCAGGATCAGGGGCCACAGCAGGTAGAACTGCTCCTCGATCGCAAGCGACCAGAGGTGTCCGAACGGTGAAGGACGTCCGAAGGTTTGGAAGTACGAGCGGTGGACGCCGATCAGGTACCAGTTAGAGCTGTAGCTGAACGCTGCAGCGACATCCCCGCGGATCGCTGCGACCTCGTGCGGCCATCCGATGAGGAAGGCCGCGAGCGTAACGATGAGAAGCCCGAACAAGGCCGGAAGGAGCCGGCGCGCTCGCCGGGACCAGAAACCGCGAAAGCCGAGTCCGCCACTCGCGATGAGCTCGGACCAAAGCAGCGCCGTGATGAGGAACCCGGAGAGAACGAAGAAGACCTCGACACCGAGGAACCCCCCGGGTGCCCACAGCAGATCCGCGTGATAGAGGAGAACCGCGATGACGGCGATCGCGCGGATGCCGTCGAGAGCCGGGATCGGCGGGATGTACCCGCTTCGCTTGTTGGCTCCAGGAAATCCCATGCTCCCCCTCGAACACGGCAGTGTAGAAGTTGCTCGAGCGCGCGCGCTAACACTGAGAACGTCGTTTGGCCGTCGCGCTTGGGCGAACTATAAGACTCGGGACGACCAGTCGAAGGTACTCGGGAGATTTTCTTCCCCGGACGCGACAAAAGTCACACGCGTTGTGATGGCTCTCACGAAACCGGTTTGGTCAGACGCGCGCGCCGAGCTCGCGGAGCTGTGCGAGCCGCTCCTCGAGAGGCGGGTGCGACATGAACAGCTTGGCCACGCCCTGGCCCCGGAACGGACTCTGCAGGAACAAGTGCGAGACCGCGGGGTTGACCTGAAGGGGCGGGGTCCGCTTCGACGCAGCGTCGATCTTGATCAGTGCGTTGGCGAGCGGCGTGGCGTCTCCCAAGAGGTGCGCGCCGGACGCATCGGCTTGCGCCTCGCGGGACCGGGAAACCGCCATCTGGATCATCACGGCGGCGATCGGCGCCAGGAAGATCGACAGGAGCGGGCCGATCCCGCCGCCTTCGCGGTCGTCTCTGCCGCCCCCGAAGATCGCGCTGAACATCGCGATACGGGCGATCATCATGACGCCGGCCGCGACCGTGGCGGCGACGGCGCCGATCAGGATGTCGTGGTTCCGAACGTGGGAGAGCTCGTGCGCCAGAACACCACTGAGCTCCTCTTCATTGAGGACCTGGAGGATCCCTTCGGTGACCGCAACGGCGGCATGGTGCTCGTCCCTTCCGGTTGCGAAGGCGTTCGGCTGCGCCGCAGGCATGACGTACAGACGCGGCATCGGCATGCCGGCCTTCTGTGTCAGCTCGCGGACGACCTGGTAGAGCCACGGAGCTTCCTGCTCGGTCACGGGGCGCGACTTCGTGACCTTGAGCACGATCTTGTCGCTCCACCAGTAACTGGCGAAGTTGATCGCGACGGCGATGAATAGGAAGAAGAGCATGCCGTTCGCGCTGCCCCCGAAGTATTTCTTCCCGAGCAGATCGCCGACGACGAGCAAGAGTCCGGTCAGGACCCCCATGAACAGCAGGGTCTTCATCGTGTTTCGGGCGGTAACCATCGTGTTTATCCTCCTCGATCCCCGGCGAGCGAATCTCGCGAAGGGACCTGCAAATGATGGTAGCGCCTGCCTGACCACGCTGCCGACGCGCGGGACGTTCTCTCAGGAAACTCTTAGAAAGCGACCGGCTAGAAAGCGACCAGCGTCGAGCGCGGTGAGAAGTGGTTGAAGAAGTCTGGGTACACGGTGACGGCCGCCACGATGGCAACCATCAAGATGATCGCCATCACCAGGGCGTACGGTACCGCGATGCGCTCGCGCGCTCGAGGCTCGCGCAGATACATCTTCGCGCCGACCCCGATGTAGTAATAGAGCCCTATCAACGTGTTGGCGACCATGACCGCGGCCAACCATAGAGTGCCCGCGCCGATCACCGAGCGGAACACGAAGAACTTCGCCCAGAACCCGGCCGTCGGGATCATCCCGGCAAGCGACAATAAGAAGAACAGCATCGCGAAGGCCAGACCGGGTTCTCGGAAGGCCAACCCTTCGTAATCCTCGATGAGATTGTTCGGATGTTTGCGGCCGACGGCGATGACCACGGCGAACGCGCCGAGCTGCATGAACGAATAGATCAGGATGTACGTCAGCGCAGCGGCGAACGCTTCTTTCTGAACCGCCGGGCTCTTGTTTGCGACGACGGCGAGCGGTAGCAGCATGTACCCGGCTTGTCCGATGGATGAATACGCGAGCAGCCGCACGATGTTCTTTTGCTGCAGCGCGATGACGTTTCCGATGGTCATCGTCGCCGCAGCGATGACGGCGAAACCGGGTGCCCAGACCGACGTATAGCTGGGGAACGCGACGAACATGATCTGGAGCAGCCCCGCGAACCCGGCGGCCTTCGACGCAACGGACAGGAAAGCCGCTACGGGGACCGGCGAGCCTTCGTACGTATCCGGCGCCCAGAAGTGGAATGGGACGGCGGACACTTTGAAGCCGAACCCGACGATGATCAGCAAGATGGCCGCCGCGATAACCGAGCCGGCGTGCTGGATCGGCATCGGATACGCCTTCGTGCTCAGGACGCGCGCGATCTCATACAGATTGGTCGACTTCGTCACGCCGTAGATCAACGCCATACCGAACAGCATCACGGCAGACGACAGCACACCGAACAGGAAGAACTTCACCGCGGCCTCGTTCGAGCTGTTGTCCCACTTCTTGAAGCCCGCGATGATGAACCCCGGGACCGTTACGGTCTCGAGCGCGATGAACAGCGCGATCAGGTCGCGCGCGCTCGGCATGACAAGCATGCCGAGGAGGCTCGTCAGCAACAGGAAGTAGAACTCGCCCTGGATGTTCCGAACGACCTCGTTGAGGTACGTCACCGACATGAAGATCAAGATCGCCGCGACCGCGATGAACAGGAACTTGAAGAGCATCGCGTAGTTGTCGAGGACGAACATGCCGCCGAAGGTCTTGCGCGTGCCGCCGTTCACTAACGACATCAGGGCGATACCGGCGCCGGCGACGCCGGCCATCGAGATGACGCCGTTCACCGACTTGGCACGGTCCGGCAAGAAGAGGTCAACGACCAGGACGGCGATGAGCGCGACCGTGATGATGATCTCCGGCAGGATCGCGTGGATGTCCACCGACGAGAGCGAGAAAGCGGTCTGGGCCAGCATTTACGTGAAGAGCCTCGCGAGTCCGGTCACTGCGCCGTTCGTGATCTCGAAGATCGCGCGCGGGTAGATCCCGAGCGCGAGGATCCCCACCAGCAGCGGCGACCACGCCCAGATCTCCGCCGGCCGTACGTCGTCGATCGCCGTATCGTTCGCCCACTTTTCTCGCACGACCCCGAGCGTCAGCCGCTGGATCAGCCACAGCATGTATCCGGCGGTCAGGATGGTTCCGATCCCTCCAAGCACCATGTACGAGCGGAACAGGCTGCTCGACAGTCCGGGTGCCGGGTTGAAGGCAGCAAGCAGCGCCAGCACTTCGCCCCAGAATCCGGCTAAGCCGGGTAAGCCGAGCGACGCGATCGCGACGAATACGAAGATCGCTCCTACTCGAGGGAGCTTCTGAAGCACCCCCGGGCCGATGTCGTCGATGACGCGCGTGTGGTATCGCTCGTAGAGAGACCCGGCGAGGAAGAACAGCATCCCGGTGATCACCCCGTGCGCGACCATGCCGAAGATGGCCGCGTTGATCCCCCGGTCCGTTAGCGTCGAGATGCCGAGCATCACGAAACCCATGTGTCCTACAGACGAGAACGCGATCAGCCGTTTTATGTCGGTCTGCGCGAGGCAACAGAGCGCGCCGTACAGGATGGAGATCACAGCGATGCCGCCGATGTAGGGCGCCCAGTCCTTCGCCGCGTGCGGCAATAAGGGCAGCGCGATACGGATGAAGCCGTACGCACCCATCTTCAGCAAGATGCCGGCCAGCAAGACGCTGCCGACGGTCGGCGCGTCGCCGTGCGCATCGGGGAGCCACGTGTGGAACGGCCACATCGGGACCTTGATGGCGAACCCGAGGAACAACCCAAGGAAAACAAGGTTCTGGAACCCGACCCCGCCGAAGTGCTGGCCTTGGAGACGGATCATGTCGAACGTGTGCCCACCCGTCACAGGGTCGACCGATCGGAAGTACATCGCGAGGAACCCGAGGAGCATGAACACCGAACCGAAGAGCGTGTAGAGGAAGAACTTGATCGCGGAGTATTCCTTCCGCTCGCTCCCCCAGATCGCGATGATGAAGTACATCGGGACCAGGACCATCTCCCAGAACACGAAGAACAGCACGAGGTCCAAGCTGGTGAACGTGCCGGCCATACCGGTCTCGAGGAGAAGGATGAGCGCGAAGAACCCCTTCACCTTGTCTTGCGGTTTCGGCATGATGCGTTGGGAGTAGACGACGCAAAGGAACGTCAACGCGACGGTCAGGACCAGAAGCGGGAGTGCGATCCCGTCGACACCCATGTGATAGCGCGCGCCGATCGAGTCGATCCATCGGGTGTTGACATCGAACTGGAACACGCGGCTGTGATGGAAGTCGAAGCGCACGAGTGCAACGACACCAAGTACCAACGCCGCGCCCGATGCCACCAACGCGGTGAGGCGGATCAGCGCCGCTTGTGACTTCGGCATCGCCACGATCACGCCGGCGCCCACCAGTGGCAAGAACACCACCAGCGAGAGCAGCCACTGATCAAAGGTCATTCGTTCCCCCTATCGGAATACCAACGTGAAAAGGAGTACCAAGACGGCAACGCCGCCGAAGAGCGCTGCTGCGTACCGCTGGACGTCTCCCGATTGGATGTACCGCAGTAACCGGCTCCCGTCCTGTGTGCCGATACCGACGGAATTAACTGCTCCGTCGATCACCTTCTGATCGATGTTGTCGTAGACCTTCCGCCCGGCCACGCGCGCGACCGCGGCTGCTCCGTTCACGGCGGCATCGAACACGTTCTGGTTGAGCCAATACATCGCGGCCGAGATCGAGTCACGGATGGGCCGAACGATGCCCTTCATGTAGAAGTCATCCAGGTAGTACTTGTTGACGAGCAGCGTGTGGAACCAGCCGAGCCGCTCGAGCGGTTCGGTCGCAGGCGCCGGCAAGTAAAGGCGCCGCCCGAGATAGAGGCCTGCGACCGCGACCGCGAGCGAGATCGCGATGAGCACGAAGTTCGCGCTCGATACCTTCGCTTCGCCGCCGACGCCGACCCACGTGGCGAAGCCGTGCCTCCAGGCCGGGATCCCGACGAAGCCTGCGACGATCGAGAGCACCGCGAGGAACTGAAGCGGGAACGTCATTGCACGCGGGGACTCGTGAGGATGGCCCGCTCCTCGGTACTCGCCCTCGAACGTGAGGTGGACCGCGCGCGACATATAGAAGGCCGTCAAGAACGCGGTAAGCACGCCAACGCCGTAGACGATGTACCCAACAGCGGGCGTCCCGTGCGCGGCCGCCGTGCCGTGTCCGACGCGGAACGCTTCCGTAAGAATCTCATCTTTCGACCAGAACCCTGCGAAGGGGAAGATCCCCGACAGCGCGAGCGTCGCGACAACGAAGGTCCAGTAGGTCGTGGGCATGAACTTCTTCAGCCCGCCCATCTCGCTCATGTTGTTCGAATGGACGGCGTGGATCACCGATCCTGCTCCAAGGAAGAGCAGCGCCTTGAACCACGCGTGGGTGTAGAGGTGGAAGATACCGGCGTTCCCGGCCCCAACGCCGAGAGCCGCCATCATGTACGCGAGCTGGCTGATCGTTGAGTACGCGAGAACGCGTTTGATGTCGTCCTGCACCATCGCCAGCAGCGCCGCCATCAGCATCGTGATCGCTCCGATGATCGCAACGACGTTCATCGCGGCGATCGATCCCTCGAAGACGGGGAACATGCGCGCGACCAAGAACACGCCGGCCGTCACCATCGTGGCGGCGTGGATCAGCGCGCTCACGGGCGTCGGACCGGCCATCGCGTCCGGAAGCCACACGTACAGCGGGAACTGCGCGCTCTTCCCGACCGCGCCGCCGAAGAGAAGGATCGCTGCAGCGGTCAAGGTGATGGTGGGGATCTGGTGCGCTTCAGCCTTCGCGATGATCTGGCCGATGTCGAACGTGTGCGTCGATGCGAAGAGCACGAAGATACCGATGAGGAACGGGATGTCGCCCGTCTTCGTCGTGATGAACGCCTTGATCGCCGCGTTTGAGTTCGCCTTGTCCTCCCACCAGAACCCGATGAGGAGGTAGGAGCAGATACCCACGAGCTCCCAGCCGACCAGCAGCTGAAGAAGATTGTTCGACACGACGAGCAAAAGCATCGACGCCGTGAACAAGTTGAGCGCGGTGAAGTACCAGGTATAGCGCTTCTCGCCGTGCATGTAGCCGGTTGAGTAGATCTGGACCATCAGCGACACCGTCGTAACAACGGGAAGCATGATGGCAGTGAGACCGTCCATGCGGATCCCGAGGCCGAGCTTCTGGCCAAGCCCGAACGGGAACCACTGAAGCTGTTTCACAACGAGCGGCCCGTTCCCGCCGATGTAGTTGGCGAGCACGATGTAGGAGAGCACCGCGGCGATGCCCATGCCGACGATCCCGAGCTCTGATCCTCCTCGCGGCAACCGTTTCCCAAACGCCCAGATCAGGACGACGAGGATCGCGGGGATAGCAGGGATGATCCACGCGTTGCGCGTGACGACGTTGGCCACATGCGTCGCGGCCGCAGCCTCTTGCGCGAAGAGGGTCGTTACCACTTCAGCAGGTCCACTTCGTCGATGTTGATCGTCTTACGGTGACGGAAGACGAGGAGCACGATCGCAAGACCGACGCCGACTTCGGCGGCGGCCACCGTGATGATGAACAGGGCGAATATCTGACCGACCGCCGCGGCATCCTTGAACCACGCGTTGAACGCGATCAAACTGATGTTCACCGAGTTCAGCATCAGCTCGATCGACATCAGAACCAGCACTGCGTTCTTACGCGCGAGCACGCCGTAAACGCCCACGCTGAACAGGAACGCGCTGAGCGTCAGAACCCATGCAAGGCTCACGTCTTGGCTCCCCTCAATCCTTCTTCGCCAGCACGATCGCGCCTACCAGTGCACCAAGCAGCAAGACCGAAACCAACTCGAACGGCAAGATGTACCCACTGAATAGAGACTTCCCGATGTCGGCAGTGCGAACGACTTGGTTCAGGTGGATACGCTGGCCGCCGAACGATCGCCAGATGATGAACGTAAAGACGCCGAACACCGCAGCGGCCGTGATAAGGGCCACGACGCGCTGCTGGTTGTCGAGAGCCGACCTCCCGATCGGCGCGGCAGTCAGCATCAACCCGAAGAGCAGCAGGACGATGATCGCGCCGACGTAGATCAGGATCTGCGTCCACCCGACGAACTCCGCGCCGAGCATCAAGAAGATCGCGCCGGCCGCGCCGAGGACGAGCACCAGATAGAGAGCAGCGTGGACGACGTTCTTGCTTGTGACCACGGCGATTGCGGACAGCGCGGCCATCGCGCCGAAGATCGCAACGAACACCGCCGGCCAGGTCACGATTGTGCCTTCCTTCGCTTCAAGACCCAGGCCTTCTTCGCGAGCGCGCGCGCCTCGCGGTCCGACTTCCCCTGCGCGACCGCCGCGTCGTAGGTCTCTTGGTCGATCTGCGGCGGCTCGTCGTCGTGCGGCGCGGCGGCAGGTGCCGCGGCAGGGGCAGCCGCCTCGGTGGCCGGTGCTGCAGCCTCAGCGGCCGGCGCCTCGGTGGCCGGTGCTGCAGCCTCAGCGGCCGGCGCCTCAGCGACCGCGGCCGCCGCCGGTGCGGCGGCTGGTGCGGCGGCGGCAGGAGTGGCCGCGGCGGCCGGTGCCCCGTACGACACGGCTTCTTTCGCGACCTCGATCGGATCCTCAGCGCCCGCCTCGAGTGCCGGCGGCGGCGGCACATAGTCCATCCACTTCGCAAGCGTGTCCATCTCGTGCGTCAGCGTGGAAAGGTCGTCCGTCGAATACTCGAAGTGCGGGCTCCAGAACAACGCATCGAAGGGGCACACTTCGACGCAGATCCCGCAGTACATGCACAGCGCGTAGTCGATCGCGAATCGATCGAGGACGTTGCGTGTGCGCGCGCGCGCGCCCGCCGTCTTCGGGGGCATCACGTCCTTGTGCGAGTCGATGTAGATACACCAGTCGGGACACTCGCGCGAGCAGAGCATGCAAACCGTGCAGTTTTCTTCTTTCAGCGCGATGACCCCGCGCGTGCGGGGCGGCAGGTCCGGTTTCACGTGGGGGTACTGCGTGGTGATCGCAGGCTTCAGCATCGTCCTCATGGTGACGGACATGCCTTTGACCAAACCGTAGACGGCCCCGATGCCCTTCTTCGAGGCGATCTTGCGCTCGAGATCGCGGAGCTTCTCGAGCCGCTCGTCCTTGGTCATTGCCATCGCTAGAACGCCACCTTGAAGATCATCGTGAGCAGGATGTTCACCAACGCGATCGGGATCAGGTATTTCCACGCCATCTTCTGCAGCTGGTCTTCTCGGAGTCGCGGATAGGTCGCGCGCAGCCAAATCACGAGGAACGACAGCGCGCCGATCTTCGCCACGGTCCAGATCGGCCCGGGGATCCACGGGACGAGGAAGCCATGCCATCCGCCGAGATACAGCACGACCGCGATCGCGGATAGGGAGACGATGCCCGCGTACTCAGACAGCAGGAACAGTCCGAAGCGGATCCCGGTGTACTCCGTCATGTGGCCGAAGATGATCTCGGAGTCTGCGATCGGCATGTCGAACGGAGGTCGTGAAAGCTCGGCGAGGCTGGCGATGACGAAGATGATGAAGCCTGCGATCTGAGGGAAGACGAACCAGTAGGAATCCTGCGCCGCCGCGATCCCCACCAAAGACAACGTTC
>Ga0207684_10003655_pt1 | contig 14946 bp, 16 predicted proteins | sample KBSK5501metaG_FD_184342 | JGI IMG/M metagenome (GOLD analysis project Ga0207684, IMG submission 184342) | Corn, switchgrass and miscanthus rhizosphere microbial communities from Kellogg Biological Station, Michigan, USA - KBS K5-50-1 metaG... | ecosystem: Host-associated > Plants > Roots >...
ATTCGAGGACGCGCTGCAGAAATTTCTCGCGGCCGAGATCGTGTCGCGTCACGCCTTCATTCTTGCGGAGCCACTTTTCGACCGCGGTTTGTGTTCCAATCCCGGCGTGATCCATCCCGGGCAACCAAAGCACTTCGAAACCCTGCATTCGCGCGCGCCGGACGAGCATGTCTTGAATGGTGTTGTTCAAAACGTGGCCGAGGGTGAGGACACCGGTGATGTTGGGCGGCGGCATCACGATCGAGAACGGCCTCTTCGACGAATTCGGGTTCGCCTCAAAATCGCAATTGTCGATCCAACGTTGATACCATTTCGGCTCGACCGTCTTCGGATCGTAAGTTTTCGAAAGCTCAGCCATTGCGAGGAATCATCCGAAGCCGGAGCGCGTTTGCAAACTCCAGCAACTTCTTGCGCTGATTGAATCCGCCTCCCCCTTGGTGAAGGGAGAGGATTGAGGTGAGGGATCGAATCGTTATGAATCAACCCTCACCCTGCCCTCTACCTTTGAAAGGGAGAGGGAGAAAGACCGACGCTGAAAGCTTTCCTAACCGGACTTGCAGCTTGTCGTGACAACGATGAGTTTTGGCGCTGCATGAGCGACCTGCGTCCCATTGGAGTTTTCGACTCTGGGATCGGCGGCTTGACGGTGGTCAAGGCGCTGCGTGATCTGCTGCCGAACGAAAACATTTCCTATCTCGGCGACACCGCGCGTGTGCCCTACGGTCCTAAAAGCCCTGAAACCGTGCAGCGTTACGCCATCGAGCTCGCGGAGATGTTGATGAAGGAAAATGCAAAGGCGCTCGTCGTCGCATGCAACACGGTTTCGTCCGTCGCGCTGCCCGCGCTAACGAAAAACTTTTCCGTGCCGGTAATCGGCGTGATCGAACCTGGCGCGCGCGCAGCACTCGCCGCTACACGCAATCGTCACATCGGCGTAATCGGAACTCGCGCTACGATTCGCAGTGGCGCGTACGAAAACGCACTGCGAAAAGCAGACGGCGACGTCCGGGTGATTAGTCGGGCTTGTCCATTGCTCGTTCCGTTGATCGAAGAAGGTCTGCTCAACGACGAAGTGACCGATCGAATGATTCTGCGCTATCTCGAGCCCCTGCTGGCCGACGGGATCGACACGCTCGTGCTCGGTTGTACACATTATCCCCTGCTCACCGGAGCGCTTGCGCGCGTGCTCAAGCGTCAGATCATGATTGTCGATTCCGCGCACAATTGCGCCCGGGCGGTGGAAGAAATGTTGGATGGACAATCGCTCCGCGCGGCGCCGCTGAATCACGGCGAGCTGCACGTCGCGCTCACGGACGCAGCGGACAGTTTTCTTAACGTCGCCCGCGACGCGTTGCAGTTGACGTTTGGAGAGATCGAGCTCCGCGCTTTGCCGTAGATTTCGAAAGACGCTTCACGACCAGATGGTAAGAATGGTCGATCATTTTTCGCAGCTCCGCGTCCGGAATTCCACCTTCGATGTCCACCGTGTTCCAATGCTTCTTGTTCATGTGATAACCGGGCCTCACTTGCTCGTAACGATCGCGCAGCTCCAGCGCTAGATCCGGGTCACATTTCAAATTCGCGGTTGTGGGAAGTTCGTCGAGAGACGCAAGGGCAAACATTTTGCCGCCGACCTTAAAGACGAGAACGTCCGGCCCGAACGGCGTGCCTTCGGTAGTTTGCGGCTTGCTCAGGCAATATTCGCGAAATTTCGCGAGATCCATCAGCAGATTCGCGAAAGGAGAATGTTCGCCAAATCCTTGATCGCGACGCGCTCCTGTTTCATTGAATCGCGCTCGCGCAGTGTGACCGTGTCGCGGAGGCCTGCGTCTTTTTCGCCGAGTGTTTCGAAATCGACGGTCACACAAAATGGGGTGCCGACTTCATCCTGGCGCCGATAACGGCGGCCGATCGCTCCGCCCTCGTCGTAAAAAACGAACAGGTTTGGCCGCAAAAGATCGGCAATTTCTTTTGCTTTCGCGACAAGCAGCTCCTTATTTTTCAAAAGTGGGAACACTGCGCATTTGATCGGCGCGATACGCGGATGAAAACGGAGCACGATCCGCGTCTCCATTTTCCCTTTTTCATCCGGCGCCTGGTCTTCCGAATACGCTTCGCAAATCAGCGCCAGGACCGTGCGATCGACCCCGGCACTCGGCTCGACCACGTGCGGAATAAATTTTTGTTTCGTTTCCTCATCGAAATATTCGAGCGATTTACCGCTGGCCTTTTGGTGCTGTGACAAATCGTAATCGGTCCGATAGGCGACCCCCTCGAGTTCCTGTCGCCCGAATGGAAAATCATATTCGATGTCGTACGTTCCTTTCGAATAGAACGCTCGCTCTTCGTCCGGCACGGTCAGCACGTGCAACTTGTTCCGCGCGATCCCGATGTTTTCGTAGAATTTGAGGCGTTCTTCCTTCCAGTATTCGAGAAGCTTCATCCCCTCCTCTGCCCGGCAAAAATATTCCAGCTCCATTTGCTCGAACTCGCGCGAGCGAAAGGTGAAATTGCGCGGATTGATTTCGTTGCGAAACGCTTTCCCGATTTGCGCGATCCCGAACGGCAGTTTTTTTCGCGAAACATCGAGGACATTTTTGAATTGAACGAAAATTGCTTGAGCGGTTTCCGGGCGGAGATAAGTGACGCTCGACTCATCTTCAGTCGCGCCGACGTAGGTTTTGAACATTAAATTAAACGAGCGCGGCTCGGTTAGATCTTTCCCACCGCAGACCGGACACTGCTTCGCACCTTTTTTCTCAACGATCTGATCGCCCCGCAGTCGCGCCTTGCAGGATCGACAATCGATCATTGGGTCGGTGAACGTGTCCTCGTGACCGCTCGCCTTCCAAACCACGCGGTTCATCAGGATCGATCCGTCCATGCCGGCGACGTCGTTGCGCTGGTGCACCATCACGCGCCACCAATAATTTTTCAGGTTCCGCTTCAACTCGACGCCGAGCGGTCCGTAGTCCCAGAGTCCGTTCAATCCGCCGTAGATTTCGCTCGATTGAAAAATAAATCCCCGCCGCTTGCACAAGCTGACGATCTTTTCCATGCGCTGTGAATCCGTCGCCGTGCTCATCGAAATCAAAGTTAACAGAAGATTGAATCTGGAAACCAGGAAACCAAGAAGCAAATAGAAACAAACAGGAACACCGGAAACGACATCTCCTGGCTTCCTGGATTCCTGATTAAGATTATTGCTTTTCGACCGTGATTTCAGTCTTGACCGAACTGGCGATGAAACAGTTTTCGTGCGCGGCATGATGCATTTTGTCGAGCTCTTCCGCGGTTGGTTTCTTTTCGCCCGAAAATGTGATCTTCGGTTTCAACGTCACTTTCGTGATTGCCAATTTTCCTCCGGCGTTTTTCTCCATGTGGCCGACCGCTTCATCGACATATTCGTCGAGGACGAACTTCTGTTTACAGGCGATGGCGAGGAAAGTAAGCATGTGACAGCTCGAGAGCGACGCGACATAGGCTTCTTCGGGATCGACATTTTTCGGATCGCCAAGATACGCCGGCGCGGCCGAGGCCGTCATTTCGTGGCCGCCGTCAAATTTCCAAGTGTGATTGCGGGGATACTTCTGATAATCGAACGGCGCGTCGCCACGCTTCCAGGTGAGAGTCATTTTGTGTTCGGACATGCCTTTAGATAAAACGCGACACGCAACACGGCAAGCGCTCGCTCGCCTAAGGAACTGCGCGATGCTGGTATCGAACCACCGACCCCTTGCGTGTGAAACATTAACGGCGACTTCGCACTTGTTCGTCAATGTGCGTTATCGTGCTGGCATTATTCGCGTTGCACGGATAGCGATTTTTTCGTAATTCGAAAGATCACGCACATGAGCGCAGAAATTTTGTCGAGAATTGTCGAGAATTTTGGCGACGCGAAACGCGCTACAAAAGGTTTTGATTTGAAGCCAGCGACTCCGATTCGCGAAACTGATTTGGACGGTTTCTACGCGCGCTGAGCCTCGGCAAACAAGATCGACGCTGCGACGCAGGGAGGGCAGTGATCGCTCGGCGCGCGTCACAGCCTATTCACCGCGCGTTCAAAGCCAACCTTTCTTCCGAGCCTTCCGAATCAAGTACTCTGAAATCGCGTTGCGGCATCGACATCGTAAACCGTGTTGACCAAGATTGCGGCCCTGCCACAAGCCTTTCGATATGACGAGTGAGCCGAGAAAGAACGACGACAACGTTGAAAAACACGTAACCCTGCTGCGCGATACTATTGAGCGAAATCTCGACCGGGGCGGCGATACCGCCACTCAGATCGATAAAACACTTATTTCTCTTTCGGCGGGCGCATTGGTTTTATCCATCACGTTCGTTCCGACCTTTGCCCCAAAGAAACTTTGGTTAGGACTTTTGTTCTTCGCTTGGCTCTCATTCACTTTTGCGATGCTTTTTGTAATTTGCGCAATGCGTTCGGCGCAGCGTGCAATCGAAAAAGAGATCAGGGATGCCGCCGAAAGTCTAAGAATACTCGAAGCAGATCGCGCCATCGCGCGTCAGTTTCTTGCAGAGCAGCGAAAGAAACAAATTGCCGAGGCACCACTAACGCGCAAACGAATCACTCAACACGCAAACATAGGTCGTCTCAACCTTTGCGCCCTCATCGCGTTCATAGTTGGTGTTGCCTGTCTTGCGACATTTGCCGGTTACAACCTTTGGCGAACACCACCCGAACAACATGCAACACGTTTACGAGATTCGGCCACGCAAAGATAAACGCGGCGTCGATTTAATCTCCGACGTGCTGCCATTCGGTCGACTTTGGTATGGCGAGCCGCAAGCGATCAAGAACGCAATCGGACACGCGAAATTCTACAGCCGTTCACACGATGCTGTGATTCGCGTTTACGACGAAGCAGACAACCTTGTAGAGACTGAGAAACACGCCGGGAGCTTTCGAGAGCCGTAAAATCCGAGTCTCGAATCGGCGTTTCGCAGAAAAGCCCTTGCCAAACGCGCTCTACTGATTGTTGTCGACCACCTGCGCCGCGGGTTTGCTGAATGCGAGCTGGGCGCTGACTTTCTGGATTTGCGATGCCTACTCTTTCACAGTTGCAGTGAGGGTTTTGATTTCTTCCTTTAGTTCCTGAACTGTGCGGTGCTCCTTGAGGAACTCATTTAGCAACATCGCGTTCACCGCTTCGTAGCGGACTCTGCGAGTGACGGTTTGCGGCGAGTCGTTCATGGAATGTAAATGCGCTCGTCGACCTAACGAGAGAGAGATAAGCCGCGCGGGCGGGGTTGGTAAACACGCTCGTTGTCATTCGATTCAGGGGCCGTCGGCCTGTGTAGTTTTCCATAGGAGAGAATTCCCGCTATAACGGCTCGCAGCACGCTAAGTACCAAGGGAAGCGACGGCGCTTCGACCATGCAGGTTGCCGTTGCTCAATAATCCTAAACCCGCCGTGTAGCAAAAGCTCACGAAGACAGCCAGGAGAATAACGCCAAGTGCCATAGCCGCCCCGAATGCTCGTCATGCCATCCTTAGTCCGATCTTGTCGCCGCACAGCGAATTTAGCCCAATTGCCAGGGAAAGAGAGCACTTGGGATGTCTGTAAGATTAAGCGTTCCTTCGTTAGACTCCCAATCTGCCGCAATACAAACGCTGGGTCCGCGATGTGATAGAGCCCCCCGAGGCAGAACACGACATCAAAAGGCTCCTCGAAGTAATCTGTGATCTTGTACACATCTCCTTGCTTAAACACAATCTTGCAAGCCGATTGCATGGTGTTTGCCACAAACTCTGCACATTCAGCTCGATCCTTGGAATACTCCACGCCAACGACTTCTCGTGCGCCTCCAAGGGCTGCGATAAACGAAAACGCGCCGTTGGCAGAAAATAGGTCTAACACCCTTTTGCCTTTCACTGATTTAGTAACCCAATCAGTGACCATGGTCTGCTTCATTTCGTTGTTCTCCGCGAGCTCGCGATTCGGGTGGATTGGGGACCGGGCATTGCGATAGACCACTTGCGTGAACCATGATGTCGACGGGATCGCAGCCATTGCCGCCTTTTGATTGTCCGTCAACTCGATATCTAGTCGCAATGCCATAGGGCTCGAGTTGAATGATCTGCGGATCACGCTAAGCGGCTTTCCAGCACAAGTCCAGCCCCACGGGCTTCTTCAGCCCAGGAGCCGAGATGCGTTGGGGCGGCGTAACCCTTCTTCTCAGCCTGACCCATCAGTCGGCATTCGGTTACACCGAGTTAACCTTTACCGAGACCGCCTCCACGGCGCTGCTGTTCCAATTCGGTCAAGACGATGGAGCGTGGTTCCTAGACGACGTCAGCGTTAATCCTGCTGGAGTCGGTGTTCCCGGTGCTGGCTCAACCTTACCGCGCGTGCGCGATGCTGGGATCGAACCAGCGACCCCTTGCGTGTGAAGCAAGTGCTCTACCACTGAGCTAATCGCGCCTGTGGAGACAGAAATTAGAAGATAGAAATTGAAAATTACAAGGCCGAGGCCGTCTACAACGGTAAATTTTCCGAGCGGTCGCCGCGGCGACGAGTCGCAGGTTCGAACCCTGCATCGCGCATTTTTTTGCTTGCCTCCGGCGGTACCTGCCTCTCATAATCCTTGCATGAATATCATGGAATCTGATGGCGATTCTAACGTAACCGGCAATCGCGTGAGCCGCCGCGCTTTTATCGGCACGACTCTTGGCGGCAGCGCTGCCCTTCTCTCCGGCGGACTCGGTGCGCTGATTACAAGATCGGCATCGGCTTCAACGGAAAGTTTCATCGAGGCGACGATCCCCGAACTACAGGCGCTGATGAATTCTGGGGCGCTTACCAGCGTGCAGCTAACGACAGATTACCTCGATCGGATCGCGAACTTTAATCCTCTGCTTCATGCCGTGATTGAGACCAATCCGGACGCGCTGACCATCGCGAGCGAACTTGATACCGAGCGCCAGTCCGGGCATCTGCGAGGACCACTGCATGGCATTCCGATCCTGGTGAAGGACAACCTCGCGACCGCTGACAAGATGCAGACGACAGCGGGGTCGCTTGCACTTGTCGGCAGCACTGTTCCGGCGGACTCGACCGTGGTAAGTCGTTTGCGCGCGGCGGGCGCTGTCATTCTCGGGAAGGCGAACTTGTCGGAGTGGGCGAATTTCCGCGGCAATGCACCTTTTAACGGCTGGAGCGCGCGCGGTGGTTTTACCCGCGATCCCTATCTCCTCAGTTTCGATCCTTGCGGCTCGAGCTCAGGTTCTGCGGTGGCAGCTGCAGCGAACATGTGCGCGACAGCAGTCGGGACGGAAACCGACGGGTCGGTCGTTTGTCCCTCGGGAAACAATCTCGACTTCGGTCTCAAGCCGACTGTTGGCCTGGTCTCTCAGGACGGAATCATTCCGATCGCCCACAGCCAGGATACGGCCGGCCCGATGTGCCGCAGCGTAACGGATGTGGCGATCATGCTCGGCGTGATGCAATCGCCATTTGGTCCGGTGAGCGGGCACGCGGTGCCGGACGATTACACGCAGTTCCTGAAACTTGGATCGTTGAAAGGCGCTCGGATTGGAATCGACAGCCGCTATTTCTCGCATGCTTATGGCGGCGAAGAGGACCTAGTGAAAGTGGCGAAGGCGGGCCTTGATGCAATGCAGAGCCTTGGCGCGACGCTGGTCCCGACCGACACTGGCAATCCATTCCAGAACAACTTCAAATTTTACAACGACGAGTTCACAGTGCTCCTCTTCGAGTTCAAAGTGCAGATCGCGCAATATCTCGCGGGACTAAGCAACACAACGATGCACACATTGGCAGATTTGATCGCTTTCGACATTGCGCATTGTGAGGAAGAAATGAAATACTTCGGACAAGAGGTATTCGAACTCTCGGAGCAGACCAGCGGAAATCTGAACGACCCGGTCTATCTCAGTGCGAGAGCAGATAACTTAACGTTCGCACAAACGAATGGGATCGATGCCGCCTTGAAAAAGGACAACCTGGATGCCATCGTCGCGCCGACTTACAGCTTCGCTTCATCGCTGCCGGCGGTGGCAGGTTATCCTAATTTCTCGATTCCGGTCGGACTAACACCACAAGGCAAGCCCGCGGGACTTTGGATGTACAGCGGATTCCTCAACGAACCAAAGTTGCTCGCGCTGGCCTATGATCTCGAACAATCGATCAAACCGCGCGTGCAACCGGGCTTCCTTGGTTCAGTTCCGCCGGAACCGCCGGACGCCGGCATTTGTGCCACACTCGCGCCGGCAGCAACGACAAGTTCGTCAGTGCAACTTGTGAACGGCAGGGGGCAGACATCGGTCCATTTGGGTACCGGCAAACCTTTGAACTAAGCACGGCGCGATTGCAGCTCGGATTAGGCGCTGGATCTGATTTCAGCTTTGCCCGGGAAGATTGTTTCTGTCCAATCTGCGGGACGTGGCCGGAAATTCGATCTTCGTTCAGCATCCGCCCGGTTTTCACGCTCGACTCGGACTGAACTGGAACCTTCGTCGACTTGCTTTACAGGTCGTTCTACACCTGCCGCTACAACCTCGCGATCGCCAACAAATCGATCATTGACGAGTTCGGATTCAACGACCGAAGCTGGGGCTGGTATTTTTATTTCATGGCCCGTTTGGATTGATCGGCGGAACTCTGATGTTGTCGATCCTGGGTCGGGTAACGTTAGCGAAGCCTAAAGCAGCTTGAGTTGTTCGTTAGGCCGCTGGAACGCGGCGATCGAAAGCTTCGGCCGTTCACCAAGACGTGCGCGCCGGCAGCTTACCTCGAACATCGACCGGATTTGCTCCGCAAAAATTCCCTCGCCGGTTTGGCGTTTGCGCCATCGGGAATTATAAAGTTTTTCTCCACCTCGAGTTGCCCGCACCCTCTCGAGCACTTTGGTTTTCCGCTCCGGAAAATGTTCATCGAGCCAGTGCTCGAAAAGCGGGGCGACTGCCCACGGCAAACGCAGCAGTACATGGCCGGCAAATTGGGCGCCGGCTTTCGCGCAGGCGGCAACGATTACCGGAATTTCGTGATCGTTTATTCCCGGAATGACCGGCGCCACCATCACACCTACCGGAATATGTGCGGCACGTAATCGTGCCACCGCATCCAGACGCGCGGAAGGCGACGATGTTCGCGGCTCGAGGATACGCTGGAGTTCTGGATCCAACGTCGTGACCGAAAGATTAACCATGACGGCGCGATGACGCGCTAGTTCGGACAAAACATCGATGTCACGCGTCACGAGTCTGTTCTTCGTGAGAATGCCGACCGGGTTTCTAAATTTCGCGATGACTTCAAGACAACTCCGAGTCAGCCGCAGCTTGCGCTCGACCGGCTGATAACAATCCGTCACTCCGCTCATCATCAACAGCTGTGGTTTCCATTTGGGGGAAGACAACTCGGCTTCGAGCAATCGCGGTGCGTCGTGCTTGACCATGATGCGAGATTCGAAATCGAGACCGGCGGAAAAGCCGAGGTATTCATGCGTTGGACGCGCGAAACAATAAATGCAGCCATGCTCGCAACCGCGATAGGGATTGGTGCTCGTTTCAAAGCCAACATCCGGACTGTGATTGCGGGCGATGATCGTTTTGGTCGCGTCGCGAAAATATTGCGTCGGTCGCCGCGGCTTTTCCTGCTCTTGAGAATCGGCTTCTACCACGTCGACGTCGTTTAGATCGACATGGAGCTTCTCAAAACGGTTCGCCGGACTCCACGAAGACCCGCGACCAACAATCGGTGCATCGCTCTGCGGCGTTTCCTTAATTACAGGACGAAATCTCTTTTCGCCGCCTCCGCGCATGGGACAAGTTCACATGAACATAGCCGGCTGTCGAGGGTTTTTACCGATCGTTCGGCCTCGCCTTGCTCAACTCCTGAGCGATGGCACAATTCTCGCGACCGTGACTTCCTCGGGAGGGGTGGCAGAGCGGTTGATTGCGCCGGTCTTGAAAACCGGAAGGCCGAAAGGCCTCGTGAGTTCGAATCTCACCCCCTCCGCCACGTCCGAGCCGGACTGGCAGTAAACTGCGCAGGCCAGTGCTTCCTGGTTCGCAAAGGAAGATTCGAACGCAGTTCGATTGGTGGGACGCGACAGCGTAGGGTTAAAATCCCGCGACTGCGGGATCTAACTCCAAAGCCAAAGCGCAGCTTTGGCTAATCTCACCCCCTCCGTTCTAATTGCCGATTGCCGATTGCCGATTGCCGATTTTGGGAAGCACGAACCGCAAAACCAAAAGCGCGCATAAAATTCCAAGCGCAGCCGCACAAACGACATCCGATAAATAATGCGCTCCGCCGTAGATGCGCGAGAAACCAATTAGGATCGGAATCGCGAGGCAGCCCAACCCGATCCGCCAGTTGGCGAAAACAAGGACGGCAAAGAATGCGGTCGAAGCAACGACATGCCCCGATGGAAACGCGTGAAATTTGGAGCTCAAGCGCGGGCCATTCCAAGTTTGCTCGGCCTTGACCGATGGTCGCGCTCGACCCGTCGAAATCTTGATCGCGCGCCCCGCCAACCCTGCGATGGAAAGCGCGATCAACATCGACACGAAAATGCGCGTCCATTTCTTGTTTCCGCGCCACCACGCGACGCCGGCAAGAACAAGTCCGAGTGCAAAATGTTCCGGCCAATCGCCAAACCGGCTCACATTGCGCATAAAGTTGCGCATACCTGGGGTTTGATGCCTCCCGATGAAATCGCGGACAGCATCATCCAAATAAAATGCAGCCGTGATGATAACGGCGACAATCACGATGCCGACCAGCCAGTAAAAAATAGCGCTGCGCTTCACAAATGAGTTCCCGTTAGCGATTCCAGTTCTTACTCTCGCTCATGCTCTTGCTCCCAATCGACACAGAGCGAGCATGAGCAGGTGTAGGAGCATGAGCAGGATAAACTCGAGCAAAGGGCAATACGCGATCTTATTTTTCGCCTGTATTCTTTTTCACGTACTCGGGACGTGGAGCATTCCGCTGATCGATCGTGACGAGCCGCGCTTTGCCGAAGCTTCGCGCGAGATGATTGAGCGCGGCGATTACATCGTTCCGCATTTCAATAATCAACTCCGCCTCGACAAACCTCCCTTCGCCTATTGGGCGCAGGTCGCGGGCTACAGAATTTTTGGCCAAAACGACCTCGCCGCACGATTTCCGTCGGCAATCGCCGCTGCGCTCGTCGCACTGTCGATCTTAGCATGGGGAACGAGAATTGGCGGAGATCGCATCGGTTGGTGGGCGGCGATCATCTTTACGCTATCGCTGCAAACTTTTATTCACGCTAAAGCGGCCGTAGCCGATATGTGGCTGGTTTTATTTGTGACGACTGCGCATTGGGCTGGGTACGAATTGTTCTTCAACGCGACGGAGAAAGGTCGACGACCCTCAAGATCGACAATTTGGTGGCCGACGTTTTACTTCTCGCTCGCGTTCGGTCTTCTCGCAAAAGGACCAATCGCCTGGACGCCGCTCTTAACGCTCGCCGCGATGAAATTGTTTGTGCGCGATGTCGAGCTGGCGAAGCGCTTGAAGTTTCTGCGCGGCATGTTGCTCATGCTCGCACTGGTCGCGCTCTGGGGCGTTCCAGCCTTGATTCAAACGCACGGCGAATTCTTCAAGATTGGAATCGGCCGACACGTTATCGGCCGATCGTTTGGCGCGATGGAAGGTCACGGCGCAAATTCGTTAGGCGTTTATCTTCTCCTCCTGCCGTTTTATTTCGTCACCATCTTCGCAAGCTTTTTTCCCTGGTCGATCAAACTCCCGTCGTTAACCAGAAAACTTTGGCGCAGTCGCGACAAGATCGACATCTACCTTCTGACCGGAGCTGCGATCATTTTTGTCATCTTCAGTTTGGTAAAAACCAAGCTGCCGCATTACACACTTCCGGCGTTACCGCTGCTTTCGCTTCTACTCGCGCGGCATTTGATCGATCGCCCGCAATTTCTGAAACAATGTGCGGTCGCCGCCGCGTCGATCTATCTCGTCGTTGCTCTGTTCTTCGCGCCTACAGTCGCCCAATTTTTTCCAGCCGCTCAGCTTTTTCGACAAACACGCGATCAGCTTCGGCCGGAAATGGAATTCGGCGCCGTCGATTACCAGGAGCCAAGTTTGGTTTGGTATTTTCGGTCGCGGATAAAAGGCTGGATGACTCCGTTAAATTCAACGAACGCCGCGCAATTCATGGAAAAGAATGGAGCGCGCTTTGTCATTCTGCCGACGCCGCTGGTTACAAAAGTGTTTCCGACTCCGCCCGCGACCTGGAAAAGCTTTTCTGCTACCGGGCTCAACATCGCCAAAGGCAAAGATGTCGATCTTACGCTTGTGTTGAAGTCGGATTGAGGAAGCGTTGCTTCACATGATCACGTTTCTTGACGGCAAACTCGTGAGCGCGCTGCCAACACAGGCGACGGTCGACGTCAACGGCGTCGGCTACGAAGTTTTCATTCCGCTATCAAGTTACGATAAACTTCCTGCAGTTGGCCAACCAATCCGGATCCTGACGCATCTGATCGTTCGCGAAGACGCGCATATTCTTTACGGGTTCATGACCGTGCCGGAACGCGATCTGTTTCGGTTGCTGGTGAACAACGTGAGCGGGATCGGCCCGAAACTGGCGTTGGCTGTCCTCAGCGGCATGAGCGTGACGAACTTTAAAACCGCCGTCGTGAACTCTGATACCGCGGCAATTTCGAAGATCAGCGGGCTCGGCAAGAAAACGGCCGAGCGAATCGTGCTGGAATTGAAAGACAAACTCGGCGTCGCGGCTGCCTGGGAAGCGGCGACCGCCGCGCACGCGCCGACGCCGGAGCAGGAACAGGCAAACGAAGCGGTCCTCGCGCTGATCGCGCTCGGTTACAAACAGGTCGACGCTCACAAAGCTGTTCGCGATTTGCAGGCCCAAGGCCAAGCAAAATCCGCCGAAGAGCTTGTGAAACTCGCGTTGAAGAGAATCGCCGCGGGACGTTGACGGTGAAGTTGAGAGTTGAGCGTTGAGAGTTGAGAGTTTGCGAAATTCGATGCTCGTTCAATCTGACAAGCTTGCCGCAATTCGTGAGGCTTTTCCAAAAGAAGGCCTTTTCGCGGAAAAGGACTGGCTGCTCTCGCCCGACGCGTTTCCGATCGAGCAAAAATTTCTAGCCGAGCTCGAGCAACTCGGTCATCGCCTGTTCGTTTTTCAGCGCGCGTGCAATCAGCTTTATCAATTAAGCGTTAAAGGAAAACAGCCCGAGTGGGTCGCGCGCTATCTCGATGCCGGTAAACCGAAAGGATTAATCGAATTTTCCCGGCGCAAAGAAATACGCGACGATCTGCCGCGAGTCATTCGACCTGATCTGATTCTCAGCGAGAACGGTTACATCATCGCGGAGATCGATTCCGTGCCCGGAGGAATCGGTTTGACCGCCTGGCTGAACCAAACGTATTTCGCGTTCGATAAAGAAATCATCGGTGGCGCTGAGGGAATGCTGGAAGGATTTCAAACCGTTTTGCCAACTGGCGGCGACATCGTCATTTCTCAAGAAGCCGCGACGTATCGGCCGGAAATGGAATGGATCGTCACGCGATTGCTCGCCACAGGACGAGTCCGTCCGACTGGCGGAAAAGATCGACAACCAGATTTCGACTGGCGCGTCGTCGCCGCGGAAAATTACGAGCCACGAGATGGCCGCGCTGTTTACCGGTTCTTCGAACTGTTCGATCTGCCGAATATTCCGAAGATCGACAATCTCCTGTGCGCAAACGCCGAAGGCAAAGTCACGATCACGCCGCCGATCAAACCGTTTCTCGAAGAAAAAATGTGGTTCGCATTGTTTTGGCTGAAACCGTTGCACGAATTTTGGCGGCGCGAGCTCGGCGAAAAATATTTTCTCAAACTTCAGGAAGTGATCCCCTATTCCTGGATACTCGATCCAACGCCATTGCCGCAACACGCAGTCATTCCACGTTTGGAGATCCACGATTGGCGCGAAGCGGCCAAATTTAGCCAGAAGGATCGCGATCTCCTTTTGAAAGTCAGCGGATTCTCGCCGCTCGGTTGGGGCAGCCGCGGAATTTCATTCGGCTCCGATCTCGCCCACGCCGAATGGGAAAAGAGGATCGAGAATGCGCTCGCCACCTTCGATTCGTCGCCGACGATCATGCAGCGTTTTCATAAAGGCCGGTTGCTCGATCATCGCTACTGGGATCCGGATTCCGGCGAATTAAAACCGGTGAAGGGCCGCGTTCGCCTTTGTCCGTATTACTTTGTGGAAAGCGACCGCGTGAAACTGCGCGGCGCTCTCGCCACGATCGTTCCCGCCGACAAAAAGTTTGTTCACGGCATGCGCGACGCGATCCTGGTGCCATCGAAAATTGGGGCTCAATGATCGATCCGGCCATTGCTCTGCGAATCGTTACCCATGCGGTTTAAGATGCTAGCGAGCTAACCGCCAGCATGTCACGCTCTCTTAGCTCATTCCCTCAACGCTCAACCCTCAACCCTCAACCTTCTGACAAGCTGCTGGCTGCAGGTATTGGTTAGGTCTAGATGTTCCATTCGCACTCATTCACTGCCCGCTTGCGACAATGCGGTGCGTATCAATCGACGACGCGATAACTCACTTTTTTGTTGCTTTGCCTTCTTCAACCTTGGTCCAGGGACCGCCGTCGAGCGAGACGTCGGTGATGAATGTATAGGAAGTGGGTGAGACTTCCTTGAGAGTGAAGCGTTCCTTGAACTTGTCTCCTTGCGCGTGAAAAACCCAGGTATCTCCCGAGATGGTAGCGGTGGCTCGAGCGACGTCTCCATTATCGCCAAAGCTCTCGTAGGTATAGACCTTCTGCTCTGGGTCATATCCCAAGATACCAATCTCTTTTCCAGGTCCCCCGGGACGCCGTCCTTCGCGGTGGAAGACGACAAAAAAATCGCCCAGCATTTCGTTATGGTCGGTGACGATGACCTTGCCGC
>Ga0207684_10003656_pt1 | contig 14941 bp, 18 predicted proteins | sample KBSK5501metaG_FD_184342 | JGI IMG/M metagenome (GOLD analysis project Ga0207684, IMG submission 184342) | Corn, switchgrass and miscanthus rhizosphere microbial communities from Kellogg Biological Station, Michigan, USA - KBS K5-50-1 metaG... | ecosystem: Host-associated > Plants > Roots >...
CTCGATGAACGATCGACTCAGCTCGATGCCGAGACGTTTGGCCCGCAGCGCGATGCGGTGCTCGCGCTCTGGCGCGCGGTGTTCGGCGCCGCGCCGGCTTGAGCCGCTCGAGCGCCGGGGCGCCGCCCGGACTGGCCTGGACCGGTGTCGCCGCGCTGCTCGCGCTGGCTGCGCTGGCCGGCTGGCTGCTGCCGCGCGAGGCGATCGACTGGCAGCCGGCGCGGGCCTGGCCTGAACCCTGGCGCGCGCTCAGCGCGGTCGGCGTGCACTACAGCGTGATGCACCTGCTCGCGAACCTCGCCGGCGTGGTCGCGGTCGGTGCGCTCGGCGTCGCGGCGCGGGCGCCGGTGGCATCCGCGTGGGCCTGGGCCGCGGCGTGGCCGCTGACGCAGCTCGGGCTGCTCGTCGAGCCGGCGCTGCCGCATTACGGCGGACTGTCGGGCGTGCTGCACGCCGGGGTCGCGGTGATCGCGGTGCAATTGCTGTGGACCACACCGGCACCGCTCGCCCAACGCGCGGTCGGCGCGGCGCTGCTCGTCGGCCTGTGCCTCAAGGTCGCCCATGAGGCGCCGTGGGGTGCGGCACCGCTGCGATACCCGGCGGGCTGGGACATCGCGGTCGCACCGATCGCGCATGCGACCGGGTTCGCCGCCGGAGCCGTGTGCGCGATCGTGGCTCGCCTGCTCATGACGCGGCGCGATTCGAATCGAACGTCGACCCCGACCTCTTCTTCGTGACCGATCGCAAAAGCCACCTCGATACCCTGGCGGTCAGCGCCGTTGTCGCCTGCTGTTTTCTGTGGGGCCTGAACCAGGTCGCCGCGAAGGCTGCGCTGCCGGAGATCCCGCCGCTGTGGCAGGCGACGCTGCGCTCGGCGATCGGCGCGCTGCTGGTCTGGGGCTGGGCGCGGCTGCGCGGCATCCGATTGTTCGAGCGCGACGGCAGCCTGCCCGGCGGGCTCGCCGCCGGCGCGCTGTTCGCGGCCGAGTTCCTGTGCATCTTCATCGGGCTGCAGTTCACGACCGCGTCGCGCATGGTCGTGTTCATCTACATCTCGCCGTTCGTCGTCGCGCTCGGCATGCCGTTCATCGCGCACGCCGAACGGCTCTCGCCGCGCCAGATGGCCGGACTCGCGCTCGCGTTCGCCGGCGTCGCGTGGGCCTTCGCCGAAGGCTTCACGCGGCCGGCCGCCGGCGCGCATCAGCTGCTCGGCGATGCGCTGGGCGTCGCCGCCGGCGTACTGTGGGGTGCGACGACGCTGGCGATCCGCGGCAGCCGGCTCACCCAGGCCAGCGCCGAGAAGACGCTGCTGTACCAACTCGCCGTGTCGGGCCTGCTGCTGTGGATCGCGGCGCTGTTCACCGGGACGCCGATGCCGACGCGGCTCTCGACGCTCGCCTGGACATCGATGACCTTCCAGGTCGTGATCGTCACGTTCGCCAGCTACCTGGTCTGGTTCTGGCTGATCCGGCGCTACCCGGCGACCCGGCTCGCGTCGTTCACACTGCTCACGCCGGTGTTCGGCCTGCTGATGGGCGCGTTGCTGCTGGGCGAGCCGATCACGCTGCGGCTGGTGCTGGGGCTCGCGGCCGTCGCGCTCGGGATCGTGCTGGTGAACCGCCGCAGAGGGTGATCGGCTGGGCGCCGGATTCGGCGATGCCGGCGATTCAGCCGCGGATCCGCCGCACCAGCGCGGTCGTCGAATAGCCGTCGACGAACGGCAGCGCGCGGGCCTCGCCGCCCCAGCTGCGCGCCCATCGCGTCTCTTCGAGCGTCTCGACGTCGTAGTCGCCGCCTTTCACGTAGAGCTGCGGGCGAACCAGCTTCAGCAGCTCGACCGGCGTCGACTCGTCGAACAGCGTGACCAGGCTGACGCTCTCGAGCGCGGCAAGCACGCAGGCGCGGTCGGCCTCGGCGTTCAGCGGCCGGTCCGGGCCCTTGCCCAGGGTGCGCGCCGACGCGTCGCTGTTCAGCCCGATCACGAGGCTCGCGCCGAGCGCTCGCGCCTGCGCGAGGTAGCTGACGTGGCCGCGGTGCAGGATGTCGAACACGCCGTTCGTGAAAACGACGGGTGCGGCAAGCGCGGCGAGGCGGGCAGGCAGCTCGGCACGGCTGCACAGCTTGTCGAGGAACGAAGCGGGCATGGGCGCGATTGTCGCCGGCTCGAGCGAACAGGGTCCAACGGCAAAGCGGCCCGCACGAGGCGGGCCGCAGGCTGCGCGCAGCAGGGCTTCAGGCCGGCAGCGGCCCGGCGCCCTTGGCCGCGGCAGCGACGGTGGCCACCATCTCCTTGCGGTAGCGGTTCAGCTCCTGCACGCTTGCGAAGCTGCGCTCCATCAGCAGGCTGAGGTTGTGCAGGATGCGATCGACGACCTTGGTTTCCCAGACCGCGTCGAACTGGATTTGCTTGTCCAGCCACTGCTCAAGCCAATCGGGGTTCGGCAGGCGGCTCTGGATCGTGTCACGCGGGAACAGCTTGGCATTGACGTGCAAGTTGGTCGGATGCAGCGCCTGCGCGGTACGGCGCGCGCTGGCCATCAGCACGCCGACCTTCGCGAACGCGGCGCGCGCCTCGTCGCCGAACTTCTGCATCGCGCGCTTCATGTAGCGCAGGTAGGCGCCGCCGTGACGGGCCTCGTCGCGCGAGAGCGTCTCGTAGATCGCCTGGATCACCGGCTCGGTGTGCCACTCGGCGGCGCGGCGGTACCAGTGGTTCAGCCGGATCTCGCCGCAGAAGTGCAGCATCAGCGTTTCGAGCGCCGGCGCGGGGTCGAACTCGAAGCGCACTTCGTGCAGCTCGGCCTCGGTCGGCACGAGGTCCGGGCGGAAGCGGCGCAGATACTCCATCAGCACCAGCGAATGCTTCTGCTCCTCGAAGAACCAGACGCTCATGAAGGCGCTGAAGTCGCTGTCGTCGCGGTTATCGCGCAGGAACATCTCGGTGGCCGGCAGCGCCGCCCACTCGGTGATCGCGTTCATCTTGATCGTCTGCGCCTGCTCTTCGGACAGCTTGCTGGCGTCGAATTGGTCCCAGGGGATGTCCTGGTCCATGTTCCAGCGCACGGCTTCGAGCTGCTTGAATAGTTCGGGGTAGAGCATCGGTGGTCCTCAAAGTCGCGCGCGATTCTAGTCTGGGCGGATGACACGGCTCGGGCGTTTCCCCGGCGCCAGGGGCGGTTTCTCTCCAAGCCGTGCGGTTACGTAAGGGAACGCAAAGCTGCGAACCGTCACGGAACTCAAGGGGCATACTTCTCTCGAAATATTCGTGCCGGCGCTGCCGGTCATGTTGGAGCCTTGATCGTTCGGAGGGAACTGTCGGACTCGAACCCAACAGATCACGATCCCATTTCAGTTGCGAAGCCTGCTACTCAGATTGGCTGCAATCTCCGGGTGTTTCCTCCTCCCTCCTCCCTCCCTCGTTCGCCCGGAGGCGCTTCGCAACGTTCTTCTTCTCGCTCGTCCGACGCGGCCGTCATAGAACGCCGCGCTCGGGCGTTGCGGCCCCTCTAGCCGGCGCCCTAGCGGAGCCAGCCCTTGCGGCGGAAGTAGAGGAACGGCGCCGCAACCGACGCCACCATCAAGCCGATCGCAAACGGATAGCCGAAGCGCCAGTCGAGCTCGGGCATGGCCTTGAAGTTCATGCCGTAGATGCTGGCGATCAGCGTCGGCGGCAGCAGCGCGACGCTCGCCACCGAAAAGATCTTGATGATCTTGTTCTGGTTGATGTTGATGAAGCCGACCGTCGCGTTCATCAGGAAGTTGATCTTGTCGAACAGGAAGGTCGTGTGACTGTCGAGCGAGTCGATGTCGCGCAGGATCTGACGTGACTCCTCGAACTGTTCGGCGGTCAGCATGCGGCTGCGCATCATGAAGCTGATCGCGCGGCGCGTGTCCATCACGTTGCGGCGTATCCGCCCGTTCAAGTCCTCCTCGCGCGCGATCGCCGACAGCGCCTCGCCGGCGGCCTCGTCGTTGACGCTTTGCTTGAGCACCCGCGCGCTGACCGCCTCGAGGCTGTCGTAGATGCCTTCGAGAGCATCGGCGCTGTACTCGGCATCGGCGTCGTAGAGCTTGAGCAGCACGTCCTTCGCGTCGTCGATCAACGCGGGAATGCGCCGCGCCCGCAGGCGCAGCAGCCGGAACACCGGCAGCTCCTCGCCATGGATCGAGAACAGCACGTTGCGGTACAGGATGAACGCGACCCGCACGTTGCGCGGCGCTTCGTCGTCGATCAGGAAGTCGGAGCGGATGTGCAGCTCGCCGTTGCCTTCCTCGTAGAAGCGGGCGGATTCCTCGAGATCGTCGTCGACCGCGTCCTCGGGGATCGCGACGCCGAAGTGCTGCGCGATCCAGCCCTTTTCTTCGGGCGTCGGCGCGTCGAGGTCGACCCAGATCGGCTTGACATCGGCCAGCGCCCCGAGGCTCTCGATTTCTTCCTGGAAGAGCCGGCCGTTGACCAGCGTGAAGATGTTCAGCATGTGCGCGCCGACGCGGTGAGGCCCCGCTCAAAGAGCCAAGCATTATTGCATTCGATTTGCGCCCACCGGCCTTGTGACTGCAGGTGTCACCGGCTTGTCATGCGGGGTGTTCGTTGGCACACTGGATTCGGCCAGACCGCCTCGGTTTGGCCCCCGCCCGACTCCCTCCACCTCCCCTTGCCCTCACGCCGCGCGCCTGCCTTCCCCACGTGCGTCAGCGTCTTGCCCATTCCCCCAGCGAAAGGAGTTCTCCAATGAACCTGACGATCAGCGGCCACCATCTCGATGTCACTCCTGCTTTGCGCGAATACGTGCTTACCAAGCTGGATCGGGTCACGCGCCATTTCGACCAGGTCGTCGACATCAACGTGCTGCTGTCGGTAGAGAAGTTGAAGGAGAAGGAACGGCGACAAAAGGCCGAGGTCACGCTGCACGTCAAGGGCAAGGACATCTTCATCGAGCAGTGCCACGAAGACCTCTACGCAGCGATCGACCAGTTGATGGACAAGCTCGACCGCCAGGTCTGCCGCCACAAGGGCCGGGTGCAGGAACATCACCACACCGCGCCGAAACGCATCGACGGCGCGCCGGCGCCGGCGTCGGACGCCTGAGGCGCCGGCCGACCGGCGGCCCGCGCCGGACTCGTTCCGGAACAGAACAAAAAGCGGAAAAGCGGCCCCAGTCGGCCGCTTTTCCGCGCTTACACCGGGCGCCGACGTGTCAGGCTTGCGCCCAACTCGCCTCCATTCGTTGCTGCGACGCAGCACCGGGCGCACAATCCACGCGGCCGGGGGGTCGTGTCAGCCCACGGCCGGCCCGCCGCGTTTCATAATTCGTATCTCTGTCAAACAGATGACAGTCGATTGGGGCTGAACCGCAACCACTCGACCGCCCACTGACCTGTGATGAACCGCCTCGCTGCCATCCTGCCGGCCAGCAACGTGCTGGTCGACGTCGACGCCACCAGCAAGAAGCGCGCTTTCGAGCACGCCGGGCTGGTGTTCGAAAACCAGCATGCGATCGCCCGAGCGACCGTCACGGACAACCTGTTCGCCCGCGAACGCCTGGGCTCGACCGGGCTCGGCCACGGTGTGGCGATCCCGCACGGCCGCATCAAGGGCCTGAAGAACCCGCTGGCCGCGGTGTTGCGGGTGCAGCAGCCGATCCCGTTCGATGCGCCCGACGACGAGCCGGTCAGCCTGCTGATCTTCCTGCTCGTGCCCGAGGCGGCGACCCAGCGGCACCTCGAAATCCTCTCCGAGATCGCCGAGATGCTGTCGGACCGCGAGTTGCGCGAGCGCCTGAAGACCGAAGGCGACGCTGCCGCGGTGCACCGGCTGATCGCCGCTTGGGAACCGCTGAAATCCGTCGCCTGAGCTGCCCAGACCGCGGCCACGAGGCCCGTTCGGGCACACTGTTCCGGTGAAACCGACCGTCATCAGCGCAGAGGCGCTGTTCGAAGAGCACCGCGCGATCCTCGAGTGGGAATGGATCGCGGGCCACGCACACCCCGAGCGCAAGTTCGACGAAGCGGCGATCCGCAGCGCGCAGTCGGCGGCCGACCTGGTCGGCTACCTGAACTACATCCACCCGTACCGGGTGCAGATCGTCGGGCGGCGCGAGGTCGCCTACCTGAGCCAGACATCGGGCGACACCGCCGAGCGGCGCATCTCGCGGATCGTCACGCTGGAGCCGCCGGTGCTGATCGTCGCCGACGGCGAGGTGCCGCCGGACAAGCTGGTCGCGATGTGCGACCGCGCCGAGATCCCGCTGTTCGCGACCAAGGAATCGGCCGGCCACGTGATCGACGTGGTCCGCGGCTATCTGAGCCAGCATTTCGCCGAGCGCACGACGCGCCACGGCGTCTTCATGGACATCCTCGGCGTCGGCGTGCTGATCACCGGCGAATCGGGGCTGGGCAAGAGCGAACTCGGGCTCGAGCTGATCTCGCGCGGCCACGGGCTCGTGGCCGACGACGCGGTCGACCTGTACCGCGTCTCGCAGACCGCGCTCGAGGGGCGCTGCCCCGACCTGCTGCTGAACCTGCTCGAGGTGCGCGGCATCGGCCTGCTGGACATCAAGGCGATCTTCGGCGAGACCGCGGTGCGGCGGAAGATGCGGCTCAAGCTCATCGTCCACCTGGTGCGCAAGGAGACGATGGACCGCGAGTTCGAGCGGCTCCCGTACGAGCCGCTGAACGAGGAGATCCTCGACGTCCCGGTGCGCAAGACCGTGATCGCGGTCGATGCCGGGCGCAACCTCGCGGTGCTGGTCGAAGCGGCGGTGCGCAACACGATCCTGCAGCTGCGCGGAATCGACACCTACAAGGAGTTCATCGAGCGGCACGCCAAGGCGATGCTGAAGTCGGAATAGCGCAGCAGCCGTCCGGAGCGCGCGCTGTGCCTACTTGGGCTTGTTCGGGCAATTCTTCTTCGTGCACACCGCGTAAAGCGCCAGCGCATGGTCGTGCAGCTCGAAGCCGCGGGTCTGCGCGATGCTGCGTTGGCGCTTCTCGATCTCGGCGTCGAAGAATTCCTCGACCCGGCCGCAGTCCACGCACACGAGGTGGTCGTGATGCTTGCCTTCGTTCAGCTCGAACACCGCCTTGCCGGTCTCGAAGTGCGTGCGCGTCAGGATGCCGGCCTGCTCGAACTGCATCAGCACGCGATAGACGGTCGCGAGGCCGACGTCCGCGCCCTCGGCGAGCAGCATCTTGAACACGTCTTCGGCGCTCATATGGCGCTGCGTGGCCCGCTGGAAAATCTCCAGGACCTTGATGCGCGGCAAGGTCGCCTTCAGACCGCTGCTCTTGAGTTCGTCGGCGTGTGTCATGCGTCGGGTACGGGGAAGGCCGGAGGCCAACCGCTAGAATCAACCGCATCATATCGAGGTTGGCGCCGCGCTTCGGCACCGCTTCCTTTCACCCCTTCCGCCAGCCCATGCGTTTCGACTCCTTCGCCCCCGGGCGCGCCGCCGGCGCCGCATTGCTGCTCGCGTCGGCCCTGCTGGCCGGCTGCCAGTCGCTGCAATCCTCCGACAATTTCCTCGGCGTCATCACCCCGTACAAGGTCGAGATCGTCCAGGGCAACGTGATCACGAAGGAGCAGGCCGAGCTCGTCAAGCCGGGCATGACCCGCTCGCAGGTGCGCGACGCGCTCGGCTCGCCGCTGCTGACCGACGTGTTCCATGCCGACCGTTGGGACTACGTGTTCACGATCCGCCGCCCGGGCGCCGAGGCGCAGCAGCGCAAGGTGATCGCGCGCTTCGACGGCGACGCGCTGAAGAGTCTGGACACCGGCGGCGAGCTGCCGGCCGAGCACGACTTCGTCGCCTCGATCGACACCTTCAAGACCTCGCGCAACGCCCCGCCGCTGATGCTGACCGACGAGCAGATCAAGGCGCTGCCGGTGCCGCCGGCGACACCGCCGTCGCAGGTCGAGCCTACCGGCCCGGCGCGCACTTACCCGCCGCTCGAGCCGACGACATGAGTGGCGCTGGCGCCGGGCCGCAGGCGGGGGGCCTGCGCATCGCCGTCGCCGGCGCGTCCGGCCGGATGGGCCGCATGCTGATCGAAGCGGTACTCGGCGCGCCCGATCTCACGCTGCACGGCGCTCTCGGCGTCCCCGGCAGCGCTGCGCTCGGCGAGGACGCCGCCGCGTTCCTCGGCCGCACGAGCGGTGTCGCCATCACCGCCGATCTGGCGCGCGGCCTGGCCGGCGCCGACGTGCTGATCGACTTCACCCGGCCCGAGGGCACGCTCGCGCATCTCGAACGCTGCCGCGAGCTCGGTGTGAAGGCGGTGATCGGGACGACCGGATTCGACGATGCCGGCAAGGCGCGCATCGCCGAATTCGCGCAGAACATCGCGATCATGATGGCGCCGAACATGAGCGTCGGCGTCAACGTCGTGCTGCAGTTGCTCGACACCGCGGCGCGCGCACTGCGCGAGGGCTACGACATCGAGATCATCGAAGCGCACCACCGCCACAAGGTCGACGCGCCCAGCGGCACCGCGCTGAAAATGGGCGAGGTCGTCGCTACGGCGCTCGGCCGCGACCTGAAGGACTGCGCCGTCTACGCCCGCGAAGGCGTGACCGGCGAACGCGACCCGTCGACGATAGGCTTCGCGACCGTGCGCGGCGGCGACATCGTCGGCGACCACACCGTGCTGTTCGCCGGCACCGGCGAGCGCATCGAGATCACCCACCGCTCGAACAGCCGCGCCACCTACGCGCAGGGCAGCCTGCGCGCCGCGCGCTTCCTCGCCGGCAAGGCCAGTGGGCTGTACGACATGAACGACGTGCTGGGGCTCGTCGCAGCACCCCGGCCATGACCGGTTTCGCGGAGTTCTGGGCCCAGGGCGATGCGATCACGCGCGGTGTCGCCGCACTGCTGCTGTTGATGTCGGTCAGCGCCTGGGTCGTGATTCTCTGGAAGGCCTGGCTGCTGCGCCGCGTGCGCAAGGACATCGAGCGCGCCGTGCCGGCGTTCTGGGGCGCGCCGTCGCTCGAAGGGGGTCGCGATCAGCTCGCCGCGTTCGATCGCGAGAGCGCGCTGCAGCCGCTGCTCGCCGCGGCGATGGCGTCGCCCTCGGGCCAGACGCTCGAGGCCAAGGGCCATGCCGATTCGCAGCTGACGCGGCGGCTGCGCGACGCGCTGCACGGCGTGGTCAACCAGCTGCAGTTCGGCCAGGTGCTGCTGGCGTCGGTCGGCAGCACCGCGCCGTTCATCGGCCTGTTCGGCACGGTCTGGGGCATCTACCACGCGCTGATCAGCATCTCGGCGGCCGGTTCGATCACGATCGAGCGAGTCTCCGGCCCGGTCGGCGAGGCGCTCGTGATGACCGCGGCGGGCCTCGCCGTCGCGATCCCCGCGGTGCTGGCCTACAACATCTTCGGCAAGCTGGTCGGCTCGTGCGAGGCCGACCTCGAGGGTTTCGCGCACGACCTGCGCGAGATGCTCATGGACGCGTCCGCGTCGTCGATCTGAGCGGGAATCGGGAACGGGCACGCGATGGCTTTCGGTCGCCTCGAACGCGTGGATCGGCCGGCGCCGATGAGCGACATCAACATGACGCCGCTGATCGACGTGATGCTGGTGCTGCTGGTGATCTTCATGATCACCGCGCCGCTGATGACCTCGAGCCTCAAGCTCGATCTGCCGAAAGCCGGCGGCGCTCAGCCGAACGACGCGCCGCAGTTCATCAGCGTCGCGATCGACCCGCAAGGCAAGTTCTATTTCGGCGAAGAAGCGCTGGACGCCGCCGCATTCGCGCGGCGCATCGCCGAGACCGCGCGCAGCAACCCGCGCACCGAGGTCCAGCTGCGCGCCGACACGAGCGTGCCATACGGGCGCGTCGCCGAGCTGATCGACATGGTGCAGAAGGCGGGGCTGAACCGGATCGGGTTCGTGACCGCGCCGACAGGCGCGGCCACCGGCAGCAAGCCCTGATCGCCCAGGCCCGTCGCGCTCAGAGTTTCGGGTTGCCGGCGCCCGTCGTCTGAACTTTCTGCAGAGCCCGCTGGGATTCTTCGGCCCGCCTGGCTTTCTCTTCCGGGGTCAGCGCCTTCTCTCGCACCGGGATATTGGAACCGGTGCGATAGACCAGCTCCGTGGGAGCGGCCTGCTGCTCGGCCGCGGCACCATCGGGACTGGCACAGCCGGTTGCGGACAGCACCCCGAGAACGACGGCCGGGCCGGACAAACGTAGGCTCATGAGAAACGGCTCCCTCGTAAAGGTAAAAATTCAATACTAACTGGGCGCCGACGTCCGAGTCGAGTGCCGGGCGCGGCGGCGCAACGCGCGCGCGATTCGACCGAGCGAATCGGCGAGCCGGTTCATCGCCCACCGCGACGCGTCGGCACCCGGATGCGATGGCCGGCGCACCCGGTAGCGCGCCAGCTCGGTCGCCGTGAACGCGACCCAGCCGGCGCTATCGACCTGCCACGCGGCCCCTGAGCGCAGCACGGTCCGCGGCCGAACGACCGTCTCGGCAAGCCACTGCGGAGCAGCCTCGATTCGCAGCACGCCGTGCTCCAGCACGATGGTGCTGCCGGCCGCGAGCCGCTCGAGCCGCGTCGAGCCTTCTTCGATGTCGATGGCACGGGTTTCCATGCCATGAGGTTAGGCAACCGGCGAGCGGCGCAACAGCCACACCAGGCCGTCTTGTGTACCGGATCAGCGCGCCAAAACGTCCTCTGTTGCGGGCCATTCGAGGCGCAACTGTTGCGGCCGGCGCCGCATCGTTCGCGGCATCATGGGCGGATGGACACCCGAGTCGCCGATCCGCACCTGCCGCTGTACCTGCAACTCGCCCAGCATTACCGCAGCGCGATCCGCAGCGGCGTGCTCGTGGCCGGCGCGCGCATGCCGTCGGTGCGCTCGATGATGCGGCTGCACCGCGTGAGCCTGTCGACCGCGCTGCAGGCCTGCCGCAGCCTCGAAGGCGAAGGGCTGGTCGAGGCGCGGGCGCGCTCCGGCTACTTCGTGCTCAAGCCACGCCGCGGCGCGCTGCCCGATGCCTGCGAGCCGGACCTGTCTCGGCCGCTCGACGCCGCGCAGTACGTCGGCATCCACGATCGCGTCTCGACCTTCGTCGCGACCAGCGAAGCGCATGCCGTGCCCGCCGACTTCGCGATGGCCTGCGCTGCGCCCGAGGCCTACCCGGTCGACGAGCTGAAGAACCTCGCGCTGCGCGCATTGCGCCGCGCGCCGCAGGTGCTGGTGCAGACCGCGCCATCGGCCGGCGACGCCGCGCTGCGCCAGGCGCTCGCGCGCCGGGCGCTGGACGCCGGCATGCAGCTCGGGGCGTCGGACATCGTCGTCACGCAAGGCTGCATCGAAGCGCTGAACATCGCGCTGCGCGCGGTTGCGCAGCCCGGCGACACGGTCGCGGTCGAGTCGCCGACCTACTACGGGCTGCTGCAGGTGCTCGAAAGCCTGGGCCTGCGTGCGCTCGAGATCCCGACCAGCCCGCGCAGCGGCCTGTCGATCGAGGCTCTCGAGCTCGCGCTGCGCACCCAGCCGGGCATCAAGGCGGTCGCGGTCGTGCCGAACTTCCAGAACCCGCTGGCCAGCGTGATGCCCGACGAGCGCAAACAGCGCCTGGTCGCGCTGTGCGAGTCGGCCGGCGTCGCGCTGATCGAGGACGACACCTACGGCGCGCTCGCCGACGACAACGCGACGCTGTCGTCGCTGAAGACCTGGGACGGCAGCGGCAACGTGATCCACTGCGCCTCGCTGCGCAAGACGCTGGCCCCGGGCATGCGCGTCGGCTGGATCGCCGGCGGGCGCTGGCATGCGCGCATCCGGATGCTGAAGTTCGCGCAGAGCCGCGCCAACGATGCGCTGGCGCAGCGCACGGTCGCCGAGTTCGTCGCGACCAGCGCGTATGACCGCCACCTGGTGCGGCTGCGGCGCACGCTGCGCACGCAGCGCGAGCAGACCGCCGAAGCGATCGCCGCGCACTTCCCGGCCGGCACGCGCTCGAGCGTGCCCGCGGGCAGCATGATGCTGTGGGTCGAGCTGCCGCTGGCGGTGTCGAGCCACGGCCTGTTCGACACCGCACTCGCGCAGGGCATTCGTTTCGCCCCCGGCACGTTGTTCTCGAACTCGGACCGCTTCGATCACTTCATGCGGATCGGCTGCGGCTTGCCGTTCACCCGCGAACACGCGCTCGCGCTGCGCCGGCTCGGCGACCTGGTCAGCCGCGCCGCCGAGCGCAGCTACGGTGGCATCGCGGCGTGACGCGTCAGGTGTCGTCCTCGAACCGCTTGCGCAACGCCGCCCAGCCCGGCTCGCCGAGCTCGCGCAGCGTGCGGATGTTGGCCTCGTAGATGGCGCTGGCGTCGGGGAAGGCCTCGACCGCGCGGGCGACGCTGTCCTCGCGCAGCAAGTGCAGCGTCGGGTACGGGGCGCGGTTGGTCGCGTTGTCCAGATCGTCGGGGGCGGTGCCGGCGAAGCGGTAGCGCGGGTGGAAGCTCGCGATCTGGATCGTGCCCTCGAGGTCGAGCACGGCGAGCGCGGCGTCGGCAGCGTCGAGGAAATTGTTGAAGTCGTCGAACTCGGCGAACTGGTCCGGCACGACCAGCAACGTGGTTTCGATCCGCTGCGGGTCGGTTTCGGCGAGCAGGCGCAACTCGTCGGCCAGCTCGGCCAGCAGCGCCTGCGGCTCATGGCTCGCGCTGACGACGCAGCGCACCTGCCCCTTGGCCCACGGCGCCTTCGCGAACGGGCACAGGTTCAGGCCGATGACCGCGTGCTCGACCCAGGCCAGCGTGTTCGCGGTCACCGTCGCGGCCGGCAGGCGTGCCAGCGCAAAGGCGTCGCGGGGTTCGTCGTCGTCGCGGGGCGGCATGACTTCTGGCCAGTGGCGGGTCGGCGAGGTGAGGGGCGCCTGAGTGTATAGGCCCGTGCAGGTGCTCGCAGCGGCGCATCCATTCACCGATGTCGCCGATGGACCCGTTTCTATAATCGGCCGCATGAACCCCGACTTCAAACCCGACGAGATCGAGCGCGCCGCTCAGGCCGCTTGGGCCGCCGACGCGTACCGCGTGCGCGAGGATTCCTCGAAGCCGAAGTTCTACGCCTGCTCGATGCTGCCGTACCCGAGCGGCAAGCTGCACATGGGACATGTGCGCAACTACACGATCAACGACATGCTCGCGCGCCAGCTGCGCATGAAGGGCATGAACGTCCTGATGCCGATGGGCTGGGACGCCTTCGGCCTGCCGGCCGAGAACGCCGCGATCGACAAGAAGGTCGCCCCGGCGACGTGGACGCGCGACAACATCGCCGAGATGAAGGCGCAGATGCAGCCGCTGGGCCTCGCGTTCGACTGGTCGCGCGAGATCTCGACCTGCGACCCCACCTACTACAAGTGGAACCAGTGGTTCTTCCTGAAGATGCTCGAAAAGGGCATCGCGTACCGCAAGACCCAGGTCGTCAACTGGGATCCGGTCGATCAGACCGTGCTCGCCAACGAGCAGGTCGAGAACGGCCGCGGCTGGCGCAGCGGCGCGCTCGTCGAGAAGCGCGAGATCCCGGGCTACTACCTCGCGATCACGCAATACGCCGAGGAGCTGCTCGCAAACGTCGCAGACCCGGCCGCGCCGGGCCACCTGCACGGCTGGCCCGAGCGCGTGCGGCTGATGCAGGAGCACTGGATCGGCAAGAGCGAAGGCGTGCGCTTCGCCTTCCCGCACCAGGTCCGCGGCAGCGACGGCCTGCTGATCGGCGACGGCAAGCTGTGGGTCTTCACGACCCGTGCCGACACCATCATGGGCGTGACCTTCTGCGCCGTCGCACCCGAGCACCCGCTCGCGCTGCATGCCGCACACGGCAACCCGGCGATCACCGCGTTCATCGCGGAATGCCGGCACACCGGCACCAGCGAGGCCGAGCTCGCGGCACAGGAGAAGAAAGGCGTGCCGACCGGCATTCCGCGATGAACGCGGTGAACGCACGAGCAGATTCCGGTCTGGGTCGGCAACTACGTGCTGATGGGCTACGGCGACGGCGCGGTGATGGGCGTGCCCGGCCACGACGAGCGCGACTTCGCGTTCGCGAAGAAGTACGGCCTCGAGATCCTGCAGGTCGTGCACGTCGACGGCGAGCCGCACTACACCTACGACCACTGGCAAGACTGGTACGCGCTGAAGGACACCAGCGGCGAGCGCGCCGTCACGATCAACTCGGACAACTACAGCGGCCTGAGCTACCAGGTCGCGATCGACGCGATCGCCGCGGCGCTCGAGCACCGCAACCTCGGCGGCAAGAAGACGACCTGGCGCCTGCGCGACTGGGGCATCAGCCGCCAGCGCTACTGGGGCACCCCGATCCCCATCATCCACTGCGACGCGTGCGGCGTGGTGCCGGTGCCGGAGAAGGATCTGCCGGTCGTGCTGCCCGAAGACCTGATCCCCGACGGCTCCGGCAACCCGCTGAACAAGTCCGCCGCGTTCCTGAACGTGGCGTGCCCGGCCTGCGGCAAACCGGCGCAGCGCGAAACCGACACGATGGACACGTTCATCGACTCGGCCTGGTACTACATGCGCTACGCCTGCCCGGACAGCCATGACGCGATGGTCGACGCGCGCAACGATTACTGGATGCCGATGGACCAGTACATCGGCGGCATCGAGCACGCTGTGCTGCACCTGCTGTACGCGCGCTTCTGGACCAAGGCGATGCGCGACCTCGGCCTCGTGAAGATCGGCGAGCCGTTCACGAAGCTGTTCACGCAGGGCATGCTGTTGAACGAGTCGTTCTACCGCGACGTGCAAGGCCAGGGCGACAACAAGAAGCAGTGGTTCTACCCGAGCGAAGTCAACCTCCAGTACGACGACAAGGGCCATCCGGTCGGCGCGACGGCACGCGAGGACGGCCAGCCGGTGCTGCTCGGCGGCATCGAGAAGATGTCGAAGTCGAAGAACAACGTCGTCGAGCCGCGCGACATCATCGC